>Ga0182739_1001389_pt1 | contig 25486 bp, 24 predicted proteins | sample eDN5th30CBELigBY_FD_128873 | JGI IMG/M metagenome (GOLD analysis project Ga0182739, IMG submission 128873) | Enriched backyard soil microbial communities from Emeryville, California, USA - eDNA 5th pass 30_C BE-Lig BY (version 2) (version 2) | ecosystem: Environmental > Terrestrial > Soil >... | reverse complement strand
GAGCGCGCGATCCTGTCGCTCGGCTCGGTCGAGGCGAAGTACGCGACCCCGGGCACCGAGCTCTACGTCGTGTGGGGCGAGCAGCCCGCGTCGGGCAAGGCGCAGGTCGAGGCGCACAAGCAGATCCGCATCCGCGTCACCGTGGAGCCGGCTCCGCTCACCTCGAAGGCCCGTACCTCGTACCGGTCGAACGAGGGCGCGACCGTCTGAGACGCAGCACCCTGAAGGGGGCGGTGGCTTCGGCCACCGCCCCCTTTGCTATTCAGGCGCCCGCTGTCGTCACGACGAGCGCAAACGACACCGCACCCGCGTCCGGTGTGCCGACCGAACGGGCCGCATGAATGCGGGCGCGGCCCACTCGCGGCGACAGCGAGGCCGTCTCCTCCGCGGCGCGAGTCGCGACAGCAGCCGCCGCTCGCCACGCGGCGAGCGCACGGTCCCCGGCGTCGAGACGGTCGCGAAACGCCGAGACGAAGGGGACGACCGCGTCGACCATGGTCTTGTCACCTGGCTCCGCCCCGCCGCGCGCAATGATCGCGACCGCGAAGGCGCTCACGGCGGCGCCCAGCGCTGCGGGGGTCGGCTCCTCATTGTCACCGAGCACGGCCCCCGCAGCGATGAGGCCGGTGCCCCAGAGCGCTCCTGAGGTGCCGCCCGCGAGCGCCGACCATCGCTCCCCCGCGATCCGCAGCGTCGTGCCCGCGCCAGCTCCGGCGTCGACCGCCCGTCGAGCCGCCGAGACGGCGCCCTTCGTGCCAGTGACCATCCCCATGCCGTGATCGCCGTCGCCGGCGACCGCGTCGATCCGGCCTAGCTCCACGGCGGCGCCGAGGATCGCCTCGCTCACCGCGGTGAGTCGCTCGAGGAACATGCGCGCGGTCCGGTTGGATTCCGCGGTCCCGGCCGGGACGCTCGAGTCCCGACGATCATCGACCGGGCGATCCGGCTCGGGCACGACCTCTGGATCAAGCAGTGGTCGGGACACCGCGATCGAGTCCACCGGGTCCAGCCAGAGGTCCTCGAGCTCCGCATCGAGGTACGTGATGCTGACGGAGAGCCCGGCCATGTCGAGGCTCGTCATGTACTCGCCGACGAACGGCGCCACGAGCTGCATCCCCGCCTCCTCAAGGCGATCCCGCACGCGGGCGAAGACGAGGTGCAGTTCGTCGTACTTCGTCCCGCCGAGGCCGTTGACGACCACGGCGAGTCGCTGCCCGGGCTTCGCTGGCCGCTCCGCGAGCAGCCCATCGATCAGGACGTCGGCGACCTCAGAGGCCGTGCCGACCTCCTGCTCGCCGATGCCCGGCTCACCGTGGATCCCCATGCCGATGCTCATCCGGCCGTGTGGCACCGTGAAGAGCGGCTCATCGGCCCCCGGCAGCGTGCAGCCGGAGAAGGCGACCCCGAAGGTGCGCGTCGCGGCGACCGCAGACTTCGCGATGCGCTCGACCTCGTCGAGCGCATCGCCTCGCTCCGCCGCCGCCCCGACCATCTTGAGCACGATGAGGCTCCCGGCGATGCCGCGACGCCCCTCCGGCGCATCGGGTCCGCCCGAGGCGATGTCGTCGGCGATGATGACCGTGCGCGTGTCGATGCCGCCGCGACGCAGTTCTTCTTGTGCGCTGCCGAAGTGCAGGACGTCACCGGCGTAGTTGATCGGCACGAAGATGACTCCGCCGCCCTGATCGGCCAGCCGCGTCACGTCGACGATCTGCTGCTCCGACGGCGAGGCGAAGATGTTGCCGCAGACGGCAGCGTCGATGAGCCCTCGACCGACCCAACCAGCGAACGCCGGATAGTGTCCGGAACCGCCGCCCGTGACGATGGTGACCTTCCCGGGTCGCCGGACCCGGCGCACGACCCCGCCCGGGGCTGGGGCGACTCGGTCGCCGTTGACCGAACAGAATGCCCGGAGGGACTCTGCGACGAACGTCGCTGGGTCATTGACGAGGGGACTCAACGTACCGTCCTCCACCTTTTCCATGTTCTTGGCGTCATGCGGATCAACTGCTCGGGATGTCGGTCGGGGCGTCGCGTCGGTGGAATCGCCAGCGTCCGTCCTCGCGACGGTAGGTGTCGGTGTAGTGGCCGATTTTGGCGAGGCTCGGCCGACCATCGGCGCCGACGGTGAAATACAGCCACATCAGAGTGCCGGTCGCAGTGTCGCCGGCGAGGTCGATCTGGTGGTTCGCGATCGCGTGAAAGTCGGTGCCGACCTCCTCGGTGAGGAGATTGCCGCTCATCCCGTCGACGAGTGCCTTGATCGCCGGTCGACCGGTGGCTTGCAGCTCCGGTGTGCACCAGAGGGTCCCGTCGACGGCGAACAGCTCCACGTACGCGTCCGTGTCCTTGCCGTCGAGTGCGATCTTGTAGTCGACGACCAGCCGCCGGATCGCTTCGAGATCCTCAAGGCGGGCGACCCGCTCCGCGAATCCCGCCGCGTCCCGCATTCCTGACGTCCCACTCATGCCGGCACGTCCACATGCGCGGTCCGGCTCGCGAAGCGCCACACACCGTCCTCGCGGACATACTCGTCCTCGTAGTGCCCGAGCAGGATGACCTCCGGGACATCACCATCGCCACGGCCGAGCAGCGACCAGAGAAGGGTCCCGCGGGCCCGGTCGCCATCAAGCACGATGGTCGGCTCCGTCACCAGGTGCATCGTCGTCGGCCCGGGCGCCGGTGGGTTCGGATCGAGTCGCTCCTCGAGCATCGCCTGGATCCCGGCTGGTGTGCGCGCCGTGCCGGTGCGACCGGACCATTGGCCGTCGGCAGCGAACAGGCTGGAGAATGCGGCCATGTCCCGTCGGTCGAGCGCCTCACGGTACGCCAGGATCAGCGACCGGATCTCCTGCATGTCCTCGAGGCGGGCAAGACGCGCCTCGAGGTCCTCGCCGCTCATGCTGCCCACCGGTCTGGGCGGTGGTAGGGCAGCGGGCACGAGCGCACGAGCGTCTCAATCCGATACAGGCTCGTCGTCATCGTGACGAACAGCGTCCGAAGCTCGGGACCACCCCACACCAGATTGCCGGAGACCTCCGGCACGGGGACGATGCCGAGCAGCGCCCCGTCGGGTGCGAAGATCCAGATGCCGTCGCGGGCCGTGCACCAGACATTGCCGAGCTCATCCGTCTTCATCCCGTCCGGGTTACCGGTGCCGGGGATGTCCACGCTGCCCATGTCCTCGTGGATGGTCCGCCCGTTGACGAGCGAACCATCGTCGGCGACGTCAAAGGCCTTCAGGTTGGTGCGGTCGTTGATGTACATCACGCGCTCGTCCGGCGAGAAGCACAGCCCGTTCGGCTGCTCGAACTCGTCGCGCTCGACGACCAGCTGGACCGGGCCACCGCCGGGCGGGACACGGAAGACACCCTGGAAGTCGAGCTCGCACTCACGCCCGACCCCGACCGCCACTGGCCAGCGGCCGTAGTTCGGGTCCGTGAAGTAGATGCTGCCATCGGAATGTGTGACGACATCGTTCGGACTGTTCAGATACTTGCCCTCGAAATGGAACGCGGGGATCTCCCGCGCGCCGTCCGGCCGAATGCGGACCACGGAACTGGTCACCTGTTCGCAGACGAGCAGACTGCCGTCGGGCTCGAAGACCGCCCCGTTGCCCTTGAAGTCGGGCGACTCGACGAGCTCGACACCACGGGCCTCGGTCCAACGCCATCGGGCGTCGCCCGGGATGTCGTGAAAGATGAGCTCCGCCGTGTGGTCGTTCCAGGCGGGACCTTCGGAGAACACATAGCCCTCGCCGAGGAGTTCGAACTCCGCGCTCGGGTCGATGAGATGGTGCAGGCGCTCGCTGAGCTGCAGTCCGGTCATGCGGATCCGCTCCTTCGGTGTTGAATGCTCGGCCGCGATGGCCTCGCGGCGGGGTGGTGGCCGGGTGCCGCCGAGGTCAGCTGCCTGTCGCAGCCGCGTCGGCGCCACCCGGCCGGTGGGTCACTCGACGAGGTCCTTGCCCGGGCCGCCGGTCGTGTAGAAGAACTGGTCGAGATAGGACTGCGGTGAGAAGTCGTTCACCGAGCCGAGGGGGTCGCCCAGGTCGTTGAGCGTCGCACCCTCGGGCACGAGTGACTTCACGTTGTCCTTCGTGACGACCGGGACCTGGATCGGGATATCCGTCACCTTCGGTCCATTGCCCGCCAGCGTGTTGAGCAGAATGCGCATCGCCGACCAGGCCTGCTGGTTGCCGTTGTAAGCACTGCCGCCCGTCACATAGCCCTCATCGACGTGGTTCGCGAAGTAGCCGAGATCGCCGGCTTGGCCACCGACCATGCTGACGATCGGGACATCACGGCCGACCTGCTCGAAGGCCTGGATGACGCCCTGGGCCATGATGCCGTTCTGCAGCACGCCATCGATCTGCCCGGGGTGGGAGACCAGGAACTGCTGCATCGCGGTCTTCGTCGTCGCGTTGTTCCAGTTGCCGTTGATCTCGCCGACCACGTTGAGGTCGGGGCACGCCTCGACCATCGTCATGATCTGGTCATAGCCGTACGTCTCCGCCGCCGCGCCCTGCATGCCGCGGACGATGACGATGTTGCCCTTGCCACCGAGCGCCTTGATGGTCTCCGCCGTCCCACCCGCGATGTTGAGCGGGTTCGACGAGATCGCGTACGGCGACGGGCTCGTGTTGCCCATGATGACGGTCGGGACGCCGGCCTCGCCGGCCTCGGTCTGCGCCGGCGCGAGCGGGTCGGCCGCGATCGGCAGCATGATGACGCCGTCGACGCCGTCGCGCACGAGCGACTGGAAGCCGGCGATCTGATCGGCCGGGGTCTGCGTCGAAGCGTCCGGCAGGATGCTCGTCTCCAGTTCACCCGTCACGAGCCCGAGTTCCTTCGCCTTGTTGAACGCATCCTCCATGCCCTGGAAGAGGTTCGTCACCCAGGCGGAGTTCGGCGCGAAGGAGCTGAAGCCGATGCGCCACGGTCCTGGCTTCGCCTCCATGTCGGCGTACGGGCTCGGTCGCACCGGGCCCGGGTACCCGCTGAACAGCAGCTTCGTCTCCTCGGACAGGTCGGCATCCGCGCCGTCGACGAAGTCCGCCGGGATGTCGGGCAGTTCGCCGCACGCAGCGGTGGTGCCGCCACTCGTGGCGCCTCCCGCAGTGGGCGCGGTGGTCGCGCCGCCGCCAACGACGGCACCACCCGAGCCGCAGCCGGCGAGGAGGGCCGCGGCACTGACCAGTGCCGCGAGCGCGATTGGGCGTGTTGCGCGCGTGAGGCCGCGCGATCTAGCATTCAGGTTCGACAACGTTGTCTCGCTTTCTCTTGTGTGTCGTGCAACGGGAACTGCGCTCACAGTTCTCGGGGGTGGCGGGAGTCGCGGACGTGTGCGGTCATACGAGATCCCGGATCCGCCGCTGACGCCCGTAGAGGGTGACCGCGAGCAGAATGATGACGCCGTACAGCAGTTGCTGGTCCGATGTGTCGGCACCGTGTCCGATCAGCACAATCATGAGCACGGAGAGGAAGAGCGTGCCGATCACCGTGCGGGTGTAGTCGCCGGGCCCACCGAAGACCGTCCCGCCGACGACCACCGTCGCAACCGACTGGAAGAGGTACGGGTTGCCGAGCGTCGAGTCGACGCTCCCAGAGAATCCGGCGAGCAGTACGCCGACCAGCACCGACATCACCGCGCTGAACGCGAAGACGAGGGTCCACACCATCCGGGTGTTGACGCGGGCATTCGTGGCCGCTTCGGGATTCGCCCCCGTCGCCAGGATGTGCCGACCCCACACGGTGCGGTGCAGGAACAGTGCGGCAGCGATAATGACGATGAACCAAATGACGACGACCGGCGCGAAGGGGATGCCGAAGGTCGACTGGATCGGCGACGACAGGCTCGAGAGCCACTGTGGTGCGCTGCCCGCGAGCGCACCACCGGTCTGGATCTGCATCGCGCCGAGCGCGATCGCGCCGGTGCCCAGCGTCACGACGAGGGGCGGGATATCGAACCGGTGGCAGATGAATCCGGCAGCCGCGCCAATCAGCGCCGCGGCCAGCACGGTGATCCCGAGTGCGACACCGACGTCGACCTGATAGATGGTGGCGAGGCTCGTCGCAGCGAGCGCGCCTGCGACGATGAATCCAGACACGGACAGGTCGAAGCCCCCCATGATGATGAGCATCGTCTGCCCGAGCGAGGCCAGGCCCGCAAGGGCTGCGAGCACCAGAATCGATTGCAGCGCCTGGAAGCTCGCGAAGCCCGGGAGCGTCACCGCGCCGACGACGTAGATGAGTACGACGGCGATGACCTGCAGGATCGGGAACTGGCGCTGCAGGCTGGCCGCGCGGCGCAACGCGCCGACGACGCCCTCGGGGCGGTCCTGCGTGACGGGTGCGGTGGTCGCGCTCATGCGGATTCCTTCTTCTTGCGGGTCAGCTGGGCGCCAACGACAACGGCGAGGACGAGGATCACGCCGTAGATCAGCTGCAGCCAGGTCGGGTTGACGTCGAGGCCGCGCAACAGGCTCTGCAGGAGGTAGATCACCGCGGCGCCGAGCATCGAGCCAAGCAGGCCTCCGCGCCCACCGAACAGGGCGGTGCCGCCAAGCGCGAGCGCCGCGACGGCGACGAGAGTATAGGACGAGGACTGTCCGGCATCCGCCGAACTGACGAGCCCGACGAGCGCGAAGGAACCGACGCCGGCGAATACCCCGCCGAGCACATACGCGACGATGCGCACGAGCGCGACATTGACTCCGCTCGAAAATGCCGCGGTGTCGTCGCTGCCCACGGCGTACAGCAGGCGCTTGTACGGGATAAGGCCGATGGCTCCCCAGACGATGAGTGGCACCGCGATGGTGATGAGCCCGCCGGGGATCGGGCCGACCATTCCAGCAAGGCTCGAGACCCAGCTGCCAGTCATGCTCACCGGGTTCGGGATGAATTTGAGGTTGACCCCGATGAGCACGAAGTACATTGCGAGCGTCACGACCATCGCGGGCACGCGGAGCAGGACGATGAGGAGGCCGTTGATCGCGCCGACTGCACCGCCCACGGCGAGGACGATCGGCACGGCCTCGATGCCGCCCATGCCGTTCGGCACGAGGACGATGATGAAGACCGCCGAGCAGAAAGTCATCAGCGGCGAGATCGTCAGATCGAAGCCGCCTCGGCCGCTGATGATCGAGGGGGTGCTCGCCATGGCGGCAATCGCGAGCGGCGCAAAGGTTGCGAGCTGCTGCACCCAGCCGAAGTTCGGCTGCACGATCAGATTCGCGATGAGGAGGACGATCGTCAGCAACGCCGCGATCGCGTAGGTGTTGCGACGCAGGAAGTCGCGGAGGCTGAATGGCCCCCGGGCGCCGTGCCCCGCGGCAATCGTCGTGGCGGACATGGTCAGGCTCCTCGCTGCATCTCGTCGGGGTCGGCGAAGTACGCGGAGACTAGGGCAGTCCGACTGAGCTCCTCAGCCTGCATCTCTCGATAGAGCTCGCCCTCGCGGAAGACGAGCACGCGGTCCATCAGGCCGACATGCTCGTCGACCTCGGTCGAGAGCATGACGATGGCCATGCCCTCCGACGCCAGGGAATTCAGCAGTCGATAGACGTCGCGCTTCGCGTTGACATCAATGCCGCGGGTCGGGTCGTTGAGGAGCAGCACCCCTGGATTCGAGGCAAGCCAGCGCGCGATGATGACTTTTTGCGCATTCCCGCCGCTCAAGGTGGTGATGCGGTCCTCGGCAGAGCCGAGCACGATACCGAGGCGCTGGACATAGTCCTCGAGTCGTCGACGAGTCGAGGCCGGTCGCAGCCAGCCACCAGGTGCGTCTCGCCGCAGCGTCGGCATTCCGAAGTTTTCGCGGATCGACATCCAACTGAACAGCGACTCGCGGCCACGCTCCCGCGGCACGTACGCCACGCGGTTCCTCGCGGCGTCACGCGTGTTCCGAATCACGGCCACCCCGGCGTCGGACCGGCGGCGCACCTCCCCGCGCGCCGGGCCGCTGCCCTGCAGGGCCTCGAGGAATGCCTGCTGGCCGTGGCCCTCAAGCCCAGCGAGACCGATGAGCTCACCCGCGCGAATGTCGATATCGATTGGCGCGCCACCGGCACGCAGGCGCAGCTGCCGGGTTTCCAGCACCACCGGGCCGCGCACCTCGGCAGTGCGCCGCTCCTGCGCCGCCTCCTCACGCTCCTCGGTCCCGGACATGAGTGCCACGACCTGGCTCGGTCGCCAGGCACCCCGCTCGAGCGTCGCGACGGTGCGACCAGAGCGCATGACCGTGATCCGGTCGCCGATCGCCTCGATCTCATCCATCCGGTGTGTGATGAGCACGACGCCGGTGCCCTGTGCGCTCAGCTCCCGAACGATGTCGAAGAGGCGGTCGCGCGTTTCGACGTCGAGGGCCGAGGTCGCTTCGTCGAGGATCAGGACCTTGGGCTCACGGATGAGCGCACGGGCGATGCAGCAGGCCTGCCGATCGCTCAGGGAGAGATCCTCCATCGGCGCAGCGAGGTCGATGGGCTTGCCGAGCAGTCGCCGAAGCCAGTCGGCGGCGATCTCGCGCTTCATCGCGTGCCCTCCGACACTGCGCAGCGACGACTCGGCACCAAGCCAGATGTTGTCGAGCACGGATCGCGCCGGGGCCACCAGGATCTCCTGGAAGACGGTGACGATGCCCTGCTCCTGGGATCGCCGAGGGTTAGCGAAGCCACGGGTCGGCTCGCCGTGGACCTCGAGCTCGCCGACGTCTGCCTGGTGCACGCCGCTCAGGATCTTAACGAGCGTGCTCTTGCCGGAGCCGTTTTCGCCAGCGATCGCGTGCACCTCCCCGGCCAACAGCTCGAAGCTGCAGTCGACGAGGGCCCGCGTGTGCCCAAAGTGCTTCCGAAGAGCTGTGGTCCGCAGGAGCGGTCCCTCGGCGACCGTCATCGCCGCGCCAGGTCCCACTTGGCCCTGCCAGGTGCCAGGATGCTGGGGACGGAGGGGCGGCTCGGCGTCATTGCAGTCCAAACTCTTCGCGGCCCGCGTGTCACCGAGGCGGTGCCCGAGTCAGCGACGATCTCGGGGACGCAGGTTGCCTCAGCGGTTGAGGCGTCGGTCGTCAGCATGCAGGACGCGGCGCAACTCCATCAACACGGGGTTGCTGAATCGCGTCCTTTGCAATCCTTATCGGCGGTCGCTCGGGGCGTTGGCAGCGACGGCCCTACCGGAGGCGCAGTTCGGCGCCCTGCGTCTGCAGCAGGCGCTCCGACCGCTCCTGCACGGTGAACTCGACAAAGCGCTGTGCGCGCGGCGACAGCGGCGTGCCGGTCAGGTACGCCAGCACCACCGAAGTGGTCGGCATGGGCTCGCGAATCCGCTTCGGCACGACCTCGATCCCCTCGTAGGTGAGATTCGACATCGGTCGCTGCATGAGCAGCCCGTAGCCCAGGCCTCGCCCGACCAGGCAGCGGACGAACTCGAAATTCCGTGTGCGCATGCTGATTCGCGGCTCGATGCCGAGTCGCGACAGCTCGGACTCCCAGTGGTGTCGAGTCGGTGTCGTGTCGAAGAGGATCATCGGATCGTCCGCCAGGTCGATGAGACTGACGTCATCGTCGTCGACGAGCCGGTGGTCCGAGGGCAGCAGCACATACGGGCGGACGATGTCGATGACGATGCTCGTGAGATCTGCGGCAAGGTGGTCGTCGTAGAGGAGTGCGACCTCGATGGAGCCCTCCCGCAGTCCGCGCTCCAGCTCGGGCTGCGTGCCATCCTGGATGTCCAGCGCGATCCCGGGTGCCACCAGCTGGAACTCCGCGATGAGCGGTGTGAGCAGCACCGGCTCGAGCGTCGGGTAGCAGCCGATCGCGAGCCGCCCGGTCAGGCTGCCCTTCTCGGTGTCCATCCGAGTCTGCAGTGACTCGGCAGCGGCGAGCAGCTCGCGCGCGTACTCGAGGAAATCCTCGCCCGCGGGCGTCAGCGACATTCCCTTGGCGCGTTGCCGGACGAAGAGCTTGACGCCGATGCCGCGTTCGAGCTCGGAGATCGACAGCGAGATCCCCGGCTGCGAGGTGTGCGTCAGATCCACGGCACGGCTGATCGATCCGGTGTCGGCGACCGCAAGAAAGTGCTGCAACTGGCGGATGGTGTATCGAATCTCCTGCACCATTGCAGTCTGGTGCCTCGTGCCGCATCCCACGCCACCTGATCCACTGCATAACTTTTGCAAAGCCGGGCGTGCCGCAGGCGAGCACTACGTTCAGGACATGCCCGCCCGCGCCAGGATCGTCTCGGATACCGTCCCCGCGTGGGTGACCGAGGCCGCGAACGACCGACCGTACGATGCCAGGAATGGGCTCGGCACCCTCAACCTCATCGACGCTGCCGCCGCAGCCCGTGCCGCGGCAGCCATTCGGCTCGGCCAGCCTGTCAGCCTCGCACGGCCGATACGCCCGGATGACGCGACCATCGGCGAGGATCACGCTGCCATCACCCACGAACTCGAGTACGTGCCAGCGCCGAACGGCCTCGGCTGGGGCCTGTCCGAGGTGGGGCTGGTCCCCCACGGGCTGCAGAACACGCACCTCGACGCGCTCAACCACGTCGCGATCGACGGGACCTACTACGGTGGTCGCCCGGTCGACTCGCCCGACCAGGGATCGATCGAGGTGCTCGGCGCCTCCGGGATCGTCGCGCGCGCGGTCTATGTCGACATCCCCACCCACCGGGGGACGCCGTGGGCTGACCGACCCGTGAGCGGGGAGGACCTTGAGTCCGCACTCGACCACGCGGGCATCCACCTCGAGCCAGGTGACGCGCTCTGCATCGACATGGGTCGCGATCGCTTCGAGGCGGCGGTCGGCCACCTGCTCGGCGGTCCCGAGTCCGATGAGGACGCCGGGGGCGGGCTCGACGAGGACGCGGCGAGGTGGATCGCTGCGCACCCGATCTCGGTCGTCGCCTGGGACATGCTCGACTCGAGCGCCGCCAAGGCCGCGAATGCGAGCACACACATTCTCGGCTGGGCGATCGGGCTGCCGCTCGTCGACAACTGCGACTTCGCGGCGCTGCGCGCACAGCTCGGTCCTGGCAGCCGCATCGCTGGGGCGCTGGTCCTCGCGCCAATCGCCGTGCCAGGGGCCAACGGGATCAACCTCAATCCGCTGGTCCTGCGCTGACCGCGGTCAGTATTTGAAGCGCAAACGAAGCACCGCAGGTTTCACACGTTGTCTCGCTGATCTCGGGCGAGCACCCTGGCATGAGGACCAGTGTCGAAGGAGACCATATGTCGAACACGCTCAACCCCATCCGCGCCGTCTTCTCACTCCCGCCGGACGATGCCGATCGCGCCGAATTCGAGGCCTGGCACGCTCAGGAACTCGAGCGATTGCTGCAGGTCGTCGGGGTCGCCTCGGCCCGGCTCTACAGCCTGCAGCCGAGTGTCGGCGCGGGGTCCGTGTCCCCGACCGTGTACGCGTACTGCGGCCTCTATGAGCTCGACGGCGACGCGCCGGCCGCACTCGCGCGCCTCGACAATGCCGTCGCAGGCGGCAGTCGGCCGGAATTCGTCGAGCGCACGAGGTACGCGGCCTACGACCTCACCGCGATCGACGAGGTCCACCCCGCCCACACGCTCGATGCGGAGCAGCTCTACCTCGTCTTTGCCCGACCGCCAGCCGAGATCTCCGCCGAGGCGTTCGACGCCTGGTACCACGACCACCTCCGGGAGAACGTCGAGATCGGGCAGATGGCGTCGGCGCACCGCTGGGATGTCGTCGCCTCGCTCATCGACCCGGAGCTGCCACCGCACGCGACGCACGTCGCCACCTACGAGCTGACCGCCGGCAAGGACGCGATGAATGCGTTGCTCAACGCCGCCATCGCGGACGGGCGAATCGTGCTTCCCGAGTGGTTCCCCGGCATCACTTTCGCCTCCGCGCAGATCACGGCGATCGGCCCGCGGCGCACCGCGGGCTGATCACACCCGCAGCACCGCGCGAGAACGTAGCCCGCCCGCGGCGAGGCGCTCGAGCACCTCGGGCGCCTCGCGCAGCGGGAAGACGTCGACGACCGTGCGCACCTTCCCGGCTGCCGCGAGCGCGAGCACCTCGTCCATCTGGGCCCGGTTGCCGAGCATCGACTCGATGATCGTCTTGCCCTCAGCGAAGGTGATCGTCCCGAACGACGCGATGACCCCGAGGACGACGGTGCCGCCGCGGCGCACCGAGGCGAGCGCCCGCTGGGCGACCTCGTCCGACGGCGCGAAGATGACCGCCGCGTCCATGGTGGCCTCAAGCGCAGCGAGGGCGGCCGCGTCGCTCGCGTCGACGAGATGATCCGCGCCGAGCTCCCGCGCAACGTCGAGATGGTCCCGGCCACGGGCGACCGCGGTGACCTCGGCGCCCGCGAGCTTGGCGAACTGCACCGCCATGTGCCCCACACCGCCGAGGCCGAAGATGGCGACCCGGCTGCCGGGAGTCAGATCGAGCCGCGCGATGGCGCCGTACGCGGTGATGCCGGGACAGAAGAGTGGCGCGGCCTCGACGAGGTCTAGGCCCTCCGGCACCCGGTACGTGTGTGCCGCCATCGCGAGCATCTGCTCCTGGTAGCCGCCGTCGACCATCTCACCGGTGATGAGCCGCTGCAGGCAGTACTGCTCGCGACCGCTGACGCAATACTCGCATTCCTCGCAGGTCGACCACAGGGGCTGCACGCCGACGCGGTCGCCGATCGCGAACCCCTCGACGTCGGCGCCGACCGCGTCGACGATCCCGGTCACCTCGTGGCCGGGCACGATGGGCGCGATGGCAGGCAGTCCTGGCCAGTCCCCCTCGATCATGTGGAGGTTCGAGCGGCACACCCCGCAGCCCGCAACGCGGATGCGGAGCTGCCCGGGCCCAGGCTCCGGGGTGGCGACCTCGCGCCCGCGCAGTGGACCGTCGGCAATGGGGGCGGTGTAGTCGAGTTGCATTGCGAAGTGCATGGGATGGCCTTTCGTTAGTGGATGGCGAGCGCCGACCAGCGGCGCACGAGCTCGTCAGCGGTGCGCCAGGCCAGCGCCTGTGCGGTGAGCGTGGGGTTGTGCCCGCCGCTCGTCACGAAGGTCGAGCCACCGAGCACGCCGAGGTTCGGCGCCGCGTGCGCGAAGCCGAAGCGGTCGAGCACCGAGTCGCGCGGATCCTCGCCCATGCGGGTGCCGCCGTAGACGTGGCGACCCTCGATGTGGACCGCCTCGTTCGGCCAGGTCTCGGTCGCTCCGGCGGCCCGCAGCCAGGTCTCGAGTTTGGTGCGGAGGAACGCGACACCTCGCCGCTCGTTCTCTCGCGGCCGGTAGGTGATCCGCACTCGCGGCATGCCGGAGGCGTCGCGGGCGACCGGGTCGAGGTCGAGGCGGTTGCCGTCGTACGTGAGCGACTCGAACTGGGCGACGGCCGAGCCGACCGACTGCGCGTGCTGCGCGAGCCACGCCTTCCAGCTACTCCCCCAGCGCGGCACGTCGGGCGGGGTCTGTCCACTCGCCGCGATCGGACGCACCTCGTTCGCGGCGATGAGCGCACCGCCACCGAGGAAGCCGAGCCCGGTGTGATCGAAGTTGTCGCCGTTCCAGTCGTCGACGACCGTGCCCTGCGCCCAGGTCCCCGTGTGCAGGTTGAGTCGCTGCCCGGGGAAGAGCCCATACATGCTCGGCGTCACGTGCGGCACGAAGTGTGCGCCGACCTGCCCATGGTGGTTGCCGATGCCGTCGGGGAATCGCGCCGATCGCGACAGGAGCAGCAGGCGGGAGTTCTCATAGGTGAAGGCGGCGAGGAGGACGACCAGGGCGGGCGCGAACCGCTCCCGTCCCTCGTGCCGGTAGCGCACCCCGGAGATCCGGGAGGAATGCGCCGGGTCGACCTCGATGCTCGTCGCGCGCGCGCCGGTGACGATCCGCAGTCTGCCAGTGGCCTCCGCGGCCGGGATGAGATGGACATCCGGGGAGCCTTTCGCCCGCCGGTAGCAACCGTTGCCGCTGCAGTGCCCGCAGTACGTGCACGCCGGCCGGTCCTGGTACTCGCGGCTGTTGAGCGCGGCCGGAGTCGGGTATGGCTGCCACCCGAGCCGCCTGGCGGCGGCGTCGGTGAGCTCGTTCCAGCCGGAGCGCTGCAGCGGCGGCATCGGGTACCCGCGGGCGCGGCGACCGGCAAAGGGGGCAAGCTCATCAGCCCCCGACACCCCGATCGCGTGCTCGACCCGCTCGTAGTACGGCTCGAGCTCGTCATAGTCGAGCGGCCAGTCGGCGAGCGTCGAGTCCTCCGGGATGGCCGTCTCGCCATACCGCTGGATCGTCGCGGATCGGGAGCGGAAGTTCCACGGCGAGAGCCGAAAGCTCGCGCCCGGGTAGTGGATCGCGGTCCCACCGACGGCGTTGACCATGAGCGTTGGCCACCAGGTCGGCGAGGCATCGGCGCATTCGTCCATCCGCAGGGTGGGGACCTCGTCGATCGCTTTCGGCCAGGACAGCCAGCCGTCGATGTCGTTATGGATCTCATCACTGCGCATCTGGCCGGGATCCCGGCGCGGGCCTGCCTCGAGGGCGGTGACGTGGAGTCCGGCCGCGGTGAGCACGTGCGCGGCCACCGCCCCGCAGGCGCCAAGCCCGATGAGCAGCACGTCGACCGGTTCGTCGACCGATTCCTCGCCGCTCACCGCGATGACTCCCCGGCGGTCGTCGGCGGGAGCGCGCCGCGCGGCGTCAGCGGGACGACGACGGCGCCGATGGCCTGCTCGTCACGACGCCACACCCGCCGGGCATCCGGGTAGCCGAGGAGGTCCCAGCCGGCGTAGCCGCGATTGCCCCCGTGCACGGGATCGCCGAACATGCCCTCACGGGCATGTCGGAGCACCGTCTCGAAGAATGCGGTGCCGCGTGACGCATCCGAGCGCGCGAGCCCCGCCGCCTCGGCCGCGGCGAGCAGCTCATCCTGCAGCTCCGGCGCCGCACCGGCGAAATCCTCGGCACCACGGTCCGCCGCTTGGGCGTCGAGCGCGGCGAGCCCAATCGCGTACTGCTCACGCGCGCTGCCGTCGACGCCGGCGTACCGCCGCACCACGTAGTCGACGACGCCGGCCGCTCGCGCTCCCGGGCCGAGCGCGTCGTCGGGGATGAGTCGCTCGAGCACCGCCTCGAGCGTGCCGATCCGCAAATCGTCCGTCATACCGCTCCGTGTCACCGCATCGTGTCCGGCGCCGCGTGGCGCCATCACCATTGGAGCGAACGCGGCCCGCCGCCGCAATCGATTCCGTATTGGCATCGCCAATCCGCCGTATCGTGCTCGCGCGGTGCAGGCACCCTGCGCCGGATACCGGGCGGGGTCAGAGGAGGGTGATGGGCTTGAAGATGTCGGCGGCGAAGAGCACGAGGGACATGACGCCGAGCAGGGCGATCACCGCGAGCGTGATGGGGGCCGCCTTCGAGATGTCGACGGGACCGGGGTCGGGGGCGCCGCGCAGTTTCGCCCAGCCGCGGCGCACCGACTCCCAGATCGCGCCGAGCACGTGCCCGCCGTCGAGCGGCAGCAGCGGGATGAGGTTGAAGACAAAGAGCGCGATGTTGAGTGAGGCGAAGACGCCGATCATCGACGCGACCTTGTCGAGGAACGGCACCGTGTCGATGCTCGCAATCTCCCCCGCGAGACGGCCGACGCCGACGACCGACAGCGGACCGTTCGGGTCCCGCTCCGCGTCCGGGGTGACGAGCACGGTGCCGACCTCCCAGATCTTCACCGGCAGCTGCCAGATGATGTCGACCACGCGCGCGATGTTGTCCCCCACCGCCGGCAGCACCGCCGTGATCGGTTGGGGCACGGTCTCGGTCGCGGGCCCGATCCCGAGGAAGCCGACGTCGACGTAGGTCGGCTCCCCCGCCTCGTCGAGCACGACCTGACCATCAGCGTCGAGCGCGTACCGCTGCGAAAGCATCGGGGTCGCGACCAGTTCGACCTCGGCGCCGTCCCGCTCGACGAGGATGCGGAGCGCGCGGTCGGGGTTCGCCCGGATCGTCTCGGTCGAGGCGACCCAGTCGGTCACCTCCTCGCCGTCGATCGCCAGCAGCCGGTCACCGGGCACGATCCCCGCGGCGGCCGCGGGAGCGAGCGGATCGTCAGGAGCGCATTCCTGCTGGGACACGGAGGCCGGGACGACGCACTCGGTCACCGATCCGATCGTCGTCGACAGCTGCGGGATGCCGATGCCGCACAGGAGGACCGCGTAGGCGATGAGTGCGAGCACGAGGTTCATCGCGGGGCCGCCGAGCATGACGATGATCCGCTTCCAGGCGGGCAGCAGGTAGAACGCGCGCTTCGGGTCCTCGGAGGGATCCGCCTCCTGGACGGCGGTGTCGAAGAATGACGTGGTCGAGTCCCGCATGACGCCGTCGTCCGCCGGCGGGTACATCCCCGAGAGTGCGACGAAACCGCCGAGCGGCAGCGCCTTGACGCCGTACTCGGTCTCCCCGCGCCGCATCGACCAGATCGTCGGGCCGAAGCCGATCATGTACTTCGGCACATAGACGCCGAATCGCTTCGCGGGCCACAGGTGACCGAGTTCGTGGAGCGCGATGGAGAGCGCGAGGCCGAGCGCGATGACGAGCACGCCGGCGATGTAGAGCAGGACGTTCTCCACGGTCACCGGATCAGGCTAGCGAGGTGTGCCTGACAGGCGGCCCTCGGGTCGCTCGGAGCGGCGCAGCGGATCCGGTCCCATACCTGACAGCTCTTGCCTAGCAGTGCTAGGTATAGTGTTCGCACCGGAGGAGGACACCGATGCGTATCGACAAAGACCTCGTCGCCGCGGTCGCGACACCGCTCGTGCTCTCGATCGTCGCCGACTCCCCGAGCTACGGCTACGCGATCCTCGCGCGCGTGCGCGAACTCTCCGCGGGCGAGCTCGAGTGGAGCGACGGCATGCTCTACCCGCTGCTCCATCGTCTCGAGGAACTCGGACTCCTCACCGCCGAGTGGGGCCGCTCACCCGAGGGGCGGCGCCGCAAGTACTACTCGATCACGCGGGCTGGCACCCGGGCGATCGCACAGCAGCGCGCGCAGTGGTCGACGGTGACCGCGACGCTCGACCGGCTCTGGCAGCGAAGCGCCGGTCAGCCGGTGCTCGGGGTGACGCCGTGAGCGCCGTGCTCGAAACGCGGATCGCCGAGTGGCGCGCACAGCTGCGAGTGCCCACAGCGATCACCGCCGAGGAGGCCGAAGAGCTCGAGGGCCATCTCCGCGACGAGGCCGCGGTCCTGCTGGCCGCCGGGCTCGACGAGGACGAGGCCTTCCTCATCGCCATCCGTCGACTCGGCGCGATCGATGCGATCTCCGCGGAATTCGCCAGAACCAACAGCGCACGGCTCTGGAAGCAGCTCGTGCTCGCGGCGCCCACGACGCCGGACTCGCGCTCGGCGCTCACGGGCCTGTGGTGGGCGCTCGGCATCGGACTCGTTGCCGCGGCCAGCTTCCAACTCCTCCTGGGGTCGCTGATCGGCTGGCCGGGCGCGACCACGGGCCCGGGCACGCCCGCCGCCTACGGTCTCCTCACGCTGATGCCTGTCGCCGCACTCACCATCTGGCTGCTCGTCCGGCGTCGCGACGAGGCGAGTGGCCGCCGCCGCGTGCTCCTTGCCCTGACGCCGATCCTCCTCCTCACCATCGGGCTCGCGCTCGGGCCGCTCGGGCCGCGCATCGCCGGCGGGGAGTGGTTCGCGCTTGTCGCCTTGCACGCGCCCATCGCCGCCTGGCTCAGTGTCGGCCTCGCCGATGTCGGCGCGGCCTGGCGTGATGTGCCGCGCCGCATGGATTTCGTCCGCTTCACCGGTGAGCTTGCGATTTACTTCACGCTCCTCGCGCTCGGCGGGGGTGTCCTCTTTGGCCTGACCTCGGCGATCGTGGCCCCGCTCGCCCCTGCCGCGCTCCCCTGGCTCGCACAGGTGGGCCTCGGATCGTGCGCGGTCGTGGCCGTGCCCGTTTCCGCGTGGCTCGTCACGGCGAAACAGTCGATCATCGAGAACCTCGCGCCGGTGCTCGCGCGCATCTTCCTCCCGCTTGTCGCGCTCGTCTGCCTCGGCGCGGCGGCGCTCTACCTGGTCGGCGGCGCGCAGCGCGGCTTCGATCGGGAGTTCATGATCGTCCTCGACGTCCTCCTGGTCCTCGTGCTCGGGCTCGTGCTCTATAACCTCTCGGCGCGAGGCACCCGTCGCGCGACCCGCTTCTTCGACATCGCGGGGTTGCTCGCGATCTTCGGCGCGCTTGTGCTCGACACCATGCTGCTCCTCGACCTCATCGACCGGGTCGGCGACTACGGCTGGACCGCAAACCGCGTCGCGGCGCTCGGGCTCAACCTCCTGCTCGTCGTGGTCCTCGCCGTCGCGGCCGCCCTCAGCGCGCTCCAGCTCGGCGGCCGCACGCCGATCGCCGCCCTCGAGCGGTGGCTGATGAGCACGCTCCCCGCGTATTCGATCTGGGCCGCGGTGGTCGTCCTCGTCCATCCACTCGTGTTCGGGACTGGCTGACGCAGTGCATTGACGAATGCGCGTGGTGCGGCCCGCCGCACGCCCCGGCTGGGCACGCAACCAGCTGGGCGCGCGAGTGGCGCGGGTGATTCACCCAGTGGCGGGTCTACGGGCGGCAATTGCCCGCCGCAGGGTCAATCACCCGCCACTTCCGCGACCGACGCGTCGCGCCGCCGCCGCCCGTGCCCAGGTGTCCGCCGCGAGCACGAGCTCGACGCTGAGGGGGCCGGGCTCCGGACGGTGGTCGGCGACGACCTCCGCGACGAGGTCGACGATATCGGCGAAGCCGATCACCCCGGTGTGGAAGGCCTCGACGGCGACCTCGTTCGCCGCGTTGAAGACCGCGGGCGAGGTGCCGCCGACCTCGCCGACGCGTTTCGCAAGCGCGACCGCGGGAAAGGCCGCATCATCGAGCGGCTCGAAGCTCCACGTGCTCGCGGTCGACCAGTCGAGCGGCATGCCAACGCCCGCGACCCGCTCCGGCCAGCCAAGCCCGAGCGAGATCGGCAGCCGCATGTCGGGCGGTGAGGCCTGTGCGATCGTCGAGCCATCGACGAACTCGACCATCGAGTGGACGATCGACTGCGGGTGCACGACGACGTCGATCCGCTCGACAGGCACCCCAAAGAGGTGGTGTGCCTCGATGACCTCGAGCCCCTTGTTGACGAGCGTCGCCGAATTCGTCGTCACCATGCGGCCCATGTCCCACGTCGGGTGCGCGAGCGCCTCGGCGGGGGTGACGTGCTGGAGCTCGTCGCGGGAGCGCCCGCGAAACGGGCCGCCGCTCGCGGTGAGCACAAGACGCCGCACCTCGCTCGCGGCGCCAGCGCGCAGCGCCTGTGCGATCGCGGAGTGCTCCGAGTCGACCGCGACGAGCTGACCCGGGGCGGCCGCCGCCGTGACCAGCTCACCGCCGATGACGAGCGACTCCTTATTGGCGAGGGCGAGGAATGCGGGAGTCCGGAGGGCGGCGAGCGTCGGCACCAGGCCCACTGCCCCGGTGATGCCGTTGAGGATGACGTCGGCCTCGATCGACTCGATGAGCGCGACCGCGGCGTCCGCGCCAAGGCCCGTCGCGCTCGCAGGCACGCCGAACTCACCGGCCTGGTCGTGCAGCAGCGCCGCATTCGTCCCGGCGACCAGGCCGACGACCTGGAACCGGTCCGGGTTCGCGCGGATGACGTCGAGCGCCTGCGTCCCGATCGAACCGGTCGACCCGAGGAGCAGTACCCGCCGCATCCCCACAGGCTACCGCCGCGCGCAGCGCACCCGACGAGGCGTCCGCCCGGTGCGCAGCGCGCGGGCTCAGCCGATCGACTCGATGTGGACGACGAAGACGAGCGTCTGACCGCCGAGGCGATGCGCAGTCGGGTCAGTGCCGTAGGCGAGGTCCGGCGGGATGGTCGCGATGACGGTCGCGCCGACCTGCTGGCCGACGAGCGCGTCACGGAAGCCCTGGATGACCCCGTCCGTGGAGAAGGTCGCGGCGGCGCCGCGGGCATACGAGGAGTCGAAGACCTCACCGGTGTCCCACGAGACGCCGTGGTAATCGACCGTGACCGTCGCCCCCGCGGGCACGACCTCGCCGTCACCGGGCTCGAGCACCTCGAGCTGGAAATCGCTCGGCGGCGCGGCCTCGGGGAGCGTCACGACGGGCACAGCACCGCTCAGATCGACCGCCGGGGCCGTGAGGGCAGCGTCACGCTCGACGACCTCGGCCTCGGGCGCCCCGGTCGCCTCCGGGGCGACGGTGTCCTCGACGGTCTCGACATCGAGGACGAGCACGATAGGGCTCTCGGCAGTGAGGCCGAGCGCCGTCGCGTTCTCCCCGAAGGCCTCGCCCGCGGGCATGGCGGCGACGACACGGGAGCCGTCGGTCGAGCAGGTGAGCGCCGCGACGACACCCGCGGAGTACAGCGACTCGTCGTTGAGGAACGGCACAGCGCCGTCCGCGACGTCACTGCCGCGCTCGAGCACCTCCCCGCTCGTCCCGTCGAAGACGGTGTAGTAGGCGTTGACCGTCTGGCCTGCCTCGGCGCCGTCGCCGGTCCCCTGGATGGCGACGCTGCGCTGAATGTCGGTCACGCTGATCGGGTCGCCGAGGTCGAGACGCAGCTCGCCGCCGAACTCCCCCGTCACCTGGATGCCATCGGACACCGGGCCGGCGGGCGTGCACTGCGCACCCGAGGGGCCGTCGCCCTGCGGAGCGCAGGCGGCGAGGCCGAGGACGAGGGCACCAGCGGTGAGGACCGCTGCGGTCAGTGAGGCGGGCTTGCGTTGCACCCCGTGAGCCTACGGGCGCCACCCATGGTCAAGCTGTGAGCGTCGTCGCCTCGTGCCGGATGGGGAACGCGACCGAGTTCGCGATGAAGCACAGCCGACTCGCTTCGGCATGGAGCTCGTCCGCGATCGCGGGGTCCCCCTCCGAGATCGTGACGACGGGCCGTAGCGTCGCCGAGGTGAAGCGACCGCCCTGCCCCTCCTGCGTCAGGACGCCGACCGGTGCGTCCCGGTATGCCGACACCACGATGCCGTGCTGCACGGCGACATGCAGGTAGGACAGCATGTGGCATTGGCTGAGGGCCGCGAGGAGGAGCTCCTCCGGATTCCACCGCTCGGCATCGCCGTGGAAGGTGCGATCCGCACTCCCGGCGATGTCGTGCAGTTTGCCGGGCGCGGTCAGCGCATTCCTCCGCGAATAGGCACGGTAGTCCGACGTGCCGGTGCCGAGATTGCCGAGCCACTCGAGCGCGAGTGCATAGCGATGCTCCATGCCGCGATTCTCTCCCGCCGAGGAGGAATGCGCGCCGTCACGTCGCGACGAGCCGCGGCCCTGGCGGTGTCGCACGATCGTGCGGCGGCTAAGGTCAACCGCATGCGAATCGGCGTGCCCAAGGAAATCAAGAACGGCGAGTACCGGGTCGCGCTCACGCACGCCGGAGCGCAGGACCTCGTCCGCGCCGGGCACGAGGTCCTCGTGGAGCGCGGTGCCGGGGTTGCCTCCCGCATTCCTGACGAGGCATATGTCGCCGCTGGTGCCCGCATCGCGCCAACCGCCGCGACGATCTGGGGCGAGGCCGAACTCGTGCTCAAGGTGAAGGAGCCGATCGCGGCGGAGTACGCGCTGCTGCGGGAGGGCCTGCAGCTCTTCACCTTCCTCCACCTGGCCGCCGAGCCAGACCTCACCCGCACGCTCCTCGACACCGGGGTCACGGCGATCGCCTACGAGACCGTGCAACTGCCCGACCGCTCCCTGCCGCTGCTCGCACCCATGTCGGAGGTCGCCGGACGCCTCGCCCCCATTGTCGGCGCGCACGCGATGCTGCTGCCGGCGGGCGGCCCCGGCCTGCTCGTACCCGGGGTGCCTGGCACCCACGCCGCCCATCTCGTCATCATCGGCGCGGGGGTCGCCGGCTCCTCCGCCATGGACGTCGCCCTCGGCCTCGGCGCGCGGGTCACCGTCCTCGACACGAATCTCGCTCGACTGCGGGAGATCGACACCATCCACCACGGGCGCGTGCAGACGCTTGCCTCGAACGCCTACGAGATCGAGCGCGCGGTGCTCGACGCCGACCTCGTCATCGGCTCGGTGCTCATCCCGGGCGCCCGAGCCCCGAAACTCGTGACGCAGGAGCACATCGAGCACATGAAGCCCGGCAGCGTGCTCGTCGACATCGCGATCGACCAGGGTGGCTGCTTCGCGCCCTCGCGCCCGACGACCCACGAGGCGCCGACGTTCACCGTCGCCGACTCGCTCTTCTACTGCGTGACAAACATGCCAGGCGCGGTCCCCGTCACCTCGACCTTCGGTCTGACGAATGCGACGCTCCCGTACGTCCGCGCACTCGCCTCCCGCGGCTGGCGCGACGCGATGCGCGCCGACCCAGCCCTCGCGCTCGGGCTCAACACGCACGCGGGCCACGTCGTCAACGCGCCGGTCGCCGCCGCGCTCGGGCTCGATGCCGTGGAGCTGGAGGAAGTCCTCGGCTAATCAGCGGCAGGCCCGGGCGCCGCGAGGACGTCGACGACGGCGACCGTGATGTTGTCCCGACCACCCGCCTCGTTCGCGGCGGCGATGAGCGCTGCCGCGGTGGGCTGCGGCTCGTCGCCCGCGGCGAGCAGCTCGGCGATCCGCCCGGTGGACACCTCGCGGGTCAGCCCATCGGTGCACACGAGGTAGCGGTCGCCGGTGGCCGGCTCGACGAACCAGCTGTCGTGCGGCGGCACCTCACCGAAGCCGAGGGCACGGGTGATGATGTTCGCGTCGGGATGCAATTCGGCGAGCTCCGCCGGGAGCTGCCCGGCGTCGACGAGTTCCTGCACGTACGAGTGGTCGACCGTCAGCTGGGTCAGCTCGCCGCCCCGCCAGCGGTACACGCGGGAGTCCCCGATGTTGAAAACGAACAGCATCGCCCGCCCCCCGCGCGCGACGACGGCGAACCCGGAGACGGTCGTGCCGCTGCCGGAGGCCGTCCCGGCGCTGCCGAGCAGGATCTCGTCCGAGGCCTCCGCGAAGGCCCGGACGATCTCGGCGGGGTCCTGCACCCAGTCCGACTTCGCGCGAGCCTTCGCCACCGCGGCGAGTCGGTGCGCGGCGGCGGAGCTCGCGACGTCACCCGCGGAGTGCCCACCGAGGCCGTCGGCCACCGCAATGAGGCCCGGGAGAGCGACCAGGCTGTCTTCGTTGATCGCGCGTTTCTGCCCGATGTCACTGGCCCCCGCCCAGCGCAGCTCGAGCGCCGCCGACGCCCCCACCACGAATCGGCGGGTGCGCTTCTGGCTGACGATCTGCGTCACCGGGCTCCTTAGCTGACACACGCTGACGGACGGCTCCGCGCGGGCGCGCGAGGGTCAATTCTACTGGCGCGTGCCGACCACATTCCTCGCGGATGGGGCGCTCGCCCCGGTTCAGCGGAACGCGGGCATGATCTCCCGCTCGAAGCGCTCGACCGTAGTCCGGTCCCACGCCTGCTCTGGCGAGAGGGCGATGAGGTACTCGACGCCCGCGGCACGCATCGCGGCGACCCGCTCGGCGACCTGCTCGAGTGTGCCGACGAGCTGCGTGCCGTCGCGATAGTCCCGCACGTGCTTCGCGGCGGCCTCGGCGCCGATGACCTTCGCGGTCTTCGCCTCGACGAAGTCGATCCGCTCGGCCACCTCCGCCTCCGTGTCGCCGATGATGATGTGCGCGTTCGCGGACTTCGTGATCGCGCCGAAATCTCGGCCGAGGTCGTCGCAGTGCGCCTTGAGCAGCGCGGTCTTCTGCGCCCAGACGTCGAGGTCGAGCCCGTTGTAGTTCGTGTAGTCGGCGTACTGCGCCGCGATCCGCAGCGTCACCCGCTCCCCGCCACCCGCCACCCAGATCGGGATGCCGCCGTCCTGTAGCGGCAGCGGGCGGCAGATCGCACCGTCGACCTGGTAGTACTGGCCGTCGAGCGTTGCCACCCCGTTCGTCCAGGCCTGGCGGAAGATCTCGACCCCCTCGCGGAGGCGGCCGAGCCGCTCCTTGATGCTCGGGAAGCCATAGCCGTACGCACGGAACTCGTGCTCGTACCAGCCGCCGCCGATGCCCATCTCGAGGCGACCGGCGGAGACGTGGTCGACCGTCGCGGCGACCTTCGCGAGGTAGGCGGGGTTGCGGTACGACATGCAGGTGCACATCTGGCCGATACGCACCCGGTCCGTCACCGCGGCGAATGCGGACATGAGCGTCCACGCCTCGTGCGTCGCCTCGGTCGTCGGCTGCGGGACGGTGTGGAAGTGGTCGAAGACCCAGATCGATTCCCACGCCTCCTGATCCGCCTGCTGGACGAGTCGCCGCATGAGCGGCCACTGCTCAGCGGGGTCGATGTCGACGAAGGTGAGTCGCCAGCCCTGGGGGATGAACAGTCCAAAACGCATACGGCCAGGCTATGCCCGACGGGCGGGGTGCTGTGCGCGACCAAAGGTGCCCGCGCATTCCTCCCAATCGGGAATAACTTGCGAACGCATGGACTTGTCCCCTCACATGACCATTGCCACTCCTCTCCACACCGAGTCCACCGTCGGCACCTGGAAGCTCGACCCTGCCCACTCGGAGCTCTCGTTCACCGTCCGCCACCTCGCGATCTCGAAGGTTCGCGGCTTCTTCCGCAGCTTCGATGTCACGATCGAGGCCACGGAGCGGCTCGCGGACTCGACGATCACGGCGACGATCGACATGGCCTCGATCGACACGAACAACGAGATGCGCGACGGCCACCTCAAGACGAACGACTTCTTCCTCATCGAGGAGCACCCGACCGCGACCTACGTGTCCCGGTCGATCACCGGCACCCCGGAGGAGTTCACGGTGACCGGCGACCTCACGCTGCGCGGCGTGACGAAGGAGGTCATCCTGAGAGGCGAGTTCGGCGGCATGAACCGCGGCGGCGACGGCGCGCTCCACGCGGCGGCGACCGTGCGCGGCAAGCTCAACCGCCTCGACTTCGGCGTCGCCTGGAACGCGCCGCTCGAGGCCGGCGGGCTCATGCTCGGCGACGAGATCACCCTCGACTTCGACCTGCAGGTCGTCCTCCAGGACTGACCCGCCCGACCCGCAGCAAGGGCCGTCGACCACTCCGGTCGGCGGCCCTACTCCGTCGCCGCCCGCTCGAACTGGGATCGGTAGAGGCGGGCGTAGGCGCCGTCCGCCGCGACGAGCGAGTCGTGGTCGCCCTGCTCGACGATGCGGCCGTCCTCCATGACCAGGATGAGGTGCGCGTCACGAATCGTCGAGAGCCGGTGCGCGATGACGAAACTCGTCCGGTCGACCCGCAGTTCCGCCATCGCCCGCTGGATGAGCAGCTCGGTCCGCGTGTCGACCGAGCTCGTCGCCTCGTCGAGGATGAGGATCCTTGGGTCGGCGAGGACCGCCCGGGCGATGGTGATGAGCTGCTTCTGGCCCGCTGAGACGTTGTCCCCCTCGTCCGCGAGGACCGTGTCATAGCCGTCCGGCAGCGCCGCGACGAAGTGGTCGACG
>Ga0182739_1001388_pt1 | contig 25520 bp, 22 predicted proteins | sample eDN5th30CBELigBY_FD_128873 | JGI IMG/M metagenome (GOLD analysis project Ga0182739, IMG submission 128873) | Enriched backyard soil microbial communities from Emeryville, California, USA - eDNA 5th pass 30_C BE-Lig BY (version 2) (version 2) | ecosystem: Environmental > Terrestrial > Soil >... | reverse complement strand
GGCACGAAGGCCTCGAGGATCGAGGGCTGGCCGCCGACCGCCTTCCACGCCGAATCGCTGTCGGCGTCGCTGCGAATCGCGGCCTGGCCCTTGCCGTCGTAGCCGAAGCGCCGGGTCTTGAGCACGGCCGGCTGGCCGATGGCGGCAAGCGCGGCGTCGAGGTCGTCGCGGGTGGCCACATTGGCGTAGCGCGCCGTGCCGATCCCCTGCGCGGTGATGAAATCCTTCTCGACTAGCCGGTCTTGGGTGATGGCGAGGACGCCGGGATCGGGCAGCACCGGCCGCCGGCTGGACAGGAACAGCGCCGTCTCGGCGGGAATGTTCTCGAATTCATAGGTGATGACGTCGACATCGGCGGCGAAGCGGTCGAGCGCGTCGGTGTCGGTGTAGTCGGCGACGGTGCCGCGGCGCACCACCTCGAAGGCAGGGGAGTGCGGATCGGGGCAGAGCACGTGGCACTTGAGGCCGAGTTTGGCGGCCGCCAGCGCCAGCATGCGGCCGAGTTGACCGCCGCCCAGAATGCCGATCGTGGCGTCCGGCCCCAGCACTGCCGGGCTGCGTTCCATCACACGGTCCCCGTGTCGGACGGCCGCTCGGCGACGCTTTCGGTCAGTTTGCGGCGGTAATCGCCGAGCCGCTGGGCAAGCGCCGGATCGCCGAGCGCCAGCACGGCGGCGGCCAGCAGCGCCGCATTGACGGCGCCCGCGCGGCCGATCGCGAGCGTGCCGACCGGGATACCGGCCGGCATCTGAACGATCGAGTACAGGGAATCCACGCCGGAAAGGGCTTTCGACTCAACGGGAATCCCGAATACGGGCAGTTCCGTCAGGGATGCGGTCATGCCTGGAAGGTGCGCCGCGCCGCCCGCCCCGGCGATGATGACCTTGAAGCCCTCGCCTTTCGCCCCCTTGGCGAAGGCGTAGAGCCGGTCCGGGGTGCGGTGGGCCGATACGATGCGCGCGTCATAGCCGACCCCGAGCGCTTCGAGGGTGTCGGCGGCTGCCTTCAGGGTTGCCCAGTCGGACTGGCTTCCCATGACGATGGCGACCGGCTTGTCGGTCATTGAATGCATCTCTCAACGGCCGCCTCGGCGGCAAAAAACGAAGCCGCGAAGTATAGGAGGGCGGCCGGGGCTGGCAAGGGAAGTGCCTTCCCGAAAGAAGCGCTTGCCGGAAATCAGGCGATGATGTCCGGCGTCAACTGGTCCTCGATCTGCCGGATGCGGTCGCGAAGATGAAGTTTGCGCTTCTTCAGGCGCTGCACCTGCAGCGCATCGGCGCCCGGGGCGGCAAAAAGGGCGTCAATGGCTGCATCGAGGTCGCGATGCTCCTGCAGCAGGCGCGCCAGCATCGCTTCCAGCTCGCGCCGTTCCTCGTCCGTCATCGTCGCCCGCAACCGCTGCGCCAGAACTCCTGGCCGCGCAGCCTCCGACGAGGCCGCTGCGCCATTATCGCGCTCCCGACATTGGCTTCAAGCGACGTTTCCGGGTCAAGTCCTATTCGTTGTGCATCGCATGATGGGGTTTTCGGCGCGCGAGCAGGGAATCGACACGTGGCGCGGCTGGTGTAGACTGCTTAAGTCAGGTCCGTTCTAGCAAAGGAGGCATTTCTGATGTCCATCCAATCGCATCTTGCGGAACTGGAGCGACGGCACCAGGCGCTGGAGGATGAACTCGCCGAAGCAATGGCGCATCCTTCGACCGATGATCTCACGATCGCAAAGCTCAAGCGTCGCAAGCTGCAGGTAAGGGACGAGATCGTTCGGCTGCGCCAAGAGGCGCCGCAGACTGTGCACTGATCCGCGAACGCTTTAGCGTCGCGGCGAGAATAGTTTGGAGAAAAGCCGGCGCGTAACCGCCGGGCAGGGGAGTTGTTGTTTGCGCAAGCTACTGTAACCAGGCCACCGTAATGTAAGTCAAACTGTAACGCGCGCCCTGAAGGGGTGCATTTTCACTCCACAAGTCCTGGCGACGCGGCGAAAGATCGCGTGCCTGCTCTTTGCACGATTCGAATGACGGCGATGCGACGGTCGCGACATGCTTTGCGGCGCCGTCCCGCCACTCCCGATCGTGCTCTTCTAGGCGAGGAAAACAGCTAATGTTTCGACGGACCATGATTGCTGCCGGCTTGGCCGCAGCGCTCTCTCTTGCGATCTCGGCCCCCGTGGCCGCGCAGGGCTACCCGAACCGCGTGATCACGATGGTCGTGCCATTCCCGCCGGGCGGCGGCGTGGACGCCATGGGCCGGTTGATGGCCGATCAGCTCAGCAAGGCGCTTGGCCAGCCGGTCGTCGTGGACAACCGCGTTGGCGCCGGCGGCGTGGTCGGAACCCGCACGGTCGCCAAGGCCGCGCCGGACGGCTACACGCTGCTGCTGGGCCACAGCGGCACGATGGCCATCAACCCGTCGCTTTACGCCAATGCCGGATACGATCCGCGCAAGGATTTCACGCCCATCGGCGCCATCGCGACCATGCCGGTGGCGCTGATCGCGCATCCGAGCTTTGCGCCGAACACGGTCGCCGACGTGCTCAACTACATCAAGAAGAACCCCGGCAAGGTTAATTTCGGCACCTCGGCGGTCGGCACCGGCTCCTACATGACGGCGGAACTGTTCAAGGCTGCCTCGGGCGTGGACATGACGCTGGTTCCCTATCGCGGCACGGCGGCTCTGATGTCGGACCTTCTGGGCGGACACGTGCCGGTGTCGTTCGGCGTGCTGCCGCCCGCGCTCGGCAATCTCAAGGCCGGCAAGCTGCGGGCCATCGCCGTCACCGGCTCGCAGCGCTTCAGTCTGCTGCCGGACGTGCCCACCGTCGCGGAGAGCGGCATACCGGGCTTCGAGGCCGTGCTCTATTACGGGGTGCTGGCGCCGGCCGGCACGCCGCGCGAGATTGTCGATCGCCTGAACAAGGCATTGCGCGCCGCAGTCGCGACCGACATCGTCAAGGAGCGCATCAACGGCGAGGGCGGCGACCCGATGACCACGACGCCGGAAGAGCACGCGAAACTTATCGACAGCGATGAGACCAAGTGGGGCGGCCTGGTGCGCAAGCTCAATCTTAAGGTGAATTAGCAGGATGTTGAAAAACGCCAGCGAGGATCGTCACCTCTCCCCTTTGGGGAGAGGTCGGCGCGAAGCGCCGGGTGAGGGGGCTCGGGAGTCCGTAATAGACGTTGGCCCCCCCTCACCCTGTCCCTCTCCCCAACGGGGAGACGGGACCCTCACGCAGCCGTTCGAGTGTTTTTCAACAACTTGCTAGGTGCAGGACCGATGCAGGCGTTCGACTATATCGTGGTCGGCGCCGGCAGCGCCGGATGCGTGCTCGCCAACCGTCTGACGGAGTCGGGCCGCCACCGCGTGCTGCTGCTGGAAGCGGGCGGTGTGGATCGCAATATCTGGATCCACATCCCGCTCGGCTACGGCAAGCTGTTCACCGACCCCACGGTCAACTGGCTCTACAATTCGGAGCCGGAACCGGAACTCAACAACCGTTCGATCATTCAGCCGCGCGGCAAGGTGCTGGGCGGCTCCAGTTCGATCAACGGCCTGCTTTATGTCCGCGGCCAGCCGCAGGACTTCGATCACTGGCGCCAGCTTGGCAATGCCGGCTGGAGTTTTGACGACGTGCTGCCCTATTTCCGCAAGGCCGAGCATCAGGAACGCGGAGCCGACGAGTTGCACGGCACCGGCGGGCCGCTCTGCGTGTCCGACGTGTGCGAGCCGCATCCTCTGTGCGAAGCCTTCATCGAAGCCTCGCAGCAGGCCGGCTTTCCGCGCAACGACGACTTCAACGGGCCGACGCAGGAGGGCGCGGGCTATTTCCAGCTTACCGCGCGCAACGGACGGCGGTGGTCGACGGCGGCAGGTTATCTGAACCCGGCGCGCCGCCGGGGGAACCTCGAGATCGTCACCAACGCGCTCACAAGCCGCATCCTGTTCGAGGGGCGGCGCGCGGTCGGCGTCGAATATATCCGCGACGGGCGCACGCACACGGCGAGGGCGCGTGCCGAGGTGATCGTCGCCGGCGGCGCGATCAATTCGCCTCAACTGCTGCAGCTTTCCGGATTGGGACCGGCCACGCTGCTGCAATCCTTCGGCATCCCTGTGGTGGCGGACATGCCCGGCGTCGGCGCCGACCTGCAGGATCATCTCCAGGTCCGCATGGCCTATCGCTGCACCGAGCCGATCACGATGAACGACGTCATCAACAACTGGCGGCTCAGCATGCTCGCTGGGCTGCGCTACATGCTCTCGCGCAAGGGCCTGCTGGCGATCGGCGCCGGCTATGCCGGCGGCTTCTTCAAGACCGACCCGGCGCTGCCGACGCCGGACGTGCAGGCCCACTTCATCATCTTCTCCTCCGACAAGAGCGGCGCGAAGCTGCACCCGTTCCCCGGCTTCATCGCCTCGATCTGCCAGCTCAGGCCGGAAAGCCGCGGCTTCGTGCACATCAAGTCGGCCGATCCGCAGGCGGCGCCGGCGATCCAGCCGCGCTATCTCTCGGCCTCCACCGATCGTGAGGTCACGCTCGCCGGCCTGAAGCTGCTGCGCCGGATCATGGGGCAGCCGGCGATGCGCCGCTACGTCGCAGAGGAGCGCACTCCGGGTGAGGCTTGCGTGAGCGACGAACAACTGCTCGCCTATGCGCGCGCGGTCGGGACCACGATCTTCCATCCCACGTCGACGTGCCGGATGGGCTCTGATCTGACGGCGGTGGTGGACGAGCGGTTGCGTGTCCGCGGCATCGGCAACCTGCGGGTCATCGACGGCTCGGTGATGCCGACCGTCGTATCCGGCAACACCAATGCGGCGATCGTGATGATCGGCGAGAAGGGTGCGGATATGATACTTCAGGACGCGGCGGCAACGGCGCAGGCGGCATAACCAAACAAGAAAGGTGCGGGCGGATGAGCGTGGCGGTGGATCAACAGACGTTCGACTATATCGTGGTTGGCGCGGGTTCGGCGGGCTGTGTGCTGGCGAACCGCCTCACCGAGTCGGGACGCAATCGCGTGCTGCTGCTCGAAGCCGGACCCAACAACCGCCATCCCTGGCTGCATATTCCGATAGGCTATGGCCGGCTGTTCACCAATCCTCGCTACAACTGGTGCTACGAGACCGAGCCGCAGGAGCACTGCCACGGCCGCAATGTCATCGCGCCGCGCGGCAAGGTGCTGGGCGGGTCGAGTTCGATCAACGGTCTCATCTACATCCGCGGTCAACCCGAGGACTTCGATCACTGGCGTCAGCTTGGCAATGTCGGCTGGAGCTTTGACGACGTGCTGCCGTATTTCCGCAAGGCTGAGGACAACGAACGCGGCGCCGATGCGCTGCACGGCAAGGGCGGTCCGCTTGCGGTCTCGAACGCGCGCAACAGCCATCCGCTCGCCGATGCCTATGTCGAGGCTGCGGTCGCGGCGGGCTATCCGCGCAACGGCGACTTCAACGGTCCGACGCAGGAGGGCGCGGGCTACTATCAGACGACGACGCGCGGCGGATGGCGCTGCTCCACCGCGGTCGGCTATCTCAAGCCCGTGCGCAATCGCGCCAATCTCCAGGTCGTTTCGGAGGCGCTGGCGACGCGCATCCTGTTCGAGGGCCGCCGCGCGGTCGGCATCGAATACAAGGTCGGCGGCGAAACGCGCACTGCGCGCGCGAACGCAGAGGTGCTGCTCTCGTCAGGCGCTTTCAACTCGCCGCAACTGATGCAGCTTTCCGGACTCGGACCGGCCGAACTGCTGCAGTCGTTCGGCATCCCGGTCGTCGCCGACATGCCGGGCGTCGGCGATGCGCTCAACGATCATTTCGCCGGGCGCATCCTGGTGCGGGTTAACACGCCGACGCTCAACGATGCGGTGCGGACATGGGGCGGCAAGATCGCCGCCGGCCTGCGCTACGGGCTTTCGCGGCGGGGCTATCTCACCGTCGGCGCGATCATGGCGGGCTGTTTTCTGCGCGCGCATCCGGCCTCGGCCACGCCCGACGTCCAGTGTTCGATCGCTCCTTATTCGGCGGACAAGATCGGCGGCGATCTGCATCCGTTCTCGGGGGCGACCGGCATCTGCACGCTGCTGCGGCCGGAGAGCCGCGGCTGGGTGCGCATCAAGTCCGCCGATCCGGCTGCGCCGCCGGCGATCCATCCGAACTATCTCGCGACAGCGCGCGATCGCGAGACGCTGGTCGAGGGCTTGAAGGCGCTGCGCCGCATATTCCAGACCGACCCGCTGGCGCGTTACGTCGAAGCCGAGATCGACCCCGGCAAGGACTGCACGAGCGACGACGAGATCCTCGACTTCATCCGCCGCCGCGGCTCGACGACCTATCACCCGGTGAGCACCTGCCGGATGGGGCAGGACGCCACTGCGGTGGTGGACGAGCGCTTGCGCGTGCGCGGCATTGCGGGCCTGCGCGTCATCGACGCTTCCATCATGCCTACGGTGCCGTCCGGCAACACCAACGCCGCCTCGATCATGATCGGCGAGAAGGGGGCGGACATGGTGATGGAGGATGCGCGAACGGGTGCTGCGGGCGTCGCACGGGCGGCGTAGAGAGCCTGACAACAGCTTGTTGAGCACGATCCGGTTCAGCCTGAACGGATCGTGCTCAAGGCGCGTCCGAACGCTTGCCAAGCCCCCCGCACGCGACCGCACGTTTACCGGGCGGTGCCCCCAAATTGCCATTTAGCCCGCGCACTCGGGTACTCCCTCCATGCGGCGCGCCCGCCATTTGTGATTCCCTCAGTTTTCAGGAGCCGTGATGTCCTTGTCTTGGAAAGCCCTGTTCGTCGCTCCGGCCGCGCTCGGTCTAGTCGCAACGGCCGCCTATGCGCAGCCCACCATGCCGCGCCAGCCGCAGGCTCAGGCGCAGCCCCAGCAGCAGGGCGGCACCGATCTCGATCCGGTCGTGGGCGACGGCAAGATCATCGTGCATCCGTCGATGCGCGTGGGTCAGAAGATGGTCGCGAATTTCCGCGAGTTTCCTGATCCGGGCGACTCCGATCAACTGGTCGTGGTCGCGGCCGGCGCGCCGGACAATGTCACGGCGAGTTCGCAGGGCGAGAAGCCGCTGAGCTACACCTACGTCACCCGCTATTTTCTCGACAACGGCTGGGAAGTCGGACCGTTTGCGCCGGGCCGTTACGAGATCCGCTGGCTGACGACGCTCTACAACAACGAGAAGAAGCTCGAGGTCGGTGCGCGCGCGCAGTTTTCCGTGCGGCGATGAGATCCGTGCCGGTGAAGCCATTTGTGCCGGTGAAGTCATCCGCACGCGTGCTCGCTTTGACGGTGGCGATCGTTGTCGCTGCCGGCAATGCGCCGTCGTTCGCACAGATCCCGGACAGTCTGCCGGGGCTGGGAAAGATCGGCTCGTCAAAAGACGGCGGGCCGCCTGCCTCCGCAAGCCCGGCGGCGCCAAGCGAGCGGGCGCAGGTCACGCCGACCAAGCAGTCGTTCGCCGCCTATGAACGGGTCGGCGTTCAGGTCGATCCGCGGCCGCTGCGCTACGGCTCGAATTTCCGCATGATCGTGGTGCCGGCCGGCACGCCCGACCCCATCCCGAATGCGAATGACTTTGCCCTGGCGAGTGTTTCGGTGCGCAGTTCGCTGCAACGGATTACGCTGCCGCCCGGACCGCCGGGCGATGCCGAAGTGCGGCTCTATTACATCCCGCAGGACGGATCGCGCTTCGTTGTCGGTGGACGGGCGGCGATCAGGATCGGCCCGCGCACGCCGAACACGGTGCTTGCGCATGATCTGGTGCGCGAGGCGAAGGAGCTTGGCCCCGTTCGTTTCGAAGCGAAGTATCGCGACCGGCCATTCGTGCTCGAAGCGCAGTATCTCCGGGTGGAGACGCGCACTGCCGGGCCGACCTGGGCGTCGATCCTGCGCGGCACCTATCGCGGTCCGCAGGACTACATGGCAATCTATGTCGGTCATCTCGGGACCGAGCGCCGCCATGACGCCGGGCCGATCGAGGTGCTTTGCCTGATGGACGCCGAAGCGCGGGCCAATGTCGATCGCGCGGCGCAGCTCAATCCGGGCGATCACGTTCTCCTGCACGGCCATGCGACAAGCTGGCGCCGTGTCTATGAAGGCGACGTGGTCATCTTCGACCGCTGCGTGTTCGCAAAGTAAAGCGTCTTCGAACGGCCCGCAGCGTCATTGCGAGCCAACGGGTCCGCGCTTCGCGCGGCCCGATGACAGGCTCCGCGAAGCAATCCAGATCGTTGAATAGCCGGATTGCTTCGTCGCTGCGCTCCTCGCAATGACAGCCGCTTTGGAGCTTTGGCTTTGATTCCAACAAAGCCGAAGGTCCGGCTGCCGTCACACCGCCTTCGCCATCTCGCGCAGCCTGAACTTCTGCACCTTGCCGGTGCTGGTCTTCGGCAGTTCGGCGAAGACCACGTGACGCGGGACCTTGTAGCGCGCGAGGTTGTCGCGGCACCAGGCGATCAACTCGTCCGCGGTCGCGCTCCTGCCCGGCTTGAGTTCGATGAAGGCGCACGGCGTCTCGCCCCATTTGTCGTCCGGCTTCGCCACCACGGCGGCCGCGGCGACGGCGGGATGCTTGTAGAGCGCGTCCTCGACCTCGATCGAGGAGATGTTCTCGCCGCCCGAGATGATGATGTCCTTCGAGCGGTCCTTGAGCTGGACGTAGCCATCCGGGTGGATGACGCCGAGATCGCCTGAATGGAACCAGCCGCCGGCGAAGGCTTTCTCGGTCGCGGCCTTGTTCTTGAGATAGCCCTTCATCACGATATTGCCGCGGAACATCACCTCGCCGAGGGTCTCGCCATCGCGCGGCACGGGCGCAAGGGTCTCCGGATCGCGCACGTCGAGCGCTTCGAGCGGCACGTAGCGCACGCCCTGGCGTGCCTTCTTGGCCGCCTGATCGGGGCCGGACAATTCATCCCACGCGCGGTTCCAGTCGTTGACGACGGCGGGGCCATAGGTCTCCGTGAGGCCGTAGACATGCGTGACGTTGAAGCCGGCATCCTTCATCGCCGCGAGCACGGCCTCCGGCGGCGGCGCTGCCGCGGTGACGAACTCGACGCGGTGCGGCAGCGGCCGCCTGTCCGTCTCCGGCGCGCCGAGCAGCGTCGCCATCACGATCGGGGCGCCGCAGAGATGCGTGACCTTATGCTCGGCGATGAGATCGTAGATCGGTTTCGCCCGCACCTGACGCAGGCAGACATGCGTGCCTGCGACGACCGACAGCGACCACGGAAAGCACCAGCCGTTGCAGTGGAACATCGGCAGCGTCCACAGATAGACCGGATGCTTGGCCATCTCGCAGGTCAGGATATTGCCGAGCGCGAGCAGGTAGGCGCCGCGATGGTGATAGACCACGCCCTTGGGATCGCCGGTCGTGCCAGACGTGTAGTTGAGCGCGATCGCGTCCCACTCATCGCCGGGCATCTGCCACGCATAGGCGGGGTCGCCCTCTGCGAGAAACGCTTCGTATTCGAGCGCGCCGATGCGCTCGCCGGGGCCGGCATATTCCGGATCGTCGTAGTCGATCACCAGCGGCCGCGTCTTTGCGAGCGCGAGCGCCTCCCTGATCACCGGCGAGAACTCGCGGTCGGTGATGAGGACCTTGGTCTCCGCATGGTCGAAGGAGAAGGCGAGGATCGCCGCATCGAGCCGCGTGTTGAGCGTGTTGAGCACGGCACCTGCCATCGGCACACCGTAATGCGCCTCGAGCATGGCCGGCGTATTCGCCAGCATCACGGTCACCGTATCGCCGCGGCCGATTCCGCGCGCGGCGAGAGCAGAGGCGAGCCGCCGGCTGCGGGCATAGAACTCCGCATAGCTGCGCCGCAGCCTCCCGTGTACGATGGCGGGATGGTCGGGAAAGACCGCGGCCGCGCGTTCGAGCAGGCTCAGCGGCGTCAGCGGCTGGAAGTTGGCCGGGTTGCGGTCGAGGTCGGTATCGTAGGGCGAGGTCGCCATGGGCGTAGTCCGTATTGCAATCTCGACGTACAGCCTAGCCGCGTCCGGCAGCCGCGATCAATCGGCTGTGCGACTGGGGAAATCGCCTGCTGCTCAAGCGGACACGCGCAGAATAATATTGCCTCAACCGCCCCGGATCATGCCGAGAAACCCTGCGCGGATCAGTTCGAGCGAGATCAGGAAGATGAGGACGTGGGCGATGCGATAGAACAGCACGGTCGGCGTCCGCTTGACCAGCCATACGCCGAGGTAGTTCGCCGCGGTCGCCACCGGTATCAGCATCAGCGACATGGCGAAGTTCTGCGACGAGAACTGGCCGAGCGCGAAGTAGGGCACCACCTTGAGCGCATTCACGACACCGAAGAACATCACGAAAGTGCCGACATAGGTCATCTTGTCGAGATTCTGCGGCAGCACGAACATCTGGAACGGCGGGTTGCCGGCCTGACAGATCGCGCTCGTAAAGGCGGCGCAGCCACCCCAGAACGTCCCGGCGCGCGCGCTGGGCACGGCATCGTTGGCGCGCGGCTTCGCGAACCACGCATGCAGCACGAACAGGATCGAGACCACGCCAAGCATCAGCCGGATGAAGGAGTCCGAGACATGGGCCGCCAGAATCCAGGCGGCGCCGACCCCGAGCAGCGCCCCCGGCAGCATCACCTTGAGGTTCCAGGCCGAGTAGGTCTTGCGGAACATCCAACAGGCCAGCACATCCTGCACGATCTGGATCGGCAGCAGCAGGGCCGCCGCCTGCAGTGGCGGCATGAACAGGGACATCAGCGGCGTCGCGATCATCCCCGCGCCCGCAAACCCGCCCTTGGAAAGCCCGAGCGAGGTCACGGCGACGACCGCCAGCAGCCAGAAGAGGGGATCGGTGATCACGGGCGGTTCGGTCGCGGCGGGTGAAGCCCTTCCCGATTACGCGGTAGATGCGTCCGGTGCAATCTTACGCACTGCCTTATTTTCCGCCGGTCGACGTTTGCCCGAGCCCGGATGACGAGCGGCTTGCCAAGAGCCGCGCCAGCCGCACAATGAGGCCAATTTCCCGAACAGACCGATCTAGCGAAACCGGAACAAGCCTATGAACGCCCCGACGAGCCGCTATCCCGAAATCTATGCGCGCTGGCAGCGCGATCCCGAGGGTTTTTGGGCCGAAGCCGCGGAGGCGATCGACTGGTACACGCCGGCCGCGAAGATCTTCGATCCTTCCATGGGTATCTATGGCCGCTGGTTCGTCGGCGCCTCCTGCAACACCTGCTTCAACGCGCTCGACCGCCACGTCGCCGCCGGCCGCGGCCAGCAGCCGGCGATCATCTACGATTCGCCCGTGACCGGGACCAAGCGGGTCTTCACCTATGCCGAACTGCTGGTGGAGGTGCAGGTCTTCGCCGCCGTGCTGCAGGACCTCGGCGTGGTCGCGGGCGACCGGGTGATCGTCTACATGCCGATGGTGCCTGAGACCGTGGTGGCGATGCTCGCCTGCGCGCGCATCGGAGCCATCCACTGCGTCGTGTTCGGCGGCTTTGCGGCGCGGGAACTGGCGACCCGCCTCGACGACTGCACGCCGAAGGTCATCGTCTCGGCAAGCTGCGGCGTGGAGCCGGGGCGTATCGTCGCCTACAAGCCGCTGCTCGACGAGGCGATCGCGTTCGCGGCGCATAAGCCGGAGGCCTGCGTCATCCTGCAGCGGCCGCAATGCGAGGCTGCGATGACGGCCGGCCGCGATCATGACTGGGAGAGCCTGCGCACCGCGGCGCTGCATGACGAGAAGGCCGCCGACTGCGTGCCGGTGCTCGCGACCGACCCGCTCTATATCCTCTACACCTCGGGCACGACCGGCAGGCCCAAGGGCATGGTGCGCGACAATGGCGGTCACATGGTCGCGCTGCGCTGGTCGATGCAGTACCTCTACGACGTCAAGCCGGGCGAGACCTGGTGGGCTGCGTCCGATGTCGGCTGGGTGGTGGGGCACTCCTATATCGTCTACGCGCCGCTGTTCCACGGCTGCGCCTCGATCCTCTACGAGGGCAAGCCGGTGGGAACGCCGGATGCTGGCGCCTACTGGCGCGTGATCTCTGACCACGGCGTGGTCGCACTGTTCACCGCGCCGACCGCGTTCCGTGCGATCAAGAAGGAAGACCCGGACGGCAAGCTGATCGGGCAGTACGACCTCTCGAAGTTCCGCACGCTGTTCCTCGCCGGCGAGCGGGCCGATCCCGACACCGTGCAATGGGCCGAGGAAAAACTGAAGAAGCCGGTCATCGACCACTGGTGGCAGACCGAGACCGGCTGGGCGATCGCAGGCAATCCGGTTGGCCTTGGTCCGCTGCCGGTGAAGCATGGTTCGCCGACTGTCGCGATGCCGGGCTACGACGTGCGGATCGTTGATGAGGCGACCAAGGAACTGCCGCCCAACACCATGGGCTCGATCGTCGTGAAGCTGCCGCTGCCGCCGTCCTGCTCGCCGACGCTGTGGCATCAGGACGAGCGTTTCAGGGAAGCCTACCTGAATGAGTTCCCCGGCTACTACAAAACGGCGGATGCGGGATTCAAGGACGAGGACGGCTACCTCTACATCATGGGCCGCACCGACGACATCATCAACGTCGCGGGGCACCGGCTCTCCACCGGCGGCATGGAGGAGGTGCTGGCCTCGCATCCGGACGTGGCCGAATGCGCCGTCATCGGCATTGCCGATGCGCTCAAGGGCGAAGTGCCGTGCGGTTTCGTGGTGCTCAAGGCGGGCGTGAACCGGCCACCGACGGAGATCGAAAAGGAGATCGTCGCGCTGGTGCGCGAGCGGATCGGCCCGGTCGCGTCGTTCCGCATCGCGATCACGGTGGCGCGTCTGCCCAAGACGCGCTCGGGAAAAATCCTTCGCGGCACGATGAAGAAGATCGCCGACGGCGAACAATGGACCATGCCGGCGACGATCGACGATCCCGCAGTGCTTGACGAGATCGGCGGCGCGCTGAAGGAGCATGGGGTCGGAGGGTAGTTGCGTAATGGCTCAGCGTCATTCCGGATTGCCGCGAAGCGGCAAGTCCGGAATCCATGACCACAGACAGGGGTTATAGATTCCGGGCTCGCGCCTTCGGCGCGCCCCGGAATGACACCCGGAATGGATCAACCGAACTTGGTGTGAGGTGGCACGTCATGCCCGTTTTCATCTGCACCGCCTGCGGCACTTCCTATCCGCCGAGCGAGGCTGCGCCCGCGCAATGTCCGATCTGCGAGGATGTGCGCCAATATGTTCCGGCGACAGGGCAAGGCTGGATCACGCCCGAAGCGCTCGCCGCGCGGCACCTCAATTCCTTCCGCGAATATGAGCCCGGACTGATCGGCATCGGTTCGCAACCGCGCTTCGCGATCGGCCAGCGCGCCGTTCTGGTGATGACGCCGCAGGGCTCTGTCCTGTGGGACTGCATCTCGCTGATCGACGCCGCGACGGTGACGCTCATCAAGGCGCTCGGCGGCCTCAAGGCGATCGCGATCTCGCATCCGCATTTCTATACGTCGATGGGCGACTGGAGCCGCGCCTTTGGCGACGTTCCGATCTACCTGCACGAGGCCGATCGCGAATGGATCATGCGGCCGGAGGCAGCGGTGAAGCTATGGGAGGGCGAGACGCTTTCGCTACTGCCGGACGTGACGCTGATCCGCGGCGGCGGGCATTTCCCCGGCAATGCGATGCTTCACTGGGCGAAAGGCGCGCGCGGGCGCGGCCTGCTGCTCTGCTCCGATACGGCGATGGTCTGCGAGGACCGCAAGTCCTTCTCCTTCATGCGCAGCTATCCGAACTACATTCCGCTGTCGGCGTCGGCGGTGGAGCGGATCGCGGCGGCGGTCGAACCCTTCGCCTTCGATGCCGCCTACGGGAACTTCTTCGACCGCGTGATACCGACCGGCGCCAAGGGCTATTTCGAGGCTTCCGTGCGGCGCTATCTGGCGGCGATCACCGGATCGGCGTGACGCCGGGCGAGCACGGTCTTACGACCTGCCCAGAGCCGCCAGCGCAGCCTCGGCGGCTGCGATGCCGGTGCGGTAGGCGCCGTGCGCGGTCGAATAATCATGCGTCGAACAGGCTTCGCCCGCGAAGAACAGCCGGTCATCGACGGGGCTCGCAAGCACGGCGCGCAAATCTGAATTTCCCGGCAGTGCATGGGAATAGGCGCCGCGCGCGAACGGGTCCCGTCCCCAGGCCGAGACCGCAAGCGGCGCGAGCCGCGCCTTGAACGAAGCGCCGAAGTAGCCCGCCAACTGTTCACACGCGTAGTCGACGAATGCGGCGTCGCCCTGCGCTTCCAGTTCGCGCGCCAGGCGGCCGCCGAAATAGCACTCGATGATCGGCCGGCCGAACGGCCTCAAATGGTAGCTGCCGATTTCGGCGCGGTCGGTTGCGCCGAACAGGCGCTCCTCGGCCGGCAGGTCATCGGCCGAGGAAACGGACAGGAACAGCTTGTCGTCATAGCCCAGCGGCAGTCCGGCGGCGGCCGCGACCTTTGCCGGCAAGGCAGGGCTGAACTGCAGGGCTTCCGCCGCGATGATGCTCGTCGGCACCGCGACGATCACGGTTCGCGCCGTCAGCGTTCCCTGCGGTGTTTCAACACGGACGGCTTTGCCCGAGTGGTCGATCCGCGTCACGGCGGTGCCGAGGCGGACGTCCAGCCCCGCGCCGTAGGCGCCGACGAGCGCGCCATAACCCTCGCGTATCCGCCAGTTGATCCCGGTGTCGTGATAGCGGTTCCAGTCCCGCACCGACGCGCCGTCGGTCTCGGCCCCGTTCACCCAGGTGCTGACGGCATCGATGAGCTCGTTCCAGCGGCCACCGGGTTCGAGCAGGGTCGAGGCAGCGACATCGGGCGCGTTCGGATCGTAACCTTCCAGCCGGTCATAGAAGCGGTCGAGCGCCTGCCGGAATCCGTCATGCTCACCGGGGGCGAAGCCGAGCGTCGTGCCGCGCCGCCGCCAGGGCGGCTCCGTCGTGTCGACGGTGAAGCCGGCCGGCGGCGCCAGCCGCGCCCAGTCGTTCTCGTCGGCCGAATGCAGCCATCCGCAGCCGAGATCGAGCGGAAGCCCGTGCGCCACGGTGGTCCATGCGCGGCCACCCAGCCGCTGGCGCGCTTCCAAAACGCATGCCGATACGCCGGCCGACTTCAGCCGTTGCCCGGCGGCAAGCCCTGCCGCGCCGGCGCCGATCACAATGACGTCCGAATCACGCATCACAGGCCGCAGTCCGGACGGGACTGGTGATGCGCACAGTAGAAACCGACCAGTATAGTTGACCAGAGGTTAAGCTGTGCGGCACCATAGCACGTCTCATATTGCCGAGCCGGAAGGGGCAGTCGGGCTGGCATTCTTCATCGTCTTTAACAGGGTACCGAGCATGCTCAAGACAGTTGTCGGCATGATTGCCGTCAGTTTCCTTCTTTTTACCGGCAAGGCCGACGCCCAGGTCCTTCAGCGGTATAATACCGGACAATGGGTCATCGAAGCCAACGCCACCAAGAACGTCTTCCAGAACTGCACCGCGACCGGCCGGTATGGCGGCGGAGCCCAGGTCGTGTTCATGCTGACGCGAAACCTGGTCTGGGGAATCGGCATCGAGAACCCCAAGTGGAACTGGACGCCGCAATCGCAAGGCGATCTGTCCTACTGGGTCGACGGCCGTTCTCCGCGGACCGGAAAGACCCGCGCTTTGTCGCGAACGCGATTACTCATTCTGCTCGCCGATTCGAAGCAGTTGTTTGAGGAAATCCGCCGCGGCAACCGGATGTATTTCCGTCCCCACGGCCACAACGTCTTCAACATCACGCTGATCGGAACATCGGTCGCGCTTAACGAATTGATGTCCTGCGTCCGCCGGTATCGTTGAGGCGTCTCGCACCATAGGCCACGCTCGACGGAGGTGGTGACACGGAGGTGGTGACGATGAGACTTGGCGGCAAGGTGGCGATCGTGACGGGAGGCGCGCGCGGGATCGGGCGCGCCATCGCCGAGCGGTTCATTGCCGAAGGCGCCAGGGTCGTCATCGCCGATATCGATGAACCGGCCGGGCAGGCGGCTGTGGCCGCGCTCGGCGCGGACTGCCGCTTCATCCGTACGGATGTCGGCGATGCCGGCGATGCGCAGCGGCTGATCGACGAGACCTGCGCGGCCTTCTCGGGCGCGCTCGACATCGCGGTCAACAATGCCGGCATCATCCACACCGCCGATTTCCTCGAGATCGCGGAAGCGGACTTCGACCGCGTGCTGCGGGTCAATCTCAAGGGCGGGTTTCTGGTCGGGCAGTCGGCGGCGCGCCGCATGGTCGAGCAGGTGAAAGACGGAAAGCCGCCGGGCGCGATCATCAACATGAGTTCGATCAACGCCGTGGTCGCGATCCCGAACCAGGTTCCTTACTGCGTCTCCAAGGGCGGCCTCGACCAACTCACCAAGGTGATGGCGCTCTCGCTCGCGCCGCACGGCATCAGGGTCAACGCCATCGGGCCCGGCTCGATCATGACCGAGATCCTGCAGAGCATCACCACTGATCGCGAAGCAAAGCGCCGCCTGTTGTCGCGCACCCCGCTCGGGCGCGTCGGCGAACCGGGCGAGGTCGCGGCGGTCGCGGCGTTCCTGGCGTCGGACGATGCGAGCTACATCACCGGGCAGACGATCTATCCCGACGGCGGACGGCTCGGGCTTAATTACGTCGTGCCGGTCAGCGAGGATTCGCTGAAATAGCCGCAGGGCCTTCTGCGCGGCGGAATAAAAAATCCCGGCTGCGGGCTTTGCCGTCAGCCGGGATAATTTTTGAGGGGAGGCGGTCGCACGGATTGCCGTGTCAGACCGCCCGACCTCTCATCAATACCGATAGTGATCCGGCTTGTACGGGCCGTTGGCCGGCACGCCGATATAGCTCGACTGCTTCGGGTTCATCTCGGTCAGCTTCGCGCCGATCTTGCCGAGGTGCAGCCGGGCGACCTTCTCGTCGAGATGCTTCGGCAGCACGTAGACCTTGTTCGCGTACTTGCCGGCCTTCTTCATCGCGTCGGTCCACAGTTCGATCTGCGCCAGCGTCTGGTTGGTGAAGGATGCCGACATCACGAAGCTCGGATGACCCATCGCATTGCCGAGGTTCACCAGCCGGCCTTCGGAGAGCAGGATGATGCGCTTGCCGTCCGGGAACTCGATCTCGTCCACCTGCGGCTTGATGTTGTCCCACTTGAAGTTCTTCAGCGCGCCGACCTGGATCTCGCTGTCGAAGTGGCCGATGTTGCAGACGATGGCGCGGTCCTTCATGCGCCGCATGTGGTCGACCGTGATGACGTCGACATTGCCGGTGGCGGTGCAGAAGATGTCCGCGCGCGGCGCGGCGTCATCCATGGTGACGACTTCGTAGCCTTCCATCGCCGCCTGCAGCGCGCAGATCGGATCGATTTCGGAGACCATCACGCGGCAGCCGGCCTGGCGCAGCGAGGCGGCCGAGCCCTTGCCCACGTCGCCGAAGCCCGCGACCATCGCGACCTTGCCGGCCATCATCACGTCGGTGCCGCGGCGGATGCCGTCGACGAGTGACTCGCGGCAGCCGTAGAGATTGTCGAACTTCGACTTGGTGACGCTGTCATTGACGTTGATCGCCGGGAACAGCAGCTTGCCTTCCTTCTCCATGATGTAGAGCCGGTGCACGCCAGTCGTCGTCTCTTCGGTGACGCCGCGGATGTTCTTGGCGTTCTCGCTGTACCAGCCCGGCCGCTCCTTGAGGCGCTTCTTGATCGAAGCGAACAGCACTTCCTCTTCCTCGTTGGTCGCCTTGTCGAGGAAGGCGGTGTCGCCGGCTTCCGCGCGCGCGCCGAGATGGATCAGCAGCGTGGCGTCGCCGCCGTCGTCGAGGATCATGTTCGGGGTGCCGCCGTCGGCCCATTCGAAGATGCGGTGGGTGTAGTCCCAGTAGTCGACCAGGCTCTCGCCCTTGACGGCGAACACAGGCGTACCGGCGGCGGCGATCGCCGCGGCCGCGTGGTCCTGCGTCGAATAGATGTTGCAGGAGGCCCAGCGCACGTCGGCGCCGAGCGCCTCGAGCGTCTGGATCAGCACCGCGGTCTGGATCGTCATGTGCAGCGAACCGGCGATGCGGGCGCCCTTGAGCGGCTGCGCCTTGCCGTATTCCTCGCGCGTCGCCATCAGGCCGGGCATCTCGGTCTCGGCGATGGCGATTTCCTTGTTGCCCCAGTCGGCGAGGCCGATGTCCTTGACGACGTAATCGGCGGCTGCGCTGGTGGTCTTGGAAGCGGTCATGGGCATCCTTCGCGGTTGTTTCGAGACATGAAAGACGCCGGCCGCGCGCCGACGTACTTGGCCCCAGCCTATAGCAGCCCCCGCCTGCAGGGGCAATAATGATATAAAGATTTCTTTATGTAGCTGTGCCAGCTGCCGCCGAACACGGTTGCTTCAGTGTTGTGACGACCCCGCGCTTGCAGGTACGAACCGGCGCATCACTCCTGCGTCGCCCACCAGCGAAGCCCGGCGGAGGTCAGCGCGCCGCCCAGCACGCAGGGCAGGCCGAACTGGACCTGGCCGGTGACGGCGGCGCCGAGACAGCCGAGCGCGATCGCGCTCTCGCCCATCTGTCCCCACCAGGCGACGTTGCGCCGATAGTAGGGGCCGCGGCGCTTGAGGTCTTCGATCGCCGCCAGCGCTTCGCGGCGCAGGCGCGCGGTGTCCGCGGTTTCCGCGGCGTCGATCACTTCCTTGAGTTGTGCCACGGCGCCGTCACGGTGGTGCTGCGTGGCCGCCCAGCGCAGCAGATCGAGTATCTGCGGCGAGCGCGATGCGTTGAGCGCGAGCGTGTATTTCGCCATCGCGCCCAGCGCCAGCCGATCGGCGTTGTCGCGGTCCTTCACCCACGGCAGGATGCTGATCAGCCGCGCCACCGGCGCATAGGCGCCTGTCGCAAGGTGGTAGCCCCAGAGCGTGTCGATGAGATCCGGGCTCGGCTCGAGCCGGCGCTCCTTCGGCGGGGGCGCCGTGAAATAGCGATCGACCCGGATGGTGTCCCACGCCTTTGCGTACCACTTCGGATCGTCTTTCAGGTCGAGGTGCTCGAGCGTCGGCAACTCGTCGGCGATGTGCTTGTCGATCATCACGCGGCGCGCAGGAAGCTTTTCCGCGACGTCGCGCAGCAGCGCGCGCCACTGCGGCGCTTCCGAATAGGCGACGGCGCGCACCATGAACCATTGGTCCTCGGTCGGCAGCGGCAGCGTCTTCTCGATAATGCCCCTGGCCGCCTTCGGATTGGCCGCGATCACGCCTGCCATGAAGCCGACGAACACGCCCGCATTCTCGGTGTTCTGGAGCAGGCCGATGCGGCTCGCCGCGCGCATCGCTGCGGGAACCGCGGCCGGGTCCGGTTTGGCGCGATAGCTCCACATCCAGCCGAGCAGCGCATCGCGGGAATTGAGGTCGCTCGCGCGCTGCGCGGACGAGGAGGACGTGGTGGCGGGAACCGCCAGCAAGGCGAGAAGAACGACAACAACGCGACGCATGAACTACTCGTCCCGCGCACGTTGCCGCGCGCGATCAAGAAGTCGTCCCCGCTCGCGATGTCGCCGGACCGGCGGGACTTTTTCGTGACTGTGCCGCGGAATCTCTGAGGCGGACCCCGTTCAGCCGGAGATCACACGTGCTGGCCGCCGTTGATGTGTATCTCGGCACCGTTCACGTAGGACGAGGTCTCGGTGCACAGCACGTAGATGATCTTCGCCACCTCGTCGGGCGTGCCGAGCCGGCGCAGCGGTATCTGCTCGACGATCTTCTCGGTCCCGGGCGAGAGGATCGCGGTGTCGATTTCGCCCGGGGCGATCGCATTCACGCGCACGCCGACCGCGCCGAAATCGGCCGCCATCTCGCGCGTGAGCGATGCGAGGGCCGCCTTGGAGGTCGCATAGGCTGCGCCGGCGAACGGGTGCACGCGCGAGCCGGCGATCGAGGTCACGTTCACGACCGATCCCTTGGTCGCCTTCAACTCCTCGATCAGCCCGCGCGCCAGCATGATCGAGGCGAAGAAGTTCACCTGGAACACGTGCTGCCACACGTCGAGCGTGGTCTCGATCGACCCGAGCCGCGCGCCGCCATCTGCTTTCGGCGAGATCGCCGCATTGTTCACCAGTGCGTGCAACTCGCCGTCGGGAAGTCGCGAGCGGATTTCCTCGATCGCCGCAACGGTGCTGGCGCTGTCGGCGAGATCGACCTGAATGTGGTCCTCGGGGCCCATTTCCCATGGACAGTTCTCCGGGAACGGGTGGCGCGAGCAGGTGATGACCCGCCATCCGGCAGCCGAGAAGCGCTTGACCGTCGCGTGTCCGATGCCGCGGCTGGCGCCGGTCAGCAGCAAAGTGCGGCGGGGATGATTGGTGGCAGTATTTGGCATGGGCCTCCGCGCATCGCGTGTCGATGCAGCCTTCTCGCGCTGCCGCTCCCGCGGCGCGCCATCCTCTCTCACTTCGTCTCTTGCCGTCAAAGCCGGCGGCAGCCGGCGGTGGCTCTAAGGGTAGAGCCTTGCTTTCGCCCATCCGGTTTCCGGCGTCTCCCGCCGGAACTCGATGCGGTCGTGCAGCCGGAAGGGGCGATCGTGCCAGAATTCCATGACAAGCGGTACGATCCGGAAGCCGGACCAATGAGGCGGCCGCGGGATTGTTCCGATGGCATGCTTCGCCGTCGCCAGCGCCACCGCCTTCTCGAAGGCGAGACGGCTTTCGAGCGGCGATGACTGGCGGCTGGCCCAGGCGCCGATCTGCGACATCCGCGGGCGGGTCGCGAAATAGGCGTCCGCCTCCGCATCGGTGACCTGTTCCACCAGGCCGCGCACGCGCACCTGGCGCATCAGCGACTTCCAGTGGAAGTCCAGCGCCGCCTTGGGGTTGGCGAGCAGTTCCTGTCCCTTGCGGCTCTCGAGGTTGGTGTAGAACACGAAGCCGCGCGCATCGAGGTCCTTGAGCAGCACCATCCGCACATTCGGCATGCCGGAAACGTCGACGGTGGCGAGCGCCATCGCATTCGGGTCCGCCGGCTCGGATTTCCTGGCTTCCTTGAACCAGGCGGCGAACAACGCGAACGGTTCGTCGGCTTCCGTAAAGTCGCCGGCGGTTAACTCTGAAACGTTACTGGGCGTTAACACGTTGCATGCCATCCATTGGGCGTGTCGACCCGAACGGTCCGGGCCGCCAGCCCGGCAGGACTTCCTGCATGGACGCTTATACCAAGCGCTCGGTAACGGGCCTATGCCGCACTGCGTACCGCCTCGCAAGCGTGGCCTGCGTGGCGGGCATCGCTCTCGCCGCGGCCGGCTGCAGCACCAGCTTTCAACTCGGCGATATGGCCAAGGGCGGAACGCCCGAGACAACGCAGAGCGCCGCGGCATTTGCTCCGGTCTCGCCAGCGCGGCGTGCCAGCGCGGAAGCCTCCACCGAGGTCGACCTTGCGATCGCGAAGGCGGCCGCCGCCGATCTGCTGTCGCGCAGCGCGGGGGATGTGAGCCAGCCCTGGGAGAACCCGCGGACGGGCGCTCGCGGCACCGTGACGCCGATAGGATCCACTTACGCGCAAAGCCCCGGCGGGACCTGCCGCGATTTCCTGGCGAGCCATGTGCGCGGGAGCCTGGAGACCTGGTATCAGGGCGGCGCCTGCCGCAAGGGAGCCCGCTGGGAGGTGCGCGAACTGCGTCCGCTGCGCCGGTCCTGAGCCGCCGCCGGTTCGGGCGTCCGGGGCAGCGTTGCACTTCGGCAACATCGTTACCACATGCGGATTGACGCCGCCGGACCGCCATCCGGCGGCCATTGGCGTGTAGGATGAGACAAACGGAAGTTCATTTCTCGCCGCGGTCGCCGCGGCCGATTACAGTCTGGCAGACCGGGTTCGTCGGGCCCGGTTGCATCTCGCAAAGCGGAGCACGAGAAGATGCGTAACCCTTATGAGGTCTTGGGGGTGTCGCGGAGCGCGAGCCCGGAGGACATCAAGAAGGCGTTCCGCAAGCTTGCCAAGAAGCATCATCCGGACGCCAACAAGAACGATCCGAAATCCGCGGCGCGTTTCGCGGAACTCAATTCCGCCTATGAGATCGTCGGCGACGACGACAAGCGGAAGGCATTCGATCGCGGCGAGATCGACGCCGAGGGCAAGCCGCGCTTCCAAGGGTTCGAAGGGTTCGGTGCGGGGGGAGGTCGTCCAGGGGCAGGTTATCCCGGGGCCGGCCATGCCGGCGCGGACCCGCATTTCGAGACCTTCACCTTCCGGCCGGAAGACCTTCGGCGCGCGCAGGGCCAGGGCCATGCCCGCGGCGGCGGTTTCGGCGGCATCGACGATATTCTCGGCAGCGTGTTCGGCGGGTTCGGTGGCGGCGGGCGCGCGGACGCGTCCGGCCACTTCGAACCCGAGGACTTCGGGCATCCCGCGGGCGGCCACAAGGATGAGCCGGCCGCGTCGGTGACGATCACCCTTGCCGAGGCGGCGAAGGGGACCGAACGGCGGGTGCGCCTCCCGACCGGGAAGGACATCGACGTCAAGATTCCGGCCGGCCTGACGGACGGCCAGCAGATCAGGCTCAAGGGGCAGGGATGGTCGCGGCCCAACGGCCGGCGGCCGGGCGATGCGCATGTCACCGTGCATATCGCGCCGCATCCGTTCCTGAAGGTCGATGGCGCGGACCTCCGGCTCGACCTGCCGCTGACGCTCTACGAAGCGGTGCTGGGTGGGAAGGTCCGGGTGCCGACGCTCGACGGGGCGGTGCAACTCGCCATACCCGCGAACACCAATACCGGGCGTACCTTTCGTCTGAAAGGTAAGGGCATGCCGGCAAAGGCCGGGCAGGGCGATCTCCTCGCGACCGTCCGCATCGTGCTGCCGGAGACGGCCGATCCGGCGCTGGAGGCGCTGATGCAGCGCTGGCGCGACGACAAGCCCTACGACCCTCGCAAAGACCTCGACTGAGGCCGGCCGGTTCGGCGCGCAACGCAAGCGTCTAGGCTGCGGGCCACGAACCTGCGATACCGCAACAGAAGCTGGGCGAATCAGGGAGCTTTTGCCCGGCTCGACCCGTTGCGCAAGAGAGCAGAACATCGGTCCATGAACCTTCGCGATGCCCTTGGTTCCGATGCCGTTTGCGATCCGCAGGATGCGGACCGCATCGTGACCGGCGTCTCGGCGGACAGCCGCACCTTGAAGCCCGGAGAGATTTTCGTCGCGGTCGCAGGCAGCCGGGCGGACGGCGCGCGCTTCATCGCCGCCGCTGCGGCCGCAGGCGCTGCCGCGGTACTGGCGGAAGAGCGTCCGGATCATCTGCCGGAGGGCGTGGCGTTTGTGCGCGCGACCAATGCCCGGCAGGCATTGGCGCGGATCGCGGCGCGCTTTCATCCGCGCCAGCCGCCGACCATTGCCGCCGTGACCGGCACCAGCGGCAAGACCTCCGTTGCCGCCTTCACGCGGCAGATCTGGCAATCCCTCGGCCATCCGGCCGCGAGCATCGGCACCGTCGGCGTGGTCTCGCCACAGGGCGAGACCTATGGCTCCCTCACCACGCCCGACCCGGTCGCGCTGCACCGCATGGTGGACGAACTGGCGGGGCAGGGCGTCACCCATCTCGCCGTCGAGGCCTCGTCGCACGGGCTCGACCAGCACCGGCTGGACGGGCTGCGTGTGGCGGTAGGCGCCTACACCAATCTCTCGCGCGACCATCTCGACTATCATCCCTCGATGGAGGCGTATCTCGCCGCGAAGCTGCGGCTGTTCACCGATCTGGTGCAGGCCGGCGGCGCGGCGGTCGTCAATGCTGATGACCAGCACGCACCGGAGGCGATCGAGGCGGCCGAGACCCGCGGCCTGCGTCTCGTGACCGTCGGCCGCAACGGCGCGACGCTGGCCGCTGAAGAGATCGTGCAGGACGGATTTGGCCAGCGGCTGCGCCTGCGCTTCGGCGGGAAGGTCTATCCCGTGCATCTGCCGCTCGTCGGCGGCTTCCAGGCGGAAAACGCGATGGTTGCTGCCGGCATCGCGCTTGCGGAAGGGGCCGCCCCCGAAGCCGTGTTCGCCGCGCTCGAGCGGCTCGAAGGCGCGAAGGGCAGGCTGGAGCGCGTCGGGGTCCGCCGCGAGGCGCCGGTCTTCGTCGACTACGCCCACAAGCCCGATGCGCTGACCAAGGCGCTCGATGCGCTGAGGCCCTATGTGCGCCGCCGCCTTGTGGTCGTCTTCGGGGCCGGCGGCGATCGCGATCAGGGCAAACGGCCGCTGATGGGGGCGATCGCCGCGCAGAAGGCCGACCGCGTGATCGTCACCGACGACAATCCCCGCAGCGAGGACCCGGCCGCTATCCGCGCCGCCATCATGCAGGCCGCGCCGGGCGCGACCGAGATCGGCGACCGCGCGGCGGCCATCCGCGCCGCCGTGGTGGGGCTCGAACCGGGCGACGTGCTGCTGGTCGCGGGCAAGGGTCACGAAAGCGGCCAGATCGTCGGTAACACGGTCTTGCCGTTCAGCGACCACGAAGCGGTCGTTGCGGCACTGGAAGAGGCGGGGGAATGAACGCGCAGCCGCTCTGGAAGACTGAGGCCATGGCGGCCGCGATGGGCGCCGAATGCCGTGGCGACATGCCGCCGGCGGTCTCGGGGATTTCGATCGACACCCGCACTTTGCAGCCGGGCGAAGCCTTCTTCGCGATCCAGGGCGAGAATCGCGACGGTCACGCCTTCGTGCCGGCGGCGCTGGAACGCGGCGCGGCGGTGGCGGTGGTGGCGCAGGCGGCGGCATCGCAAATGCCGGCCGATGCGCGGCTGATGATCGTGCCGGATGTGCTCGATGGGCTCGTGGCCCTCGGTCGCGGCGCGCGCGCGCGCTCGTCCGCCCGCATCGCCGCCATCACCGGCTCGGTCGGCAAGACCGGCACCAAGGAGGCGCTGCGGCTCGCACTCTCCGCCGAGGGTGCGACGCATTCGTCGGCCGCGTCCTACAACAATCACTGGGGCGTGCCGCTGTCGCTGGCGCGCATGCCAGAGAGCGCGCGCTTCGGCGTGTTCGAGATCGGCATGAACCATGCGGGCGAGATCACACCGCTCACGAAACTGGTGCGGCCGCATGTCGTGATCGTCACCACGATCGAGCCGGTGCATCTCGAATATTTCGGCTCGCTCGAAGCCATCGCCGACGCCAAAGCCGAGATCTTCCTCGGCGTCGAGCCGGGCGGCGCGGCGGTCCTCAACCGCGACAACGCGCAGTTTGAGCAACTCAGGCGCGCGGCGGAGGCTGCCGGCATTGCGCGTATCGTCACCTTCGGCGAGCATGTCGAGGCGGATGCGCGGCTTCTGAAAACCGCACTGCATCCGGACTGCTCGACCGTCGAGGCTTCGATCCTCGGTACGCCGATCACCTACAAGCTGGGTGCGCCGGGCCGGCACATCGTCCTCAATTCGCTCGCGGTTCTCGCTGGCGCTACGCTTCTGGGCGCGGACCTCGCACTCGCGGCGCTTGCGCTGGCGCGGCTCGAGCCTCCCGCCGGGCGCGGGGCGCGCATTTCGCTCACCTTACCGGCCGGCGAGGC
>Ga0182739_1001385_pt1 | contig 25554 bp, 24 predicted proteins | sample eDN5th30CBELigBY_FD_128873 | JGI IMG/M metagenome (GOLD analysis project Ga0182739, IMG submission 128873) | Enriched backyard soil microbial communities from Emeryville, California, USA - eDNA 5th pass 30_C BE-Lig BY (version 2) (version 2) | ecosystem: Environmental > Terrestrial > Soil >... | reverse complement strand
GCCCATCACTTGGTAATCTCCATCCAGCCGTTGCCAATACGACCCCGTGAGCGGGCATCCCGCCGTTTCCGTATGGTAGTTTCCGATATGGATAAACACCAGCTGGAAGCTGGGTATTTCGGTAATCTCCACCATGCCCTCGTGCAGCTTCGGGAAGCGCTTGGCATACCTGGTGTTCATGCCCGACCAATGGTTGAGCGAGAGGCCATATTCGCCTTCGGGGATACAGGTCATCCCCGCGACCTTCTCCTCACGGACACGGTCTTCCAACAGATAGCAGCAGAAAAGGCCGCCGATGTAGAGGTGGCTGAGGGTACTGTGCTTCCCCTCGGCCACGCGTCTGATTTCAATTTGCTTACTCATCTTCGATCCTTATTTTCCCCAAGAACTGGCTGTCTGAAAACCGGGCGAGGTTACGCTCGGCCACAAAAGCATATACCAGCCATTCGCTGCCGGCGGGTTCTGCCGATATATCCACCGAGGCGGAACCTGTATGGCGATGGCTTTCGCCCACCAACAGGTGTTTGGTAGACTCCTGGTAAGCCAGCACAAAAACCCGGTCATCGCCGAAGGCCAGGCTTTGGGGTGCACCGGTATTCCACGAAACCCGCAGCTGTCCGTCCGTGTACGACGAAATAGTAGCCCCCAAGAGCCGTGAGAGGCCCCCCTGGCTTAGCCTAACCTCCGCCGGATTAATGGCGATATCGGGATATTGCCCAACAATGGCGTAGCGCGTGAGGTGGGATACCGCACGGTTCAACGAACCCGTTTTATTCCTCCCGTTGGTTTTGTTTGAAAAACCGAGGTATACGATTTCGCGCAGTGGCGTGAGGAAATCCATCGCCATCGCCAGTTTCGCCCGGGCTTCCAGTTGCTTGGCCGTCGGCGGTTTGGATGATTTCCGCGGCCGGCTCCGTAGGTAGTAGCCCGTGGTGCCCTTGCAGGCCACGACGTCACCTACCCTGCCCGAGAAGGTGAACAAGTCGATTAATTTTGCCATGTCTATGTGTTTTAAAAACCGGGGCGGCGAACTCCGCCCCGGTCGTGAAACTTCAATTGTTTACTGCCATGTGTATGGGCACTTATACCAACGTATGCGACCCCAAATGGATGGTGGCCGATACCCATCCCTCCCGGCCCACGGCAAACACCCAGATGTCTGCCTCATTGCCGGCCATACCTTCGTCGAGCGGGATTTCCACCGTCCCTGCCGAGCGCAGCTCAACGGTATCGGATGTATAGAAGAGGTTTTGGGTATGGTCGTGCAGTAGCACGTACACCTCATCGTCGCCGTGGCCCGTAAAGCGGCGCACCGACGGGTTCCAGTTTACGGTAACCACGTCGGGGTCTAGCGTCACCGTGGCGTTGCGCAGTGGTGGCAGTGCCCCTTTACTGAATTTGACCTGTGCATAGTCGATCGCGAAATCGGGATATGTGCCGGTCACGGCCGGCAGGTTGAGCGCCATGGCCCTGTTAAAGATCGTGGCCCGTGAATCGTCCACGTTGGCCAGCCCGATCTCGAGCAGTCCTTTCAGGGGAAGCAGGAATTCGCCCATGAGTCCGAATCGCTGCTGTTGCGCCAACTGGGCTTCACTGAAAGGCTTCGTGCGCTTCTTGCTCAGCCCTCGCATGTAGGGGATGCTGCGCCAACTGCTGCCGATGATGCTCCCCACTTTTCCGGAGAAGGTGCCGATGGCACCGTTTATGAATTTTGCCATGTTATTTCTATTTTTTGATTAAACCATATGCCGGGGCGGATACCGCGGATTTCCGCTACCGGCATGGCAAACATCGGGCATTGCATACGGGAAACCCAGCCCATGTCCGCAGGTGCCCGGAACTGTCCGGCGTTGTCCTGAAATGTCCGCAACACATCGGCATATATGCTCCCGAATGCCCTTTTATCCGTGCTGTATGCTTGGTCGGAACCTGGACGGGGCTCAGACGGGATTTAAACGGGGATCGGAAGCGTGCCGGCCGTCCAAGTTCCGGCCAAGACCCGCCTAAGCCCCATCGAGACACCCAAGCCGATTACAGGCCGAGTACAAGCGGGGCATAAAACAGGTTTACGCGGGATAGCACACAAAAAAACCCGCCGGTACCGGAAGGCGGCGGGTTTTTTCAAATTGTCGCAAGGTGATTGTCAACTGGGGGTGCTACCCCGCCCCGCTTCGATGATATCAGCCATCAGGTAATAGCTTTTCCCGCCGATGCGCAACGGACATAGCGTGCCCTGATCGTTGTAGCGGCGCAATGTGCGGTCCGTGATGCGCAGCATCTCCATCACCTCTTCGGGGTATAACAGCCCATGCCGTTGGGCGGGATTGCCCAAACCGGCCAATAGACGCTTGAGTAATTCGACAAGCAGATTCAACAAAGGCACAATAACGTCGGCTATGCCTTTCCCCTTATTGGGGTACGATAAATAAGCATTATTTTCCATAAGATTTCCTTTCAGTGTTTCTAATTGATTTCCGTATTCGGTATATGTTTGTTGACGGATAGATGTCCGGCACATCTATGTGCAAGGCAAAGTTAAACGGCTGGAGCATATACAAAACCATCATTTATAAGGGTCTTGCCAGCGGCAGTAACATTTAATTTTACACCGTACCAATTTTATATTATCATGAGAAATCAGTTACTTTATGCCATCGGAATTGGTTTGCTCGCTAGCTGTGGGCAAGCTGTAAGCAAACACAACATGCACCCATCCAATCTAGCCGTTCCGGATTCGGTGACCGTTCCGTATGAAGAAGCTCGCCGTATGGTGGCCAATTATGCATCACATGCTGGCTATGTGACCCGTGGGCAGGACTCCCTACCCAACAGCCGTGCGATATGGTTTAGCGTGGAATTGATGAAATCCCTGGCTGCACAGGTCGAGGCCGAAGGCGGCGACGGCATACGGTTTTACTTTGCGGCTTACGATGACGATTACTCGCAAGTTCGGGACGGTTCTTATGTACCGCCAAAGCGGTATTGGGGTTACAATACGTTGTTGTTGGTATCCACCCGGGATAGCGTAGCGAATGGGCAGCACTATCACCGCGATTACTTCAGTGAGGGCGGTGTGGTTGCCAAGAGTGAAAAGGCCGGCTTCATCATCAATCGAGGCAACGTGTGTTGCCCGGATTGCTGGGATGACCCGTCATTGTTTGACCCTGAAACATCAGCAGCGTGCAATTAGCCATTGTCAATATGCTGATTGAACTGGCCTGCTTTGTAGTGGCGTGGCTGCGGCTGCGGCACGATCCGGAACGGCATTGGGCGTTGTTCCCTTGGTATTTGTTCGTGGTGGTCGTCACTGAAACGGCCGGCTTCTATCTTGGCCGCATCGTTCAACAACCCAGCAACTGGGTTTATAACCTTTATATCCTGATTGAAGGCACGTTTATCAGTTATTTTATTTACCGGGTGTGCAGGCCTTATGGCCTCGCACCCGTTCTCTGGAAAGGATGGGTACTACTCTTTATTTGCTGCTACGCTACCGAGCGGTTTTTAGCCAGTGGGTTAAACGATTATAGCACATACACCATCATGCTGATGAATGTTTCCTTCATCGGTGCCTTTATCGGTTACATCTTCCGGCTGGCGCGGTCGCCATTGCAACCCATGCCGCTGTACCGGCATGCTCCGACGGTTTGGATGGCCGCCATGGCTTCCTTTTATTTCGGTACCTTGGCTACCAGCCTCATCGCCGAACTTTTACTCAGTAAAGCATTAGCCATTGGCAATACTTCGATGTACGCAGTGATCTATGCATTTTTCATCCTCTTATTGTACGGTTTATGGATATACTCAATTATGTGCAGGTATCAAAACAGACGCTGACCGGTGTCATCATTCTCGGCACATTATTGTGCGTGATGTTCTGGGTGATGCTGGTATTATTCACCGTGATGTACAACCGCGTCCGCTCGCTGACTGCCGACCAGGTACGGGCGGGCCGGCTGGCCGAATCGGACCGGGTTACCAAGCGCCTTTCGGAAGCGCTGCACGACGATGTGCAGAACCAGCTTGCATTTGCGAGCAAATTGCTAGCCGACTACATCCATGCCAACAACCGTAATGAACCCACGCCCAGCAATCTGCTCACTACGGCCCGCAATCTCGTATTGGAGAGCATTGAAGAACTGCAGAACGTGGGATTGCTACTGGATGGTAAGCGTGTCATTGAGGCCGGCCTGCTCCACGCCATCAAGCAGTTCGTTTCACACCTCGAGAAAAAGCGTGGGTTGAAAATCGATGTCCGCGCGGATGATATATCTACGGACCAACTGCCCGACGAAACCGTTCTCGAGTTATACCGGATTACCCAGGAGGCACTTGGCAATGCCGTGAAACACGCCAAGGCCTCAAGAATCACCGTTGGCTTCAAGGAATCCGCACCATATGCGCTGGAAATCATTATTTGCGACAACGGCGTGGGTTTCAATCCGTCAGTACCCCAAAAATCAACTTCGAGGGGTCTGGAAATCCTTCGGTCAAGGGTAACGGCAATCGGGGCAGAACTCACCATTGACAGCGCTCCGGGTAACGGCACCCTTATTCGGGTGAGCCTGGCCTATCCCGTAAAAACCTGCGGTAAATCCCCTTAAAAAAACAACCAGAAAATCATGCTTACAAACACATCACCAACCATCCACGTAGCCATCGTGGATGACCACGTTTCCACGACCGAATACACCGCTGACTACCTCAGGCAACACGCCGAGCGCATCCATGTGGTGTTCACAGCGTCAGACAGCAGCGAAATGCAACACCGACTTAAAACGTGTGATCCGCTTCCCGATGTGGTAATCATGGATGTAATCATGCCCGACATGGATGGCTATGCGGCTACGGAGTGGCTCGCCAAGCATCACCCAAGTATCCATGTATTGGTTTATACCGCGGTCAACAACATCGAAACCGCAAAAAGTTTCCTACGTTTAGGTGTCCGCGCATTCGTCAATAAAAGCTGTTCCTCGCAGGAATTGATCGATGCCATCTGCGAATTGGCCGATACCGGTAAATACCTGAACGAATACATATCACCATCGCTCATCCGAAGTGCTAAGTTCGGGTGGATAGAACCGGGTCTGGAAACGGTAACACCGCGGCAGCTGGAGATTCTGAAACAGCTGGCGACGGGCCATACCGACGAGGAAATCGCGGTGGCGTTGAAAATCTCCATAACGACGGTTCGTGACCACCTGAGCCGGATGCGGGAGCGGTTTGAAGCGCGCGATAGGACCCACCTTGTCGCCAAAGCTTACGCAAATGGTGTGCTGAGTTAACCCTCCACCAAATGAAACGCCTGGCCAACGATCCTATATTGAAGCGGCAGCTTATCAGCCGGTATCTTTGGCCGGGCTTGGGCTTAGCGTTCGGCCCGGACCATCCCGTCACGGCCGATTTCGCGCAAGCGGGCAACCGTTACGAAGTGATCAAGTATGAGCACTTCGAAATCACCGGCCCTTATCGGGACGGCCAGGCGTATCTTTTCGAACATGCCCTATCGCACAGCTATTTCCATTATGCCGATACGGGGGAGGAACGAGGCATCGCTATCCACCGGCCACACGAATTGATCTTCCAGGGCGAAAGCCTGCTGTATGCAGACGAACGGTTCGCCAGTTTGCAAGCATTGGAACCGGGCGGGGTACTCGCCATCCCCTACCCTGCCCTGAAGCAACTCATGGGCGCGCACGGACAGGTAAATGCTGCCGTAGAAGCCGCGGCACGCCGGCAGCAGCGTTCCCTCAACCAGCTCGGCCGATTCTTGGGCATGCCCGCGGAACAACGGTTCAAGCGGTTTCGTGAGCGCCACCACCCCTTATTGCATCGGTTACCCCACCACATCCAGGCGATGCACATCAACATATCAAGAACCCAGCTTAGTCGATACATAAAAAAAGAAGCAAAAACTTGGAGGTAACTTTCCTCCCCGACCACCGTGTACCAAATGGTACAGAAAACCGGTACCATTTGGTACAATCCACGCACGGCATATCCCCTACCTTGGTCTTATTGAATCGGAGGAGCATGCTGCGGATAGTAGGAAGCTTCCTGGAAACTGCTCCGCTTCAAAAATTTTAAATGAAAGGAGGTATTTAGGTATGGCAACTAAATGGTTCAGTTTATCGAACACGGGAACGCCGACCGATCCGGGTGATTACACCGCCCTGCCGGGTTTACCGACCTGTGCATCGGGTAGTGACCAGATTTGTGCGATTGAGGCCGAAGAGGACACCAGTTCGCAACCTGTAATCGACGATGCGTTAAAGGATGCAATGATAGAAGCATTGCACACCCGTACAAATCAACCGAATGTTCAGCTACGGGTAGATCCAAATCCGTAACCGATAAAAGAGGTTAAATAGATAATACCCCCGAAGCAAGCGCTTGCTCCGGGGTTTTACTTTATCTATCGCTAATAACGAGAATTTCCACTTCCCTTTCCTCCCGGACAATATCGAAACCATAATATTGCAGCGATGTTCGCAGTTTATCCAAATCATTGTCCCACGAAGGAATTGTAATCTTGCCCGCAAAACCTGTTTCATCTATTACCGGTGGATACGTTTTTTGATAGTCAAACACGAACTTGATATCCTTCATCCGCACCTCTTGTCCGGATAAAAGTTTTTGATTTTGATTGGCTTTTTTCTTCTGGCTTTTTTTAAGCACCAGACATACGGTATTACGTTTCTCGTAACGCCCGTTCACGCCCAACGCTGCATCCAATACATGCACTATCCGTCTCCATGGTTGGGTTTCTCTATAGCTATCTGATAGCACTACTTCAAGCGACACATTATGCTCTTGAATCCATTGATCTCGAGAGCCATATGCTTTGTCGTATTGGAACTGCTCCAATCGCTGTTCTTCCGTCTCTATGGAAACCCTATTCGGTAGGAAAGGAAAGTCTTTTGGTGTGATTTGGTACCAAAGAACATCATAAAGCTTAGGGATTTCGTAATTGACAAAATAGTACCGCGAATAGCCCTGCACGGAATCCCTGGTAATTCCCCATTTCGTTTCCGCATTGGGCTTGAAGCCATCCAAGGTAATTCTCAGTAAAGACGCATTGCTGTCAAAAGGCGCACTGTAATCAAATTCAACGAAATCATTTTTTATTGGCAATTCCATGGGCGATCCGTCTAATACGGACTGTATATTTGCTTTAGTCACATATCCCGAGCTTGTGATTGCTTTTACAACCCCTTTATGAATCCACACAACGTGCGGAAGCAATTGATGTGGAAAGAGGGAGCGCCACGCGGTGTCTTCGATGATGATCGGTAACGAATAATTCCTGCCGATATGATTTTTCTGAATAAATTTACGCACAATATCTTCTTTTTGATAAGTGACTGACAGGATTTTTATTTGGTCTCCGAAAAGGTCCTGAAGGGAGTCCAGTTTCGGCATGCTCGCTATGCACGCCCCGCAAAACGTATCCCAAAAATCGACAATGAGCAACTTGTCGTTGTAATCGTGGCTATATGTATCAGTCAAATCGTGACTGATGGATTTTCCGACAAGGAAGTTTGGTAACGTTCCTCCTATTCCGAGCGGTTTGGTTTTCAGGGAGTCCTCCGCTGAAAACACATTGGCACAAAGCGCATAACACGCAACCAATAAGATAATTTTTATTTTCGTCATGCCATTATTATTAACGTGGGTTCTGCATCATGTTCGTTCTATTCATCACATCGTCTGGAATAAGCAATGTGTACCTCAGGTCATTGGGTGGTAATTCATATTGTATGCCCTCAACATTTCGCTTCAGCACGCTGGCAAAAGCGGAATTCATATTGAGGCGCCGCAGGTCTGTCCACCGTTGACCGCGGAGCACAAGTTCTTTCCTCCGTTCGTTAATGACAATCCGCAACATATCTCCATCATCTTCTAGAAGGTAACGGGGCAAAGGTTTGGAGTTATCCCAGCGCGAAGCAATTAATGTTTTCAGATTCGCCATCGCACGGTCGACGTTTCCCAATCTGGCATCGCACTCTGCACTGATCAAATAGAGCTCGCTGGTGGTTAGCCCATTAAACACAATATTTGTGAACGTCCCGTCGTAACTTCCTTTGAACGTATGGGTTCCATTTGCATTCTCCCTGAAAAACACCTTTTTCCTTAGATCGCCTTCCTCATATTCCCGCACAAGGTTCGAGTCGACCAAGCAATTAGCCGTTGCAAATATCGGATTCGATTGCAATAGGGAATGGAAGACGACCTCGGCGTTGAACCGGGGGATGGGTACGTTGGAAGATGTATTTAAAAGACTGAAATCGAGCAGATCGTTTTGTAGCCGGAGTGCCTGGTTCGCAAACTGCAAGGCATGTTCGTAATCCTGAATGGTGAGGTAAACCCTCGCCAACATGGCATAAGCCGCCGCTTTGCTGGGCAACGTCTTTACCGGTACGGTTTCCGGCAATACCGAAGCCGCCAGCGTGAGGTCGTCTATGACCCGCCCGTAGGTATCTGCCAGACTGCTTCTTTCGGAAGGGGTGCTAACTGCCGGATCAAGCCGAAGGGGAACTCCCGGGTAGTTTTCTGTTTGCCCATACGTATAAGGTGCGGCAAATACCTGGGCGAGATGGAAGAATGCATAAGCACGGAAGAACAGCGCCGTTCCTTTCGCCAGGTCATAGTCAGTTTCAGTTGATGCCCGGCCTTTCAGCACCTCCAGCACCATATTTGCATTAAACACTACCCGATAAGGATAATACCATTCGGCCACCCGGTGGTTTGCCTGCGGCAGCCAGCAATAATTTTCCCGTTCGAACACATCCTGTGCATTGAACCGTGCATCCGGCAGGTAATGATTGTCGCTCGCCGCCTCACCGATACTGGGGTACCGGGTATTCATGGTTGCATAGTCGTTCAGTAACGCCATGCAATCTGCTACGGTATTGGGCACCCGCATCTGCTTGTCTGGCCTAACATCGAGGTATGAGGGGCCACAACCGAAAAAAAGAGGCAATATAAGAGCTATCTTAACGACCCGAACCATCGTTATTAACGTTTTGAAATTTTCCATTTTTGTAAGCTAACTGATCATTTTAGAAATCTGCACTGAATCCGAACGTCGTCACCAACGGAAGCGGTGTCCCACTACCCGTATCCGGCTCCAGATTCCAGTTGTTTGCACGCCAAATAACTCCGAGATTCTGGGCAGTTGCATACAAGCGAATACGACGAAGCATCGTCTTAGTTGTGAGCGAATACGACAGCGATATGTCCTGTAAACGGATATGGTCTGCTCTGCCCACATTTATCTCTGAATAATTGTAGAATTCATCCCGGTTTGAATTTACCGGATAAATGAATGCAGGCACTTGCGTATGCAATTCATCGCCTGGTCTCTGCCAGCGGTTTTGGAAATCCGGGTGCCCTACCCGGTAGTTAACCAGATTATAGTAGTTGAGGCTTTCCCGTCTAAAATAGTATTTCAGGCGAAACAGCATGTTAAAGGACAAACTTATGTTCCTATAGGTGATGGCGTTGCGCCAACTTCCAAAATAAAGGGGGAGGGAAGAGCCCATAAATGCTGCTGATTCCACGGGAGCGTTAACTATCTGCGTGTAATTGTCCGTTTTTTCGCCGTCAATGATACCGAGTGGCGCGCCGGTTTCGGCATCCAGTCCACCCCACCTGTAAGCAAAGACCGCATTGACGTCTTTCCCTTCCAGTGGATTTGTAGACGTGGCATTTGGCACATAGTCCCTCGAACGGTTCATCTTAAACAGGTAATCGGTAACCACGCTTCGGCTATAGGCGATATTGGCCGTAGTATTCCACTCAAAAGCACTTGTTTTTACCGGTGACGCACCAATACTCAAATCAATACCTTTACTTAACAGGTTGGCACTGTTGTACCGGAGATTGAGAAATCCCGTCGTAGGATCGATTGGCCCCTGTGCAATCACGTCTGTTGATGTGCGCCGGTAGTATTCGAGGGAACCGTGGATGCGTCGCTGCTTGGTTGCAAAGTCGAGTCCAATGTTCCATATCTCTGATTTCTCCCATCCAAGGTCGGGATTAGGGGGCGTTCCGATGGATGCATAGCCTTGTTTCGTGACACTGTTTACCGAAGACGCGTACGAAATCGTTGGAAATGCGGATATACTGCTATACATATTGCCACTGTAGCCGAACGTGGTGCGTAGTTTCAATTGAGGAAGCCAGTCGAGGTTGTAAAAATCTGCCTTGTGTATGTTCCAGCTTCCGCCGACGGACCATAGGGGAGTACCAGCCTGGTTTTTATTTGCTCCGAAGATGTTCGAAGCGTCTTTGCGTGCGCTGACTGAGAATGTGGCATGTTGGGCAAACGAGTATGCAGCGTTGAAAAAATAAGACAAATACCTGTTCTGGTATCCCCGCAATTGCACATAGTCGGGAATAATGCCGCTACCTCCGTGGAAATACCGGTAGAAATTTTGGAAGTCAACGGGCTTGTAAGTGAGCAATTCCTCGTCGTAGCCGTATTTGGTTGCGCCATTTTCGCTACTCACCCGGTCGCGGACTTCCCACCCGGCAATTGCTGAGATACTGTGGAGCGCAAACGATTTGTTAAAGTCGAGCTGTGTACGCAATTGGTTGGCATACGTATAGTTGCTGAAGTCTATCATCAAACCGCCCAGTGGAATCGCCCTGACCAATTCACCACCCTCCAAATGGGTAAACGTATTGATTTGGTTTCTCGTAAAAAATGATTCCTGGTCGTAGTATTTAAAGTTGTTCTGTTCACCCCGTTCGTACCTGTACTGTACGGAAGCCTTCAGGGATGGAATGAGGGTATAGTCCGTTTCAATATTGAATACCACGTTGCTTCCTTTGCCTGAGTAGCGACTATGCTGTAACTCATCCAGCGGTCGGTACTTCCAGTCGAGCAGTCGCCCTCCGGCTAAGGTATCGAGGTAGCTTGAACGTCTTCCCCACTCGGCTACCGCAGGATTTCCGGCGTCATCTACTAGCCTGGCATACTGATATCCCGTTTCGACTCTATAGCGGTTGTATTCCGGATAAAACGCATCGCCCACGTCAGAAACCCTATTTTGCACGTAAAAGACTGACGCCCTAACCTGCAAACGGTCTATGGGCTGAAACATATGATCCATCTTCACCGTAAACCTTTTCAAGCCACCCACTTGTATACGGCTCATCTCCGCATCGTATCCGGCAGCCGCCCTGAATGAATGTTTGGTGCTGCCACCGGAGATGTTTAATGCGTACTGTTGATTAATCTGGGTACGATATACGTATCGTAGAAAATCATTTCTGACATCGTGCGTTCTTAATTGATCGATACGTGCTTTTGCTTCCGCATCCGATATTTTCCCTTCCCGCTGGCTCGCCAGAATTTCCAATACCGGGGTCATCCATGGAAAAGTGCTGGTATTGTTTATCCTGGAATCGTAGTGGCCCCTATCGAAAAGATCCAATTCTACATCGATGTGCTCGGAGGGGGTCAGATCTGGCAGGTAGAAGAGATCCGGCTTCTCCACCGCCGCCACATTGCTGTTCAGCGATACACGCAGGGGCTGATCCAGTTTCCCCTTTTTTGTCTTCACAACAATTACCCCATTTCCTGCCCTAGCGCCCCAGATGGAAGAGGCAGCGGCATCTTTCAGCAACGTAACGCTTTCCACATCGTTGGGATTCAGGTCGTGGATATTACCATCGTACGCAAAATTGTCGACGACGACAAGCGGCTGCTTGGCACTGTAGAGCGTGCTTATCCCACGGATGCTCATTTGACCGATGGGAGCGGCACGTGCGGAATAATATTGGAAAGAATTGGTCTGTTTTACAAAATCGACCCCCACGGCTATACCTTCCAATCGCGATACGATGTCCCTTCCGGGCATCCTATTGAACAGCTTATTGTCAATGAAGTCAAAACTCCCTGTGGCCCTTTCCTTAGGAATGGTCTGGTAGCCGGTAGAGACTTCCACTTCTTCCAGCATGTTCTCCGTAGGTATGAGGACAAAACGGAACTCCCCGGCCCTGCCGTCAAACGGTTCATTGATGGTTTGGTGGCCCAGGTAGCTGACGACGAGCGTGCCGGAGCCCTTTGGCGCATGGATGCTGAAACGGCCATTGCGTTCGGTGATGGCTTTGGTGTTCGTGCCCCGGATGGTGATGGTGGCTCCTCGGATAGCGGTGCCCGTGGTATCGGTGACAATGCCCGACAGCGCAGGCCCCGATGGCTCGGGGCGCTGTGCGCGGGCATACAAACACATGATCGTTAGTGCAGCCAATAGGCTGATGTATCGTATTTTGAATTGTTTAAGTTTATGTTTTGTTAGGGCATAGTAACTCCCTAAGCGTAATTTTTGCTTCATTTATCATTGGTCTTTAACGGTTTAAGAAAAACTAACTCTCTAAAACCAACCACCAATGCCGAAGATTTCCGGTTATTTATTTGCAGGTATAAGAAAAAGCGCCTACATTTAGCATTGCGAATTATTGCCGAAAACAGACACCTTCTCCAACCTGAACTAAAAACGGGTTTTTCTGTCAGCATTGGGGTTAGGTAGCAACCAAAGAAGATGGGGCTGTACCCTGTATTCAGGGTAGGCTTTTTTATTGCCCGCCTGAACTTCCTATGGGTTGCGATATTTTCGGATGCTTTATACAGGGCGGCGCTTCACGTTTTTTGAAATAGGTTGTAAGGATTGGGCATGTACCGGTTGGGCATCGCACATTGCAATGCTTTCAGCAAATGAATTGCGGGTTACGTACATTGGTGGTCTGGTGATGCTCGTTGTCATAGTTCATATGATTACGTAAACGAGTCCAATGGAATAGGTTCTGCTATATATTATGGGCAGGCCCCTTTCTTCCACTGCCACCGAGGCGCGACTAAACAACCTTGACACAGTTTCCGAAAGGGGCCCACCCCTTATTTCTTGCAAAGATACAAAAAATAGGTGGGCATGGGTTCCCCCCTTCGGTCCCGCGTCGTCAAAGTAGTCGCTTTCGGTGACGGGACTCAAATCAGATTAAAACTGATTGTGATTCAAATATAGCTATTTACAACTTATAAAGAAAAAATTAATTCATATTTTAATTCAAATGCCTGATTATAAATCAAATATTGTTACAGTGTTTAGGCGGTATGTCGACGAAATCCTAAAAGGGCGATACAAAAACAAACATAAACGAGAGCCAATTAGAGATGAAATTCAAGATATCATAGCATCTCAAGGGGGAGAACTCTTTGGAAATGTATTTTATACCATCTTAAAAAAACTGGAGGTAGATATAGCCGATGCATGCAGTGTGCTTTTTTCCGACTTGGAGCCAACACCATTAAAGGATTTGGATGGGGACGAAAGCAAGTTGGCAAAATTTCTTGTGCCTTATACTCGAACCGATTCGGAAGTTTCGGACGCATCGCTTATTGATGGCGCAAGATTTAGTAGGGTAAAAAACAAATTACTTCCAGATTTATATGCCTTCGAAGTCTACGGCCTAGCGAAAGCCTTCGGCCTAAACCCTAGCCAGCTTTTTGACTACTTTTACGGCGATGGACCAAGGCCGGTGACGGGATTATAAATCTAAAGGCAGGCAATTGTGTTAAAGTCCTGCACTCTCTACAGTTCCGTAACATGAAACTATATAACCCTGGACTATTTAAAGTACGTCATTATGGACAAATTCTATCTAGAAAAAGTATTTCCTGACGCTGACGCTGTATTTCAGTTTAGATATAAATCTCTGTCTGAATTGAATGGTAATGCAATTTTTGTCTTTGATACTATGGTGTTATTAACTCCATATTTTACAAGCAAAGAGTCGGTAGACGATTTCCGAAAAATATTCACGGAGCTTAAAACGACGGGAAGACTTCTTATTCCCGCACGAGTAGCACGTGAATTTGCGAAGAATCGCGGTAAAAAACTGGCCGAAGCATACAACAAGATTGTAGAGTCGCAGCAACGATTAAATAGGTCTGAGATTCGCTTTGAAAAGTTTCCCATATTTGAAGCCGATGAAGACTACTTGGCATTAAAGGAAGCCGAGTCACGAATTAATGCCTTAAAGCAAACTTACAGAGAAAAGTTAGAATCGCTATCTAAAAAGCTGAAAGAATGGAAGTGGCTAGATCCAGTGACTCAAATGTACCAGGAGATTTTTACGAAAGAATTAATAATTGAATTGAAGGAGGATCAGAGTGAAATTGAGAAACGACTAGAACATCGATTTGACCATGAGATCCCACCTGGTTTTAAAAAGCAAGATCGAAAGAAATTGGACAACGGCATAGGTGATTTAATTGTCTGGCAAACCACGCTGGAGATTGGGAGAGATCATAAGTCTGATATAATTTTTGTCACGAACGAAAGCCATAATGATTGGTTCTATAGGGAGCAGGACACAGCTATCTCACCACGAATCGAATTGTTGGACGAATTTAGACGTGTAACTGGAGGAAAATCGATCTCCATAATAGATTTTCAAACTTTCCTAGAAATTCGGCAAGCTAAAACATCAACGGTTGATGAAGTCAAGGAGTATGTTGATGAAGAAAGATATTCAGTTCATAAAAACCATGCTTCTATTTTGGAACATCATATTCTTACCGACACTACCGAACTTAAAACGGGATTGTTAAAAATATTGGTTGCAGAAGAGTCTTATAAGGGACACGTAGTAGGAAAGTTTGAAACTCCGTTTATCAATCCTCCACTGAAGAGTTCTTATGAAATAGTAACTAATCCTTCTGACGGAATCGAAATCAATGTATTCGTAAGAACAGGAACTAAACATGACTTCCATTTGGGAATTAAGTCTATGCAATTAAATGTACCATTACAAAAAGGGGTTTATGAAATAGAGTATGAATTTAGCAATTAAAATTTACAGGTATCACTATACCCTGAACAACTTATCCGCTTGAGACAATGAGAGCACCTCATATTGGCTAATGTCGATATGAGCCGGAATCTTGTCACGCAGAATAGGTACGATATACTGACCGTTGATACTATTCGCTACCTGAACCAAAGTGGTCAATTGGTTGTCATGGATATTTTCCAACTGGTCGTGCAAGACAAAGTGTAGACAACTAATATCCAGATCATCGGCAAACTGTATATAGGCAAAATCGAAAGCGGCGATTTGCCCTTTCTTCTTGCCGGTACTTGGATTGCCCTCGATATTGGTAACGCTGAGGTCGTAGGTGGTGGCTTTTTGTGCGTAAGTGAGGATATAATGCTCATCGTAAAGTATTTCAGACATCTTGGTAAAATACTTATTGAATAGCGTAATCCTACTTTTTATCAATTCGTCATTAGACGTGATATCCGCATTGACGAACTTTAAGTCACTTTCTATCTGATGTAGCTTTTGATTAGATATCTGCCAAAGACGTTTTTGCTCTTCGAGAGCCCCTTTGCGCTCATACTGTTTATTCAGTTCCGTGACGATCTTTTCCAAGTCTTCGGCTACTCCAGATTTCCGAATCTTCTCCGTCAATTGGTATTCCTGATTACGCAATCTATTCAGTTCGGCTGTCGAGCCAGCCAACTTTTCATCCAACGCTGGCAACTCTCTGGTGATATAGTCCAGTTTCTCTGAAATCAGATCGTTGTGAAACTTCAAAGTCTCTTCAAAAGTGACCTGAATATCAGGGATCAGCGCATTGGCCTTTTTATACAGACTCTTAATCTGACTGGTATTGATATCGGTATGCTCCTGTTCCAGGTCATTCTTGCTTTCCAGAATAAGGTCTTTTCTTACTTCCAACTGGCCGATATTGGTAGAAGCTCGATTGAGTGCATATTTGACCTGATTGAGCTGAGCGATATCCTCGTGGTAATTTTCGTTGAGATTAAAATTTTGCTTACTCACCTCCAGCTCTGCGATCTTGTCGTTGTGAAATGCCAACTTCTGCTCGATCAATGGAAGCTCACCCTCCTTTTTCAGTCTTCTCCGAAAGGTGGTTTCCCTGAGTTTCTCATCACTGAGCCGGCGTTTCTCTTCTGCCCTATCCGTAGGAACGCCTAGCCAAAACAAATACAAAGCCTCATATACTTCGTTCCGGACGAAGCCTCCTAAAGCGCGCACGATATTATTCATCCGGTCCTTATCAATGCGGACGTTTTTGGATATAATTTGCCTAAAAGTAGGTTTATCTACTTCCGTCTTAAAGACAAGTCGCTTTAGCTCGGCATCAAACTTCTTATCATCCGTAAAATCTTCTCCATTGATACGCTGAATCTTATGACTTGATTTTAAAAAGTTGCGTTGTATGATAATGGTCTCGGCACCTTCAATATTCCAATCTTCGATTAATTCGATGGTGATCAAAACTTCGGTATCCGTCAAGAAGTTTTCTACATTGGTATTGGGCTGACCGGAAAACTCGGTATCCTTGTAAATATTATCTCCTCTGGAACCCAAACAATAGTCGATCAATCGCAATACAGTGGTCTTCCCTACATTATTGCCGGTGGTCTGTTGGGAATTGGTATCCGGAGTTTCGTCCACGATGAGGTTGATTCCTTTTCGAAAGGAAATATTACGGATGATCCCGCTTCTATTTTCTATAAGCAACCTTCTTAAAAACATTTTTCTACCGCTCCCTTTTTACCATTTTTGAGAACGCCCAATATAAACAGCCAATCTAATACCAAAGTAAACAAATTGATGGAAATACCGTGTGCCGTGTGCATACTATTATACAGTTCGAGATAATCAAATTCGGTTTTCTCCGAATTGTCTAATAGCTCAATTACCTTGCCCCCCAGGTAGTACAAATCTCTTTCGGGGTTGGTATTTTTATTGACAATCATACCTTGGGCGGTTCTTCTAAAATACTACAGCGCATAAAAGCGTCTACCAAAACGACATAAAGGCTGATTTGTACAGCTTCGATGGGCAAATGTTCATTGGTATTGCCACTGTTTTCCATGATGTTCCACATCTTCTCTCGCACGCCTTCGATAATATCGTCCGCATTCGCGCGAATTTCTTCAATGTCTTTATATTTTATCCGCTCTTGCAAATATGCGATTTTTATATTTCGCAACACCAATTCCTTTCGGGTAGAGCCTTGATTTTCTATCTCTTCATAGATTTTGTTTAGTCTGCCTTGGTAGACCCTATATTCTTCTATGATAGGTTGGTATCGCACCACGTTGTTATACAGTATTTTCTCCGCTGGATTGGGCGCAGAAAAAGGGTCCTCTGCACTCATATCATCATAGAGTCTTGCTCCTAGACTCCCAACCACACTACTCAACACGGAATGATTCTTTGAGATTAAGTTCTTGCCAGCCATCATCTGTAATACCTTCGTTTCATGCTGTCTCTTCATTTCCTTCAAGACGGCTACTGTATATTTATCGGGGTCATTTGTTTCGATATGATGATTGGCACAAAGCAAGATCAGATTATTGTAATGCGCTCTTTGCGCACTGGTCATACTAGGGTTATACCGATCCGACTTATGTATGCTGCGGTTGGCGTCTTCAATATGACAAATATTGGAAAAGTTGGTATCATCCTCTTGATTCAAAAACGCAACATCGCAACCCGGAAAAGCACAGCTATTTCCCGATAATGCATATAACCTCTTTATAGTGGGCCCAGAATAGTTTCTTGACTTTTTATCTGCCATGTATGCATTAAAAATTTTCGGAACTAATGGCCCTCTCTGTCACATTTCAATCCCCTCAAATCCGAAGGTAGCTGTTTCATAATTGGTCTTACGGGTGCGCAAGCAACCGCCCTCGGCAGTTGCACCGATAAAGCCGACAAGTTACAATAATAGTTTAAAAGCAGCAACATTCAATATTTTTCGGTATGATTTATATTTTCGGAGGGAGCCGTCCGACAGTTCGCAACCTTAAACCTTTCCCAATAAAAGCACGAAGAAATATTCGCTATCACTGCCACTGATTCCCACGCCTACAATATTATAATCCCTTAGCATATTTTCTCTTTGGCTCCGTGATTTAATCCAACGACTGACAACCTGTTTGGGAGTTAGGTTACCCATAGCTACATTTTCCCCATAATAAACCAATTTATCGTTAAGTTTTGTTTCGGTGAGTCGTCCAGAAATGTTACCGTGGCCAAATTGAACCTTCCCCAATGCCATCTCTTGAGCGTGCGTATATGCACTCTGTTGCAATGAAGGGTCGAACTTGAGCGAACTTTTACCTTCCGAAGTCCGAAAATTATTCACTAATTCTATGATCTCATTGGCCACTTGGTCAAACCAAAGATCATCAACCTTGAACTCTAAAGGGATTTTATTCTCGAGGGATTTTATTGTGTCGACGAGAGAGCTTATTTTATTGACGCTCTCATACAGCCCAGCCTCAATATCATCCCCTAACCCATTTTTGTTTGCTCCAAAAAAAGCCACATGCCGTTCTAAGGCGGAATAAAGCTGGCCCCTCGTATTGTTTAACGTATCAAATAGCGCAACCTGTCTATTTAATAAAAGAGTTACAGAATCATTATGTCTAATTTGTAACTCAATCTTTGTCGAATCCTCTTCAATCTGACGTTGCTTTTCAAAAAGTAATCGACTGGTTTTTGCATTGTTCAGTTTCAGCATTTCATTGTTGTAATTTACTGCCGGAAGTATCCCATAAGTGATATAGAAGCCGGTGCCAGCTACCCAGATAAGTGCCGTAACTATAATCTGTTTCCATTGCTGATATTTGTTGCTTTTCTTAAGGTTCTCTTGGTACTCTAGATCTATTATTCTTTTTTCTGCAAAAATCTTTTCTTTTTCCGCAAGCAGCTTATCGAGCTGCGCAATTTTTATCTCGTTTTCTAAATCGGTTCCTTTGGCCATAGTGGTTTACTCAATATGCTGCTGCAATTTAAAGTCTTGCGGAAACAAAGCGATCTCATCAACTTTAGCGGAGAGGTGGGCACCATGTGCCGCTTTATTCTCGAGGTTACATTGCGTGGTCTCGTGGGACGCTTTGGTCCTGAATCCGGCCCTAAACTTAAAATCCCCTATTAACGCTTCTCGTAACGGAAGATGTGGAAATTCTGGCATAAGTTCTTAGGTTTGGTATTATAGGTTAGTTCGTTTAAATGAATTTGTATACATGTTACATCTTATAATGCTTGTTGTCGTGGATGGATTGTTTAAAATGCGGTTTTTCAATTTTGTCTTTCCCAGACAAAATAGCCAGCTTGGCTGCATCCAATGCAATTTTAACTACCAAAGCCGCAGAATAACCGGACAGCACGCTAGCCAACTCACTCCATTGCACCTCTTTTGAAACATTGATGCTTCCCAAGGTATGTTGTAGGATGCGACCGATTTCTTCATTGCCAGGTTTAGGTAATTCGACAATGTCGTCGAACCGCCTAAACAGGGCTTTATCAAGGGTTCCTTCTAAGTTGGTGGTGGCGATAACGATACCCGGCCCTTCGTAGTCTTCTAATACATTGAGCAGGATATTGACTACCCGATGCATCTCACCTACATCTTGCTTGGTCTCGCGAGATTTCCCGATAAAATCGAATTCGTCCAGTAGTAGTACACAAGGATAATTCCGGATGGCATCGAATAAACTCTTGAGGTTATTGGCCGACTCGCCCAGATAAGATGATATCACCGCCTCGAATCGGACCTTTAGAAACGGAAGTCCGGTATTCCAAGCGATTCGCTCAGCACTCATACTCTTACCGCAGCCGGGTGCACCATGCAAGAGGATCCGCCGTTTGGGTTTCAGCCCGAAATGTGCCAAACGCTCGCGGGCTACGTACTCTTTCTCGATACGGCTGATTTTCCCCTCCACTTCTGTGGGCAGTACCATTTCGTGCCGTAATTGCTCGCGGGGAACTTCGACGGCAAGTGGGATGTTTTTCCGTTTATCGGTTGGGATGGCAATTGTGCTGCCGAAGATGTTGGTAAGCTCACCCTTAAGGGATTGCGTAGACTGTACGTTACGGCGCAAAATACCGTTTAGTCTATCAGCCAATTTGCTATGGCCTTTTTTACGCTCTGAATCAATGATTGCATCGGCCACTTTGACGATATCGTCTGTGGGTTCTCCTTCAATGGAGCGGAATAACCGAAGCATGAGATCTTGATTCATGGGATGAAGCGCTTAGTCGGGCCTGCTTACCTACGCAAGGTAAAAACAAAAAGTGTACCTTCAAAATTTTCGGCAAAAATAGCTTTTTGGATTGGATATAACGACAGCCACTAGAAAACCCCGAAACGGGGAGGATAGGGACACCGTTTTGTTGCAATTAATTTGTTAAGACTTCTTACCGACGAGGGCCATTTTAAAAAAATATGAGAAACGGAGACAACGTCACCTATTCATGAATGCCTTCTTTGGGTAAGGCTTTAAGCAAATCTTTAGCGGCTACCTCTTTGATTTCACCATCACGCTTGATGACGAGGCTCTCTCCATTGGCAGCAGATTCCTCTACCAATTTCCGCAACGCTCTACGCAGGCCATACAACACTTTATCAGCGAAGGGGGTCTCGGGCGAGATAACTGTATTAGGGTTAATTGCCATGGCTTATTTGCTTAATGATTGACCAAATTTCATCATTTAACACGGCTTCTCCAAATTCGATGCATTTAGCAACCAACAGCGGCTCGATATCCATGTTGTCGAATACCAGCCATCTGCCACATACCGGCGTATATAATTGGATGAGATTCTTCAACCCTCGGTAATATCGCCGCTTTACAACTTCGTCTGGGATGTGGTGCCCCCCTTAGCAACACGTTTCGCCACACGCTTAATGGCATGACCGGGCGAATCTAGCCAACTACACGCTCTGGGTTGAATGGAGAAAGCCCTGCAGCGATGTTATTTTTCATTTGGCAATGTTTTTATTGTCAAAATAGTTGGCAATGTTTTTATTGTTATCTATAGCTTCTTTCTCTCAAGGCATACAGACATAAAAGTCAGATCTAATAAGTTGCTTTTAGCTCTACTTTTAGTGCTCAAACTTTTGGCAGAAGAAATCGCAAGCGACTTGCCAAACTTCGGCTTTAGGAATCAGCCTTATATTGAACTCGAAGAGGCCGGTTACTTGTTTTCAGAATCACGGACGTTGGACGATTGTAACGCGAACTGTGGCACAGGATAAACGGATAAAAAATAATAGATTCGTAAATCCAAGTGACAGATGAAGATGAAATGATTAATACGGAAGTTAAACAATACATTCAGTAAAGTGTCTTATGTTGGCTGGCAACTTCAAACATCAAGAACCGCTACATTAGTTGATGTTAGCATTTGGGCGCCGAGTTACTTTTTGTATCCTGGCACAACAGAAGAGAGCCAAGTTAAAAGTGCGATGAAGGCTTATAAAGTGAAGCCAATTGAATAGTAGGTATAGGGTGCAAATGTTTCAAAGAAAGCCCCGAAACGGGGAGAATCGGGGCTTTACTAACTAACCAATTATAAACCTAAATTATGAACCCGACATGATTTAAATAATTATTAAATCACGAAGGGATAAGAATTATTTTAAATCATCATTTGCATATCCCTCTCAATTTTTTTACCTTTAACGAAACCAATGTGCAGCCTGGGCCTGAAATGAGTGGGAATTTGGCTTTAAAATTTAGGAGTTAAACTACTGCAACTTGTCTCGCAGATTATTTAAGACTACATACTTCCATCAAATCAACACATGACTTACCAAACGCTGTTAAATTTATCTCACATAGCCACCGCGACCGGAATAATTATGACAGCGCTGGGTGGACTGGGCGCCTATTACTATCAAAAAAAATTAGACGCAAAAAATGAAACAAAAATAAAACCAATAATTGACCTGTGTCATAAAGGGATATCGGTAACTAAAAAAGATGATAAAACAGCTCATTTTATTATACCTTATTGTGCGGGGACCAACGCAAACGCCTACAATGTCAAATTGAAAAGTGCGGTGATTCTTAAAGAGGAAGAAGGCTTCTCTCTGATTTCAGATTTTGACCATGATTTTCCCGACGGGATAACACTCACCTATGAGACAGGGAAAAGCATATTATATAGCCTAACCCCATTTACCTATGATTTTTCTCACATTTACATATGCGTAAAGGGTAACTATACAAATGAAAAGGGTGACACAATATTTCCAGTTTTAGATATTTACAAATACAATAAAATTACAAATACTTGGGTTAGAGCGCTTGGCAATGAGGACGAATCAGTTAGACAATTTATACTGGGGCGCCTGAAATAATAGTGCCTCTTTCTTATGAGTAAACACTTGGGTACTACAACCAGACACGTTAGACGCTATCTTCTATCGAATCGACATCTAATCAACACATATGATTGACCACAGTTTTTTAATAAAATTGCTATTACGGTTCGTTTTGTGCCACTCTGAGAGATCTATCAACTGAAACATCATGCTTATAGCCAATAAAAAACCATATTATGACGAAAGTCACAGAGAAAAAAAATGATAAATCAAACTTGTTTATACAAGAAGGGGAAAGCTTCTTTAAAGTGGGTAAATTTGAAGATGCTCTTGAGTGTTTTGAAAAAGTCTTGTCTATAAATCAAAGGAACTGGAAAGCCCTAAATTCCAAAGGCTGTTGCTTAATGAAACTCAATAGAGTTCCTGAAGCCAAACTTTGTTTTGATGAGTCTTTGAAAATTGACGATAGTAAATCTGAAAGTTGGGGATGCTTGGGGACTTATTATCTTCAAATTGATGACAATGAACATGCTAAAAAGTACTTTAATAAAGCGGAACAACTTGAGGGGAACGAACTTGCCTATTCTCAACTTGCATATTTCTTCTACACTATTGAAGACCATCATAAAGCAGAACTGTACGTTGAGAGAGCTTTGAGTTTAAATAATAAAAATGAAAGTGCTCTCAACACCAAAGGCCTATTATATATACACCATGAGGACCTTCCATCAGCAATTGAGATTTTCAGGACTTTGATTGGAATGAATAGTTCAAATAGTGTATATCACAGCAATTTAGGCTACGCCTATTTTTTAAACAAAAATATACTTGAAGCAAGAAAAGCATTAGATGATTCAATTTCACTAAATCCTTCCAATGCCTATGCTCTTAATAATTCAGCAATACTATACCATAGTCAATCTGATTATTTAACAGCCTGGAATTATATTGAAAAGGCTGTCTCCATCAATCCAAAGGTTTTAAGATTTTGGGGGAATAAAGCAGATATATTAATATCTCTCATCAAGTCCGGGGATGAATCGTTCGGCACCTTTCAGGATGTTGGATATTTTTTGTATCGTGCAGACTTATCTACCGTCGACGTTATGATTTCATTGAGTACTGGAGCAATAGAATTATCAAAAGAAGAAAGAGACCAAATACTTATCGGAATGATTAACATGGACAATTTCTTCACCCAGACAGTAAATGACAGTTTAGTTTCCCGAGAGGACTATTTGAATATCTATAAGATGTCATTAGAAACTGTTGCTTTATTGGGTGCCTCACGTCCGGAGGAATTTAGTTTTGCACACTATACAACACAAGATACGGCTAATGCGTTAATTTTTCAAAATTCTCAATTTAGACTGAATTCGGTCACTACAGCTAATGATCCAAAAGAAGGATACCCGCTATTGAATTTTTTAGGTTTTACAGGCGCTTATTCCCCTAATATTTATCAGGCATTTGTCGGAAGCTTTACCTTTAACCCTGACAGCTTGAATCAGTTTAGACTTTATGGGAAAAATAATAACATAGAAGGAAGTGGGGTCAGTCTGATTCTTTCATTTGAGTATTTCGCCGATAATGCGGATTTAAATAAAGGATTAACCACTCCTCTTACAGACAACCTTGCAACAAAAGAGACGACCAAACAACCTTTATTCCGCTGTATATACATTGACCCATTATCTAGGCGGGTAATTTCTTTGGGACACAAAGAGGCTTGCGTATTTTATCGGGAGAACATAGGAGTAGAAAGATCAGCTTTAGATGAAAAGGTTGACAATTACCTGAAATTTATCAATGAATTAACGAGAAAAGTCGAAGATTCGTTAATCAATTTGAATGATAAAATTTCAATCTTGTATGATAAGATTAAAGATAATGATGACCAACGAAAGGAAATCTTTAAAATAATTCCAATGCTGTTAATCCATCTTCGTTATTTAGTTAAGCACTATGACTTCAAAGAAGAACAAGAATGCAGAATAATACAAGTTGAGCCCCTAATCAAAAACCAACATGTAAAATTAACGAGTGACAATAATAGGATGTATATTGACTATCTCCCTTTTCATAGTGATGATAAATCATATTTGAGGGAAATATATTGGGGGCCCAAAACTTCCAATTTTGAACTATTTAAAGACAGAGTGATGCATTTAGGGATGAACATATTTTGCATGAAGAATGATCATCCATTTACATAAAAAGGGGAAAACTTCAATTGTAAATAAAACGTGTATGCTGAAACAATATTGGAAAATCGAATGTAGCGAACATTTGAACATGCTTTATCAGACGAAAGTAAGTTCTAAGCACCTTTCTGAAAAGCGACTGAAAGACTTTATACAAACGTTAATAGCCAAATATATTCTCACTGCTGAAGAAATCTTGGAAGAACATAAATCAATACCTTTCAAGAAGCGAAAACGGTATATCGAAATTATGCGTATTAATAATCAACAATCCGGCAAGAAGACAATCAATTTTATGGCTGATGGTGCAGGAATATCGATAATAGCTTATTTGGTAGAAGAGATTGAATGATGATGCTCGTTCACGGACCCCCTATGAAAATAACTTTTTTCAATACTGAATCATGAGAAACGCTTTCAGTGGATATACTTATCAGCAGCAGGTTACTTTATTGTTTCTATCCAAAATGGATGTCGAAAGAAAAATCAAGCATATATCTATAGCCTGTCGTCCCTACTTTACCGCAACGGAGAAAAAAGGTTTTGAAGCTGACAAAAAAAGCCATCCCCTAGGGATGGCTAAATATTGTTATTGACAATGACCTAAACCGTCATTTCAGTTTTTCTATTTCCTCCACAGAAAGACCAGTGCCTTTGGCAATATCTGCAATTGAAACGCCAAGATTTTTAAATTCTAACGCTATTTTTCGCTTTTCAGCTTCCGCTTTCGCTCGTTCTTTTGCCTGCCCCCTTTTGTAGAACGGGTCCTTTTCTTCTTTAAAAAATGTCGCTGCTTTCAACATAGCTACCTCCAATTGTGGTGTAAATTTACGTAATTGTATTAATATCCGCAACTGCATCAGCCGACTCTCCTTGCTGCTCACCGGCTCGGGCAATGCATCAATAGTCTTTACAATATCTTCCGTTAGGTTAAATGGGTCGGCTTCCTTTAAATTCCCCAATAAGGCCAGCATCTTGATTTCCGGTTGTTCCGAGTCGATAAACATATCGTAAGGTAAATCGGAAAATGATAGCAGTGTATATCGGAAATTGAAATCAGGTTGCTCCAGCTTATTGGGCATAGACAGCGGCTCGTGCCCTACATACAGCACATACTGCTTGATGGGCAATCCATGTATCTGATGCAGCAGCACCCAGTAGTCAGCCATCTGGACAGCCATT
>Ga0182739_1001384_pt1 | contig 25569 bp, 24 predicted proteins | sample eDN5th30CBELigBY_FD_128873 | JGI IMG/M metagenome (GOLD analysis project Ga0182739, IMG submission 128873) | Enriched backyard soil microbial communities from Emeryville, California, USA - eDNA 5th pass 30_C BE-Lig BY (version 2) (version 2) | ecosystem: Environmental > Terrestrial > Soil >... | reverse complement strand
TGGTGCCCGGCTGCACAGCAAGATCGGTTTCGAGAAACATGGCGCGGTGTCCACCGGCCTCATAGCCCTGCGCGATGATCGCATCGCAGCCGGCATCCTCGAGCCACCGCGCCTCATCAACCGAGTTTGCCGACGAGATGATCCTGGCGCCGGCTTCGCGTACCCGGTGCAGAAGCCCCTTCTCCGGCAGGCCGAAGTGGAAACTTACCACCTCCGGCTTGAACTCCTCGACGGCCTCGCACATCGCAGCGTCGAAGGGTGCGCGGCCGGGGCCCGCGGGAATGCCTGCGGGGTCGATGCCGGCCTCGGCATAATAGCCTGCGAGACGCTGCCGCCACTTGGCTTCCCGCGCCGGGTCCGCCTGCGGCGGGCGATGACAGAAGAAATTGACGTTGATCGGCCGCGACGTGCGCTGCCGGATCACGCCCAGTTCGTTGCGCAACTGCTCGGCGTTCAGCACCGCGGTCGGCATCGAACCGAGACCCCCGGCCTCCGACACGGCGATGGCGAGTTCCGACGCCCCCGCGCCGGCCATCGGCGCCTGGATGATCGGAAGTTCGATGCCGAACAATTCAATGATCCGCCGGTCAGGCCACATCGCTTTCGCCTTTCGTTATGTTTCGGCGACAGCCTAGACCTACGCCGGATCAGATGAAATAGGTCCCGCCATTCACCTGCACTGTCTGCCCGGTCATGTAGGGGTTGCCGACCACCATCAACACGGCCTGCCCGACTTCTTCGGGGCGACCGAGTCGCCCCATCGGCACACGCGCGGCAAACTCCTCTCGCCGGTCCGCGGTCATGTCGGATTCGACCAGCGTCGGCGCAACGGCGTTGACCGTAACGCCTTCGCGCACCAGTCGGGCGGCATAACCGCGCGTCAGCCCCTCCATGCCGGCCTTCGACGCATTGTAGTGCAGCCCGACCGAGCCTGCGCCGCGCGCCGCGCCGGAGGAGACGTTGACGATACGCCCCCAGCCCTGCGCGCGCATATGCGGCAGTACGGCCTGCGTGCAGAGAAAGGCCGACTTCAGGTTCACGGCGATGGTGCGGTCGAAGTCTTCTTCGGTGAGATCATCGATACTGCGCGTCAGCGCCATGCCCGCATTGTTGACGAGAATATCGACAGGCCCGAGCGCAGCTTCGACCGTGCGGACCATGGCCGCGACGGCGTCTCCTTTCGCGACATCGGCCTGAACCGCAAGTCCCCGCCGGCCCTTTCCGGTCACGGCCTGTACAACGGCGTCGGCCTCGCCCGCGCGTTCGCGGTAGTTGACCGCGACATGTGCACCGGCCTCGGCCAGCGCAATCGCGATGGCACGGCCGATGCCGCGCGAGGCGCCGGTGACGAGAGCCACACGACCGCCGATGTCCGCAGCGCCTGTCATTTCATCTCGCTCACAATGTTAAACCGGCCAATCGTTCACTCAATACCCGCAGACGATTGCGCGCAGCAGCGTCGAAAGCCTGCGGGTCCGGGCGTCCTGGCCGCAAGCCGTTATAGAAGCGCCCTGATATCGCTTCCACATCGTCGGTCGTGACCAGATGCATGATGGCCTCGCAACCTTCCTCGACCGAGCTCATCGGCGTCATGCCTGAGCGCCGCACCATGGTCGTGTCCATGTAGGTTGCGGGATGCAAGCACGTCGCGGCGACGCTCGACCCTGCCAGTTCCTCGGCGAGGTCCATGGTGAAGAGGATCTGCGCGAGCTTGCTCTGGCAATATGCCCGCATGCTGGAATAGCCGTGCGTAATCATCACATCGTTGAAGTCGATCGCCTGCTGTCCGAGCGACGATACGTTGACGATCCGCGCAGGCGCGCTCTCTTTGAGGCGCGGTAGCAGAAGCCGTGTCAACAGGAAGCCTGCGAGATAGTTCACGGCAAAGCGCAGTTCATGACCGTCAACGCTCTCCTGCCGCCTCCCCCCTGCCCCGCCGGTCCCGATGCCCGCATTGTTGACAAGCACGTCAAGCCGCGGATGCGTGCGCAGCACCGTATCGGCAAGATCACGCACCGCGGTCAGTGAAGAAAGATCGGCGGCATAGAAAGTGGCGCGGCCACCCGCCTTGCGGATGCTGTCAACGACGGCATCTCCGCGCCCCGCGTCGCGCCCATGCACCAGAACTTCCGCGCCTGCTGCGCCGAGACGCTCGGCCACCATGCGCCCCACCCCGTCGGTGGAACCAGTGATGAGGATCACCTTGCCGGCCGGACTCATGGTTGGGCTCCGCTACAAGCACGCTATCGCGCCAAATCCCGTGGCCGTGTGTTGCGCAATCCGCACGCGCGCGCAAGTCCGCCCGGGACATTCAGGAGTATCGACATCGCTAACGGGATTTTGGGAAGGCACGCGATAGGCGCTAAGGAGTCATTACCAATATGGCGGGTATTTTCTGGCGCGCGCTCGCTCAAAGTGTCAGGATAATTCGTGGCTATCATATTGGGGGCGTCACATGCTCCTTGCCGGATACATGATCCTTGCCGCCGCAGGCGTCTTGTTCGCTGCCAGCAAGCTGCAATATCGCAGCCAGCCCTGGGCCGACAATATCTGCTACTATAGCTATGGCCTGTGCGCCGAAGCGCAGTGGGTGATGATCGCGGCCGCGTTCCTGGCGCTTGCGGTCGTAGCCCGCACTGCCATCGGGCGCTGACGCGTCGTTCTCTCCGAGACTACACCGCCACCGAGTGCCGGGCCTGCGCGCGCTGCAGATAGGCGTCGAACGCTGAAGCGACGAGGCGTGCGAACGGACGTCCATCTTCGGTGATCGTGACCCGGCGGCCCTCGATTTTCGCAATGCCTTCGCGCGCGTAGTCACCGAGAAACGCAAGTTCGTCGGTCCCCTCGAAGGTAATCATGCGTCCGTCGTCGAGCGCGACCCGCTCGAGGTCGACCGTGAGATTGCACATCAACTGCTCGATGATGCGCCCCCGCACGCGATCGTCCTCGTCCAGCGCCAGCCCCTTGTCCACCGCGGGGCTACGGGAACGGATCGCCCGCTCATAGCCGCCTGTGTCACGTGCGTTCTGCACATAGCCTTGCGGCAGCCTGCCGATGGCGGACGCTCCGAATCCGATGAGCGCATCACAGGCATCCGTCGTATAGCCCTGGAAGTTGCGCCGCAGCCGGCCCTGCGCGGCGGCGATCGCCATCTCGTCGCCCGGCAGGCCGAAATGGTCGATGCCGATCGGCTGGTAGCCCAGCCTTTCCAGGGTTCGGCGCGCGGTTTCCGCCTGATCGAGCCGTTCGGCCGCGCCGGGCAGCGCCTGCTCGTCGATCAGCCGCTGATGCGGCTTCATCCAGGGCACATGCGCATAGCCGAACAGCGCCATCCGCTGCGGCTCAAGCGCGGCGGCCAGTTCCACGGTCCGACGCACATCCGCGACGGACTGGTGCGGCAGGCCGTACATCAGATCGAAGGAAAGTTTGTCGATCCCCGCCTCGTACAGACAGTCCGCAGCGTGACGGACGACTTCCAGCGGCTGGATACGGCCGATCGCCGCCTGCACGCGCTCTGAATATTCCTGGACACCCAGGCTGGCGCGGTTGACGCCCATGTCGGCCAGGGCGCGCGCGAGCCAGGGCGTGACATAACGCGGATCGAGTTCGATCGCATGTTCGGCAAGCTCGGAGAGATCGAAATGCTCATCGAGCGCCTCGGCGATCCAGCGCAGCGCCGGCTCACCCAGAATGCCGGGCGTTCCACCGCCCCAGTGAATCCGCATGACGCGCCGGCTGCCGCAGAGAGACGCGATGAGAGCGATCTCCCCGACCAGGCGTTCGGCATATTCGGCCACCGGTTCCGGTCGGCGCACCGCCTTGGTATGGCAGCCGCAATAGTGGCAAAGCTCCCTGCAGAACGGGACATGCAGGTAAAGCGACAGCGACGCGCCCGGCCGCAGCGCCGCAAGCCATTGCGTGTAGTCCTGCGCCGTGATCGCCGGCGTGAAGTGCGGTGCGGTCGGGTAGGATGTGTAGCGCGGGACGGCGCGTTCGGCGAGCAGCAGGTGGGAGGGAAGCGGCGAAGTATCCGGCATACGTCCGTCCTGATTGCGGCTCATCCGTTCGCGAAGCTGCGCGCCCCGCAAAGATGCGCCGGCCCGGTTGTTAGGCGCAGAGATGCCGCAAGGCACGCCGGTTGCGCAGCATGATGCAGCGCGATGTCGGCAGTTCGATCGCCGCGCTGCTCTCGAGCTGCGTCAGCGTGCGCGAAACGGTCTCGATGGTGAGGCCGAGATAGTCGGCAATGTCCTGCCGCGACATCGGCAGGTCGACCTTGTCCTGCGCGCTGGCGCGGGCGGCCATGTCGAGCAGGAATGTGACGAGCCGCTCCTGCGCGTTCTTGCGACCGAGCACCAGCATGTGCTCCTGCGCGCGCTCGAGGTCGCGGGCGGCCATCGTCCACAGCGCCCGCGCCACCTGGCTGTCGCGCGCGGCCAGCGATTCGACCACGCTGCGCTTGATCACCAGCACCACTGTCTCGGAGATGGCCTCGGCCGAGAAGCGATGATCGTCGCCGGCCTCCATGCCGAAGAAATCGCCCGGCAGCAGGAAGGCGCCGATCTGCCGCCGGCCGTCGCTCAGCAGTTTCGAGGTCCGCACCGCGCCACTCACCACCTTGTAGAGATAGTCGGCCGACTCCCCCTCGCCGAAGATCTCCGCGTTCCGCGCGAACTTCATGCGGGCGCCCATCAATTCAAGCTGCGCCGTCAGGGGAGACGTTGCCGCGGTGTCCGTCCACCCTCGCTGGGACGTGGTAGTCGGGGCCGGGCTCAAGGGATCGAAACGCATCGTTGTCTCCCGTATTCGCTGGGTGACGTAAGGAGTACGGAAGGCGACACCTGCTCGAAATTCAGATAATGTCCCTAAGGGATTTCCCGGAGGTGCCGGCTAGGCCGCGTCTCACTGGAATGTTTGACGTTTTCAGCTTAGAGGCTGTGCTGCCGTCCGGTGGTCCGGATGGGCAGAGCGCATTCCGATGATCGACCTGACCGCGGCTTCCGACGCCCGTCTGAATGGTGACACAAGGCAATCGCAACCGTTGCTGAACGCGGCGTGGTTCCGCTATGGGGCCGCGCTTGCCGCCGTCCTCGTCGCCTTGGCCGCACGGCACCTGCTGCAAGACCGGCTGTATGACGAATCGATCTTCCTGCTGTTCGTCCCGGCCGTGCTCGTCGCAGGCACGATCGGCGGCTTTGGACCGGGCGCGGCCGCGACCATCGCCAGCCTGACGCTGGGCTGGCTCCCCTATACCGACATCAACGCATTGACGGCGGCGGACGTGGTCAATGCGGTCGCCTTTTTCGTCATCGGCATCGGCGTGGCCGCCTTCGGGGAGTCCCTCCGGCGCACGCGGCTCCGCGCGCAGGCCAGCACGGAAGACCTGATGGCGCGCGAGGCGCACCTTCAGTCCATCCTCGACACCATTCCGGACGCGATGATCGTAATCGACGAGCAGGGCTTCATGCGCTCGTTCAGTTCGGCGGCAGAAAGGCTGTTCGGCCACAAGGCCGCCGACGTGCTGGGCCGCAATGTCAGCATGCTGATGCCCGCGCCCTACCGGGAGAATCACGATGGCTATCTGCAGCGCTATTTGACGACGGGCGAACGCCGCATCATCGGCATCGGCCGCCTCGTCGTGGGCGAGCGCAAAGACGGCTCGACCTTTCCGATGGAACTGGCGGTCGGCGAAATGCGGTCGAGTAACCAGCGCTTCTTCACCGGGTTCGTGCGAGACCTCTCCGAACGGCAGAAAACCGAAGCGCGCCTGCAGGAGCTTCAGTCGGAACTCGTGCATATTTCGCGGCTGACCGCGATGGGCGAAATGGCGTCGGCACTCGCGCACGAACTCAACCAGCCGCTCTCGGCCATAGCGAATTACCTCAAGGGCAGCCGGCGGCTGCTCGAGGGCAGCAGCGACGCGACCTCCGCGACCCTGCGCGGCGCCATGGACAAGGCGGGCGAACAGGCGCTGCGCGCCGGCCAGATCATCCGCCGCCTGCGCGACTTCGTGGCGCGCGGCGAGTCCGAAAAACGTGTCGAAGGCCTCACCAAGATGGTCGAGGAGGCGAGCGCGCTGGCGCTGGTCGGCGCCAAGGAACACGGCGTCAACGTGCGCTTCCAGTACGATCCGAACACGGACCTGGTCCTCGCCGACAAGGTGCAGATCCAGCAGGTGCTGCTGAACCTCATGCGCAATGCAATCGAAGCGATGACGGAAAGCCCCCGGCGCGATCTCTCGCTCACGACGCAGGCACACCACGACGGCAACGTGCTCATCAGCGTCGCCGATACCGGGCCTGGAATCTCGAAAGAAGTTTCAGAGCAGTTGTTTCAGCCATTTGTCACGACCAAGAGGCATGGAATGGGCGTGGGATTGTCAATCTCCCGTACGATTATTGAAGCGCACGGCGGACAAATCTGGGCGGAGCCGACGCCCGGCGGCGGCGCCACGTTTCGCCTCACCTTGCGCGCGGTGACTCGCGAGGAGGCCGCGAATGTCGAATGATGCGGTAGTCTATGTCATCGACGACGACGACGCGGTACGCGACTCGCTCGCCTTCCTGCTGGCGAGCGCCAAGGTTTCGGCGCGGACCTTCGGCTCCGTGAGCGCGTTTCTCGACGCGTTCCCGACGCTGGCGCCCGGCTGCGTCATCACCGACGTGCGGATGCCGGATATCGATGGGCTCGAACTGCTCAAGCGCCTGCGCGCCATGAACCCGGCGCTGCCGGTGATCGTGATTACCGGACATGGCGACGTGCCGATGGCCGTCGAAGCCATGAAGATCGGCGCCGTTGATTTCCTCGAGAAGCCGTTCGACGACGACGCGCTGCTTACATCCGTACGCTCCGCGCTCAACCGCCATGAGAAGGACGCCCAGCGTGAGGCGGAGCGCCAGGATATTCTCGAACGGATCGCGGCGCTGTCGGCCCGCGAGCGGCAGGTTCTGGGTTCCCTTATCCAGGGCCACCCCAACAAGGTGATCGCCTTCGATCTCGGAATCAGCCCGCGCACCGTCGAGATTTACCGCGCCAACGTCATGACGAAGATGCAGGCGAACAGCCTCTCGAACCTGGTTCGCATGGGCCTGCTGGCGGGAATATCCGGCAACGCTGAAGCCTGACCCATTCCCGCACTTGACCTGGGTCAATGCGACCTGCGGCGCGTTCGCGAATTTGTGCCTGCCTCGGACGGATATTCGTCGCCGGGCGATAACCGGATGCCTCCCTTGGCCAGCACTGACCCTATCCTGATCGTCGACGACGATTCCGCACTCTGCAGCGCGCTCAAATTCGCGCTCGAACTCGAACACTATATCGTGCGGACTTATGCCAGCGCCGCCGCGGTGCTGGGCGATACGGCCATGCCGTCGCCATGCTGCCTGGTGATCGACTATCGCCTCCCCGGCATGAACGGCATCGAACTCCTGATGCGTCTGCGCGCGCGCGGGATCACCGCGCCGGCCATCCTGATCACGACCAGCCCCGGCGGCGCCGTGCGCGAGGCGGCCGAACGCGGCGGCGCCCGCATCATCGAGAAGCCACTTCTCACCAATGCGCTGAGCGAAGCCATCCGCTGCGCGATCTCGGTGTGAAAATCCCGTCGGAATTTTCCGGAGCCGTCATTCCAGCGTCTTCATGAAAGCGATCAGATCGCCGATCTGATCGGGGTCGAGCCGGAACTCCGGCATGGTCGGATGGCCCGTGACAATTCCCTCGGCGAACGCCTCTTCGAGCGTTTCGACCGGATAGCGCTTGTGCAACTCGCGAAACGGCGGCGCGATCTTCAATGTGCTCTCGCTGAGCTTATCGATGGAGTGGCATCGCGCGCAGTTCAGCCGCGCAAAAGTCAGCCCGCGCTCGGCGCTCGCCGCCTTGGCGACCTGAACGCTTCCCCACAATGCGGCAACTGCCGTCAGGACGGCGCATAGTCGCATCGCCTCCCTCGTCATGGCCGCCTTGCCTGCACGGTCATTACCGGGCGCGATCGCCCCACCCGCTCGGCCGGCGGCGTGCCGAATACACCGCAGCAGGTTGTGACAGCCATTGGTCGCCGCGTCCCCCGGTAGGCTCGCAACAGGCGGGCGACGCTTCTTCCTCCTGTCCTTGCCACCATCAAAAGTCTGCTCAGCATCGCATCTCTCCAGTGTCGTGGACCGAGAATGCAGAGATTCGCCCCAAGCAGGCATTGAGCTGCGTCAAGCAACGAAGGCCCCACGCCAGCGATTTCCCGCGCAATCGCGCGTGCCCGATCCGTTTGTCGACCCTTCACGCAGCCGTCTTGATGTGGATCAAGGAGCGCGCGGACTCGCGCGGCCATTTTGCACCGCACACATCAGCCCGCCGACACACGTCGTCCGGCCGGGCGCCATCGGGGCAAATACGGCATGAGCGAAGCGCGCGCAGTAGCCAAGTCGATGACACTTGGCGAATCGGGGACGGCCATTGCGTTGGGAGCGCTGGCATTTCTATCGCTCGTCGTCGCCGCCAGGGCGCACACACCGGAATATGCTTTCCACGCTTATCTGTTTTCAGCGGCCAGCCTGATCGCGATGTTCGCGATCCTCTACCGCTACACCGAGCGGCGGTCCGAACCGATTCCGCCCGAACTCGACGACAAGCCCAACTACAATATGGGGCCGATCAAGTTCGCCAGCGTCGCGTCCATGGTCTGGGGCATCGCGGGGTTCACCGTCGGCCTGATCGCCGCGTTGCAACTTGCCTACCCTGTCCTCAACTTCGACCTTCCCTGGCTGTCGTTCGGACGCATCCGACCGCTTCACACCTCAGCGGTGATCTTTGCATTCGGCGGCAACGTGCTGATCGCGACCTCGCTTTATGTCGTGCAGCGCACCTCGCGCGCGCGGCTCGTGGGCGACATCGCACCCTGGTTCGTCGTCCTCGGCTACAACTTCTTCATCGTCATCGCGGGCAGCGGCTACCTGCTCGGCATCACCCAGTCGAAGGAATATGCCGAGCCAGAATGGTATGCCGACCTGCTTCTGACCGTCGTCTGGGTCGTCTATCTCCTGGTGTTTCTGGGCACGCTGATGCGGCGCAAGGAGCCGCACATCTACGTCGCGAACTGGTTCTATCTCGCCTTCATCGTGACAATTGCCGTCCTGCATCTCGGCAACAACGCCGCGATCCCGGTCTCGATCTTCTCGCCCAAGAGCTACATCGTGTGGTCGGGCGTGCAGGACGCCATGGTGCAGTGGTGGTACGGCCACAACGCGGTCGGCTTCTTCCTCACCGCCGGCTTCCTCGGGATCATGTATTACTTCATCCCGAAGCGCGCCGACCGGCCGGTCTACTCGTACCGGCTGTCCATCATCCACTTCTGGTCGCTGATCTTCATCTACATCTGGGCTGGCCCGCACCACCTGCACTACACCGCCCTGCCGGACTGGGCGCAGACTCTCGGCATGACCTTCTCGGTCATTCTGTGGATGCCGTCCTGGGGCGGCATGATCAACGGAATCATGACCCTCTCCGGTGCATGGGACAAGCTGCGCACCGATCCGGTCCTGCGCATGATGGTGGTCTCCGTCGCCTTCTACGGGATGGCGACATTCGAGGGACCGCTGATGTCGGTGAAGGCGGTCAACTCGCTCTCGCACTACACCGACTGGACCATCGGCCACGTGCATTCCGGCGCACTCGGCTGGGTCGGCTACATCTCCTTCGGCGCGCTCTACTGCCTCGTCCCCTGGCTGTGGAACCGGCCGCTCTATTCGCTGAAGCTGGTCAACTGGCACTTCTGGATCTCGACCCTCGGTATCGTGCTCTACATCTCCGCGATGTGGGTGTCGGGCATCCTGCAGGGCCTGATGTGGCGCGCTTATACCAACCTCGGCTTCCTCGAATACTCGTTCATCGAAACCGTCGAGGCGATGCATCCCTTCTACGCCATCCGTGCTCTCGGCGGCTCGTTGTTCCTGGCCGGCGCGCTGATCATGGCGTGGAACCTGTGGCGCACCGTCTATCCCCGTCAAGCCGATGCACCCGCCGCGATCGCGTCGGCGCAAACGGCCATCGCCCGGTAATTGAGGTCATCAATCCATGTCGCTGTGGGCCCGACACGCAATCTTCGAGAAGAACTCGATCGTGCTTCTGATCGGTGTGCTGATCGTCATTTCGATCGGTGGCATCGTCGAGATCGCGCCGCTGTTCTACCTCAAGAACACCATTGAGAAGGTCGACGGCGTGCGCCCCTATGCGCCGCTGGAACTGGCCGGCCGCAACATCTATGTCCGCGAGGGCTGCTACAACTGCCACTCGCAGATGGTGCGGACGCTGCGCGACGAAGTCGAGCGCTACGGCCACTATTCGCTGGCGGCCGAGAGCATGTACGACCGGCCGTTCCAGTGGGGCTCCAAGCGCACCGGCCCGGACCTCGCGCGTGTCGGCGGAAAATACTCCGACGACTGGCACCGCGACCATCTCAACGCACCGAAATCGGTGGTGCCCAGCACCGTGATGCCCGCCTATCCCTGGCTGGCGCGCGCTGACCTCGACTTCCGTCACATCGCGACCGACCTCTCCGTGCAGGCGCGTCTCGGCGTTCCCTACACGCCCGAAATGATCGCCAATGCGGTGCGCGACGTGACCATTCAGGCGACGACGGATCACGCGGACGCCGACGCGCTCGTGCAGCGCTATCCGAAGGCGCAGGCGCGCGACTTCGACGGCAACCCGCGCCGCATCACCGAGGCGGATGCCCTCATCGCCTATCTGCAGATGCTGGGCACGCAGGTCGATTTCACCCGCTACGACGACAAAGCCAACATCCGGTGAACGATCCCGATGAACGAGAGCTACAGATTCCTTGCCGAGTTCGCCCAGAGTTGGGGGCTCGTCTACTTCGTCGGCGTGTTTCTGATGGCGGTCGTCTACGCCCTCTGGCCTGCCAACAAGAAAAGATTTGATGACGCGGCGCGCATGCCGCTGCGCGAGGACTAAAATATGAGCGCCGCCGACAAGCGAGACACCGACCACGTTACCGGTACGCAGACCACCGGCCATGAATGGGACGGCATCCAGGAACTCAACACGCCGCTGCCGCGCTGGTGGCTCTGGATGTTCTACGCCACCATCGTGTGGTCCATCGGCTACTGGATCGTGTATCCGGCCTGGCCGCTGGTGACGACGCACACGCGCGGGATCTGGGACTGGAGCACACGCAGCGCCATTGTCGAGGACATGGCTACGCATCGCGCGAGCCGCGCTGCGCATGTCGACAGGATCGCCGCTGCCAGTGCTGAACAGATCGTCGCCGACCCGACGCTGCTCAGCTTTGCCCGAGCCCAGGGGCGCGTGGCCTTCGCCGACAACTGCGTACCGTGCCACGGCGCGGGCGGCGGTGGCGCCAAAGGTTACCCCAACCTCGTCGATGACGAATGGCTGTGGGGCGGCACGCTGGCGGACATCAACCAGACCATCCGCCACGGCATCCGCTCGGGTGACGAGAATGCGCGCATCGGCAGCATGCCGGCGTTCGGCCGCGACGGCATCCTGCAGCGGCCCGACATCGTCGCCGTCGCGGAATATACGCGCTCGCTGTCTGGCCTGCCGGTGGACCCGAAGATCGACCTCGCGCGCGGACAGAAGGTCTATGCCGACAATTGCGCCGTATGCCACGGCGAATCCGGCAAGGGCAACCGCGAACTCGGCGCCCCCAACCTGACCGACGCCATCTGGTTCTATGGTTCTGATCCGGCAACCATCATCGACGGCATCTGGAACGGGCGCGGCGCCGTGATGCCCGCATTCGCCGGCCGGCTGGACGACACCACGATCAAGGCGCTCACCGTCTACGTCCATACGCTGGGCGGGGGCGAGAAGTAGGGAGACCATCGTGGCCCGCCGGTCCAGCAGCATCGTTTCGCGCGGCGCCAATTCCGAACCGGAATTGGTCGAGCGGGGCGATGTCGTCGCGCGCTCCGCAATTCCGCAACCGTTCGACGATCCCGACGGGCCACTCTACGCACCCCGCAAGCACATCTATCCGCAGAGCGTCAAAGGCCGATTCCGCACCATAAAATGGGTGGTGCTCGCGATCACGCTCGGGATCTATTACCTCCTGCCATTCGTGCGCTGGGATCGCGGCCCCGGCGCGCCGAGCCAGGCGGTGCTGGTCGATCTGCCCAACAGCCGGTTCTACTTCTTCTTCATCGAACTGTGGCCGCAGGAGGTTTACTACTTCACCGGCCTTCTCATCCTCGCGGCCCTCACGCTGTTCCTGATGAACGCGATCGCCGGCCGCGTCTGGTGCGGCTACCTCTGCCCGCAGACGGTGTGGACCGACCTGTTCCTCGCCGTGGAGCGGTTGACGGAAGGCGACCGCCGCGAGCGCATGCAGCGCGATGCCGCGCCGTGGACGCTGGAGGGAGCTTTGCGCAAAACGGCAAAGCACTTCCTCTGGCTGATGATCGCGTGGTGGACGGGCGGCGCCTGGGTGCTCTACTTCGCCGACGCGCCGACGCTGGTGAAGGACCTCGCCACCGGCAACGCGCCGTTCATCGCCTATGCCTGGATCGGCATCCTCACCTTCACCACCTATTTCCTCGCCGGCCACCTGCGCGAGCAGGTGTGCATCTACATGTGCCCGTGGCCGCGCATCCAGGCGGCCCTCACCGACGAATACGCGCTCAATGTCAGCTACCGCTACGACCGCGGCGAGCCGCGCGGCTCGGTGAAGAAGAATGCGGCGCTGCGCGAGCGGGGACTGCCGGCTGGCGACTGCGTCGACTGTTTCCAATGCGTCCATGTGTGCCCGACCGGCGTCGACATCCGCAACGGGCTGCAACTCGACTGCATCCAGTGCGGGCTGTGCATCGATGCCTGTGATGCGGTGATGAAGAAGGTGGGCTTGCCGACCGGCCTGATCGGCTACGACACCGACCTCAACATCGCACGCCGCAGCGAAGGAAAGCCGGCCAAGTTTCATCCGCTGCGCGCACGCACGGTGCTCTACGCAGCACTCATCGTGATCACCGGCGCGATCATGCTCTACGGTCTTGCCGCACGCGCGACGGTGGGCATCGGCGTCATTCACGACCGCAATCCGATGTATGTGACGATGGCCGATGGCGGCGTCCGCAATGCCTACACCGTGCGGCTGCTCAACAAGGCGCTGGAGTCGCGCTCGTTTCTGCTCATCATCGAAGGCCTGCTCGCGGCCGATGTCGATGTCATCGGCAGCGCGCCCAACACCGACGGCCAGTTCGTGATCGACGTCGAAGCGAACCAGACGCGCGAACTGCGGGTTCTGGTGACGCTGCACCGCAAGCCGCCCGCGTCGTCGACGCCGCTCACCTTCCGCATCGTCGAGATGCGTTCGGGCGAGCACGCCAAGGCTGTCGATCACTTCAGGGGACCATGAGCGATGGCAGCGAACGAATCCTCCGCATCAGTCGCACGGCAGAGCGCGCTCCCTCCCTCCTTAAGAGGAAAAGTTGGCGATGCGAGTGGTTCCGGCACGGGCAGCGCAGGGACACGCCCCCTCACCGGCCGCACAGTCCTGATCTGCCTGCTCGCATTCTTCGGGGTAATCATCGGCGTCAACGCCGTGATGATCCGCGCGGCGGTCACCACCTTTGGCGGCGTGGAAACCGGCAACGCCTATCGCGCCGGCCTCGAGTTCAACCGGGAGATCGCCGCCGCACAACAGCAGGAAGCGCGTCACTGGCAGGTCAGCGTCCATGCCGAGCGCAACGCCGATGGCCGTACCGCCGTGGACCTGCGCGCCATGGGCGAGAAAGGAGAGCCGCTGGCAGGGCTCGTCGCTACCGCGCGCTTTGCGCATCCGACCGACGCGCGGCTCGACCGGAGCATCGAACTGGCGGAAGCAGGCGGCGGCCGGTTCAGCGGCAATGTCGAACTTTCAGGCGGCCACTGGAACCTCGTGATCGACCTCATGCGCGGCGACCAGCGTGTGTTCCGCTCTCGCAGCCGCATCGTTCTCAATTAGGAAGAATTCGGCGCAGCCCGCGTCAGGAAGCACCCAATGCCCCAGAAACTCGACCTGTCTTCCTTCGCGCGGCCCGCGGGCAATGGCCAGAGCACCATGACGCTGGCCGTCGAAGGCGTACACTGCGGGGGATGCATCGCGCGCGTCGAGGCCGGGATGCGCAAGATCCCGGGCGTCGTCGAAGCGCGGCTCAATTTCTCGAACCGCCGCCTGACCATCGCCTGGCGCAACCACGAAGCGGAGCCGGCCGACTTCCTCGTTGCGCTCGAGTCTCTCGGCTACCAGGGACATCCGTTTCAGGCCCGCGCAGCCGAGCAAGAGGAAGTGCGCTACGAGAAGTGGCTTCTGCGCTGCCTCGCGGTTGCGGGCTTCGCGGCCATGAACATCATGCTGCTGTCGGTCTCGGTCTGGTCCGGCAATGTCAGCGACATCACGCCGGAGACGCGCGATCTTTTTCACTGGGCGTCGGCGCTCATCGCCCTGCCCGCTGCCGCCTATGCCGGCCTTCCCTTTTTCCTGAGCGCCATCGCGGCGCTGAAGGCGCGCAGCGTCAACATGGACGTGCCGATCTCGCTCGGCGTCATGCTGGCGCTCGGCATGTCGGTGGTCGAGACGCTCAACAGCGCGACCCACGCCTATTTCGATTCGGCGGTGATGCTGCTGTTCTTCCTGCTGCTCGGCCGCTACCTCGACGCCTCGCTGCGGCGGCGCACGCGTGCCGTCGCCGGCAATCTCGCCGCCCTCAAAGCCGAGACCGCGCAGCGCGTCGCGGCCGACGGGCAGATCGTCGTGGTACCAGCCTCCGTTCTCGCCGCTGGCGACCGCGTGCTGCTGCGCCCCGGCGACCGCGTACCGGCCGACGGCATCATCGTCGCCGGACAATCCGAAATCGACGACAGTCTGGTCACTGGCGAGAGCGTGCCGCGCCCGGTGCGCGAGAGCGCGACGGTCTATGCCGGCAGCGTCAACATTTCGGGAACGCTCACGCTGCAGGTGACGGCCGCCGGCGAAAATACGCTGATCGACGAGATCGAACGGCTGATGGACAGCGCCGCCAAGGCCAAATCGCGCATCGTGCATCTCGCCGATCGCGCCGCGCGCCTCTATGCGCCGCTGGTGCATACGGCGGCGGCGGTCACGCTGGTCGGCTGGCTCGCCTTCGGCGCCTCGGCGCATACCGCGATCGTCGTCGCGATCACGGTGCTCATCATCACCTGCCCCTGCGCGCTGGCGCTCGCCATTCCCGCGGTGCAGGTGGTCGCTGCGGGCCGGCTGTTCCGCAACGGAATCTTCCTGCACGGCGGCGATGCGATCGAGCGCCTCGCAGAAGTCGATACGGTCGTTTTCGACAAGACCGGCACGCTCACTTTGCCCGAGCCGCAGGTGGTCAATGCCGCGGACATTCCGCCCGGCCTTCTCGAACGCGCCGCCCGATTGGCGCTAGCGAGCCGGCATCCGCTGGCGGCCGCGATAGCGCGCCATGCGCATGAACGCTCGGCTTTCGCCGATGTCCGCGAGGAACCGGGCCAGGGCATCTGCGCCATCGTCGACGGCGTCGAGGCCCGGCTCGGCAGTCCGGCCTATTGCGATGTCGCGTTGCCCCAGCGCCCCGACCCTTACGCCACCGACGCTTCCTGGATCGCGTTCCGGCACGGAAAGAAAGCGGCGCTGTTCGCCGTGCGCCAGTCGTTGCGGCCGGACGCTCGCGCGGCCGTCGACACGCTGCGGAGCATGGGTCTGCGCGTCCGGATCCTTTCCGGCGACCGCGCCGATGCAGTGGCCCCGGTCGCGGCCGCGCTCGGCATTGCCGACTGGAGCGCGGCGGTGACGCCCGCCGACAAGGTCGCGGCGCTCGACGCCCTGAAGGCGGAAGGATGCCGCGTTCTCATGGTCGGGGATGGGCTCAACGATGCGCCGTCGCTCGTTGCCGCGCATGTCTCGATGTCGCCTATCACGGCGGCCGACCTCTCGCAGGCGCAGGCCGATGCCGTGTTCCTTGGCGAGCGTCTCGCACCCGTGCCCGAAGCCGTGGTCACGGCCCGCCGCGCCCGCGCGCTGATGCGGCAGAACCTCTGGCTCGCCGGCCTCTACAATCTGTTCGCCGTGCCGGTCGCGATGGCGGGCCTCGTGACGCCGCTGATCGCGGCGCTCGCGATGTCCGGTTCCTCGCTGATCGTCACGCTGAATGCGCTGCGGCTGAATGCGTTGCGCTTGCATCGCGGCGGCGCGCCGATTGCCGCTCCCGCGCAAGCGGAGAATGGTCCGGCCGCCCCGGTGCGCGCTTTGCCCGTTGCCGAAGGGAGCCGCGCATGAACGTGCTCGTCTACCTGCTGCCGATCGCGCTCAGTCTCGGGCTGCTCGGTCTGGTCGCCTTCCTGTGGTCGCTCAAGGACGGCCAGTACGAGGACCTCGACGGTGCGGCCCTGCGCGTGCTCGGCGACGACGACCTTCCGAAGGAAAAGGAGTGGAAGGAAAAGGATCGATAGCGCCCTGGCGAGCAGCCCGGATGTCGCTTCGCTTCATCCGGGCTAGGTTTGCTCGGTAAGCACAGGGTGGGAAAAGGCGCATCGCGCCGTGCCCACGCGTTGTTTGCAGTGGACATTTGGTGGGCACGCTTCGCGTTGCCCACCTTACGGCCGCTTCGCCTTACGACTTCGGCGGCTCCCAGCTGTACTGCAGCAGCGTGTAGTTCACGTCCGACGCCGGTCCGACGACATAGATCTCGGCCGTCGTGTCCTGCGGATAGCTGTAGCGCAGGAACGGGAACCAGATGCGCCGTTCGTCCTGCTGCACGATCTGGCCGTTGATCACCAGATACATCTGGATCTGCGTCTGGCGCTCCGCATAGGCGATGAAGATGCCCGGCGCGTTCGCCTTCATCGTCACGCGGTGGATCTTCTGCCGCCGCGGGATGTCTTTTCCCTGCGGATCCTTGGCCGTGTACTGGTCGCCGGTCGTGAGCGTGAACTTGGTCTGCGCCACCTCAGCCGGCTTGCCCGCTTTCGCCGGACCGGTTTCGGCCAGGATGCGCGGCACCAGATAGTCGAAGCCGCGCTGGAACGCCGCCGTCTGCCGCGTCCAGTAGGCGCGCTCGCGCTCGAGGTTCGCCTCCGCCGTACCGTCCATCAGTTCGCGTGCGAGATCGGCGCGCTGTCCGTAATTGATGATCGCCGCGTTAGGCATACGGCCGCCATCGCCATGCGCCAGCACGTTGCCGGCATTCAGGAGCCCCACGATCTTGCCGTTGGCCGCGATCATCGGGCTGCCGCTGTTGCCGCCGGTGACCGCGATGTTGTGGAGGATCTGCCGCCGGTGGTCGATGTCGCCGGGCAGGCTGAACATGTCGGTGATCGCCGAGACCACGCCGGCGCGGTAATTCGGCGTCGCCGTCAACGCCTGCATCTCGCTGCCGCGGATGCGCTCGGTGGGATAGCCCGCGAGCGCGAGCACCTGTCCGGGGCGCAGGTTGTGAAGCTCTTCGGTGGTCGCGACCTCAAGGATCGGGCTCAGATTGGAGCCGGGCGCAACACGCATCAGCGCGACGTCATAGCTGGTGACCGCCTGCAACTCGCTCGGGAAGCAGTTCGGGCACGCCTTGACCGAAGTGACGTAGATCGGGTCCTTGCTCAGAAAGGCCTGGAATGCCCGATAGCCGGGATGCAGCTTGGTCTCGATCACCTCGTAGGTCTTGCCGTTGGGACCGGGCGAGCGGACGAACAGCTTGCCGCCCCCCGCGACCGCGCGGTCGCGCAGCTCAGCGACGTGCGCATTGGTGACGAGAAGGTCCGGGCCGACGGGCGAAGCCGTACCGGTCGCGGTGACCTCGCCGCCCGGGAACTGCAGCACGACGACATGCGACGCCTCGACGAGGCGATCGCGCACCGGCGCGGTGATGCTGTCGGCGGCCGCCTGGTCCTGCGCCTTCTGCAGCGCCGCCACCGCCTGTTCGAGCTTCGCGCCATCGCTACGGTTGAAGTACATGAAGGCGCCGCCGCCGATGGCGAACGCCGCCGCCACCGCAACGCCGGCCAGTGCGAGATTACGCGCCCGGGCGGCTGCCTGACGGGCCGCCGGCGCCTTCTGCTGGATTGCCGTGGCCGGCAGCGCATCATCGAGGCCCTTACCCTCGAACAGCACTTCGAAGGACGGACCGCCCTTCTTGCCCAGTTCGATGATCGCCCCGCTCGGCACCCGTTCGTCGGGCTCCGCCGCGTGACCGTTCACCGATACGAACGGGTCGCCGAAATCCTCTACCAGCCACTCGCCCGAAGGCTTGCGCACCAGGGCGAAGTGCCGCCGTGCGACGAGCGTCTGATCGGGCGGGAAAACCACATCGCAGACCGCGGGATCGCGGCCGAACATGATGCGCTCGGCGCGTGGATCGATGGTCTGCTCCTGGCCCGCGAGCGGGCCGGCGCGGTGGCGTATCGTCGGCATGGTGCTTCCTTTATGAGGACTCCTGGCTCCGGCGCGGTCTGGAACCGACGACGGGAGCGGCGGGGCAAGTGACGTATGCTAATTGTGACGTGGCGAGAACTGGACAGAATCTTGAGGCGGCAGGCAAGAGCCTTGCAAGCCGCGAGCGATCCTTGCCTTGAAGCTGGGCGGAATGTGGACTGAAATCAGGTCCTGTGGCCAGAGGGCTGCCAATGATCTTCGTTGGGGGTGAATAACGTGACGGCCGAGGTTGAAGTAAAGCGCGATCCCGCGGCGGTCATCGATGCCTGCCTGGCGCTCCTGACCAGCAATGCACCGCCCGATACCATCCTCCCGCAGTTGCGCGAAATCGAAAAGGACCTCGCCGGCAACCCGGTGCTGCGGGGGCGCTTCCTGCGGGCCCGCGCCATCGCGACCAACCGGCTGGGGTTCGGCAGCGAGGCGCTCGGCGACCTGTACGAGGCGCGGACGCTCCTGGAGGCCGCCGATGACGCGAGCAGTCTGGCGCAGGTGTTTCTCACCATCGCCACGGTGTTCATCTGGCGCGGCGACGGACGCGAGGCGGCGCTCGCGCTGCTGCGGGCGGTGGCGGAGGGCGACGCCGCAGACGACCGGAACGCCACCGCGCTGGCACTGATCGAGGCCGGCCGGCTGCAACTCGAAAACGGCCGCCCCACCGAGGCGCAGGCCATTCTCGGCCGGGCGCTCCAGATCGCCGGCGACCAGATCCCCAAGCGCGATTACCAGCGGGCATGGATCAATCTGCTGCAGGCCACCGTCTCGGCCGGGCACATCGAGAAGGCCAACGGCTTGCGCGCGGCGGCGCCGCGCGCCCTTGAGGGCGCTTCGGCGCGGCTGCAGATGCTGGCGCTGCTCGAATTTGCCCGCATCGAGAGGCTCGCAGGAGACCACACCGCCGCCCGCGCCACCCTTCAGGAAGCGAAATCACTGGCCCCGGAGAACCCGGATGCCTTCGAGCGGGTCGAGATCGCCTCGGCGGAAGCCGAACTTCACCTGGCGGCAGGCGACCCCGCGGAAGCAGCGCGCCTGCTGCACGACATCGTCATCGCGCGCTACGCCGGCGATGACCTTGCGCCGCGGGAAGTGCAGGCGCGGCTGCTGCACGCCCAGGCGCTCGACGAGCAGGGGCTGCGGGACGAAGTTGACCGGACGCTTGGTGCGGCGCTGCGGCGTGCCATAGGCGCCGGGCTCCCCGGCTATGCCGATCAGGTGCGCTCGCGCATCGCCGCGCGCGGCAGCGACGAATCGGCAGGCCTCACCGGCGACGTTCCGGCGGAAGCGGTTTCCCCCACCACCGCGACACGATTCGTGCGCCAGCGTCCGCTGGGAGCCGGCGGCTTCGGAAAGGTGCTGCGCGCCTATGACCTCGAACTCGGGGTCGAGGTCGCGATCAAGCGCAGCTCGCTCAAGGACATCTACGATCCGGCGCTCCGCGGCCGGCTGCTGGAAGCCGCACGGACGGAAGTCGAGGCCGCCTCGCGCCTCAATCACCCCGGCATCGCCCGCGTATACGGACTACTGGCCGACGCCGAAGGCGATTCGCTGCTGATCGAAGAGTTCGTCGAGGGGCCGACCCTGCGCGATGCGATGAAACCGGGGCTCGACCCGCAGCGGACCTACGACATCCTCGCGCGTATCGCGTTCGCCCTGGCGGCCGTGCATGCGACCGGGGTGGTGCATCGCGACATCAAGCCGGACAACGTCATCCTGCGCGGCGGGGCAGCGCCCGTTCTGGTCGACTTCGGCATCGCCATGCTGAGCGAAGGCGAGAACATCGTGGGCGGCACGCCGGGCTACATGGCGCCGGAACAGGCCAAGGGATCACGGGTCGACGCTCGGTCAGACCTCTACGCATTGGGCGTTACCGCGCATGAAATGCTGACCGGCGGTCTTCCGGGCGCCGCTGCCCGGTTCGGGCCGACTGTGCTGACGAGCCTGTTGCAGGGCCGGCGTCTCCGCGGCCAACTGGTCGACGGCGGGGTGGACGGCGAGGCCGCAAAGCTCGTCTCGGAACTCCTGTCGATGCACCCACGCTGGCGTCCGCCGACCGCTGCGGCCGTGGGCTCGGCATTTGCCGCGATCGCGAGCCGCCTCCAGGCTGGCGCCGCAAAGCGCTGAAGCGCTGCGCCTCGTTTAAGAAACCAGCAGGACGTAGGCCGCTGCCGCGATGGCCGCCGCGGCCACTGCCGACAGGAGCGCCATAGCGGTGAGCCCGCCGGCGCGGAAAAGGCGCGAATTTCTCGGCGGGGCGCCTGTCTTGGGCTGCCGAGGCGACACCGGCGGGATCGGCGCTGGATCGCGTTCCTCCTCGCCACCGGCCCCGACATTGGAATTCAGATCCTCGGCGACCAGGAAGCCGAGCGTGATGTCATCGCCGCTGCCCTCACCCGAAATCTCGGAGAGCCGCAGGCTGAGATCGTTGATGGCTGCCGCCAGTCCCTCCCGCTCAATATGCCTGCGCCAAAATGTCGCGACGTTCCGGAACGCGTCTTCGTCGGCGAAGGATTTGGCCAGTCCATCCGTCGACAGCATGATGAAGTCGACCGAAAGGTCCGCGGCGGCAATCCAGCGCGTGCGCGCAAGCGAGACCGCGTCCGCTTGGCAGAGCGAGTAGGTCTGCTCCCCAACCAGTCCGACATCGTCCGGCAGAGGACGGCGAATCTCGCCGTCGCTGGTTGCCAGCAGCAGATCGCCGTCGCCGATCTGGAGAAGCAGGATGCCGCCCGGTCCGGCCGCGGCGGCGATCAGCGTCGTTCCATACGGCGTGAAAGCGTCGTAGCCACGCGATGCCGGGATTTCCCGGTCGAATGGGTTGGCCGCGACATGGGCCGCGACCTGCCCGCGCCAGTCGTCAACGATTGCCTGAAAGATGGCCGAGGCGTTGGCGGTGCCTCGGGGGAACGGGAGCGGCCCGCCAAGCGCCTCTGTCAGCACGCGTACCGCCGCTTCGACCGCCATATGCGCGCCGATGGCGCTGCGGAAATGGACCGAAGCGCCATGACCGTCGGCGAGGGCCAGCACCGCCGACGGCGCGGAACCAGAATCGTTGCGGGGAGACCAGGCGATGGCGTCCTGGTTCGGGATGCCGTAGCGGATGTGCGAGGCCCCGACGACCGAGCGGCCGCCCGTCGTCCACAGTTTCGGATCTCCTGCCTGAGCGGCCATTCGCACCAATCCTCGGTCAAACCCCGCAAGCAGAGACGGTCGCGCCTGCATCAGTCAGCCGTGCTGAGAAAATAGGGCCGGCGCAGGGCGCGAGAACGACATCAAACGCAAAAGGCCGTCGCATAGCGACGGCCTTTTCTACCAGCTACGACAATGCCCGGCCGGGCATTGTCTAATCTGTCAGCGATCTGACGATCTCAGAACGGCCACCTGAAGGCCGGCAGGACGATGCCGAGGCCGAGGATGAAGATCAGGTAAGCGAGAAGCGAAAGCCCAACCGCCAGGACGATCGTGCCCAGCACACCCATCTTGGTGTCGGCGAGCACGCCAAAGATCGTGAGTATGATGACCGCGGGGATCATGCCGAACGTGGTGACGGTGAGCCCGAACATCAGCACGCCGCCCATGATGAAGAACATCGGCCGCCAATCGATCGTAATCTTGCCCTCTCCAGCGCGGAACAGAGCCGGCACTACGATCAGCGCGCCAACGCCTGCAAGCAGGAAGCCGAGCGATGCCGGGAACATGCCGGGGCCCATGCGGCCCATAGTTCCGATATCGAAATTGTTGAGAGAGTGAATTCCTGCCCAAAGACCGAGCGCTACAAGCAGCCCGCCCCCGATAAGATCGCGATAGTCGCGCGCGTACATGGTGCGTGTTCCAGAAGTGGTTTCTTCGACGTGATGACGGGTAAATTATTACAATGCGCTGGCCACAATGCCTATGGCTGTAGTGACCGCGCGAGCCTTCGAGTTACCCCCCCGAACCGGCTCATGATCTAGTCACATTCGCCACTTTGCGCGGGTCTGTCAATAATTGCCATTGTTGGTAAGTGGCCTACCCCCAGCTGCTGTCGGTGCAAGCCGCACGAAACAACTGCAACCGTGGCGAGCACTGAACCGCAGCAACAAATCCCGGGTTCCGGATGGTACAGCGTCGGGGCCGGCCTGCCTCAGTCCGGGCTAACCGGCACCATCGAGAGCTTCATGTCGGTGGCCGGAATATGGGTTTCGGGCAGGCCGAGTTCGCGGCGGACGATATTGGCCCCACGCGTCAGGGCGACCATCTTGTAGAAAGCGTGCATCCGGCTCATCGACTGCCGTCCGAAGCCGCAATCGCTGGTCAGGATCAGCCTCTCCGGCTCGATATGCTTCATGGCACGCCGAATGAGGTCGGCCACCTCCTCGGGACGCTCGATCTGCAGCGTGCGATGGCTGATGACGCCGACCGCGATCTTCTTGTCCTTCGAAATCATCGAGCCGTAATGCTCGAAATCGATGCCGCCGTTGGAGGCTCCCTCCAGCGTGATCACGTCGACGTCGAGCTGGTCGAAGTAGGGAAGCGCCTTCTTGTACGACTGGTCGCGGCTGGCCACCCGCTGCGCGGCCGGGCTGCCCCAACAGGTGTGGCACCACACCTCGCACTTGTCCCGCAGGCCGCGGACCTCGCGGTTGAAGGCCTCCACCCATTGCGCCGGCTTCAGCGGGGCATTGGGATCGTTGATCACCTGATGGATCGCCGGTTCTTCGACCTGCACGATCGGCGCACCCGCATCGGCCAGGGCGTGATATTCGCGATTGAGAGCGACCGAGAGGTCCATGAGGAACTCGAGGCGGTTCTTGTAGTGCTCATCGGTCAGCATGAGCGAGAGGATCTGCGCCGAGATCGAGCCGATCTTGACCGGCTTGTCGGTCATCGGCGCGATCGCCTTGTAGGCGCGGTCGAGCTGCAGCGCGGTCTCGCCGATGGGGCCAGTGACCGGCGGCGTCATGCGGGTCTCGATCACTTCCCACATGATGTCGCCCGGCCCCTTGTCGGCCATGAAGCCGGCGGGAGGAACTTCGACCCGCGGCGCGCCGATGCCGGCGACACGCTCGGTCACGTAACTGACCCAGCTTCGCCCGGCGACGTCGTCATCGAGGCGCGTATCGCCATCGACCATGATGTCGATCCCGGCACGGTGCTGGGCCGCGACGTGGCAGGCGAGGCAATCGAAATGCTGTTCGCGGTAGGCCCGCTGCGAGAAACCCTGCGACAGCGGCATCCCGCGCAGATTCTCCGTGTACCAGCTCGGCCGCGGCAGCGCGCCGGTGGTCGTGGTGAGCAGGGCCTTATCTTTGGTTGCCGTGAACATCTGTTTTTCCTTCCCGTTCGTCTGCCAGCGCGTTGCGGCCCGCAGGGCTCGTTGCGCCGATCTTCGTGTTCGATTGACCGTGGCGGCCAATGCAATAGGGTCACAACTCCAATCATTTTTCGACCGGCGGTCAATCCCGCGTGGCCATCCGCCAACAGCCAGGATCACCCATGACGATCACCCTCGCCCCGACCCTTTCCGCGCATGGCGCATCGATTCCGGCGCTCGGGTTCGGGACCCTGGAACTCGGCGAACTCGGCGCCGGTCTCGTCGCCGAAGCCATCCGCGTCGGCTATCGCCACATCGACACCGCGCGCAAATATGGCAGCGAGGAAGGCGTTGGTGACGGTATCCGCGCATCGGGCCTGCCGCGCGAACAACTTTTCCTCACCACCAAGGTGACGGAAGACAATGCCCGCGAAGCGGACTTCCGGCGCTCGGTCGAGACCAGTCTGAAGGCGCTCAAACTCGACTATGTCGATCTGCTGCTGATCCACTGGCCGAGCCGCACGGTGCCGCTCGCAGAGACCATCGGCGCGCTCGTCGCCGCGAAGCGGGAGGGCTATGCCCGCCACATCGGCGTCTCGAACTTCACGCTCGCACTGCTCGACGAGGCGGTGCGGCTCTCGCCCGAGCCGCTGGTGGTCAACCAGCTCGAAGTCCACGCCTATCTCAACCAGGACAAGCTGCTGGCGGCATGCAGGCGCTACGGCATGATCGTGACCGCCTACAGCCCGGTCGCGCGCGGCGAACTTCTGACCGACCCGCTGATCGCGGAGATCGCGAAGGCGAAGGGCAAGACCCCGGCGCAGGTCGCGCTGCGCTACGTGATCCAGCACCCGAATGTCGCGGCGGTGCCGCGCGCCTTCACCGCCGAGCACGTCGCCGAGAATTTCGACATCTTCGACTTCGCGCTCGACGAGGCGGAGATGCGGCGCATCAGCGAACTGCGCCACCGCAATATCCGCATCGTCGATCCGGAGGTGCGCCGGCCGGTCTGGGACCAGCCCTGAGCGCGGGCGGGAGGCGACCCATGAAGCTCTATATGACCGATGTTTCGGGGAACTCGTTCAAGATCCGCGTGCTGGCCTCGATCCTGAACGTCCCCTACGAGAAGATCTACATCGACTGGCCGACCCGTCAGCACAAATCGCCGGCGTTCCTTGAACTGAACCGGCGCGGCCAGGTGCCGGTGATGGAGATCGAGGACCGCGTATTCTGGGACTCCACCGCCCACCTCGTCTACATCGCGCGCAAGTTCGGCGGCGAGGACTGGCTGCCATCCGACCCGCTCGACATGGCGGAAGTGATGCAGTGGCTCGGCTTCGCCCAGAACGAGGTGAATTTCGGGCTCCAGCGCGCCCGCGGCGTGCTGGTCTACGGCGGACGCCCGGAGGTCTATGAGCGCGCGCGCGAGGACGGCCTCAAGGCGCTCGACGTGCTCACCTGGCACCTCGCCAAAGGCCACGACTGGCTCGCGCTCGGACGGCCGACCATCGGCGATATTGCCGTGTACCCCTATGTGATGCGGACGCCGGAAGCGGACATCTCGCTCGAGCCGTATCCGGAGGTCCGGGCCTGGATCGCGCGCTGCGAGGCTTTGCCGGGCTGGCTGAAACTGGAGAGCTGACGGCCCGCGCACGGCGATGGACGCTCGCCCCAGGCGTGAAGCCGGGGACGAAGTCTGGGGCCAGCCAAGACCTAGGGCCAGGACTTGGGCCAAGACCGGATGATGCGGGAAAAACGTGGTCGGAGTGGCAGGATTTGAACCTGCGACCCCCTCGTCCCGAACGAGGTGCGCTACCGGACTGCGCTACACTCCGCCGAAGCGCCCGCTATA
>Ga0182739_1001382_pt1 | contig 25571 bp, 19 predicted proteins | sample eDN5th30CBELigBY_FD_128873 | JGI IMG/M metagenome (GOLD analysis project Ga0182739, IMG submission 128873) | Enriched backyard soil microbial communities from Emeryville, California, USA - eDNA 5th pass 30_C BE-Lig BY (version 2) (version 2) | ecosystem: Environmental > Terrestrial > Soil >... | reverse complement strand
GCCGCGGCGAGGGTCGGAACATCGATGGCGTCGACCTCGATTCTTCCGTCCAGACGGCGCGCCTCACCGAGCCCGAGCACGAGGCGGCCATTGACCGCTGCCCCACCGACCGAGCCCGAGAGCGCCTCAAACGCCACGCGGTCCGGACCAAATGTCACGCCGGTCTTCAGCCGCGCCGGGATCGCGCGCAGCACCTGCCCGATCAGCGGACGCGCGGCGGCAAGGTCCTCGGCCGTCAGGCTGAACTCCCCCTTGCCCGCCGGGCCGTCCGCGGCGAGTTTCAACGTTCCGCGACCGCCAGCTTCAATGCCCGATGCTGCAAGCCGGGCATCGACCGAAAGATCGCCGTCGAGCGGCCCCTTCGCGGACAGCGTCAAAACGCCGGAGCCGGGCTTTGCCTCGATCGCTGTCTCCAGCCGAAGCAGACGCAGCAGCGCGCCACCATCGGCCGCCTCGATCCGGCCCTGCGCTTCGGCCCGCGCGCTCCACCACTTGGCCGGGTCGCCCGCCAGCGTGGTCTCAAGCGTGACCTGCGTGGCGCCGGCTTTCCCCGCGATGCGGGCGCGGGCGACACTCTCGGGCTTCTGCGCTTGTGCCGGCGTGTCGACGTCGATAGTCGCGCGCAGGCGTGCCGGGCCAAGCAACGGCGATGCCCCGCGCAGAACTTCGGCCGCGCGCGGCGATGCCCGTGCGACGATCGCGATGACGCCGTCGAGCCGGTCACCTGCAACATCGAGCGTGATCTTTCCGCGCGGCGCGGTCCAGAGCCGCTCGATCCGGCCTTTCAGATCGACCGCGGCGCCACCGAGGTCGGCGACGGCGAGTCGCTCGAATGCGAGCCCCTTCTCGTCGATGGCCAGTCTGGCATCGACGCCGCCAGCCTCGATGCCCTGTATTCTGGCGAGACCAAGATTCAGCGCGAGCGAGATGTCCGCCGGGACGTCCGTTATCAGTCCGGGAAGCGCCGCCCGCACAGCCCGCATCGCAGCGTCAACGTCGAGTTCCGACGCGCTCAAGGCTGCATCGAGTTTCGGCGGCTGGCCCGCGCCGCCCCACCGATAGGCGAGACGGCCGGCAACTTCCTTTCGGTCGATCGCTGCCTTGAGCTGCTCGACGGCGACGCTGCCGGGCGCCAGCGTGAACACGCCCGAAGCGCGCAGCGGACCGATCGGCGGCCCTTGCGCCGCCACCGTCAGCGAGCGGCCTTCGAGCCAGGCGGCAAGGGTACGGGGATCGACCGCCTCGATCGAAACCGGCCCCACGAATGAAGTCCCTTCCGGCTGCTCGGCCCAGCTTCCGCTGGCGCGCACCTGCGTGAACCCCGGCGCACGGAACTCGAGGCCTTCCAGGCGCCAGCCCTGGCCATCGGCCACGAGGTCGCCCCGCAGCGTCTGCACGCCGGCGCCGGCGAGCGTCAGCGCCTCGACGCTGAAACCGAGCCGGACCGGGATGTCAGGCAGTAATGCTTCGCCGAGACGCGACAGCGCCGCACGCGTGGCGACCAGCGGCAGCCGACGCGTCTCCTCCGGCAAAGCGACCAGTCGGTCGAGATCAAGCTGACCGGCGGAAACCACGGCGTCCAGCCGCGGGCGCGCGCCGAGCTTGAGATCCGCCGTCCCGCTCAGTTTGAGTGCGCGCTGCTCGTCGCCGTATTGCAGATCGAGACGCTCGAACAAAACGGCCGCGGGCGATGCCTGCACCTGGCTCGTCAGCGTCCAGGGTTCACTGTCGATTGCCCGCCCGCCGGTAACGATCACCCCGGGGAGCCGCGCAACACGCGCTGCGCCCTCGAAGCGCGGCACGCCTTCGTCCAGCCGGATGGTTCCGTCGGCTTCGAGACTGAGCAATCGCTCGCCCGGATCGAAGCTCAGGCGCAGGCGCGCGGCGCCCTGCTCGACGCGGCCCATCGTGATGCGGAAAGCGTGAGGCGCGCCGCCGACCCGGAACCCGCCCTCGCCCTTCAGCGGGCCGGCGAGCGAGCGGGCGTCGCCCGTGAACCAGATCTCTTCCAGGGTCCGTCCCGCACCCGGCGCACCGGCATCGTGAAGCCGGATGCGGCTGCCTTCGAGCGACAGCCGGTCGATGACGAAACGATCGGGATCGCCCCCGGCCGTTGCCTGCGGCCATGCGATGCGCCCGCGCTCATCGAGCCGCAATGTCGCTTCCGCGCCGGCAATCCGCAGTTCAGTAGCGCGCCACTCCCCCCGCAGCAGATTGCCGAGGGCAAAAGCCATGTCCACTTCATCGGCGTTCACTGAAGGCGCATCTTGCGCGGCCGGCTTGAGCGTGACCTGCCGCAACCGGACCGACGGCACAGGCAGCAGCCGGGCATCGATCGCGCCGGAAATCTGCACCGGCACGCCCAGCGCCTTGCTCGCCTGCGCCTCGAACAGGGTGCGATAGTCGCTCCACGGCACGAAGAATGGACCGACGAGTGCGGTCACGAGCGCCAGGATGATAGCGATGCCCGCCGCCAGCAGCGTGGTCTGCACTCTTTGGCTCCTCCTGCCGGCGGCCTCCCGGCGGGCTCCATCTCGCTGGAGCGTTTGCGCACAACCAATTGAATTCTATACGATTCGCGCCAGTTTTATCAGCCCGGTCCGGCGCATTCCCAGACCCGCAATGCGGACCCGGCCTCCGCGCACTGGCGAACCCTGAGCCGGCATTTCCCTGACGGGCAATTTGGTTTCAATGGCGCGAGAAGCATCCCATAGGCAGCCTCGGCGGCAAATCTATGTCTCCAATCCGCGTTGCAAGTTCAAGCTGCGCGGTCGTGCAACGCGCGCCTTTCATTCAAGTATCTTGCCCGGGTTCATCAGGTTTGACGGGTCGAAGGCCTGTTTGATCGCGCGCATGGCCGCCATCGCCGTCGCGCCGTGCTCGGTCTCGAGATACTTCGACTTGCCCTGCCCCACGCCGTGCTCGCCGGTGCAGGTGCCCTCCATCGACAGCGCGCGCTCGACCAGCCGCTCGAGGAATTTCTCCACCGCGGCGATCTCGGCCGGATTGTCCATGTCGATCATCGGCCCGACGTGGAAATTACCATCGCCGACATGGCCGACGACCGGGGCGATCAGACCGAACTTCTCGATGTCGCGCTTGGTCTCGACCACGCATTCGGCGAGGCGCGAGATCGGCACGCACACGTCGGTGGAGAAGCCCTTGGCGCCCGGCCGCAACGCGACCATCGACCAATAGGCGTCGTGACGCGCCTGCCAGAGACGGGTTCGTTCCTCAGGCCGGGTGGTCCATTCCGACGGCCCGCCGCCGAACTCGATCGCTATCTCCCCGAACCGCTCGGCCTGCTCCGCGACAGAGGCTTCGGTGCCATGAAACTCCAGAAACAGCATCGGGGTCTCGCGCAGCGACAGCTTGGAATAGGCGTTGCTGGCGCGCACCTGCACCTCATCGAGCAGTTCGATGCGCGCGACCGGAATGCCGGACTGGATGGTCGCGATGACCGCGTCGCAGGCGCCCTCGATGCTCGTGAACGGGCATACGGCGCTGGAGATCGCCTCCGGGATACCGTGCAGCTTGAGCGTGAGTTCGGTGATGACGCCGAGCGTGCCTTCGGAGCCGACGATCAGGCGCGTCAGATCGTAGCCGGCCGCGGATTTGCGCGCGCGGCGCGCCGTCGTCATCACCTCGCCGTTCGCCAGCACCACCTTGAGCGCCAGCACCACGTCCTTCATGGTCCCGTAGCGCACGGCGTTGGTGCCCGAGCAGCGGGTGGCGGCCATGCCGCCGAGCGAGGCGTCGGCGCCGGGATCGAGCGGGAAGAACAGGCCCTGGTCGCGCAGATATTCGTTGAGCTGCTTGCGGGTGATGCCCGGCTCCACCACGCAGTCCAGGTCCTCGGCATGCACGGCGAGCACCCGGTTCATCTCGCGGAAGTCGATCGAGACACCGCCGAGCGGGGCGTTGACGTGTCCTTCCAGCGAGGTGCCCGTGCCGTAGGGGATCACCGGGACGCCATTTGCCGCGCACAGGCGCACGATCTCCTGCACCTCTTCCGTCGTATGCGGAAACACCACCGCGTCCGGCGGCTCGTTCGGCAGCCAGGTGGTCGTATTGGCGTGCTGCTCGCGGACCGCGAGCGATGTCGTCATGCGATTACCGAAGCGCGCCACAAGGCCCGCAACGACGGCCTCGACGGCGACGGGAGACGGGCGGCGCGCCCCGGCGCCTGCTGGAGCCATTTGCGGCATGTCGTTCCTTTCGATCAGTCGGGCGCGAGGCTACCAGACCGCTGCGATGACGGGCAAAGGTTCTGCGGCACAAGGCAACGAAATTCGGCGGCGCGCGGCCGCTTCTCTCGCCGTGGTGAAACGACGCCGCACCGATCGCACAGCGCGCACGCGCGCTTGACCTTGCGGAGCGAAGGCCAAAGCTGCGAAGGCAAAGAAACGATCAACCATCATCGAGATCTGCCGATTTCTGCCGCATTCGCAGCACGAAATAGGCGACAAATGCCTTTGAATGGTTCAAAGTACTTGCGTGATGTATGCGTTTCCTGCCGGACCGTCCGATGCTTGACCGTAGCGATCTGGAACCTCTGTTCTTTGCGCCCTTCGTATCCTCGGTGATGCGCGTCGACCCCGGCTGGATCGACCATAACGGCCACCTGAACATGGCCTATTACAACGTCCTGTTCGACCGCGCGGTCGACGAGGCGTATGAACTGCTCGGCATCGGCCACGACTACCTCGTCAAGCGCAAGCACTCGACCTTCACCGCCGAAGTCCATGTGCGCTACCTGCGCGAACTGCATGCCGGCGATCCGGTGCGGGTCACGTTCCAGCTGCTCGAATTCGACGCCAAGCGCATCCACTATTTCGAACAGTTGTTCCACGCCGAGGAAGGCTGGGTGTCCGCGACGTCGGAGAACATGACGCTGCATGTCGACATGCAGGCCAAGAAGGTCGCGCCGATCCCCGACGACGTGTCCCGCCGGCTCGCCAAGATGAAGGCGGCGCATGCCCGCCTCCCCCGCCCCGAGGCGGTCGGGCGAAGCATCGCGATGCCGGGGTAGACAGGTCCGTCCGGCCACCTCTTGCGGTCTGGAGCAGGAAGCATATGGTAGATACTCGACCGGAGTTTCTACCATGGGAGCACAGTTCAACATCAAGGATACAGAGACGACCCAACTGATCCGGGAACTCGCCACGTTGACCGGCGAGAGCCAGACCGAAGCCGTGCGCAAAGCGGTGAAGGGACGCCTGGAGCAGGAACGGCAACGCCGCGAACGCACTTCCGTGCGATCCGAAGACAATGACATCGCCGAACTGCGCGCCTATCTCGCCCGCTGCCGGGAAGAGATGCGACCCTACGCGGCCTCCGACAACGACTTCATGTATGACGAATTCGGGGCGCCTATCTGATGGTCGTCGACACCTCGGCTTTCATCGCCATTCTGTTCGGAGAGCCGGAGGAAGAGACATTTCTTCGCCTGCTGCTCCGCGCCCGCGGCGCAGCGACATCAGCCGCAACCGTCCTTGAGACACAGATCGTCGCGCGGCGGCGCTATGGTGTTGCCGCCGACAAGGCGATCGACGGGCTGCTCTATCGGACGAATGTGGAGATTGAGCCGGTCACCCTGGAGCAATTGGAGGCAGCGCGCGAAAGTTACCGCCGTTTTGGACAAGGCACAGGCGGTGGGGCCCTGAATTTCGGCGACTGCTTTTCCTACGCTCTGGCCAAAGTCCGACGCGAGCCGCTTCTTTTCAAGGGCAACGACTTCAACCGGACTGACATCGAGCCGGTGGCATGGAGCTAGCGTTTCGGCAGGCAGGAGCGCGATGCGTGAACGAGCCGCAATGCCGGGATAGACTCCTCGGCCGACCTTAATTGCCTCTCAGCCTCGCAAATCGGCTCCCGCGATGCCATTTTGTTCCTAGACGAATCATGGGACTTTTTCGCCGTTGGCCGACTCCTTGCGCGCGCACGCCTCCAATTCACTGGAACCATCCGGCCCTGTTCCGGGCGGCATCGCCGCGCGGGCACGCGCCGGCGGCGCCACACGCTACCTCGAGGGCCTCAATCCGGAGCAGCGCGCGGCCGTCGAGACGCTCGACGGCCCGGTCCTCGTGCTCGCCGGCGCAGGCACCGGCAAGACGCGGGTTCTGACCACCCGCATCGCGCACATTCTCAGCCTCGGCCGGGCGCGCCCTTCCGAAATCCTCGCCGTGACCTTCACCAACAAGGCCGCGCGCGAGATGAAAGCCCGCATCGGGCTGATGGTCGGCCACGCGGTCGAGGGCATGCCGTGGCTCGGCACCTTTCACGCCATCGGTGTGAAGATCCTGCGCCGGCACGCGGAGATGGTGGGCCTCAAGCCCAGCTTCACCATCCTCGATGTCGACGACCAGATCCGGCTGCTCAAGCAGCTTCTGGCGGCCGAGAACATCGACGAGAAGCGGTGGCCCGCGCGCGTGCTGGCCAACATCATCGACGGCTGGAAGAACCGCGGGCTCACGCCGGACCAGATCCCGGCCGGCGAAGCGGCAGCCTTCGCATCGGGCCGGGGCCAGGCGCTCTACCGCGACTACCAGGCGCGGCTGAAAGCGCTCAACGCCGCCGATTTCGGTGATCTTCTGCTGGAGACCATCCGGCTGTTCCGCGAGCAGCCGGATGTGCTGCGACAATATCAGCAGCGCTTCCGCTACATCCTGGTCGACGAATACCAGGACACCAACGTGGCGCAGTATCTGTGGCTGCGGCTGCTCGCGCAGCGCCCGGCAGCTTCCGCAAACTCCGCCGTGCCCGAAAGCGCAGACAGCGCGCCGCCGAACCTGCCGTCTGCTCATTCAGCCGTCCAGCCCAAGAATATCTGCTGCGTCGGCGACGACGACCAGTCGATCTATGGCTGGCGCGGCGCGGAGGTCGACAACATCCTGCGCTTCGATCACGACTTTCCCGGCGCGACCGTGATCCGCCTGGAGCGCAACTATCGCTCGACGGGGCACATCCTCGCCGCTGCCTCGCATCTGATCGCGCACAACGAAGGCCGCCTCGGCAAGACCCTGCGCACCGAGGACGAGCCGGGCGAGAAGGTGACGGTCACCGGCGCGTGGGACTCCGAAGAAGAGGCACGCGCGATCGGCGAAGAGATCGAACAGCTTCAGCGCGACGGCCACACGCTCAACGAAGTCGCGATCCTGGTGCGTGCGTCGTTCCAGATGCGGGAGTTCGAGGACCGCTTCATCACGCTCGGCCTGCCCTATCGTGTGATCGGCGGGCCGCGCTTTTACGAGCGGGCAGAAATCCGCGACGCGCTCGCCTATCTGCGCCTCGTCAACCAGCCCGCGGACGACCTCGCCTTCGAGCGCATCGTCAATGTGCCCAAGCGCGGGCTCGGCGATGCCACGGTCAACCTGTTGCACGAGCACGCGCGGCGTAGCGGCGTCCCGCTGCTCGACGCCTCCCGCAATATCGTCACCACCGACGAACTCAAGCCGAAGCCGCGCGCCGCGCTGCGCGACCTCGTCGCCGCCTTCGACCGCTGGCGCGTGCAGCGCGACCAGTTGCCCCACACCGAACTCGCCGAGATCGTGCTCGACGAGTCCGGCTACACCGAGATGTGGCAGAAGGACCGCTCGGCCGAGGCCGCCGGCCGGCTCGAAAACCTCAAAGAACTCGTGCGCTCGATGGAGGAGTTCGAGAACCTGCAGGGGTTCCTCGAACACATCGCGCTGGTGATGGATACCGAGCGCGCCGAGACGCTCGACTCCGTCTCGATCATGACGCTGCATTCGGCCAAGGGGCTCGAATTCGAGACCGTGTTCCTCCCCGGCTGGGAGGAAGGCCTGCTGCCGCACCAGCGCGCGCTCGACGACCAGGGCCGTGCGGGGCTCGAAGAAGAACGCCGGCTCGCGCATGTCGGGATCACGCGCGCGAGGCGGCGCGCGAAAATCTACTTCGCCACCAACCGCCGCACGCACGGCATGTGGACGACGAATATCCCGTCGCGCTTCCTGGACGAACTGCCGGAAGGCAGCGTCGAGGTGACGGAGTCGCGCGGCGGGTTCGGCGGCTATGGCGGCTACGGCCAGTCGCGCTTCGACGAATCCGCGTCCTTCGGTTCGAGCTATACGACCCCCGGCTGGCAGCGCGCGCAGTCGCGGCGCGAGGACAATGCCTACGGCCGTTCAGGCGGCCCTGCGGGGAGCGGAAGCGCTTCCTTCACACGGGAGAGGTCAAAGGTCCCCCGCACGATCGAGGGCGAACTGGTCGCGAAATCGACCGGCGCAAACTCGTCCTACAGGGTCGGCGACCGCGTGTTCCACCTCAAGTTCGGCAACGGCAATGTCACCGTCGTCGACGGCAACAAGCTGACCATCCAGTTCGACAAGGCGGGCGAAAAGCGCGTGGTGGACAGTTTTGTCGAGAGGGTGTGAGGCAATCCACGTGGCTCCTTCGGCTGTCGTCCCGGCCGAGCGCTAAAGGCGCGAGAGCCGGGACCCACCGTTCCGTGCGTACGGAGTTTGTGGAAAGATGGATCCCGGATCGCGCTTGAGAGCGCGTCCGGGATGACAGCGGAAATACTCGCCAAGCCTCCACACTCGGCCGCGCGATAGGCTTTCCAACCGCCCCGTGCTAACGTCTTGCCATGCTCAGGCGGGAAGCGTTTCCGATCGAAAAGATCTACGTGCCTGTCAAACGGCGCAGCACGCTCGATGCCCGGCGCGTGGACGAGATCGCTGCGAGTATTCTGGAGATCGGTCTCACGGAGCCGATCCTGGTGCGTGAGGACGGCGACCGCTTTGTCCTCGTCGAAGGAATGCACCGGCTCGAAGCCGCCAAGGCCCTGGGCGAGACCACCATCGCCGGCTTTCGCGTTCAGGCCCGCCAGCACTGAGCCCTGTTCATCCGCGGCGCCACGACAGCCGTGGCCTCCACGCGCCGGTCTCCCTCCCCTGCAACCAAAACGATACTTTGTTGTTAGGTCTACCGCAGTCCCCTGCGCCGTCGGGCTTCACATCCGCCGTAATTCCGGCCAATCATATGCGCTACATGAAAGGCAGGCAGGATTTGACGCGTGGCGGGTGGGCCCCTGCGTCCAGGTCGAGGTATTGAGCTATGCGTTTTTCCAAATCCCTCCTGTCCGCCAAATCCTTCCTGTTCGCGGGCCTGTTGCTTGCCGGGGCGGCATCCCCGTCGGCTGCCAACATCCTGATCGAGATCGACAAATCGACCCAGCAGATGGTGGTGTCTGTCGACGGCGTCGAGCGCTACCAGTGGCCGGTATCGACGGGCCGCGTCGGCCACGATACGCCGGAGGGAACCCACCGGGCCTTCCGCCTCGAGCGCGACCACTTCTCCAAGGAGTGGGATGACGCCCCCATGCCGCACTCGATCTTCTTCACGAAGCGAGGGCACGCGATCCACGGCTCCTACGACACCAAGCGCATCGGCTCGCCGGCCTCCGCCGGCTGCGTGCGGCTCGATCCGAAGAACGCCGAGCGGCTGTTCGCGCTGGTCGAGGAGCGCGGTGTCCTCAACGCGACGGTGGTGATCACGGGCGACGTCTATGCGGCGGTTGACCGCCAGCGTAACGCCGGGACCGAGCGCCGGGGACGCAGGGAGCGTGCACGGCGTACCGATCCCAATGCGGGCGGCACTTATGCCGTCGTGCCGCGGCAGCGCAACGAGTCGGCGCGGCTGCAGGCCTATCCTTACGTCGAGCGGCGGTACTATTCTTCGCCGCGGCAATACGCCCCGCCGACCTATTATTATTCCGACCAGTATGGCCGCACCTACCGCGCACCTCCCCGGTATCAGTATCAGCCCCAGCCTTATTACGGCGGCGGCTGGAACTAGACTTGCCGGCTTAGCGCATCCTGATCACCGTGCATCGTAGCGCTCGGTAAGTTCCTTGGTTCGCGCCTTGGTTTTGTCGATCAGGCAGATGAGCGCGGCGCCGCTCGCGCCGGTGCCGCCGAACCACTCGTAGCCGGTGAGATCGCGGCAATCCGCGTCGCGGAAAGCGATCCACTTGCGCTGGGCGTCCCGCAAAGCGTTCGCCCAGTTCTTGCGGTCCGCGGCCGACATGAAATCGTTGTGCTGCGTTTCCTTCATCGCCGCCTGATAGGCGCGGTTGAGCGCCGCATCCTGGCGTTCGAGTTCCTGTTCGAAGCAGAAGTTGATCTCAGGCGTTGATGCCTCATGGCCGCAGTCGACGCGCGCCGGCTGCGCCGCCACCTCGCCGGCCAGGAATTTCATGGCCAGCACAATCAGCAGCGCCAGTCCCCCCAGAGGCAATGACATGACCGACCTTCCCTGCAACGCTATTGCTATCCGCACGCCCTGATGACATCAGGCGCACGGCGACGATAGCTGTTACTTGCATCCTGACAAACAGGCCAAGCCGCTTTCGCCCATATGCCTCCATGACCCTTGCACGGCAGAACCCGCAAGTGACCGATCAGATCGCCCCAGGCGCACGCACTTTCCTGGTCTCGTTCAAGGTCGGCGCCCGCGTCGGAAACGAGATCGCGGCGGCGCTCGGCGAGTGCCTCGACCCGACGGATACCGCCGTGGTCCTGAGCGAAATCGACGCGCAGACCTGGGTCATCGAACTGCATTTCGCAGCCGAACCGGATGCCGACGCGATCCGCGCGCTGGTGGCGGCCGTCGCAGGGAGCGAAGCCGCCGACAGTCTGATGTTCGGCCAGGTCGCCGAGCGGGACTGGGTGGCCGCGAGCCTCGCGGGTCTTGCCCCGGTGGTCGCCGGACGCTTCGTCGTTCACGGCGCACATGACCGCGGCCGCGCGCCCCGGCGGCCCATTTCGATCGAGATCGAGGCCGCGCTCGCCTTCGGGACCGGTCATCACGGGACTACCCGCGGCTGCCTGCTGGCGCTCGATGCGCTCCTCAAGCGCAGACGGCCGCGCACGGTCCTCGACATCGGAACCGGCACCGCCGTGCTTGCGATGGCTGCGGCGAAGGCCCTGCGGCGCAAGGCGGTCGCGAGCGACATCGACCCGGTCGCGGTGCGTGTGGCGCAGGCCAACGCCCGCGCCAATAGTGTCGGCTCGCTGATTGACTTCGCATGTGGTCCGGGACTGGCGCCGCGCGCGCTCCGCCGCCGCGCGCCTTACGACCTGATCCTCGCCAATATCCTGCTGCGCCCGCTCATGAGCCTCGCGGCTCCGATGGCGAAGGTAACGGCGCAGGGCGGCACCGTCATTCTGTCGGGACTGCTGCCGGCCCACGGACAGGCGGCAATCGCCGCCTACCGGATGGCCGGCTTCCGTCTGGTCCGCCGGATCAATGTCGAGAACTGGACCACGCTTCACCTGGAGCGTGGTCCGGCGACCTCCCGTTCAAGTCGTGCAAAAAGCGATCGGCCCGGGCGGAGGTGACCCGGGCCGATCCCTGCAACTGCTCACAACCGGGCGTCAGCGCACGAAAGGAAGCTTCTCGGCGTCCTTAGCGAGGCCGTAGCGCCGCAGCGTCGCCTCGTCGGTCGGAATCAGTTGCTTGCAACGCTCGATCTCGATCTGCGCCCTGCGCATTTGGGCTGCGACCATCGCGTCGAACAGGCGGCGCCAGAACCCAGATCGCTTAACCGCCGGCGCAGCGCTCTCGCGCTCGAGGGAAGGCGGAAGTCTCAGCGAAACGGTAGTCATCATTTTTCTCCACGGACCGGGTTCGCCAAAATCGTCCCCGGGAAATTTGTGCATTGCAATATATACCATCAGAACAATTTTGCATTGCGCAAAGACGCCAGGGCACCCCTTCCAAACACGCATAGCAGCGGGAAAATTGTTAACGGACCGACCGACCGGCCTCCCGCTCCAGGCGCCACTCCAGGCCCTTCATTTTGCATCGCACCCATGCAAGGCCCGGCTGCCGCCATCCAGGCTCTTGCCAAGCGCCGCAGCCGGCCCGACCCTGCGTGCTCGCGCAGCACCTCCTCAGAGTGACCCGATGTTCGAAGCCCGCTTTCAGACATTCACGGAGCTTTCAGAGCCGGCCGCGACGCCCGGCCGCGTTGCGGCGGTGCGGGCGGCTCTCGCGCAGCGCGGCCTCGACGGCCTCGTGGTCCCGCATTCGGACCGTCAGCAAAACGAATACCTTCCGGCCTGCGAGGAGCGGCTGGCCTGGCTCACCGGTTTCACCGGCTCGGCCGGGCGCGCCTTCCTGTTCGCCGACCGGGTGATCCTGTTCGTCGATGGCCGCTACACGCTGCAGGCGCGCGACCAGACGGACCCCGCTCTGGTCGAGATCGTGCACCTGAGCGACATTGCCCCGGAACGCTGGCTGGAAACCAACCTGCCGGTGGGCACGAAGCTCGGTTACGACCCGTGGCTGCACACCAGCGCCGATGTCGAGAAGCTGGCCGCGGCCTGCACGACCGCAGGCGCCGAACTGGTCGCCGTCGAGCCCAACCCGCTCGATGAATCCTGGACCGGCCGGCCGCCTGCCCCATCCGCGCCAGTAACGCTCCACGATCTGTCCTATTCGGGCGAAGAAGCGACAGAGAAACTCGGTCGCATCCGCGCCGCGATCGCCGAGGCGCGCGCCGACGCGCTGGTGGTGTCGAGCCCGCCCTCGCTCGCCTGGGTGTTCAACATCCGCGGCGGCGACGTCACCCATACGCCGATCGCTCTCTCCTTCGCGCTGATTCCGAAAGAAGGACGGCCGACGCTCTATGTCGACGGCCGCAAGCTCAGCAATGCGGTTCGCGACCGGCTGGAGGAACTAGCCACCATCCGCGAGCCCGAGGCGCTGACCGACGACCTTGCCGCGCTCGGGCGCGCGCAGCGCACGGTCCGGCTCGATCAGGCGAGTGCGGCCGAAGCGCTCGCCCAGTGCATCAGCAAGGCCGGTGGAAAGGTCGCGCGCGGCGCCGACCCCATCGCCCAGATGAAGGCGGTCAAGAACGCGGTCGAGATCGCTGGCGCACACGCCGCGCAGATGCGCGACGCCGCCGCCATCGCCCGGTTCCTCGCCTGGTTCGATCGCGAAGCGCCGCAGGGCAAGCTGACCGAGATCGAATGCGTGAAGGCGCTGGAGACTTTCCGGCGCGAGACCGGCGAACTGAAGGATGTATCGTTCCCGACCATCGCCGGCTCGGGACCGAACGGCGCCATCGTCCATTATCGCGTGACCGAGGCCACCAACCGCCGGATCCGGCCGGGCGAACTGTTCCTGCTCGATTCCGGTGGCCAATATCTCGACGGCACCACCGACATCACCCGCACGATCGCGGTCGGACAGCCGACTGAGGAAATGCGCAACCGCTTCACCCGCGTGCTCAAGGGCCACATCGGCATCGCACGCGCGGTGTTCCCCGAAGGCGTCGCGGGCGCGCAACTCGACAGCTTCGCGCGTCAGCATCTCTGGCAGGCCGGCCTCGACTACGACCACGGTACCGGCCACGGCGTCGGAAGCTACCTCTCCGTCCACGAAGGCCCGGCCTCGATCCACAAGTCGAACCTGACCGTCCTCAAGCGCGGGATGATCCTTTCCAACGAGCCCGGCTACTACAAGACCGGCGCCTTCGGCATCCGGATCGAGAATCTGGTGCTGGTGGTGGAGGCGGAACCTGTCGCCGGCGCCGAGCGACCGCTCAACGCCTTCGAGACGATCACGCTGGCGCCGATCGACCGGCGGCTGATCGTGCCTGCTTTGCTGACGGCCGACGAACGCGACTGGCTGAACCGCTACCACGCCCGCGTGCGATCCGAGATCGGCCCGCTGCTGGAGCCGGAGGTCCGGGAGTGGCTGGAGCAGGCCACTCTGCCGTTGACGTAAACGTCGATCACCCGCCGGCTGCACCACGCAGACTGGCGCAACAGGAGCGGCTGCCGTATGAACGGCGGCCTTCCTCCGGCCGGATGTTCCCCTTGCAGCCCGACACCCCGACCGACATTGCCGAACGCCGCAAGGACCCGCCCCCGCGCGCTTTGCTGTGGTTGCTGATCGGCATCGCCTCGATCGGGCCGATGTCGCTCAACATCATCATGCCGGCGCTGCCCGGCATCGCGGCGGCGCTGCAATCGGACCCCACGACCGTCCAGCTTCTGCTTTCGCTCTATCTCGTCTTCATGGCGATCGCGCAGCTTGTGCTCGGCGCGCTGTCGGACCGCTTCGGCCGCCGGCCCGTGCTGCTCGGCGGGCTGCTGCTCACGGTGCTGGTGAGCCTCGCGGCGCTGTTCGCGGCCTCGATCTCTTCGCTGATCGTCGCACGCGCGCTGCAAGCCTTCGGCGCTTCCACCGGCATCGTGATCAGCCGCGCCATCATCCGCGACCTCTACGACCGCGACAAATCGGCCTCGATGCTCGCAGTCGTGACGATGGTTATCATGGTCGTGCCGACCCTCGTGCCGCCGCTCGGCGGGCTGCTGCAGATGACGCTTGGCTGGCAGTCGATCTTCGCAGCCGTCGCACTGTTCGCGGCAGCCCTGCTGACCTGGATCTGGATCGCCCTGCCCGAGACGCACACCGTGCCGACCGGCGGCGGCGGGCTGATCCGCTTCGCGGATGAGTTCCGCTTCCTGCTCGCGAACCGGGCGTTCAACGGCTACGTGCTGGCAGGCTCTTTCAGCTCCGCCTTGTTCTTTATTTTCCTCGGCGGCGCGCCGCACGTGATCGCCACCTTCCAGGGACGCTCCGCCTTCGAACTGGGGCTCTGGCTCACGGTCGCCGCACTCACCTACATGGTCGGCAACTTCATGTCGGCGCGCTACGCCATACGCTTCGGCGTCGACGCTTTGATCGCGGTCGGCGCGGCGATTGCCGTCGTCGGCGGCATTGTTGGCCTGATCCTGGTGATAGGGTTTCCGCATCTCGGCCCGATCATCATCGCGCTCCCGCAAGGCATCACCGCCTTCGCCAACGGGCTCGTGGTGCCGAACGCGATTGCAGGCGCCGTCAGCGTGCGCCCGCAGGCGGCAGGAACCGCCGCGGGAATACAGGGCTTTGTCCAGATGGGCATTGCGGCGGCGGCGGCGCAACTGGTCAGCCACCTGCTCACCGCCCATGGCAATGCCGATCCGATGGCGTGGATGCTGTTCGCTTCAAGCGTGATCAGCGCGCTGGCGTTTGTGCTGCTCGTATGGCGTCCGCGCTGACTTATATCCTATCATAGAGGAACCAAGATTACCGCAAAGCGTTGTTCGACGGGCTTCATTAGGCGAGGACGAGACAATGCTGAGCACCATTCTCATCGTCATTCTTATTCTTCTGCTGATCGGCGCATTGCCGCGCTGGGGATATAACTCGGGCTGGGGTTACGGACCGGGCGGGCTGGTGGGCGTGCTGCTCATCATCGTGATCATCCTCGCGCTGACCGGAAGGCTTTGATCTCTGGCGTTATGGATTCCAGGCTCGCGCGCTTTGCTTGCGTCCCGGAATGACGCCGCCGATGTGATCAACTGGAAACGGCATCAAGCGGCAGTCAACCGGCCTCGCGAAAGCGGCGGCCGGTTGGTTGCGTGAGCAGCGGGCTTTCAGCCTGCAAGCTGCAGCCATTCATCCTCGGTGAGGATGGCCACGCCGAGTTCGCGCGCCTTGTTGAGCTTGGAGCCGGCGCCCGGCCCAGCCACGACGTAATCGGTTTTCTTCGAAACCGAACCCGCGACCTTGGCGCCGCGACGCTCCGCCATCGCTTTCGCTTCGTCGCGGGTCATGCGCTCGAGCGATCCTGTAAAGACGACGGTCTTGCCGGCAATGGCCGTATCGGCCACCGGCCGCTCGGCATCGAGAACGCGCACCTCGCCCGCCAGCCGTTCGACCAGTCCGCGATTGTGTTCCTCGCCGAAATAGGTCGCGACCGCATCAATGACGGAATCGCCGATCTGGTCGAGCGCGTCCATCTCCTGACGTGCCTCGGCATCGCCATGCGCGACCTTCAGGCAGGCGTCGAGGAACGCTGTCCATGAGCCGTAGCCGCGCGCAAGCTCCCGCGCCGTCGTCTCGCCGACATGACGGATGCCGAGCGCGTAGATGAAGCGCTCCAGCGAGATTTCGCGCCGCGCATCGATGGCGGCGAACAGATTGCGGACGGAAGTTTCGCCATAGCCTTCCAGCGACTCGAGATGCAGTTCGCCATTGCGGGCGGCAAGACTGAAGATGTCGGCAGGCTCCCTCACCCACTCCTTCTCGAAGAACAGTTCGATCTGCTTTTCGCCGAGGCCGTCGATGTCGAAGGCGCGCCGCGAGACGAAATGCTTGAGATGCTCCACGCGCTGGAACGGGCACGCGAACTCGCCGCTACACCGGCGCACCGCGCCCTCTTCGCCGGTGGCGGTCGCTTCGCGCACCACATCGGTGTGAAGCGGGCAAGGACACTGGCTCGGAAACACGTAAGGCTCTGCGCCTTGCGGGCGTTGCTCAAGCACGACGCCGAGCACCTGCGGGATCACGTCGCCGGCGCGCTGGATATGCACCGTGTCGCCGACGCGCACGTCGAGGCGGGCGATCTCGTCGGCATTGTGCAGCGTCGCGTTCTGCACGACCACGCCGCCGACGGTCACGGGCTCGAGCTTGGCGACCGGCGTGAGCGCGCCGGTGCGGCCAACCTGGATCTCGATGTCGCGCACGACCGTCGTCGCCTTCTCGGCGGGGAACTTGTGCGCGATCGCCCAGCGTGGCGTACGCGAGACAAAGCCGAGGCGTTCCTGCCAGCCGATGCGGTCGACCTTGTAGACGACGCCGTCGATGTCGTAGTCGAGCGCGCCGCGCTGGGTCTCGATCTCGGCGTGAAAAGCGAGCAGTTCTTCCGCCGAATGACAGATGCGCGTCAGCGGATTGGTCTTGAAGCCGCAACGCTCGAACCATTTCACCATGTCCGACTGGGTGTCGGCGGGGCGCTCGCTCAGCGCACCCCAGGCATAGGCGAAGAAGCCCAGCGGCCGCGACGCCGTAATCGACGGATCCTTCTGGCGCAGCGAACCGGCGGCCGAGTTGCGCGGGTTTGCGAACACCTGGGCGCCTGCCTCCGCCTGCCGCTTGTTGAGCGCAAGGAACGCGGACTTGGTCATGTAGACCTCGCCGCGCACGTCGCAGAGCGCGGGAGCGTTCTTCTCTTTCAGCGTGTGGGGAATGTCGGCCAGCGTCCTGATATTCGCGGTGACGTCCTCGCCTTCGCGGCCGTCGCCGCGCGTCGCGCCGCTCACCAGCACGCCGTCCTCGTAACGCAGGCTCATCGAAAGCCCGTCGATCTTCGGCTCCGCGACGAAGGCGATCGGCTCGTCGGCGCCAAGCCGCAGGAAGCGGCGGATGCGCGCCACGAAGTCGAGCACGTCAGAGTCTGAAAATGCGTTGTCGAGCGAGAGCATCGGCACATCGTGCCGCACCTTCGCAAAACCGCGCGCGGGCGCCGCCCCGACGCGCGCGCTCGGCGAGTCGGGCAGCACAAGCGCCGGAAAGCGCGCCTCGATCGCCGCGTTGCGCCGGCGCAGCGCGTCATATTCGGCGTCGGAGACGGTCGGCGCGTCGTCCTGATAATAGCGCCGGTCGTGCCCGGCGATCTCCTCGGCGAGCCGCTTCAATTCGTCAGCCGCCTGCTCCTGCGTCAGTTCCTCAACGGCGACCTCGTTCGCGCGGCGTGCAGCCATCGTCTCACTCCGCCGCAGCGCGGATCAGCCGCTCGGCGGCGGCGCGCGCCTCGTCGGTGATCTCGGCGCCCGCCAGCATGCGGGCGATCTCCTCGCGCCGCCCGTCGGCTGCGACCTCGGTGACGGCGGTGGCCACCCGCTTGCCGCGGTTCTGTGCGTCCTTGGAAATGAGGTAGTGCCGGTCGGCGCGCGCGGCGACCTGCGGCGCGTGGGTGACGGCGAGCACCTGCACGCCACCGGCAAGGCGCGCGAGCCGGGCCCCGATCGCATCGGCGACAGCACCGCCGACGCCGGTATCGATCTCGTCGAACACCAGCGTCGGCGCCGAGCCGCGATCGGCCAGTACCACCTTGAGCGCGAGCAGGAAGCGCGAAAGCTCGCCGCCCGAAGCGACCTTCATCAAGGGGCCGGGGCGCGTCCCTGGATTGGTCTGCACACAGAACTCGACACGGTCGATGCCGTATGGCCCGGCATCGCCGGCATCGCTGGTCATCTCGGTGAAGAACCGCGCCCGCTCCAGACGCAGCGGCGCAAGCTCGCGCTTGACCGCCGCATCGAGCTTCGCCGCCGCCTTGCGCCGCTTGTCGGAAAGACCCGCCGCCGCGGCACGATAGCGTTCCTCCGCCTCGGCCGCTTCGCGTTCGAGCGCCGACAGCGCGCCCACGCCGGCATCGAGCGCCGCGAGGTCCGCCTCGTAGCGCGCGCAGAGCGCGCCGAGGTCGTCGGCCGGCACGTTGAATTTCCGCGCGGCGGCGCGAAGCGCAAACAGCCGCTCCTCGATCCGCTCCAGTTCCCGTGGATCGTGATCGGCCGCGGCAATGGCGGCTTCGAGATGGCCGCGCGCCTCCTCGATCGCGTTCAGTGCCGAATCGAGCGCGCGCACCGCCGGCTCGATGAGAGCACCGGCCTGCGCCTGCCGCCGTTCCAGCCGGCGCACGGCAGCCGCCAGCGCAGGTGTGGGCGATTGCGATCCCGCGACCGCTTCCAGCGCATCCTGCAAGTCGGCGGCGATCTTCTCGCCCTGCATCATCGCAGTGCGGCGCGCCGACAGCGCGGCGTCTTCGCCCGGCTCCGGCCTCAGCCGGACCAGTTCCTCCGTCGCGTGCCGCAGCCAGTCCGCTTCGCGCGCCGCGGCGGCGATGCGCGCCTGCTGCGTCTCGAGCGCTTCCTTCGCAGTGCGCCGCGCGGTCCACAGCCGCGAAACTCCCTGCACGTCCGCATCGAGCCCGCCATAGGCATCGACGAGGCGGCGATGGGTGGCGGGATCGACCAGCGCCCGCTCGTCGTGCTGGCCGTGGATCTCGACCAGCGCCAGCCCGAGGCTGCGCAGCACCTGCACGCTCACCGGCTGGTCGTTGACGAAGGCGCGGGTGCGCCCGTCGGCAAGCTGGACCCGCCGCAGGATGATGAGGTCGTCGGGAGTGATCTCGTTCTCGGCGAGCACCGCGTGTGCAGGATGTGCCGGCGTGACATCGAATGCCGCCGTCACCTGTCCCTGCGCCACGCCTTGCCGAACCAGCGCGGCATCGCCGCGCGCGCCGAGCGCCAACGTCAGGGCATCAAGCAGAATGGATTTTCCGGCGCCCGTCTCGCCCGTCAGGACGGCAAGCCCGGTCGCGAAATCAATGTCCAGGCGTTCGATCAGGACGATGTCGCGGATCGAGATTCGAGCCAGCATGGGCTTCCGGAAAGCGGTCGACAGAACGAGCGCCGAATATAGAGGCGATTCCGTCCGCCGTCGCCTCCCCCGATCGCCTTTACCCGACCGGCAATCAGCCGAGGCCAAGACCCCGGAATGCCTTACTGATCCAGGACCTCTGGTCCTCGCGCGGCTCGACGCCGCCGGACCTCACGAGGGTATAGGATTCCTTGTACCAGCGGCTGTTCGGGAAGTTGTGGCCGAGAATGGCGGCCGCCGTCTGCGCCTCATGCACGATGCCGAGCGCCATGTAGCCCTCGGTGAGGCGCATCAGCGCCTCCTCGACGTGGCGCGTGGTCTGATACTGCGTCACCACCACCTTGAAGCGGTTGATCGCGCCGGTGAAGTCGCGTCGCTTCAGATAGAAGCGCCCGATCTCCATCTCCTTGCCGGCCAGCGTGTCGCGGCCGACGTCGATCTTGCGCTTGGCGCTGATGGCGTATTCCGTGTTCGGATATTTCCGGATGACCTCTTCAAGCGCGGCGATCGCCTCGCGGGTCTGCTTCTGGTCGCGGGTGACGTCCAGAATCTGGTCGTAATAGGCCGAGCCGAGGATGAACTGCGCGTAAGCGGCGTCCGGGCTGCCGGGGTGCATCGTGATGTAGCGCTTCGCGTTATTGACCGCTTCGGGGTATTCCTTCGCCTCGTAATAGGCGAAGGCGGACATCAGCAGCGCCTTGCGCGACCACTCCGAATACGGGTGCTGGCGATCCACTTCTTCGAAGCGCTTCGCGGCGGCCCTGTAGTCCTGCCGCTCGTTCAGCAGATAGAGCGCCTCGTTGTAGATCTTCTCCGCCGGCTGATCCGGGATCTGCACCGAATCCTTGTCGAAGATCCCGCAGGCCGCGACCGGGACCAGCAGCGCGACCAGCGCCAAAGCGCGTGCGCCCCGAAGTAGACCGCGAAGGTTCGAGTGAACGCCCATCAAATGTCTGCCCATGACGCGAGACCTTCGTCTTTCCTCGTTCGGCGATCCGATCTTGGCGATCAGCCGACCGCGGCCCGACCAGGCCTTCCATACCATTGCCGAACGCCACGCAACCGGGAGATCGGCACCCCTGACAATCGCTTAAGTCAGATTTGGGCCCGGATTGTGGCCTGCATCAAGCAGGAAAATCCCCCGCACGGCGATCTTTCAGGCGGCGTCCGACGCCAATGCTGAAGGAATCGCCGCCGGGCGCTCCCCTTGTCCCCGGGCCGAATGCCGCACCGCGACAATTTCTTCCTCTTCGGCGGCGTCGACCAGCGTCCAGGCGGACCGGTCGGCCAGCAGCGCCGTCAGAACGGCGTGATTGAGCCGATGGCCGCCCCGCACCGAGCGGTATGCGCCGATCAGCGGCGCGCCGGCGAGCGCCAGATCGCCGACCGCATCGAGCGCCTTGTGCCGCACGAACTCGTCGGGAAAGCGCAGGCCTTCCGGGTTCAGCAGCCGGTCCGGACCCAGCGCGACGGTATTTTCCAGTGACGCGCCATGGGCATAGCCGGCGTCCCACAGGCGCGCGACCTGATCGAGGAACCCGAACGTCCGGGCGCGGGCCAGACCGCGCCGGAAACTCAGCGGGTCCAATTCCAGCGCCAGCGTCTGCCGGCCGACCAGCGCATGCGAAAAGTCGATCTCGACCTCGAGGCGCAATCCGCGGTCATGCGGGCGCAGTTCGCCATAGCTGTTGCCGGCCTTGACCCCCACGGGCTTGAGGACGCGGATGCAGCGCCTCGGCGCCGGCAGCGAGACCAGTCCGACCGAATCGATGGCGGCGACGAAGGGCGCCGCACTGCCGTCCATGATCGGGATTTCGGGACCGTCGATCTCGACAATCGCGTTGTCGACGCCAAGACCGTAGAGCGCCGCCAGAACATGCTCGATGGTGGAGACGAGCGGGCCCGACGCATCGCCCAGCACCGTCGCGAACTCGGTCGCGGTCACGGCGCCCGCCGAGGCGCGCACCGCGCGCTCAACCCCGGCATGCTGGCGAACGAAGGTGATTCCCGTTCCCGCCTCGGCAGGATGAAGGGTCAGGGAGATGCTGGCGCCGGAATGGACGCCGATGCCGGACAGGCCGGCACGTCTCCGCAGCGTGGTCTGTAGGCCCGCCCTCATGTCTCGCTTATCGCCCCAACTTCCCGCCAGCCCATCCGCCGGCACGGCCGCATCTCTCGCCGGACCCGTTGTCCGGCACGATTTGGTCCGAGGGGGAGACCGACACCGCCGTCACTGGCAGCGGCGCACTCCGAAGCGTTACCGAAGGCCCCACGTCACTACACCAAGTTACTGCCAGCAGATGCCGGCGGCAAAAACAAGGTTTTTTACGTTCTGTTACGGAGCCAAGCCAGCAACGTGAGTAACGCCAGTGCTGATTCGGCACCTACCGCGTGTGCGTAGTTTGGCATTCCTCGAATCTGGCGCAGCGTCCACACAGCTCAACTTTGGCGACAAGCGCGAGACCACCGGATCATCGACTGGCCTGCATCTGTCGCTTTAGCGACCGGCGACGACAGGAATGCGACCGAGAAGCGCCGTTTGGCCAGCGCTGTCTGGCGTATCGAGGTCAGCCGACGCCGCCGGCTGACCTCGTATTCCGAAGGTTTCCTACTTCGCCTGACGACGCAGGAAGGCCGGGATCTCGAGCTGGTCGTCTTCCATCGGTGACGGCAGCGAAGACTGCCGCCCGTGCTGATCGAGACCCTGCGGGGCGCGGGCCGGTGCGGGCCGGCGCGGCGGCGCGTATTCGGCCACCGGATCCGGCATACGCTGTTCGGGCATACGGGCTTCCGGCATCCGAGGCTCGGGCATGCGCGGCTCGGGCATGCGTGGCTCCTGCGGCCGCAATTGCGGCATCGGGGGCGCGGGCGGCCGCTCCATGATCGGCGCCTGGGGCGGCGCGGCAGGCTGACGGGCCGCCACACGCGCTTCCGCAACTGGCGGCTGCGCAGGCGCATCCTCGCGACGTCCGAGACCGACGGCAGCGAGCCGCTGCAGCAGGCCCAGCCTCGGCCGCTCGGCCTCTGGCTGCGGCGGCGCACGACGGGCGCGGATCTCGTTCTGCGCCGGCATCGGCAGTTCGTCGATGCGCGGCATCCGCGGTCCGCGACCCTGCGGCCTTTCGGCTGCCGGCGGAATGAAGTTCTGCGCCGGCTCTTCGGCTACTTCGGCCGGATGTTCTTCGGCAGGCTCCTGGAACAAGGTCGGCGTCAGCGCGAGGGGGCGCAGGGTCACGTCCTCGATCGTCGCGGTGGCCGGCTGCGCAAGAGCGCCGGCCACGGCGGCATGAGCGCCAGCCGAGGCGGCGGTGCGCTCGGGCGCCGGCGCTGCGAACTGTTGCGGTGCGGACCGCTCACCGGCCGGGGCCGCCTGCGGGGCCGCGCGCTCGCCGGTCCGCGGATTGTTTCCGCGCAGCTTCTGCGAGAGTTCGGCAAGCCGGCTGTCCTGTGCGGCGACCGGCGCGGCGAGGTCGATACCCGTCGCCACCACCGAGACCCGGATGATGCCTTCCATGCTCTCGTCAAAGGTCGCGCCGACGATGATGTTGGCGTCGCCGTCCACTTCCTCACGGATGCGGGTGGCGGCTTCATCGACTTCGTACAGCGTGAGGTCGCGGCCGCCGGTGATGGAGACGAGCAGGCCACGCGCGCCCTTCATCGACACGTCGTCGATCAGCGGATTCGAGATCGCCGCCTCTGCGGAGCGCAGCGCGCGCTTCTCGCCCGAGGCTTCGCCGGTGCCCATCATGGCCTTGCCCATCTCGCGCATCACCGCACGCACGTCGGCGAAGTCGAGGTTGATGAGGCCTTCCTTGACCATCAGGTCGGTGATGCAGGCGACACCCGAATAGAGCACCTGGTCGGCCATCGCGAAGGCGTCCGCGAAGGTCGTCTTCTCGTTGGCGACACGGAACAGGTTCTGGTTCGGGATGATCAGAAGGGTGTCGACCGCCTTCTGCAGTTCGAGGATGCCGGCCTCGGCGAGCTTCATGCGGCGCGCGCCCTCGAAATGGAACGGCTTGGTGACGACGCCGACGGTCAGGATGCCGAGTTCCTTGGCGGTCGCGGCCACCACCGGCGCTGCGCCCGTTCCCGTGCCGCCGCCCATGCCGGCGGTGACGAACACCATATGCGCTCCCGAGAGATGATCGCGGATCTCGTCGATCACCTCTTCGGCGGCGGCGCGTCCGACTTCCGGCTGCGAGCCGGCGCCGAGACCTTCCGTCACCCGCACGCCCATCTGGATCACGCGCTCGGCCTTGGAGAGGCTGAGCGCCTGGGCATCGGTGTTGGCGACCACGAATTCGCAGCCCTGCAGGCCGGCCGTGATCATGTTGTTCACGGCGTTGCCGCCGGCGCCGCCGCAACCCATCACGGTGATCCGCGGCTTGAGCTCCCGAAGGTCGGGCATCGTCAGATTGATTGTCATAGTCAGCCTCTCTCAGAGCGCGGTTTCGGGAGCACCGCCGAATGGGACCGGTCCGCCGCCGGCCAGTGACGCATGGGCACGATACGGATCATCAGAAGCTTTCCCGCAGCCATCGTCCGACCCGTGCAAGATAGTTGTCATTCCCCGGCATCAGCGCGCGCACGCGGCGCGGCTCGAAATGCTCGAGATACGCCGCCTGGGGATAGATCAGGAGACCCGCGGCCACGCCGAAGGCCGGCCCCTTGGCCGCTTCCGGCAGCCCCGAGAGACCGAGCGGCCGCCCGATGCGCACCTGACGCCCGAGGATGCGCGAAGCCATTTCGCGCAGACCGTTCAGTTGCGAGGCGCCGCCGGTGAGAACCACGCGGCCCTGCGGTTCGCCCGCAAACGGCGATCGCATCAGCCGGTCGCGGATCATTTCGAGAATTTCTTCGGCGCGCGGCTTGACGATCTGCACGATGCGCGCGCGCGCCGCGACATGCGGTTCGCGATCCTCGGTGTCGGCGGCGACCATGATCATCTCACGGTCGTCGGCCGATCCGCCCAGCACGCTGCCGTGCAGCGTCTTCACGCGTTCCGCGTCGTCGATCGTGGCGCCGATGCCGCGCGCAAGATCCATCGTGACGTGGCGGCCGCCGAGCGCGAAGCTGTCGGCATGCACGAAGTGGCCGCGCGTGAACACCGCCAGCGTGGTGGTGCCCGCGCCCATGTCCACGATCGCCGAACCGAGATCGGCCTCGTCGTCGCTCAGCGCGGAAAGCCCGGCAACATACGGCGCGGCGACCATCGCCTCGACCGAGAGATGGCAACGCTCGACGCACAGCATGAGGTTGCGCGCCGCCGCCGCATCCACGGTGACGACGTGCATGTCGACGCCCAGCCGGCGGCCGAGCATACCGCGTGGATCGCGAATGCCGCGCGCGTCGTCGAGCCCGTAGCCGATCGGCATCGAATGCAGCACCGCCCTGCCCTGCCGCACCGAATGGCGGCTGCCGGCGGCAAGCACACGCGCGATGTCGCCGTCATCGACGGCGGCGCCGGCGACATTCACCGTCGCGGCGTAGAGTTCGCTCGCCAGCCGTCCGGCGGAAAGCGACAGCACGACGGATTCAAGCTGCACGCCCGCCATCCGCTCGGCGGCAGCGACCGCGTGACGGATCGCAAACTCGGCTTCGGCGAGATCGACCACCATGCCGGCCTTGATGCCCGACGCGCGCATATGGCCGATGCCGAGGATCTCGACGGCATGCGTCCGGCGCGGCAGCACGTCCGTCACCGGAGTAGGCTTGAGACGCGCGATCAGGCAGGCGATCTTGCTGCTGCCGATGTCGATCGCGGAAACCGTCACCGCCCGCTTGAGCGGGATCGGCTTCATCTTCGGCGTGAGACCTTGCGCTAGCGGATCCATGCCGGACCTCCGTGCACGGATTTCGCGTTCACGCCCGCGCCCGGGGCGCGGTGCAGACAGTGTTCGGCGTCTCGGCGAAGCGCGTTCATGCATTGCCTCCACGTCGCGGCTGTTTCTTCTTGGCCTTTTCGGCCTCTTCGCGCGCCTTCGCCGCCTCGTCCGAGAGGCGCACGCTGATGCGCCCCGGCAGCCGCAGGTCGATGGCGGTCACGTCGCGGGTAAGAATCTTCTTCTCGCGGTCGAGCGCGACCAGCAGGTCCAGCGCCTGCGCGACGTCATGCTCCGGCAGGCGCACGTCGAGCCCGCTCTTGAATTTCAGGTTCCAGCGCCGCTCCGCCACCAGCACGGCGGCCCGGACGTCTTCGCGCAGGGCTGGATAGCGATCGAGCAGGGCGAGGAAAGTGCGCGCACGCTTGGCCGCGCCTTCGCCGACCACCAGCGGCAGCGGCTGCATCGCGCGCTCGCCCCACGCGCCGAGCACCGTGCCCT
>Ga0182739_1001378_pt1 | contig 25641 bp, 23 predicted proteins | sample eDN5th30CBELigBY_FD_128873 | JGI IMG/M metagenome (GOLD analysis project Ga0182739, IMG submission 128873) | Enriched backyard soil microbial communities from Emeryville, California, USA - eDNA 5th pass 30_C BE-Lig BY (version 2) (version 2) | ecosystem: Environmental > Terrestrial > Soil >... | reverse complement strand
GAAAAAAGCAACAACTACCGAAAATAGCTGATATTTGCTTAGTTTTAGCGCCAAACTTAGCTGCGATGCCCGATTATGCTTCCGAAACGGACGAAGTTTTACTGGACCGCCTACGGCATGGCGACCATGCCGCGTATCGGGCAATTTTCGACAGGCATTGGGAACGGACCTATAACACCATATACAAGCGGCTGAAAGACCATGACCAGTCGGCCGACCTGACGCAGGACATCTTCATGACGCTGTGGGTACGGCGTGAAGTCGTAACCATTGCAAAATTGCCGGCTTATCTCGGCACAGCCGCACGGTATAGCGTTTACCGCGCCATGGAACAGCGGCAAATATTCGTGCCGGTTGATGATTTGATCCATGCGCTGAAGGCTTCCGATCAGGCCGATGCGCCGTTACTGATGAAGGAGTTTTTCCTGGCTTTTGAAGCGGCGGTAGGCGACATGCCGCCCGCACGGCAACAGATTTTTCGCTTGCGCTATATCGATGGGCTTACGCCGGATGAAATCGCGGCAAAGTTAAATTTAACGCCCAAAACGGTACGCAACCAGTTGGGCCGTGCACTCCAGGCATTCAAGGTATTATCGTTGGTGCTGCTCGTAACAGGTGGGTGGTGAGCACGTAGTACCCCTTCATTCATCGCTGGCCATTGCTTTGAGTAGATTCCGTAGTTCTTTCGCGTCTTTCGGTTTCAACTTGCCGCCCAATACAAGCCGCAGTTCGCGACGTTGCTGGGCTTCATTGTAAAGCTTTTTTTCTTCATCGGTCTCGGGAATGAGTTGTGGAACAGGTACTTTTTCGTTCTGCTGATCGATGGCAACAAAGGTATAGAATGCTTCGTTCGACTTTACCCTCGTACCGGAGGGGATATTCTGTGCCCATATTTCCAACCGGACTTCAACAGAGGTATTAAACGCGCGCGTTACCTGGGCTTCGATGGTAATCACGTCGCCTAGTTTTACCGGGTGCTTGAACGAAACATTATCCACCGAAGCCGTAACGACCGTACGGTTACAGTGCTTTTGGGCGGAGATGGCGGCCGCAATATCCATCCAATGGAGCAGGCGCCCTCCCATGAGGTTGTTGAGCGTATTGGTGTCATTGGGTAGCACCAATTCGTTCATAATCGTGTGTGACTCTCGGGCAAACTTTTTATCCATGCTGCAAAGATGAGATTATTTTTTTTGTTTGTTACCCGCGTCCTAACTAACAAGTTGCCGGTTGACGATGGCCAATCCTTCGGTAAAGCTGTGCGGCTCATATCCCAATTCGCGACGTGCCTTATCCAACACAAAACCCGTACGTGCGGGGCGGGGGGCCGCCTGGCTTAAGGTGTCCGAGCTGACTTGCCGGATAAGTGATTTGTCCAGCTTCCAGAAATCTGCGACCGTCGCGACAAGCTCATGGATGGCAAACATATCTTTTCCGGAAATATGGAAAATGCCTTCCGCTCCTCTGGAGGCGGCAAGGATACAAGCCTGGGCCAAATCTTCAGCTAGTGTAGGCATGCGCCACTGGTCGTTAACCACATGAAGCGGTTGCCCTTTTTCCAACGCGCCTTTTGCCCACAGCACGATATTGCTACGACTCATATCGGCCACTACGCCATATACCAATATGGTACGCAGGATGGTCCATTTGCAGGAGGATTCCTGGATGATATGTTCCGCATCCAGCTTACTTTGGCCATAAAGGCTGAGTGGGTTAGGCTGGGCATCTTCGGCATAGGGGCCTTTCTTTCCGTCGAAGATAAAATCGGTGGATAGGTGGATGAAGTGGATGTCGAATTCCTCGCATAGTTCAACCAGCGCGGCTACGGCCTCAATGTTCAGTTTCCGGCAGCCGTCGGGATCATGCTCGCATGCATCTACGTTCGTCATGGCTGCCGTATTGATGATGATTTGGGGACGATGCTCGACGATAACAGCTCGCAGTCGATCGCTATCGAGTATATCTAAATCAACATACGTGTAACCGCGCTTGGCAGGATGCCGGTCTTCTCCCCGCGACGTTGCAACGAGTGTTATCCAATCATCGGTAAGCGCTAGGTCCGTCAGTTTTTGGCCAAGCAGGCCATTACTTCCGGTTACTAAAATTTTTTTTTCTAATTTGGTGGGGGTCATTAAACGAGTATTTGAATGAAGTAAGGCTACCGTTGCGAGGTAAACCGGGTCAAAGATAAGGAACGTCGCGCGTACGGATGCATAAATTGGATATAATAGCAACTTTATCTAAGTTTGCATCGATTCAAGAAAAGCGGGTATGGGTATCATTACCTTAACAACAGATTTAGGACATAAGGATTTTTACCAGGCTGCACTTAAGGGGAGTATCATCAGCCAATATCCCGCTGTGCAGCTGGTTGATATATCTCATGATATTCCGTCTTTTGATATCCAGTATGCTGCGTTCGTGCTGAAAAACGCCTATCCGTATTTTCCCAAAAAGGCTGTCCACCTTATCGGAATTGATTCAGTATTCAATCAGGATACCCGTTACCTTGCCCTTCTGCATAAAGGACACTACTTCGTCGGTGCCGATAATGGTATTTTTTCATTGATATTGGACGGTCCGCCCGAAGAAGCCGTTGAGCTGAACATTATCCAGGATCTTAAGTACCTGCATTTTCCGCTGACCGATATTTTTGCCAAGGCCGCGTGTGTCCTTGCAAAAGGGGGGAAACTTTCCGACATCGGCGACCCGGTGGATAAGCTGGTTGACCGAACACTGGTGCAGCCTGTCGTTGAGAAAGACAGCCTGCGTGGCAGCGTGGTTTTTATCGATTCCTTTGGCAATGTTATCAGTAATATCAGCAAGGAGTTATTCAACAAGGTGCAGCGCAGCCGCAGTTTTACGCTCTATTTCAGACGCAACGAAACCATTGACCAGATGAGTTGGCATTACAACGATGTACCCGAAGGGGAGAAGCTTTGTCTATTTGGTATCAGCAACCATTTGGAGATAGCGATCAACAAAGGCAATGCGAGTGGTCTGCTGGGGCTCAATAAGGGCGACATCATCCGCCTGGAGTTTGGTAAGTAGCCCGCCATATTCTTGGTCCGTTTTTTGACCACCAATTTCCTATGCAATTTTCTCATATTGTCTTTATCGCGTGGTTATTCGGTGTGTTATGCTGTGGCACAGGCGCCATTGCTGCCCAACAGCCCCAGACGGACACAACCGGATACGAAGCGCAACGCCAAAAAGTAAATGAATTGCTGCAACAGCGCAGCGCACGCTTCGGACAATTTGACGAGAGTCTCAAAAAACGTACGGGGATCTTCGGACTAAAGACGAAGAAAGACATGCAGGCGTCTATCGATATCCTGAAGCAAATTGTGTTTACCGATAATGATATTTTCCGTGAAACGAAGATGCTGCTGGATTACAAGGATTTTGAAAAGTCACAGATAGCTGAGCAGGCTGACGAGTTTGATGGCCGCATCAACGGATATATCAAAACCATCAGCAAGCTGCAGCGCGAGCAGGAACGTTTAATTGCCGATATCGATAAACTGGAGAAATCCAACCAACGTAACCGGGGAATGTTGATTATTTTGGCATTAGTTGGTGTAGGTGTATTCGTGTTTGTTCTCATCCGCCGCCAAAAATTGACGAAAGCATGATACCCCGCAACATTATTGTCTATACTTTTGCCCCTATAATTTTTATTTATAGGACATGGCAAGACAACGGCTGAATAGTGGACATACGCCATCGGAGGACCTGCCCAAACCGAAGCTGACAAAAACAACACTGAAGAAGGCTGGTAAGCTGCTGGCTTACTTAAGGCCTTACCGCGGTAAGTTCATTATTGGTATGGTCTTCCTTTTTCTATCCAGCCTCACCGCGTTGACGTTTCCCGCGCTTCTGGGTGCGATGATCGATGCCGCGCAGGATAAGCAAAGCTACGATTGGCTACCTGCTGATATCCGTACCATTGGGGCAATCTCTTTTATTATTCTGTTCGTCCAGTCGTTGGTGTCTTTTTTCCGAATTCGTCTGTTTGTGGAGGTTGCCGAAAAATCACTGGCGGATATCCGGCGGGATTCTTATCATAACCTCATTACCTTGCCGCTCGATTTTTTCTCCAACCGCAGGGTGGGGGAACTCAATAGTCGCTTGTCGGCTGATTTATCGCAAATACAAGATACGATGACCACCACTTTTGCGGAGATCATCAGACAAATCATCCTCTTAACCGGGGGTGTATCACTGTTATTTGTGGTGTCGGGAAAGCTGACGCTGCTCAATCTCAGTATACTGCCTGTATTGGTGGTAGTGGCCGTCGTTTTTGGCCGGTTCATCCGTAAATTGTCACGACAGGCGCAAGATAAGCTAGCCGAGTCTAACACAGTGGTACAGGAAACATTGCAGGGCATCAGCAATGTCAAAGCGTTTGTCAATGAGGCTTATGAGGCGTCACGTTATTCGAAAACGCTACAATCTGTTGTCAAGATCGCCGTGAAGGGTGCGACTTACCGGGGCATATTTGCGTCGTTTATTATTTTCTGCCTGTTCGGTGCCGTAGTTGCGGTTATCTGGTATGGGTCGGCGCTGGTGTCTGCCGGTGATATTTCCGTGGGCGACCTTACCACGTACATCTTGTACTCCATATTCGTAGCTGGCTCCATGGGTAGCTTCCCCGAATTATATGCCAATATCCAGAAGGCGATAGGTGCCAGCGAACGCGTCATCGAGATCCTGGACGAGCAGCAGGAAGATGCGGGGTTACTACTGGCCGAAAAGACCATTGAAAACCCCATTGAGGGTACGATCGAGTTCGAAAACGTCACTTTTGCGTATCCATCGCGCCGCGAAATCACCGTGCTTAAAAGTGTTTCGTTTGGTGTTCAAGCGGGAGAAAAACTCGCCATCGTTGGGCCGAGTGGAACAGGAAAATCCACGATAGCGGCGTTGATACTGCAATTTTATAAGCCCGATAGCGGGCGAATCCTGTTTGACGGCCGGGCTGCAGACGATTATCCGCTTACCGATATCCGCAGCCAGGTGGCTATTGTGCCACAGGATGTGCTGCTGTTCGGAGGCACCATCCGCGAAAACATTGCCTACGGCAGGCTTGGCGCCGATGCGGAAGAAATCATCACCGCAGCCAAGCGTGCCAATGCACACGATTTCATCATGGATTTCCCGGGAGGCTACGATACTATGGTGGGTGAACGTGGTGTGAAGTTGTCCGGCGGTCAGCGCCAGCGTATAGCTATAGCACGCGCACTGCTCAAGGATCCAGCCATCCTCATTCTCGACGAAGCCACTTCTTCACTCGACTCCGAATCAGAACGCCAGGTACAGCAGGCACTGGAGGAATTAATGAAAGGCCGTACCTCCATCATCATCGCCCACCGGCTGTCTACTATCCGTGAGGCGGACCAGATTGTGGTGGTTGAAGCTGGAAAAGTAGTGGCTTCGGGCACTCACGATGCCCTGATGGGAAAAGGGGAAGGCCTATACCACCACCTGTACAAGTTGCAACTTGCAGCTAAATAGTAATATTGCATATAAAAAGGAATTTATCTATGTTTGAATGCTGTATGACGCACAAAGCCGGCGACAGCGGATTGGAGTAGCGTATAAAGGCAAATAGCTGATAAACAGATTTGAACGAGTTAAATATCACGTTGGAGTATGTAAATCCCGCCATGTTGTGGGGTGCACAGAACGAGCACTTTGAGGTGTTCAAAAAGCAATTCCCCAAGTTGAAGATCGTGGCGCGGGGCAACGAAGTGAAGGTATTGGGTGATGAACGGGAAATTACATCGTTTAAAACTCAGTTCGATAAGGTGATTTCCCATATCGAACGGTATAACAGCCTGACCTCAAACGACGTGGAATCAATTTTAGGGTCCCCATTGGTTAGTGGTGCTCCGGCCAGAAAAAATGGTGAGAAGGTTGCCTCGACTGGTGGTGGAGATCCTATTGTCTTCGGGCCAAATGGGATTGTTGTGAAGGCCCGGACGGCGAATCAGCGGCGCATGGTGGAAAGTATCGTTCAGAACGATATCCTGTTCGCTATCGGTCCGGCCGGTACGGGAAAAACCTACACGGCGGTGGCACTGGCCGTGCGGGCATTGCGTAATAAGGAGGTAAGGCGTATTATCCTGACCAGGCCAGCCGTGGAAGCGGGTGAGAACCTCGGCTTCCTACCCGGCGACCTGAAAGAGAAAGTAGATCCGTACCTCCGGCCCCTATATGACGCGCTGGATGACATGATTCCCGCCGAAAAGCTCAAAGTTTTTCTCGAAAACCGGACCATCGAAGTGGCTCCGCTTGCATTTATGCGCGGCCGCACGCTCGACAACTGTTTTGTTATATTGGATGAGGCACAAAATGCCACGGACATGCAGGTGAAAATGTTCCTCACGCGGATGGGGCCCACGGCGAAGTTTATTGTTACGGGCGACGTTACGCAGATTGATTTACCTAAAAAGCAACAATCCGGATTACCGACTGCCTTGAGGTTACTGGAGGGTATCGAAGGCATCGATATCATTCACCTGAGCGGGGGTGACGTTGTACGCCACAAACTGGTCAAACGGATATTGGCTGCTTACGGGGATATTTGATTATTGAATTTTCAAATCATCAAATCTCGATGAATACCATAAAAGAAACGAATTTCCATTTTGAAGGGCAGCGGGCCTTCTACCGGGGTAAGGTTCGCGATGTATACACAATTGGCGAAAAATACCTGGTGATGGTGGCTACCGACCGGATATCGGCTTTTGACGTGGTGCTGCCAAGGGCAATTCCCTACAAGGGGCAAGTGCTTAACCAGATTGCGGCCAGGTTCCTGAAAGCAACGGAAGATATTGTGCCCAATTGGGTTATTTCTGTGCCCGATCCGAGTGTAACCGTTGGTTATCAGTGCCAGCCCTTCAAAGTAGAGATGGTTATCCGCGGCTACCTGGTTGGTCACGCATGGCGTGAATACCAGACCGGGAAACGCGAAATCTGCGGCGAACATCTGCCCGACGGACTGCGGGAAAATGACCGCCTGCCCGAACCAATCATCACCCCTACGACCAAAGCGGCGGAAGGCCACGACGAAGATATTTCGCGCGCTGATATCCTCGCCCAGGGTATCGTTTCCGCTGCCGATTACCGGCAACTGGAAGTATATACCAAAGCGCTTTATGCGCGTGGTTCGAAGCTGGCCGCGGAGCGAGGATTGATCCTGGCCGACACGAAATACGAGTTTGGTAAGCGGGAAGGGGAAATATACCTGATCGACGAGATTCATACGCCCGATTCGTCGCGTTATTTTTATGCGGACGGGTTTGACACGCTGCAACAGGAAGGTAAGCCACAACGCCAGCTTTCAAAGGAATTTGTGCGGAAATGGCTGATCGAAAATGATTTTCAGGGAAAAGAAGGACAGCAAGTGCCGGAAATGACGGATGAAATCGTATCTTCGATTTCTGAAAGGTATATCGAGCTCTTTGAACACATTACCGGCGAGCGGTTTATCTATCCTGAAAGCGGAGATCCGTCGAACCGGATAGCGGCAAATACAAAAGCCGCGCTTCAGCAACTGATTGATTAAAAGGGAAGGAAGAATAAGTTATTTTCGAATGAAATTCACGATCGACAAACACGAAAAATACGTCACTGTACAGCCCCATGTGGAGGTATTGGACGGCGACTCGGCACCCAAAATTAAGGCTGAATTTGTGTTGCGTAATTCGGGTGGACAAAGCAATATCGTACTTGACTTATCACATGTCAAAGATGCTGATTCGTCTGGACTGCGCGTCGGCCTGTTGGCGCATCGCATGTGTAAAACGGCAGGAGGTGTGTTTATATTGGCATGCGCAAACCAGCGCATCAAAAACCTGATTTCTGTATGCAAGCTTGATGGCGTATTTACCATCGCGCCGAATACGGCCGAAGCCGAGGATATGATATTTTCGAAGGAACTTGAACGGGACCTGCGGGGCGCCGCTGAAGAGGGATGAGGTTTGATGTATTGATATTAGGAAGTAGTTCTGCAACACCGATTTATGGTCGTCACCCTACTGCACAGCTCATCAATGTCAACGAACAGCTTTACCTGGTGGATTGCGGAGAGGGTACGCAGGTACAGCTGATTAAGTACGGTGTCAAGAGCAATCGCATTAAACATATTTTTATCAGCCATTTGCATGGTGACCATTACTTGGGCTTGATTGGGCTGGTTTCTTCCATGCACCTCGTGGGGCGCAAGGATGAATTGCACGTGTACGGACCGCCCGGTTTGAAGGAAATCATTGACTTGCATTTTTTGCATTCGCAGACCGAACTTCGGTATCCGCTGCATATACATACCACACAGGATGAAACAAATGATGTGGTATTTGAAAATGAGAATCTGCAGGTAAGTACGTTTCCGCTGAATCACCGGATTGCATGTACAGGTTTCCGCTTCGATGAGAAAAAACGCCTTCCGGCAATCGATAGGGAAAAAGTTGCGTCCATTGGAATACCCACGGTACTCCTGCCATCTATAAAAAGGGGGCAGGATTATACTGCCCCCGATGGAACGGTGCATCGTTGGCAAACGTTGACCATCGCACCACCGCCATCGCGAAGCTATGCCTACTGCTCCGATACGGTACGAACATCAGGTTACCTGCCCTATATCCAACAGGTCGATCTGCTGTATCACGAGGCAACGTTTCTGCATGAAATGTTGGACCGGGCGATGGCAACCTATCATACCACGGCATTGCAGGCTGCTGAAATTGCTGTCGAGGTAGGCGCGAAGAAGTTACTTATAGGACATTATTCAGCGAGATATAAAGATTTGAAGCCACTGCTGGACGAAAGTAAAACCGTGTTCGACGCAACGCAGTTAGCGTTGGAAGGGAAGTGGTATCCTATTTAATTTGATGATGACAACAACATTTGATCTGACAAAATTATTGCGCGAAAATATACGGCAACTTACGCCTTATTCATCGGCCCGCGATGAGTTTAAAGGCGAAGCATCCGTATTGTTGGATGCGAACGAAAACGCATTCGGGTCACCACTCGATCGCCGTTTCAACCGGTACCCTGATCCGTTGCAACATCAATTGAAGTTGAAGTTGAGTACCATTAAGGGAGTACCGGCAAGAAATATGTTTTTAGGCAATGGCAGCGACGAGGCCATTGATATCCTGTTCCGCGCGTTTTGCCGGCCGGGTGTAGATAACGTCATCCTGGTGCCACCGACCTACGGCATGTACGAAGTGTCTGCCAACATCAACGACGTGGCCGTCAAACGGGTAAACCTGACGGCAGATTTTCAACTTAACCTGGAGGGCATTGCTGAAGCGATTGATTCGAATACCCGGATCATCTTCCTGTGCTCGCCAAACAATCCCACGGGCAATTCGTTGCACCGGGAAGATGTGGAGACGGTGTTGGCTAATTTCGATGGACTGGTGGTTATCGACGAGGCGTATATCAATTACTCGCGGCAGAAAACGTTTATACAGGAATTGACGGAGTACAGTAACCTCGTCATCTTGCAGACGCTGTCGAAAGCGTGGGGACTCGCGGCGTTACGGTTGGGTATGGCCTTCGCGAGCGAGGAGATCATTGAAGTATTCAATAAGATTAAACCACCATACAATATCAACCAGGCCACGCAGGAACTGGCATTAACCGCCTTGGATCGTGTTGATCAGGTGAATGAATGGATTAAAACGACCGTGTCGGAGCGTGAAAAGCTTTCGGATAATTTACGTTCGTTTGATTTTGTTGCGCATGTGTATCCTTCCGATGCGAACTTCATATTGGTCAAAACCAATGACCCACGCACATTGTATGAATATCTGGTGGGCGAAAGCATTATTGTACGCGATCGGTCCAAGGTGGAATTGTGCGCAGGTTGCCTTCGTCTTACCGTGGGCACGCCGGAAGAAAATGCCTTGCTGGTAACGGCGTTAACGCGCTTCCGTCCCGCAGATTGAGGCTGTATTACCCATAGCTCGTAAATTTTTAGTATAGAGATGTCCAATACGATTAAGCGATTATTATTTATAGACCGCGACGGTACACTGATTACCGAACCGGAGGATGAGCAAATCGACTCCTTTTTCAAACTGAAATTCTATCCGGGAGCCTTGCAATACTTACCGCGGATAGCCCGCGAACTCGACTTTGAGTTGGTTCTGGTGTCCAACCAGGATGGCTTGGGTACGTCGTCGCATCCTGAGGAGAACTTCTGGCCGGTGCACAGGTTTATCGTCGACACTTTTGCCGGCGAAGGGGTGACATTTGCAGCAGAACATATTGACCGTACGTTTCCCCACGAGAACGCGCCTACGCGCAAACCGGGGACGGCTTTGTTGACTTCCTATTTTGACGCTTCGGTATATGACCTCGCCCATTCGTTCGTCATTGGCGATCGCACTAACGATGTTAAACTGGCCCAAAACCTCGGGGCCAGGGCCATATGGCTCCGCAATAACGACGCGCTTGGCGCGGCCGAGGCTCATGAAGTCGATGATTCCGCTGTGGCCCTGGAGACGTCGGACTGGAAGGCCATTTATGAGTTTTTGAAATTGAGTGAACGTGTTGGCGAACATCACCGGAAAACTAACGAAACCGATATTTACATCCGGGCAAACCTTGATGGTAAGGGTAAATCGGACATCGCTACCGGGCTGCCGTTTTTCGACCACATGCTCGATCAGCTGGCGCGGCACGGCAATATCGACCTGACGATACGGGCAGCGGGCGATTTACATATCGACGAACATCACACCATCGAGGATACGGGAATTGCATTGGGCGAGCTTATGGCGAAAACCCTGGGCGACAAGCGCGGAATCGAACGGTATGCCTTCACGCTGCCGATGGACGATTGCCTGGCGCAGGTGGCCATCGACTTCGGTGGGCGTAGCTGGCTGATGTGGGAAGCCGAATTTAAGCGCGAGAAAATCGGGGATATGCCCACGGAAATGTTTTTCCATTTCTTTAAGTCTTTTTCTGACGCTGCGAAATGTAACCTGAATATCAAGGCCGAGGGGGAAAATGAACATCACAAAATAGAGGCGATTTTCAAAGCCTTTGCCAAGTCTATAAAAAAGGCGGTGCGTCGCGATGCAGAACATATGGAGTTGCCGAGTACAAAGGGTGTGTTATGACAGGAATCATCAATTATGGTGCGGGTAACATCTTTTCGCTGACAGCAGCGTTGGATCGGTTGGATATCCCCTACGGAATGGTTAATCAATCGGACGAATTGGCGAACTACGACCGGATCATCATCCCCGGTGTGGGGCACGCCGGCGCTGCCATGAGGAAACTGCAAGCTTCTGGGCTGGCAACCCGTGTGGGCCAGCTTACCAAACCTGTATTGGGCATATGTGTAGGGATGCAATTGCTCACGGCATACTCAGAAGAGGGCGACAGTCCCTTGCTCGATGTGGTTCCGCTGAAAACGTTACATTTCGAAAACCGGATTAGCGGAAAAGTACCACACATGGGATGGAACAGGGTGTTTCCTGAAAACGATTGTCCGATATTCGAGAATGTGGGAAAAGATGCTTATTTTTATTTTGTTCACGCTTATTTTATTGAATATAATGTTACTTTTACCGCCGCTTATACCCAATATGGGCTAAAGTTTTCCGCCGCATTGCAGGATAGGAACTTTTATGGCGTACAATTTCATCCTGAGAAATCCGGCGAAGCCGGCGAGCGGTTATTGTTGAATTTTTCAAGATTAAAGTAGATCAACTCCGAAAGAAAATTATGTATATCATCCCGGCGATAGATGTTTTAGACAAGAAAGTGGTCCGTTTGCGCGAAGGCAATTATGACGATGCGACTTTCTATGACGTCAGTCTCGAAGAAATGATCGAGCGGTACCAGTCAAACGGAACTGAGTTTGTGCACATTATCGATCTCAATGGTGCCAAAGGTGATTTTTCCAACCAGGCGTACCTGTTCGATATCGTTCGCAATACCGATATGAAAGTGCAGTACGGCGGCGGGGTTCGCAGTATCGAAAAAGTACAGGAACTGGTGGATGCGGGTATCCACCGGGTGGTGGTAGGGACGCAAGCAATTACCAATCCGGCATTTCTGGATGAGCTTAGTAAACTCAACCGTGGTAAATACAAATACGCTGACCATGTGGTCATTGCCATTGACGTGCTGGATGAAGTGATCAAATATTCAGGCTGGATGGAGAGTTCCCCGGTTAAATTGCTCGATTATATCGACAGGTGCCTGTCGCTGGGATTCTTCCGTTTCCTGTGTACAGATATCAATAAAGATGGTAAACTGGGCGGTGCGGGCGTTGAGCTTTACAAAAAGTTGATGGATCATTCGCCCATCATCAAACTTATCGCATCGGGCGGCATCAGTTCGATGGATGACGTCAGGGACCTCGATGCTATTCATGTGGAAGCCTGTGTGATTGGCAAGGCGATATACGAAAACCACATCACCATTGAGGAGATCAAAGAATGGAACCTGAAATCGCTGATTCGTTTTTAGGAGCCATGTTGGCTAAGCGCATCATACCCTGCCTGGACGTCAAAGACGGCCGTACCGTTAAAGGCGTCAACTTCGTCGATCTGCGCGATGCGGGCGATCCGGTTGAACTGGCGTGGCAATATTCGCGCCAAGGAGCGGATGAATTGGTTTTTTTGGATATTACAGCCACCCACGAACGGCGTAAAACCACTGTGGAGTTGGTTAAAGCGGTAGCGAGACAAGTTAATATCCCCTTTACCATCGGTGGTGGAATCAATGAACTGGCCGATGCTGATGTGTTATTGCATGCAGGTGCTGATAAGATATCTATCAATTCGGCAGCCGTACGGGACCCCTCGCTGATTGATCAATTGGCAGCGGCGTTCGGTAAACAGTTTGTCGTTGTAGCGGTGGATACGCGCAGCGTCGAAGGGAGGAATTACGTGCACCTGAATGGGGGCCGACTGAAAACGGGTATCGAAACAGAGGCGTGGATAAAGGAAGCGGAAAACCGTGGGGCGGGTGAGATTCTGCTAACATCGATGGATCATGACGGTACGAAGAACGGATTTGATTGTGGCTTTTTAAAAACAATCAATGACAACCTGTCCATTCCGCTTATCGCATCCGGAGGGGCAGGCAACAAGCAACATTTTATCGACGTGTTTGAGCAGGCAAACGTCGATGCAGCACTGGCAGCCTCGGTATTCCATTACGGCGAGATATTGATTCCGGATCTGAAAAATGAATTGCGACAGCACGGAATTGTGGTGCGGTAAGATGCCCGATCATTATCGGGATATCAAAATACGTTAAGCATATGGTAGACTTCGAAAAGAGCGGTGGCCTGGTTCCGGCCATCATACAGGATACACAAACACTGGAAGTGCTCATGCTGGGTTACATGAATGAAGAAGCATGGCAAAAAACCCAACTGGAAAAGCGCGTTACCTTTTTCTCCAGAAGCAAAAACAGGCTTTGGACCAAAGGGGAGGAGAGCGGGCATTTCCTCGAAGTAGTAAGCACCCACATCGATTGCGATAACGATACCATTTTAATAATGGCACAGCCCAAAGGGCCAACGTGCCACACGGGGAGCCGAAGCTGCTTTAATACCGAATATAATCATAACTTCATTTTCGAACTCTTAAGAGTCATCGATAATCGTTACGAGTTTCCAACGGCTGATTCCTATGTGAACCGATTACATGAACGCGGCTTGAATAAAGTCGCCCAAAAAGTAGGAGAAGAAGCGGTTGAGACAGTCATTGCGGCATTGGCCGAAGAGGAAGTCGATTTCGTGAACGAGGCCTCCGATTTGGTTTTCCATCTATTGGTCCTGTTGAGGGAGAAAAAGGTTCCGCTTGAGGTAATCGCCAAAAACCTGGAGAGCAGGCACCAATAGGAGTGATGAAAACATGTATAATCTCCAAATTGATAAAGCAGGAACCCTTTCGGGGCATCAGAACCCCATATTCGCGATAGCAAACGGCGTCGACCCGACAACAATATTTACAGGTGGGAATGACAAAGGCGTTGTGCAATGGAATCTGGAGGCCATGGCCTTTGAAAAAATCCTGTACCCCGTACAATTTTCCGTTTATGCCCTGCATCTCATCGCGAATTCAGCGTTGTTGGCCATTGGTACGCGGGATGGGAAAGTACACGTGGTAGACACTCAAACCCAACAATTGGTCGCCCGGCTTGAACATCATCAACGGCCGGTCTTTGCGATCAAATCGTTCAACAATAAGTCAGAACTGGTGGTTTCGTCCGAAGACGGCACCGTATCCATTTGGAATACGGAAGACTTTAACCTGTTGTACCATTTTAAGGTCTCTGCCCAAACTGTCCGTACCATTGCTATCAGCAATGACGAGCGATGGGTGGTGTTCGGTACGAAAGAAGGGGAGGTTAGGCTGTATAATGCCGTGGACTATACGTTCGTGGAAGAGCTGCCGGAACACACGCGGCCCGTCACATCCCTCTGTTTTTCGCCCGATGGCCGCTACCTGCTTACCGGCGGCCGGGATGCGCAACTCCATGTGCTCAGTGCAGGCAGCTTCGGGCTGGTGAAGGATTTTACGCCGCACCTGTTTACGGTGTATGCCATTACCTATCATCCCACACTTCCAATTTTTGCCACGGCCAGCCGCGATAAGAGTATTAAAGTCTGGGCAGCCGATGATTTCAGGCTATTGCGTACCGTCAGTTTCGAGAAAGGTTTTGATAGCCATTTTCTATCCATTAACGACATTGTTTGGAATCCTTTTAAAAACCAGTTGGTTTCCGTAAGTGACGATAAGCGGGCGATGGTGTGGGACGTGGCGTGGCAGAACGGCGGCTAAGCCATCGGGTTACAGCAAGTGCACCACCTGTTCCAGGTATTTCGTGTCTGTGTCGTCAAAATGGTCAACGTATTCGCTGTCAACATCCAGTACCGCAATCACCTCATCCTGCTTTAGAACAGGGATAACGATTTCTGATTTGGACTGAGCATTGCAGGCGATGTGGCCGGGAAAAGTGTCCACGTTGGGCACGAGGAGTGTTTCCGCACGTTCCCAGGCGGTGCCGCACACGCCTTTGCCTTTGGAGATGCGTGTACAGGCTACCGGCCCCTGAAACGGTCCCAATACCAATTCATTCATCCTAACCAAGTAAAAACCTACCCAAAAGAAGTCGAATTGTGTTTTGAGCACAGCCGATATATTCGCCATATTGGCGATGAGATCGGCCTCCCCATTCACCAACGCGCGAAGCTGGGGGAGCAGCGCTTCATACTGCTCCGTTTTGGTGCCCTCGATAATGTTAAATTCCTCGGCCATGACGATGGTTTGTTTCGCACCATTTGCGTGCATTGACGAATGCTTCCAGCCACGGCGATACCTCATCGTGACGGCCGGTTGGATAGTGCGCCCAATTCCATTGGAAGATGGAGCGCTCGATGTGCGGCATCGTCACCAAGTGACGGCCAGTGGCATCACAGAGCATGGCGGTAGCGAATGCCGACCCGTTGGGATGATGGGGATATGCTTCATAGGCATACTTGGCCACGATGTGGTAGCGATCTTCCGCATAAGGCAGGTCGAACTTCCCTTCGCCGTGCGATATCCAGACGCCGAGTGTGCTTCCGGCCAATGACGAAAGCATCACGGAATTGTTTTCCTGCAGCTTAACCGATACAAAGTTGCACTCATGTTTGCCCGAATCGTTGTGGAGCATCTTGCCATGTACGGCGTGGTCGGGATTGATGAGTTCCAGTTCCATGAAGAGCTGGCACCCGTTGCAGATACCGATGGAAAGGGTGTCTTCGCGTGCAAAAAAGTTGTCAAGCGTCGTTTTTGCTTTTTCGTTGTAAAGGAATGCCCCTGCCCACCCTTTGGCAGAACCCAATACATCCGAGTTGGAGAAGCCGCCCACCGTACCGATAAACTGGATGTCTTCGAGTGTTTCCCTGCCTGAGATGAGGTCAGTCATGTGCACATCCTTCACATCGAATCCAGCGAGGTACATCGCGTTGGCCATTTCACGCTCTGAATTAGAACCCTTTTCGCGGATGATAGCTGCCTTCGGTCGCGGCTTTCCTGAATTGGCCGCAGGTTTCCGGCCGGTGAATTGTGCAGGAAACCGGTAGGTGAGGGGTTGTTCTTTATAATTTGTATAGCGCACTTGCGCCAGGTCATTTTTTGTCTGTTTCTGGTCGAGCAGAGACGATGTCTTAAACCAAGTGTCCCGAAGTTCGCTGACGCTGAATGTAAAATGGTCGTCGCTGTTGATGAAGGTCACTTCGTCACCGCTGCACGCGAACCCGATTTTGGTGGCGATGATGCCACTATCTGCCAGGTGCTTTTCCAAAGCCTGATCATCGGTTGCCTGCAATACCACGGCAATATTTTCATTGAACAGTGCTTTTACGGTGTCGGTTTCGCCCAATGCCGACAAGTCGTAACGAGCGGCGAGGTCCGTGTCGGCAAAGCAGAGTTCGAGCAAGGTAGTCACCAGTCCGCCGGACCCTATGTCGTGGCCTGCGGCAACCAGTCCGTTTTTAATTGCTTCCTGGATGGTATTGAATGCGGTTTTGAAATAAGCCGCATCTTGTATGGTTGGCGCCTCGTTTCCGATTTTGTTGCGTATCTGGGCGAATGAGGATCCCCCAAGCTTAAAGGCATCTTTCGATAGGTTAACATAGTATATGGAGCCGGCTTGCTTACTCAACACAGGCTCCACGATGTTCGTGATATTGGTGCAGTTACCGCCAGCGGAAATGATAACCGTACCGGGTGCGATCACGTCTCCATTAGGGTATTTCTGTTTCATGGAGAGCGAATCCTTGCCGGTAGGGATGTTGATACCCAGTTCGATAGCGAAGTCGGAGCAACCCTTTACGGCATCGTATAAGCGGGCGTCCTCACCCTCGTTATTGCATGCCCACATCCAGTTGGCGGATAGCGATACGCCGGTCAGCCCGTTTTTGATGGGAGCGAAGACCAGGTTTGACAGCGCTTCGCCAATCGCGTTGCGCGACCCGGCTACGGGATCGATAAGGGCTGAAAGTGGGGCATGGCCTACCGTATTAGCCACCCCTTCTGTAGAACGATAGTCGAGCGCCATGACGCCCACATTGTTGAGTGGCAATTGCAAGGGGCCGACGCATTGTTGTTTGGCTACCCGACCACCCACGCAACGGTCAACCTTGTTGGTGAGCCAGTCCTTACAGGCTACGGCTTCCAATTGCAACAGTTGGGAAAGGTATTCGGGGATGTCTTCTACACGGTAGTCTACCGCCGCATAATCGCGGGAAACCCGTTGGTCGGTCATCACCGTTTTCGGCGAAGAGCCGAAGAAGTCGGACAACGCATAATCGAGCGGCTTTTCACCGCTTGAGCCCGATTGGAACACGAAGCGATGGTCGCCGGTCACCTTTCCCACGGTGTACATGGGAGCCCGCTCACGGTCGGCAACCGTTTGGAGCTGCCGGAGGTCGCCCTCGCCGATGATCAGGCCCATACGTTCCTGGGATTCATTGCCGATGATTTCCTTTGCCGAAAGGGTAGGGTCGCCTACGGGAAGTTTATCCAAATCAATGTGTCCACCTGTTTCTTCCACCAGTTCGGAGAGGCAGTTGAGGTGCCCGCCGGCACCATGGTCATGGATGGAAACAATCGGGTTGTGGTCTGACTCGACGAATGCGCGGATGGCATTGGCCGCGCGTTTCTGCATTTCAGGGTTTGCGCGCTGGATAGCGTTCAGCTCGATGCCCGAACCATAGGCGCCGGTATCGGCCGATGACACTGCCGCGCCGCCCATACCGATGCGATAGTTTTCGCCGCCGAGTACGACAATCTGGTCACCCATTTTCGGCGTGTGTTTTTTTGCTTGTTCTGCTTTACCATAACCCACGCCACCGGCCATCATGATGACCTTGTCGTAACCCAGTTTTCGGTTGGCTTCCTCGTGTTCGAAAGTCAGTACCGAACCGGCGATAAGCGGCTGGCCAAATTTGTTGCCGAAGTCCGAAGCACCGTTCGATGCTTTTATGAGAATATCCACGGGCGTCTGGTATAGCCAGTTACGTTCATCCATGGTGTGTTCCCATGGGCTATCTTCCAGCAAGCGGGAATAGGCCGTCATGTAAACGGCGGTGCCTGCCAGCGGTAAAGCGCCCTGGCCACCAGCCAGGCGATCGCGGATTTCGCCGCCCGACCCAGTGGCCGCGCCCGAGAAGGGTTCCACGGTGGTGGGGAAGTTATGAGTTTCGGCTTTCAGGGAGAGCACGGAATCGAATTCCTGTTCGGTATAGAAATCGGGCTTATCGGCCGACTTAGGAGCGAATTGCGTGACCCGCGGACCTTTAATGAAAGCTACATTATCCTTATAAGCCGATACGATTTCATTGGGATGAGTTTCGGACGTCTTCTTTATGAGCTTGAATAGCGATGAAGGTTGCTCCTCACCATCGATGACGAAGGTCCCGTTGAAGATTTTATGCCGGCAGTGCTCGGAATTGGCCTGTGAGAACGCAAATACTTCGGAATCGGTCAGCTTACGGCCGATTTTATCGGATAGTTGGTGAAGGTATTCCACTTCATCGGGACTCAGCGCCAGACCTTCCTGCTTATTGTATGCGTCGATGTCGTCAATTTCCGTGATGGATTCCGGTGATATATGGATCGTGTAAAGATCCTGCGTCAGTCCGGCGAATTTCTGAGAGACCATTGGATCGAAATCGGTAAAATCGTCGACAACAGGCATATATTCCTCAATGCGGTTGATGCCGCGGATCCCCATATTCTGGGTGATTTCTACCGCATTCGTACTCCAGGGGGAAACCATGGCCGCTCGCGGGCCTACGAAGTCGCCTGCAACGGATTCCCCGTCGATTTTTGTGGCGTTTCCAAAAAGCCAGTTAAGTTTTGTAATGTCTTCAGCCGTTGGTGCTGATTCGGTTTGAACACCGTAAACGGTGTTTTTGGGGTTCACAAAGAAATGGATCATTAGTGTTATCCTCGAAGCATAGAATTCCTTGCGCAAAGATACGACTAATTTTGGCGAAGTCCATCACTTTACTATAACTCTTCTTCACGCTCCAGCATCAATATGGCGTTTTGGGACACAATGAAGTATTTCTCTCCCTGGTATTGAATTTCGGTGGCGGCGCTGGTATGGAAAATGGCTAAATCGCCCTCTTTTGCCTGCAGGGGAATGTATTTAACCTTTTCCTCCTGAGGCTTCCACGCGTCATCGTCTTCCGCCGGTACAGGTAATACATAGCCTGGTCCGGTTTTCATTACATAACCCCATTGTACTTTTTCCTTTTCGTGCACACCCGGAGGAAGGTACAGTCCGGTCGCAGTACGTTCGGTCGGCACCGCAGGTTTGATTAATATGCGGTCGCCCACCACTATCAGTTTTTTCAGTTTATTATCTTGTGTAATGTGCGTAGTCATACTTGTAATCGTTCTTACCGATGGCTAGCAAAAGGCGTGCAGTAAGCCAGCAGGGTGCCATTGTGGCATCCTGCCGTTGGTTAAGGACGCTATTTTTTGCCAAAAAAACCACCCAACAAGCCACCCACATCATCCACACCTAGTTTGCCGTCGCCGTTTTGATCAAGCAGACCACCCAGTATGTTGCCCCCTGATTGTCCGCCCAGCATGCCACCGAGCAAATCGCTCAATCCGCCGCCATCGCTCACGTTGTTGTTGCGGCTCTGCTTACCAAGATAACCCATTACAATTGGGGCTAACATCGCCAATATTTTGGATACCGTGCCGGATGAGACGCCCGTTTTTCCACTAATTGCCTGCTCCACCGCACCACGCTTATCGCCCAGCATATGGCCTAATATGCCATTTCCATCGCTAGTATCGTTATTTCCTAAAAAGCCCTGAAGGTTGTTAAGGATACTGCCGTCATGTTTTGAGCCGATGGCACTCAGAATACCTTGTGCGCCGTTACCACTGCTCGCATTGTTCTGCAATGCACGCAGCAACGCTGGGAGCGCATTGGACACCACGGCCTGCGTTTGTTCGGCCGATGCGTCGGTGTTGCGTGAGATACCATCAACAACTTCTTTACCAAGGTTGCCGTTAATAAGGTCTAAAATACTATCCATAATCTACCTGTTATTTGTTGGTACTAATGTAAGTATTTTTTGAGATTTCGTAACTTGCCTGCCATTAAAAAGAAGCACATGACCTACTTAGAAAAATTGGCGGCGATCCGCCACTTGATGAAACAAGAACAGATCGATGCATACCTGATTCCTTCATCTGACCCACATATCAGTGAATATTTGCCGGACCGCTATAAATGCATCGCCTGGGTCTCGGGTTTCACGGGCTCTGCCGGTACATTAGCCATTACCCAATCGTTTGCCGGTCTGTGGACCGATTCGCGGTATTTTGTCCAAGCGAGTGAACAGCTTGTCGACAGCGGGTTTGAATTAGTAAAACTGAAGGTTCAACATGCGGCGGAGTATGCCGATTGGTTGGCAGCGAATTTGCCTGCTGGGGCTACCGTTGCTTTTGATGGTTGGTTGATGTCGGCATCGTCAGCTGCCGCCGTCCGGAAGCCTTTGATAGCCGTTGGGGTGGAATTGAGGGAAGATACCGACTTGTTGACGCCGTTGTGGACCGACCGACCTGCATTGCCGGAGAGCCCGGCATACCTTCTGGGCGAGGCAATTACCGGCGAGACGACCATCTCCAAACTTACCCGTTTGCGTGCCGAAATAGTTCGAAACCATGCCGATGCTCATTTTATCTCGTCGTTAGACGACGTCGCATGGTTGCTGAACATACGGGGCAACGATGTTGTTTGTAACCCTGTGGTGTTAGCGTTTGTGCTCGTCACCAGCGAAACAGCTACACTGTTTATCGATCGGGCGAAGCTATCCCGGCAAGAGCAGGCAACGCTCCAAGCTTCCGGTGTCGAAATTGCAGATTATATGCAGGTTGATGATTACTTAGAGGATTTATCGGGCAAGATGTTCCTTGTTGACCCGAGACGTACGAGTAGCCGTATATACAATCTGTTGCTGCCGGGAGTGCAGGAAGAGATTAATCCGACCACCCGGTTCAAATCGGTAAAGAATACTGTGGAGATTGGCCACACCCGTAAAACGATGGTAAAAGACGGGGTGGCACTTACCCGTTTTTTTAAATGGTTGGAAGAAACTATCGGTAACGAAACAGTTTCGGAGTTATCATTAACCGATCAGCTACGTATGTTCCGCGCCGAGCAGGATGGATTTGTTGGTGAAAGTTTCGATACCATAGCGGGATATCGTGCCCATGGCGCATTGCCCCATTATAAGGCTACGGCAGCAAGCAACAGTGAAGTGCAAGCTGAGGGGCTGCTTTTGGTCGATTCGGGCGGTCAATACCTTACGGGTACAACCGATATTACCCGTGTCGTAGCGCTGGGCACCCCTTCGGAAGAAGAACAGGCAGACTACACATTGGTGCTTAAAGGGATGATTGAGGGAAGTACCGCAGTTTTCCCAAACGGTACGCGGGGTTACCAGATCGATGCCCTCACCCGAAAGCCGCTTTGGGACGAATTGCGTAATTATGGTCACGGCACCGGGCATGGCGTCGGGTTTTTCCTCAATGTGCATGAGGGCCCGCATACCCTCAATGGGGCAGCTGTAGATGTGCCCATAGTGCCGGGGATGGTGACCTCCATCGAACCGGGATTGTATCGCGAGGGCGAGTATGGTATCCGTATCGAAAACTTGGTATTGAGTGTCGACCATGCAGATACACGGTTCGGTTCCTTTATGGCATTCGAAACATTGACCCTCTGCTACATCGATACCCGCTTGATAGATAAGTCACTCCTCGAAACAAAACAGGTGAGTTGGTTGAATAAATACCACGCGACGGTCTATGACCAGCTGGCTCCTTACCTGGATGAGCAGGAACAGCACTGGTTGGCAAAAAAGACGGCTGCGATTTAGCTTGGTAGGGGCCTAAAAATGGAAGAGCCGGTTACCGGGCGGTAACCAGCGTCTTCCTACCTATTAAAACAAACCAAAATCTTTATTGGCCCCGAGGCCGGAATTATATTTCTCTATTCAATATTGTCGCTTTTCCAGCGACATACATTCATCAATCACTCGTCGGTGCCGCATCGCTTTCATCCGAATTTGTAATGGAAATCGATAGCAATTTATCAGATCCTTCGGACGAATAACCACGCCGACGGTTGATTACAGGTACAAACATAAAATTTAAATCCAATTTCTCATAGTTAAAAAGTGTTAAATTGTTATTTTTTTTTAATTGGGGCCAGCCCTATAGACTACGCGATTTGCAATATTAAGGGTCTGTTTTACATAATTAGTTTTGCTAATTCTATTTAGCTATAATGCCTGCGCAGCGCTAAATAATCTTTCGACTGCCCATTTATTTTTGAAATTCAAAAAATGAAAATGCAATTGAGAATATGGGAAATGCTAGATTGATAAAAAAGCCACACGAAGGTGGCTTTTCCAATGGTCTGTTTTCGGCAGGAAGTTAACTAGTTGTATATTGTGGTTTTCGTTGCAAATGATTCTTCATGAGTTGTTGCGGCCTGCTGTTTTCAATAATCAAACTTGCCGCTCCCAATAATTCCGCTTCATAACCGAGGTTGGAAACGACCACGGTTGTGTTTTCTACGAGTTTAGGGATACAGAACTCGTTGATAGCGCGTTGGACCGGAGGGAGGAGCAATCCGCCGGTGGCCGCTCCCCTTCCGCTAAGGACGATGCGTTCGGGATTCATGATGTGGATAAGGGTGGCGATGCCCTTGCCCATCATGAATGCCGCATCAGAAATGGTCGTAATGGCCAATTGGTCACCCTTGCGTGCGGCATCAATCAAATGGTCTCCTTCGGATTTGGTAGGAGCCGCAAAAAGTTGCTGAAGACTCGAAGTTGTACCTTCGGCGATCGCCTGTTTGGCGTTTTCTACGGCAACAAGCAGTGATGCGTCTACTTCCATGCACCCCCGTTTGCCGCAGGAGCAAAGTTTGTTGCTATGGGAGAGCGGGATGTGGCTGAATTCGCCGGCGTATCCGTTATGCCCTCTAAAGAGACTCCCATTTACGATCATACCCAGTCCGATTCCCCAACCCATGTTAACCACCATCACGTCCCGTAGGCCCTTTGCTGCTCCAAAATGCAGTTCAGCAATGGCTATCGCACTGGAGTCGTTTTCGATATATACCGGTAGACCCAAGCGTTGGATGAGTCGATCACGCAAACCTATAGATTCATTGTCGGTTAGAAAGGTAGCATTTACTCCTTTTTCAACATCAATGAACCCCGGCATGGCAATCCCAACACCCACAATGTTTTCGCGCTTTACATTTGCGGATGTGATATAGCGGTCTATCGCTATACATAATTGTCGGAATGCGTCCGGATTATCCGGTAGAGGTAGAGAAAAAATCTTTTCGGGATACGCTGGTTCATTTGCCAGGTTATAAAGGATAATGCGGGTGACGAACTGGTCCATCGCAATGGCAATGATGTACGTTTTTACCTTTTTGTTGAGCCGGTATGTTACCGCACGTCGTCCGCCAGTTGATGGTGCAAGTCCATGTTCTACCACATGCCCGTCTTTCAGCATTCCGTTCATGATGCTGGTGACATTCGGTACGCTTTTGTTTGCGCGTGTACTTACTTCAGCCACTGAAAGCGCACCGTTATAATAGAGCAATTTAAATATGGCTTTCTTTAACTGATCTTGATGAGGCTTCACTGTGCAGTGGTTATTATGTAACAACTCATACAAACTTAATAAAATAAACATCTAATCCAATAAACTTATTAAAAAAAGGCATTAAGATGTTATTATCTATTGATAATCAATCATTTAATTTTTATTATTGATTTGATTCCGACGAATTCATACACATCTGCCGGCTTTTGTCCGGCGATTTGCCTACATTTACTCCTATTGCGGTAACGCATAAACCAAATACAAATCAATTCAGATCGGATAGCCAATGCAGCAGGATAGTATACAACGGTTTTCCCATCGGGCTGAGAACTATGACAGGTTCCGGCCGGGATATCCGCAGGCACTTCTCCAGTTCCTCCACGAAGCGGTGCCGATAACCTCTGATCTTGTCATTGCCGATATCGCCGCGGGGACGGGCATATTTACGGAGCAGGTTGCAAGGTGGGGTAACCGGATATATGTGGTAGAGCCCAACCCTTACATGAGGAGTATGGCATACCGGAGGTTAAACGGGTGCGAACAATGTGTATTTCTGAACGGTACTGCCGAAGCAACCGGATTACCCGATAACTCGGTCGATTTTTTTGTCTCCGCCCAAGCCTTCCATTGGTTTGATTTGGCCAGGGCAAGGGTGGAGTTTGAGCGCGTGGGCCGCAATGCGCATGTGGCCATTGTGTGGAACCTACGAAATACGCGCAGTGCCTTCGAAGCAGACTACGAGGCGTTTATCCGTACATACGCAACGGATTATCTCCAAGTGAGCCAACGGAAGATGGATAAGGCAGACGTCAACTCCTTTTTCGTTCCATTGCGGCCACAGTACCGTGTTTTTGGGCATGTCGATTCGCTCTCCTATCAGCAGCTGCTGGGTCGCACACTTTCTTATTCGTTTTTGCCGGATGAGGCATCGCCCATTGCGGCCGAAATGATCGGGGCATTGGCCACGCTGTTTGAGACACACCAGCGGAAGGGTAACGTGCGACTGTCGTATAAAACACGATTGTTTCTTGGTAAGGTTTGATGAAGTGTTGAATTTGAAGGTTTGCCAATATCCATAGCTTAAAACAGATAACCAAAATGAACAAACGTTATTATTCGCTTGATGTGTTCCGCGGAGCTACCGTGGCATTGATGATTCTGGTAAACAACCCCGGTAGCTGGGCACATCTTTTTCCACCATTGGGCCACGCTCCATGGCATGGGCTTACACCCACAGATTTGGTATTTCCGTTTTTTCTTTTCGCCGTAGGCAATGCGATGGCCTTTGTGATGCCGCGGCTGCGGGAAGCGGGCGATACCACTTTCTGGAAAAAGGTGTTGAAGCGTACCGCATTGATTTTTGGTATTGGGCTGCTGCTCAACTGGTGGCCTTTTGTAAGCTGGGAAGGGGAGGCGCTGGCATTCAAACACTGGGTTAGCCCCGACGACCCGGAACGGGGTATCCGTATTTTTGGTGTGTTGCAGCGTATTGCGCTGGCTTACTGCTTCGCATCCATTGTGGTGTACTACTTCCGGGAAAAGTGGATTATCGTTATTTCGGCAGTTTTGTTGCTCGGATATTGGCTGCTTTGTGTGTTGTTTGGTGGTGCCGATCCGTATAGCCTGGATGGCTGGTTCGGTACGGCGGTCGATAAGAACGTGCTGGGTGTTGCCCACCTGTATCGGGGCGAGGGGGTTCCGTTTGATCCGGAGGGGTTGATGAGCACATTGCCGGCCATCGTGCAGGTAGTGGTGGGCTACCTCACCGGCCGGTACATCCGGGCGCAGGGTCAGGTGGAATGGCTATGGCCCCGGCTGACGGCATCGGCCGAGCCGATATATAGGATGCTGGCCGGCTTGTTCGTGGTAGCGGCGTTGCTGGCGTCTTTGGGCTTGTTTTGGGGGTTGGAATTCCCTATCAACAAGAAAATATGGACCAGTTCAT
>Ga0182739_1001375_pt1 | contig 25649 bp, 24 predicted proteins | sample eDN5th30CBELigBY_FD_128873 | JGI IMG/M metagenome (GOLD analysis project Ga0182739, IMG submission 128873) | Enriched backyard soil microbial communities from Emeryville, California, USA - eDNA 5th pass 30_C BE-Lig BY (version 2) (version 2) | ecosystem: Environmental > Terrestrial > Soil >... | reverse complement strand
TGCCGCCGGTGTACCCCTCGGTACGGAGCGTCTTGACCAGCTCCGCGGTCGCCTGACCGGCGCCGACCACCACGACGGCGCCGGTCATGTCAGTCCCCCGATGCAGACGTACTTCATCGAGACGTAGTCGTCGATCCCGTGGCTGGAGCCCTCGCGGCCGTAGCCGGAGTGCTTGACCCCGCCGAACGGCGCGACCTCGGTCGCGACGAGGGATTCGTTGACGCCCACCATGCCGAACTCGAGGCCCTCGGCCACGCGGATCGAGCGGGCGAGGTCGGCGGTGTAGAAGTAGGCGGCCAGGCCGTAGGGGGTGGCGTTGGCCCGCTCGAGGACCTCCTCCTCGGTCTCGAAGGTCGAGATCGGCGCGACCGGGCCGAACGTCTCGGCGCGCACGATCTCCATGTCGTCGTGGACGTCGAGCACGACCGTCGGCGCGTAGAACAGCCGGTCGGCGGTGCCGCCGGTGACGACCCGCGCACCCCCGTCGCGGGCGCTTTCGACGACCGAGCTGATCGACTCGAGCGCGCTGCGGTTGATGACCGGGCCGATGTCGGTGCCCTCCGCCAGGCCGTCGCCGACGACGAGCGCCGCGGCGGCCGCGGCGAAGCGCTCGGCGAACGCGTCGGCGATCGAGGACTGCACGTAGATGCGGTTGGTGGCGACGCAGGTCTGGCCGGCGTTGCGGAACTTGCTGGCGATGGCGCCGGCGACCGCGCGATCGAGGTCGGCATCCTCGAAGACGATGAGGGGTGCGTTGCCGCCGAGCTCGAGCGTGACCCGCTTGAGCGTCTCGGCGGAGTCGCGCGCGATCGAGCGGCCCACCTCCGTCGATCCGGTGAACGAGACCTTGCGCACCGCAGGGTTGGCGGTGAGCGCGCCGCCGACCACGGAGCCGGAGCCCGTGACGACGTTCACCACGCCCGCCGGGATGCCGGCCTCGGCCGCGAGCTGCGCCAGCGCGATCGCCGAGAACGGGGTCTCGGCGGCCGGCTTGATGACCACCGTGCACCCGGCGGCGAGCGCCGCCCCCGCCTTGCGGGCGATCATGCTCGAGGGGAAGTTCCAGGGCGTGATGATGCCCACGACCCCGACCGGCTCGCGCGTCACGTGCAGCCGGCGGTCGGCGGTGTTGGCCGGGATCACCTCGCCGTAGATGCGGCGGGCCTCCTCGGCGTACCACTCCAGGTACGACACGGTCTGGGCGATCTCGGTGCGCGCCTCGCGCAGCGGCTTGCCCTGCTCGGTGGAGAGCAGGACGGCGAGCTCCTCGGTGTTCGCCACGACCAGTTCGGTCCAGCGGCGGATGAGCGTCGCGCGCTCCTTCGCGGGCACCCGGCGCCAGTCGCGCTGGGCCCGCTCGGCGATGCTGACGGCGAAGTCGACGTCGCCGGCGTCCATGTGCGGCACGCGGCCGATGACGGTGTCGTCGGCGGGGTTGCGCACGTCGGTGAGGACGCCGCTCGCGGCGGCCACCCACTCGCCGCCGATGAGGACGGCGGAGCGGTTGCGGACGGCATCAAGGGTTCCGGAGTTCACGGGCACGGACTCATGCTAGGAGGGCCCCCCACCCCATTCGATGTACCCGGGCACAGCGAATGGCGCCCTTGATGGGCAGGCGCACAGGGCTCAGGACCCGCCGGCCCCGCTCTCGATGGCCTTCAGCGACAGGTGGAGGTCGACCAGGTCTTCGAAGGAGTTCAGGTCGCGACTCGTCAGACGCTCGATCAGCTGCAGCCGGTAGCGCAGGGTGTTGCGGTGCACGAACAGCATGGAGGCCGTCTCGGTGGTCTGGCAGTCGTTGGCCAGGAACGCCTGCAGTGTCGCCACCAGGTTCGCGTTGTGCTCGCGGTCGTAGTCGATGAGCGGGCGCAGCGCCTCCTCGCCGATGTGCCGCAGCGGGACCTTCATGTTGGCCAGCACGATGCGCGACATGTTCATGGTGCGCGGACTACCGCCGGATCCGCCGTGCCGCAGTGCCTCCTGGGCCTCGAGCCAGGACAGCCGCAGGCCGGCGATGCCGGTGTACAGCCCGCCGTAGCCGATCGTCGTCGGACCGAGCTGCTGCAGGTACTGCACGGTCGAGCTCGCGAGCGCGTCGATCGGCACGCCCTCGGGGGCGATGACGGCGATCAGGCCGTCGACCTGCGCGACGATGTAGGAGTTGGCGTGCTCGCGCAGGAACATGTCGCCGTTCCACGGGATGTCGGCCAGGCGCTCCTGCGGCCATTGCACGCGCGCGAGGAGCACCCGGTGGGGGGTGTCGAACGACAGGCCCTCGCGGCTCAGCCTTCGCTCCGCCTCGTGATCGGCCAGATCGCCCTGGACGTAGTCGCCGAGCACCTGGCCGAGCAGCTCGCGCCGGCCGTGCAGCTCGGCCTGCCGGCGCGAGAGCTCCAGCGCGATGAGCGCGATCGCGAACTTGATCGTCGCGTCGGCGTCGGCGTCGGCCTCGCCCTTGGAGCACAGGAAGGCGACCACGTGATCCTTGTAGGTGATCGGGTAGACGGCCACGTCATCCACCACGCTGCCGTGCACCAGATCAGGGCGCGCGGCGATGATGCCGCCCACCGCCCATGGCTCGCGCTCGGGACGTGAGGCGAGCACGTTGCCGTGATAGTCCAGGATCGCGATCGGCTTGCCGATCTTGCGCCGCAGCGTGTCGAGCAGCCCGTCGAGGCCGAGCCGGGTGAGCAGGGCGTCGGTGAGTTCCTCATAGGAGTCGAGGTTCTGCTGCACCGCCGCGTACCGGTCGCTGGCGATGCGCTCCACGACGTGTTCGCCGATCGAGCGGAAGCTCGTCGTCATCGGCACGTCGATCAGCGGCAGGTCGAACTGGCTCGCCGCATCGATCATGCGCTGCGGGATGTGATCGTGATCGAACCCGAGCGAGATGCCGACGGCGGTGACGTTCGCCTTCGAGATCTGCTCGATGAACCGGTCGATCTCGGGCGAGTCCGGGTCGGTCCACGAGCTGCCGAGGGTGAGGATCAACTCATCACCCAGCAGGTACGGCGACGGGTCCACCAGTTCGGTCACGGTGACCCACCTGACCTCGCGGTCGAGGTAGGCCTCCGGCGCATGGATGGCTCGCAATTGCAGCGACCGCTCGTCCAGCAGCGAGCGCAGCGTGACCGCCGCGAAGCGCGGAGTCGAGTTCGGCATCGCCCCTCCCACCGCCGTCCAGTCTACGCCGGGCGGCTCCGGCCTCAGCCGAGGTCGATGGGCGTCTCGACCGGCTGCCCGAGGACGCCGTTGCGCAGGTTCCGCACCGCGAGCTCGATCATGTCGCGCCGGGTCTCGACGGTGGCGCTGCCGATGTGCGGCAGCAGCACGACGCCCTCGAGCTCGACCAGCGGGTGATCCAGCGGCAGGGGCTCCTGCTCGAACACGTCGAGCGCCGCACCGGCGATCTTCTTGGTCTTCACGGCCTCGATGAGGTCGCCGGTGTTGACCACGGCGCCGCGCGCCATGTTGATCAGGTACGCGGTGTCCTTCATCATGGCGAAGTCCTCGGCGATGAAGAACCCGCGGGTGCGCTCGGTCAGCGGCACCTGCAGCACGACGAAGTCGGACTCGGCGAGCAGGTCCTCCCACTCGCGCCACTCGGCCAGGCCCGCGGTCTCGGACTCGGGACGCTTGTTGCGGTTGTGGTAGATGACGTTGACGTTCAACGGCTTCAGCAGCTGCGCCAGGCGCGATCCGATGCGGCCGAGTCCGACGATGCCGACGGTCGAGCCGTGCACGTCGCGGGTGAGCGGGGCATCGCCCTCGTCCTTGATCCAGCGGCCGTCACGGGTGTACGCATCGAACCCCACGATGCCGCGGCCCATGGCGATGATCAGGCCGAGGGTGAGCTCGGCGACGGCGTTGTCGAGTACGCCGGGGGTGTTGGTGGCGATGACGCCGGCGGCCTTGAGGTCGGCCGCGACGAGGCTGTCGTAGCCGACGCCGTAGTTCGACACCACCTTCAGCTCCGGCAGCTGCGCGAGGGCGGCGGCGTCGACCGGGGTCGCTCCGTCCATGATCCAGCCGACCGGCGAGGGGTAGGAGGAGAAGTCGGTCGTGCCCTCGGGCACCTCGATCACCTCGAAGTCCTTCTCGAGGTCGGCGATCAGGTCGGCGGGGACGTGCGTGGAGTTGAAGACGATGGGGCGTGACATGAGGGGTATCTCTCTCGGAGTGGGTGGTGGATGGGTCAGAAGTCGATCTGGGTGGACGGGATGCTGACCTCGATGTCCTCGAGCTCGTCGGACATCATGATCTGGCAGGCCAGCCGGCTGGTCTCGGTGGATTCGGGGACCACTCCGAGCAGGGCCGACTCGCTCGGACCGGGCTCGTCGAGCTTGTCGAACCACGGCTTGCCGACCCGCACGTGGCAGGTCCCGCAGATGGCCCCGCCACCGCACTCGGCGACGATGCCCTGTACGAGCTCCTGGCGGGCACCCTCCATGAGGGACCAGCCGTCCGGGACGTCGATCGAGACGCGGTTCCCGTCTGGCTCGTCGAAATGCGCTCTGACCATCTCAGAGGAACACCGTGAGGGCCTTGGCCAGCATCACGCTCTGATCGAGGTGCACCGTGCGGTGCAGCAGCAGCCAGGATCCCTCGGACTCCACGAGCACGTCCTTGCGCTTGCCGACGAAGAAGTTCTGCTCGTCGTCGATGCGGTTCTGGTAGACGAAGATGCGCGAGCTGGCGGTCACGCGACGCGAGCCGGGCTCGCCCTCGCACTCCGGGATCCAGGTGTTGGTCACCAGGTGCGAGACGCGCGAGGGCGGCTCTTCAGCCCAGTGGATGTTGGTCTTCAGCTGGTTGACGCGCTTGGTGATGATCGTCATGCCCTCGTCCATCCAGGCGAGGTCCTTGCCCTCGGTGGTGAACTCGGTGGTCGCGGTGCGGGGCACGTTGCGCACGATCGGCACGAAGTAGCGCACGTCGGGGTGCAGCAGCTTCAGCCACTCGTCGTATTCGCGGTAGTCCAGCAGATCCGCCTCGCGGTAGAGCCAGGTCTGCACGGAGGACAGCAGGGCGAGGTCGGTCATTCCGCGTCCTCCTTCTTGACCGGCACCAGGTCGTCCCACGACTCGGCGTTCATGAACTCGTTCCAGCGGTTGTAGAAGATGCGGGCGTTCTCTTCGGTGAAGACGCCGTTCTCGACGGCCCCCTCGATGCCCTCGAGTTCGACCGCGTGGCCGAGGCCCATCTCGTAGTTGAAGTAGATGCTGCGCGAGACGGTGCCCTTGCTGGACTCGGTGGCGTAGGACCAGTTCTCCATGTCGTCGGACTCGGTCAGGCCGCCGGGGCCGGAGTAGGACATGTAGTAGTTGCGCGCGGCCTCCTTCACCGACTCGGGGGCGTCCCGGTCGACGAGGAAGATGCGCCACATCTCCATCTGGGTGGGCGAGATCGGATGGAACACCGCGATGGTGCGCGGCTGCCTGCCGTGGAAGGACATGTTCGGGAAGATGGTGCCGACGGTCATGCTGACCCGGCGCTGGTCGCCGAACTTCTCGACCCGGCGGTCGTAGTTGCGCCGGTCGTACGCGGCGGCCTCCTCGTCGAGGGTCCAGCCGGGCCGGTACTCGGGCTCGGCGTAGTGCGGCGGCTCGCCGATCAGGCCGTGGCCGAGCGCGGGGAAGCCGATGGTGGTCGCGGCGTCGGGCTCGTCGTCACGCCGGCCGCGGCCGCCGCTCGGCCCGATGCCGACCAGGTCGACCGACCGGTGGCTGATGTCGTGGTAGTTGTCGCCGATGAAGTTCTCGGGCGCGAACTTCCAGTTCGTGTTGACGCGCCACTTGTAGATGCCGCCGATCATCTCGTTGTTGCCCTCGGAACCGTCGCGGCCGTCGAGCGCGTAGTCGAGGTAGAGGCGCATGTCGCCGAGGTAGTCCTCGAAGGTCGGCACCTGCGGGTCCCAGGAGGCCCAGACGGTGCGCTTGTAGACGTGCACCTTGGGGGCGCGGACGAGGCCCCAGTCCTTCTTCTCGAGCTCTCCGTGGTAGTAGGTCGAGAACCCGGGGACGCCGGCGAGGTCGCCCGGCTGCTCCACGATCCGGCCGTCCATCGAGTAGCTCCACCCGTGGTACGGGCAGCTGAAGGTGCGCGCGTTGCCCATGTCGTTGCGGCACAGCTTCATGCCGCGGTGGGTGCACGTGTTGAGCAGGACGTGGACCTTGCCCTCCATGTCGCGGGTCACGATGACGGCGTCGGTGCCCATCTTGGACACCACGTAGTCGCCGTTGTTGGGGATCTGGTCCTCGTGCGCGACGAACAGCCACGCACGCGTGAAGATGCGGTCGAGTTCTTTGCGGAAGATCTCGTCCTCGACGAAGATGCGACGGCTGACGAGACCGCGCTCGGGGACGATGAGCTCGGTGGGGTTGTCCATGGGTCTTCCTTCGGTGAGTTCTCGCGCCGGCGATGCATCACCGTCAGCGGTGGCCGGCGTCTCTCACGCTAATCAGCGCGGACGGCACACCCTATGTCGCGCGCCACCACGAACCGGCAGTTCTTAGTGCGCTCGCACAACGGGTGGCGACGACAGCTCGACCCCGCCCGGAACGCGGATGCACGCCACCTCGGTGTGCCTCTTCAGCTCCAGAACGGGGCGGATCACGGCACAGTCGTCGATGGCACGCGGGCAACGCGGATGGAACGGGCAGCCGCTCGGAACGGCCGCCGGATCCGGGACCTCGCCGGCCAGCGTGCGCGGCAGGATGTGCGCGCCGTCGGCCACCGGGATCGCGTCGACGAGCGCGCGCGTGTACGGATGCTGCGGATCGTTCCAGACGTCGGCCGTGCGCCCCTGCTCGACCACCTTGCCGAGGTACATGACGGCCACGCGATCGCTGATCGCGCGCACGATGCCGAGGTCGTGCGAGATGAACAACAGCCCGATCGAGGCGTCGCGGCAGACGTCCATGAACAGCTCGGCGACGTACGCCTGGGACGACGCGTCGAGCGCCGAGATCGGCTCGTCGGCGACGATCACCTCGGGGCGCGACGCGAGCGCGCGGGCGAGCGCGATGCGCTGGCGCTGGCCGCCGGAGAACTCGTGCGAATACCGGCCGGCCGCCGTCGACGGCAGACCCACCCGGTCCAGCAGCCCCGCGACCTCGCGCTCACGCTCACGGGCCGCCACCGGCTCGTCGGCGCGGGCCCGCACCGCCTCGGCGAGCTGGGCACCCACCGTGCGGCGCGGATTCAGCGCCGCGGCGGAGTCCTGGAAGATCATCTGCACCGGGCGCAGACCCGCCGGCCGGGAACGCCGGCCGAGCGTGCGCACCGGGGTGCCGCGGAACTCGACCGAGCCCGAGGTGATCGGCGCGAGTCCCATCACCGCCCGGGCGACCGTCGACTTGCCGCAGCCGCTCTCGCCCACCACGCCCAGGATCTCGCCGGGCCGCAGGTCCAGGCTGATGCCGTCGACGGCGCGCACGACGGCGTGGTCGGGCCGCTTGAACGCCACCACGAGGTCCTGCACGGTGAGGACGGGTGCCGTGTCGGGGGTCGTCATCGTCTCTCCGGGGTGCTCTGCTCGTCGCGGGTCACCGTCGAGAGGGCCGCGAGCATGGTGCGGGTGTAGGGGTGCTTCGGGGCGGTGAACAGCTCGCCGCTCGGACCGGACTCGACGATGCGGCCCGACTGGAAGACGACCATGTCGTCGGCGATGCTGGAGAGCACGCCCAGGTCGTGCGTGATCACGACGGTGGCGATGCCGATCTCGCTGCGCAGCTGGTCGAAGAGCTCGAGGATCCCCGCCTGCACGGTCACATCGAGCGCGGTGGTCGGTTCGTCGGCGATGAGCACCTGGGGATCGCAGGCCAGGGCGATCGCGATCGCGACGCGCTGCCGCATCCCGCCCGAGAGCTGGTGCGGGTAGACGTCGACCAGCTTCTGCGGGTTCGGCAACCGGACCCGGCCGAGCAGGTCGGCGGCCTTGCGCGTGGCGTCGGAGCGGTTCAGCCCCAGATGCCTGCGCATGTGGTCGGTCATCTGGGCGCCGATGGTGAGCATCGGGTGCAGGCTGCTCAGCGGGTCCTGGAAGACCATCGCGACCCGGCGGCCGCGCAGACCGCGCAACTGCGACTCGCGCATGCCGACCAACTCGGTGCCGCCGAGCAGGATCGACCCGGTGACCCGCGAACCGCGCGGCAGCAGGCCCATGACGGCGAGGCTCGAGATCGTCTTGCCGCTTCCGCTCTCGCCCGCGATCCCCAGGATGCGGCCGGGCTCGACCCGCATGCCGATCTCGCTGACGATGGTGATCGGCTCGCGATCCGGGCCGGGGATCTGGACCTGGAGGTCCTCGACGACGAGAGCGCTCATCGGCCGCTCCGTCCGCTGCGGGGATCGAACGCGTCGCGCAGGCCGTCGCCCAGCAGGTTGGCGGCGAAGGCGAGCGACATGATCGCCAGGCCCGGGAAGACCGCGATCCACCAGGCCGCGAAATAGGTGGTGCCCGCGGCGATCGTGGCGCCCCACTCCGGCAGCGGCGGCTGCGCACCGAGACCGAGGAAGGACAGCCCCGACAGCAGCAGGATGGCCGAGCCGAGCTCCTGGGTGGCCAGCACGAAGGTCGGTCCGGCGATGCTCGGGATGATGTCGACGGCGATCGAGCGCGGCGAGGACACCCCGGCGAGCCGGCTGGCCTGCACGAACTCCGACTCGCGCAGGCCGACGACGAGGCCGCGCACGGTTCTGGCGTACATCGGCCAGGAGACCACGACGCCGGCGAGCACCGAGTTCTGCAGGTTCGCGCCGAGCGAGGCGGCGACCGCCATGGCGAGGATGATCACCGGGAAGGCGAAGAACAGGTCGACGATGCGCATCAGCAGCTCGTCGACCCAGCCGCCGAAGAAGCCCGAGATCAGGCCGATGGTGCCGCCGATGAGCATCGAGGCACCGACCAGCGCGAACGACAGGGTCACGGAGATCCGGGAGCCGTGGATCACCCGGCTGAGGGTGTCGCGCCCGAGGTTGTCGGTGCCGAACAGGTGCTCGGGCGAGGGCGGGGTGAGCGGCACGAACGCCTGCGACAGCGGGTCGTAGGGCGCGATGAGATCGGCGAGGGCGGCCACCGCGATCCAGGCCAGCACGATCACCAGGCCGGTGATCAGCAGCGGGCGGCGACGGGCGGCGCGGAACAGCCGCACCCGGCCGCGCGGGGTGGGCACGGTGGGCGTCGTGGCGATCGCGATCGTGGACTGGCTCATGTCAGGCGCACCCTCGGGTCGATCACCATGTAGAGCAGGTCGACGATGAAGTTGATGATGATGTACGACAGCGACACGAACAGTGTGACTCCCATGATCGCGCTGAGGTCGGCGGTCGAGGCCGCACGGAACGCGTACTGCCCGAGGCCCGGCCAGTTGAAGACGGTCTCGACCAGGACGGTGCCGGCGAGCAGGCCACCGAAGGCCACGCCGGTGACGGTGAGGATCGGGCCGGCGGCCCCGCGCAGGATGTAGCGTCCGACGACGCTGCGGGGCGCGAGACCCTTGGCCTTCGCCGAGCGCACGTAGTCATTGCCGGAGACTTCGAGCACCGAGGTCCGGGTGAAGCGCACGATCAGGCCGAGGGTGGACGCCCCGAGCACGGTGGCGGGCAGCACGAGGTGCTGCAGAACGTCGCCGAGGATCGCCGGGTTGCCGGCCAGGATGCTGTCGAGCACCAGGAACCCGGTGCCACCGCTGATCCGCGGCATGGTGGGCGACACCCGGCCGCCGCTGGGCAGCAGGTGCAGCTGGGCGAAGAAGACGTACGAGGCGACGATGCCGAGCCAGAAGATCGGGGTGCTGACCCCGATGAGCGACACGAAGCGCGCCGCGTGGTCGGGCGCTCCGCCTCGGCGCAGCGCTGCGGCCGTGCCGAGGGTCACGCCGACCAGCAGCGAGAAGACGATGGCCCCGATGACCAGTTCCAGGGTCGCGGGGGCGAAGGCGAGCAGGTCCGCCAGGACCGGCCGGCCGGTCTGCTGGGACATCCCGAAGTCGCCGCGCAGCAGGTTGCCGAGGTAGATGACGTATTGCACGATGAGGGGCTGGTCCAGCCCGTACCGCGCCCGATAGGCGGCGACGACCTCGGGGTTCGCGGCGGCCCGCTCGCCCAGGTTGGCCACCACGGGGTCGATCGGGATGATGTTCGCCAGCACGAACGTGATGATCGTGATCCCGAGGGCGAGCAGGGCCATCAGCCCCAGCCGCCGCAGGGTGTACTCGATCAGCGGGTGCCGTCGGCGGCGCCGGGGCGCCGCACCCGGAAGGTGCGACGCCCCGGCGGCTGACCCGGCAGCCTCGGTCTTACCGAGCATCTGTTCAGTTGCCCAGCAGGTCGAGGTAGGTCGTGCCGTTGATGTCGACGTTCAGCCCGGTGATGCCCTTGGCCACGACCAGGTTGGTGGGCATGGTCACCAGCGGGATGAACCGGTGCTCGGCGTTGAGGGCCTCGCCCCACTTCTGGAACGCCTCGACGCGAGCCTCACCCGACACCTCGGACTGAGCCGCCTCACCCAGGGCCGCGATCTCCGGGGCCTCGGCCGCGGTCCAGTGGATGCGCGTACCGAGCAGGCCGTCCGGCTGGTAGATCAGGAACTGGCTGGCGTCCGGGTAGTCCGGTGGGAAGGGCCACATGGCCGCACCGACGAGACCCTGCTGGTTCGCGGTACGCGAGACCTGCGTCGGGGCTCCATCGAGGGTGACCGTGAAGCCGACCTCCTCGAGGCTGGACTGGACCTTCTGGGCGAGGGCGCTCATGTCGACGCCACCGACCACGTAGTCGCTGCCGAACGAGATCACGAGCGGCTCGGAGGCCAGCCCGCTGCGCTCGAGCGCCGCCTTGGCGCCCTCGAGGTCCCGCGTGGTCGCGGCGCTCTCCGGAAGAGCGCCCGCGAGGGTGCTCGGGATCACGCCGGTGGCCTGCACGGTGCCCGGTCCGCCGATGCTGACGAGGCCGTCGTAGTCGATGCCGAGGGCGACCGCCTCGCGGTAGTCCGCGTTGTGCGTGGCGCCGATGGTGTTCGACAGGGCGATGTAGACCACCTGCGGGAGCGGCTGGCTCTGGATGTCGACCTTGCTCTCGTCGAGCTGCGCGAGCTGCGTCGACGGGATGTTCAGCGCGACCTGCGAGCCGCCGTTCTGCACGTTCAGCAGCTGCTGCTGGGTGCTCGTGGTGTTCTGGAACACGACGGTGGTGAACGTCGGCTCGTCGCCGAGGAACGTGTCGTTGTACTCCAGGCCCACCTGCGAGTTGGGCTCGTAGCGGGTGATCTCGTACGGGCCGCTGCCGAACGAGGCGGTGTCGAATCCGGTGCCCGAGGTGTCGCTGGTCGCGGCATCCGGAGCGTCGGTGGCACCGATCTCCTTCGCTGCGGCCGAGTCGTACACGCCAAAGTTCATCGAGGTGAGCATCGAGGGCAGCTGCGGCAGCGGGGTCTCGCTGACGATCTTCACCGTCAGGTCGTCCTCGGCGGTGACGGTCAGGCCGTCCATCAGGTAGGCCGGCGAGTCCTGGATGTTCTTCAGCCGGTTGAAGGCGAAGACGACATCGGCGGAGGTCATGGCCGCGCCGGTCGAGAACGTCACGCCCGGCTTCAGGGCGAACGTGTACTCGGTGGCGTCGTCCGAGACCTCCCAGCTCTCGGCCAGCGACGGGCTGACCTCGCTGTCGCCCGGCTCGTACCGGGTGAGGGTCTCGTAGACCTGCGACAGCACGAACGAGGCCGAGACGTCGAACGCCTTGGCCGGGTCGAGCGTCGTCATGGCGAACGAGAGGTCGACGACCATGGACTGGTCGCTGGCGGGCTCCTCGGTGGTGACGGAGCAGGCGCTCAGGGTGAGCGCTGCGGCGGAGAGGGCCGCGAACGCCATCGTCAGCCGCGCCCTCCGGGTTTTCTGGTGCACTGGTCTTGCCTCCAATGGGGTAGGTGTTGTCCGAGCGAGGAGGCTTTCGTAGGCCACGACGCCGCGAAGGTCCGTCAAGACTGCATTCCCTCTCCGCGTCGATCTATGTCTCGATGCACAACTGCACCGCGCGCGATTGGCATGCGGAACAAGTTCCCCGTCCGGCCGGTCTGTCAATGTGGGATGAGCCCCGAAGCGGCCCCCTTAAAAATGATCACACGCTCACGCAAATCCGGGATTCGTCCCCGGCTCCCCCGCATGTACTGGACCGTCTGGGCCATCACCTTCGTGCTGTTCCTCGGCAAGTTCGTGGTGCCCGTCTTCTCGATCCATCTCGTCGTCGACCGCGGCATCGATCCGGGCCTGTCCGGGCTGATCCTCGGGGCGTTCGGGGCGGGCGGCGTGCTCTCCACCGTCATCGGGGGCATGCTCTCGGACCGCTTCGGCCGGGTGACCATGAGCGTGGTGACGCTGTCGATCTCGTCCGTGGTGCTCGTCGCGCTCGCGGTCGAGCACCCGCTGCCGGTGCTGATCCCCCTGCTGTTCTGCTACGGAGTCAGCTCGTTCGCGACGATCCCGATCCTGATGGCGATGATCGCCGACATCGTGCCGGCGCCGCAGCGTCCGCGCGCCTACGCGCTATCCAACTGGGCCCTCAACTGCGGGTTCGCGATCGGCCCGGCGCTGGCGGTCTGGCTCTCGAGCATCCAGTTCGCCGTGCCCTTCCTCGCCACCGCGGCTCTCACCCTGGTCAGCACCGTCGCCTTCGGGCTGATCGCCCGGCGCTGGTCGCCCGAGGTGACGACCGGCCCCGCCGACACGGTGACGGCCGAGCGCGGCGCCTGGAGCACGCTGATGCGCGACAAGCTCTTCCTGGTCTTCGTCATCGCGTTCTTCGGCTACGCCGGTATGTACACCCAGTTCGGCGCGAACCTGCCGATCGTCATGCGGGCCGAGGGGCTCGGCGCGGCCGAGTTCAGCATCCTGCTGAGCGTCAACGGCCTGGTGCTGGTCGCGCTGCAGCTGCCCACCCTGCGGCTCATCGAGCGCTTCCCGCGCATGCGCCTGCTGATCGGCAGCTTCCTGGTGACCGCGGTCGGCTATGCGGGCTACATCGTCTCGGAGCAGTGGTGGCACTTCCTGCTGGCGACCCTGATCTGGACCGTCGCGGAACTCGCCTCGTACCCGATCGCCGGGGCGACGGTGGCCGACATGGCGCCCCGCCGGCACCGCGGTGCCTACCAGGGCATGTACACGCTGATCATCGCGATCGCGCAGATGGTGACGCCCGCGGCGGGCGGACTCGCGCTCAGTCTCGGCGGACCGGCAGGCCTCTGGGGGGCGTGCGCGGTCGTGCTGGTGGCCTCGGCCGTGGCGATGGGGCTGATCTCGAAGCGGATCTACGCCCGCATGCCTACGACGTCTGGATCGTGACCCAGGCCTTCCGCAGGGTCTCGTGCACTCGCCAGGTGCCCGTCCAGCCCTCGGGGGTGACGAAGAGGTCTCCCGCGCGCAGCTCGGTGGTCGTGCCGTCGGTGCTGTCGATGGTGACCGAGCCGGCGAGCAGCTGGCACACCTCGTGGAATCCCTCGCGCACCGAGGGGAAGTCGCCGGGGGTCGCCTCCCAGATCCCGGCCTCGTAGCGACCGTCCTCCGAGGCCCACAGCGTCACGGCGGCCTCGGTCTGACCGGGGGTCAGGGTCGTGGGCTTCGGGGCGTGGGCGCCGAGGTCGGCGGTGACCGCGCCGGCGAGCGCGAGAAGGGCGGTGGGCGAGGGTGCGATGGTCATGTCGGCCATTTCATCACCTCGTCCACCGCCCCGCGTCGTGCGCCACGACGAAATCCGGCCCGGCTCTCAGGCGGCGCGGACCTCGCCGGAGCCCGACACCTCGCTGCGGACGCGGGGGTCGCCCGTGTAGCGGATCTCGGCGGAGCCGCTGATCGCGGCGTCGAGGGTGTCGGTGACGTGCAGTTCGGCATCGCCCGAGCCGGAGATCTCGATCCGGGTGGCGCGCGAGACGAGGCCTGCGGTGTCGATGTCGCCGGATCCGGAGACCTCGATGCGCTGGGTGTCGGTGGTGCCGGTGAGCTCGATGTCGCCCGACCCGTCGATCACGAGCTCGACGGCGGTCGCGGCGACGCCGGTTCCGCTCACCTCGCCGGAGCCCTCGATCACGACGGTCACGTCGTCGGCGCCGGTGAAGTCGGCCTCCACGTCGCTCGAGCCCTTCACGTGCACCTGGCTGAGGCGGGGCACGACGAGCTCGTAGCGGATGTCGCGCGCACCGAATCCCGCGAACGGGCCGCGGGCGCCGAGCACCAGCTCGTCGCCGCTGATCTCGGACGTGAGCCTGCTCATGACCCCGGAAGGGGCGGTGATGCGCAGCGAGGGGGTGTCGCCGACGGTGACGGTCAGGTCGCCCGAGGTCTCCACGACGACGGAGTCGACCGCCTCGATGGGGCGGTCCTCGCTGATCCGCGGACCGGAGAGGGGCAGGACGGGGGCGCAGCCGGCGAGCGCAAGGAGTGCGGCGGCGGCGACGGCGGGCAGGACGAGGCGGTGTGCTGTGGTCATACCCTCACGGTAGGAAGGCCCGCGCCGGGGGTCAGTCGGGGTAACCCCCCGAGGACCGGGGGCGACCCCACCGGTTGCGGTGGATCATATGAGCGCTATGCTCTCAGGTGAGCAATCGGTCAGCGGACAACCCGGAGGAACCTGATGACGACGCGGATCGCGTGGGTCGCCGGCAGCACCGGCGGCATCGGATCCGAGTGCGGGCGCCGACTCGCCGAGGACGGCTGGCAGGTGATCGGCAGCGACCGCCCGGAGGTCGACATCGCCACGGCCGGCAGTGCCGAGGCCTGGCTGCCGGGAGCGCTCGGAGACGCCGCGCTGGACGGCGCCGTTCACGCCGTCGGGATGAGCGGCCGCCGGCTCGGCGACGGGCCGCTCACCGCGTGTACCGACGAGGCGTGGGACGAGGTGCTGCGGGTCGACCTCACCAGCGTGTTCCGCTTCCTCCGGCTCGCACTGCGGGCCGCGGCCGACGGCGCCTCGATCGTCGTCATCGGCTCGGCACTGGCCACGACGCTCGACCGCGACTTCCTGACCACCGCCTACCGCACCGCCAAGGCCGCCATCGTCCCGCTCGTGGAAGCCGCCGCCTACGAGGGTGCTGCGCGCGGCATCCGGGTGAACGTCGTCAGCGCCGGACTCGTCGACACCCCGATGGCGACGCGCGCTCTCGGCGACCCGCAGATCGCCGCCCGCCTCCCCGAGCTGATGCCGCTGGGAGCCCGTGCGGTCTCCCCCGCCGAGATCGCGCAGGCCGTCGCGTGGCTGCTCGGTCCCGACTCGGCACGGACCACGGGTGCCGTGATCCCCGTCGACGGCGGGTGGTCGCTGCGATGAGCTCGATCGTCCTGCAGCCGCGCTACGAGGTCGGCGACCTGGCCGGGACCGAGCCGCTCTGGTCGGGCGATGTCATCGTCGTGGGCGGCGGGTCTGCCGGGTGCGCCGCCGCGATCGCCTCCGCACGGGGCGGAGCGCGCACGCTGCTGGTGGAGGCATCCGGGTTCCTCGGCGGAACCGGGGCGGCCGTGCTCGACACGATGTACGGCTTCTTCGCTCCCGCGGACCACGAGCACCACGTCGTCGGCGGGATCGGCTGGGAGCTCGTGTCGGGGCTGCTCGCCGACGGCACCGCGTTCCGCCGCCCGAACACCTACGGGGCGGGGACCGGCATCACCTATGACCCCGAGTACCTCAAGATCGCCTGGGACGACCTGCTCGGCCGAGCCGGCGCCGAGCTGCTCAGCCACACGCTCGCCCGAGCGGTCGTGCGCAGCCGCGGCGCCGTCTGCGGCGTCGTCGTCGAGACCCGCTCCGGATCGCACTGGCTGCGCGCATCCGCGATCGTCGACGCCACCGGGGATGCCGACATCGCCTGGAAGGCCGGCGCGGCCCTCGAGGTCCCGGCCGCCGATCGACGCGTGCAGCCGCTCACCGCGACGTTCCGGGTCGGCGGGGTCGATCCCTCCGCGGTGTCGACCCCCGACCTGCACCGCGCCATGCACGAAGCCGCCGAATCCGGCGACTACCGGCTGCCGCGGCGCGAGGGGTCGGTGCATCGCACGACCGTCCCGCACTCGGTGCACACCAATCTGACGCGGGTCAGCGGCGTCGACCCGACCGATCCCTGGCAGCTCTCGGCGGCCGAGACCGAGGGCCGCCGGCAGGTCGTGGAGTACATGCGCTTCCTCCGCGAGCGGGTGCCGGCGTTCGCCGAATCCCATCTGCTCGGCACCGGGGTGCGCATCGGGGTCCGCGAGACCCGGCGCCTGGTCGGCAGGCACGTGCTCACGCGCGACGACGTGATGAGCGCACGACGCTTCGACGACGAGATCGCCCTCTGCGGAGCACCGCTGGAGGATCACGACGGAGGCGAGAAGACCATCTGGGAATACATCGGCGGCGCCGGCCCGAACAGCGCGACCTACGGCGTTCCGCTGCGTAGTCTCCTGCCTCTCAATACCCCCGGCCTCATCGTCGCGGGCCGCTGTCTGTCGGCCACTCACGATGCTCACGCCTCGGTGCGCTCGATCGCGCAATGCATCGCCACCGGCGAGGCCGCCGGCACGACGGCCGCCATCGCCACGGGCACCGGCAGGCAGATCGCCGAGGTCGAGTCCGCCGAGGTCCGCGAGCGTCTGCTGGCGAACGGAGCGGTGCTGTGATCCGCACGGTTCTGGGCGACATCGCCCCGGGCGAGCTCGGGGTCACGCACTGCCACGAGCATCTGTTGATGACCGGTGGCTGGCCGGTCATGAACGAGCCCGACTTCCGGCTCGACTCGGTCGACGCCGCCGTCCGCGAAGTCGAGGACGCGATGGCCGCGGGCCTGCGGGCGGTGGTCGAGATGACCCCGCTCGGCTTCGGGCGCTCGCCGGCGGGTCTCGTCGAGATCGCCGAGCGCACCGGCGTGCACGTCATCGCGACGACGGGTCTGCACAAGGCGGCGTACTACGCCGACAACCACTGGCTGCACGGCTATTCCGTCGAACGCATGGCCGGCCTCCTGATCGACGAGATCGAACAGGGCATGGACCACAACGGGCTCGAGGGACCGCACATCGACCGCGGTGTGGCGCGGGCCGGCATCGTCAAGGTGGCGACCCTGTACCACCGGTTCGGACGCGACATCGACCGTTACGCCGAGGCGGTGGCGGCGGCCCACGGCGCCACCGGGGTACCGATCGCCACGCACAATGACAAGGGCAGCTTCGGCCACGAACTTCTCGACCGCCTCGAGAGCGCGGGGGCGCCGGCCTCGAGCGTCATGCTCGGGCACATCGACCACAACCCCGACCCGGGGTATCTCGCCGACCTGGCGGCACGCGGCGCCTTCCTGATCTTCGACCGGCCGGGGCGCATCAAGTACGCCCCCGACTCCGACTCGATGGAGCTCATCGGCCGGCTGGTCGACGCCGGGCACGGCGATCGGCTGCTGCTCGGCTGCGATCTGGCCCGCCGGTCGTACTGGCGCTCCCTCGGCGGCGGACCGGGGCTGTCCTACCTCCTCGACCGCTTCATCCCGCGGCTCGAGGCTGAGGGGCTCGGCGACGCGGTGCGGGCGATCCTCGTCGACAACCCGGCGCGCGCGCTGAGCTTCCGCGACCGCTGACCCTCGGCCTCAGCGCGGCATCAGCGGGACGCACGCTCCGCGGGCACCCGCGAAATCGATCGACCCGGCGCGCACCACCCGCACCGGCGGAACGCCCGGCGCCCGGAACTGCCGCGCGCGGACGGCGGCACGCACCCGCGGGAGGAACCCGGCCGAGGCGTGCATGACCCCGCCGCCGACGGCGATGGCCGTCGGCGCGAAGAGGTGCGCGAGCGACACCAGGTAGCTCACCAGGTCCTCCTCGAATCCGGCGAGCACCTCGTGCGCCAGCGGGTCGCCGTCTCGCGCGGCCGCCGTCAGCTGCTCGAAGCCGATCGCCGCGGGGTCCTCGCGGAACCGCTCGGCGAGGCCGGAGGGCACCCCGCGCTTGAGCGCCGCCAGCAGGCGCCCGACGACGGCGTTGGCCGACACCCGGGTCTCGGCGCAGCCGCGGTTGCCGCACAGGCACGGCTCTCCCGCGGGATCCATCACGATGTGGCCGAGGTAGGGACCCTCGCCGGTCTCGAGATCGCCGAGCAGCTCGCCGTCGATCAGCACACCCCCTCCGACGCCGGTGCCGAGCGTGACGACGACGAGCCTGCGCTCCCCGCGGGCGGCTCCGAACCGGTGCTCGCCGAGCGCGGCGGCGTCGCCGTCGTTCAGGCAGACGGCCCCGGCGCCGAACTCGGTGCTGAGCCTGCTGACCAGCGGGTAGCCCTCGCTGCCGGCGAGCCTGCCCGGCAGCAGCACGGGCCCCTCACGCAGGCGGGTGATCCCGGGAGTCGCGACGCCGATCCCCGTCGGTCCCGCGCCCATCCGCTCCTGCTTGGCGCGGATCCACGCCGTCGTCGTGTCGATCAGGTCACCGAACGCGCGGCCCGCGCTCGGCTCGGTGTGCCGGGCCAGCACCTCGCCCGAGGTGCCGACGACCGCGCACTTCAGCCGGGTCCCCCCGACGTCGACCCCGGCGTACCAGGGCGCGGCAGGGGTCATCGCGGGTCGCCGGGACGAGCCCAGGGACCGTCCGGCTCGGAGAGCGCCGCGAGCCGGGCCGCGCGGCGACGCGCCCAGGCGATGAGCGAGTCCTCGGTGCTGGAGTCCGCACCCGAAGTCGCCGCGTCGTGGCGGTTGTGGCTCGGGATCTGCTTCGGCACGATCCCCTGCGCGACGAGATCGGCCGCCGTCTGGGACACCAGCGACTGGATGAGTGCTACCGAGGCGATCGAGGAGATCGCGCCCACCGGGTACGGCAGCCCGTCCACGGGCACCACCGCATCCCCCGCCGGCACGTGGGTGTCGAGCACGACGTCGGCGAGGTCGAGCAGCTTGCTGCCGGAGGGGTGCCGCGACTTCGTCGAGTCCGAGTGCGCCCGCGACGTGACGGCGACCACGGGGACCCCGTGGTCGCGGCACGTCAGGGCCATCTCCACGATCACCGTGTTGATGCCCGAGTTGCTCACGATCACCATGATGTCGGGCGGGGCGACCAGCTGGTTCACGAAGATCGCCTCGGCGAGGCCCGGGACGCTCTCCATGAACGAGATCTGTCGCAGCCCCTCGTTGCCGACGACGCCCTGGAACTTGGTCAGCGACGGCTCGATGATCGGGTTGAACCCGTCGTAGCCGCCGATCCGCGGGTAGACGTCCATGGTGGCCGCGTGCGAGTGACCTGCCCCGAAGAGGTGCGCATAGCCTCCGCCAGCGATCGCCGCCGCGGCGAGCCCGGCCGCATCGGCGATGCCCGCCGTCTCGTGCTCGGCGATGTCAGCGAGGATGCCGCGGGCGCGTTCGAGGTAGGCCGCCGCCGTCTCGGCGCTCACTTGGTGTCGTCCCGCCGCGAGCGCCGCCCGATCTCCGAGAGCGCGACCGCGATGATCAGCAGCGCACCGGTGGCCGCCGTCTGGTAGAACGAGCTGACGTTGAGCAGGTTGAGGCCGTTGGTGAGAACGCCCAGCACCGCGACCCCGACGAGTGTCCAGAGCACCGAGCCGCGTCCGCCGAAGATACTGGTGCCGCCCAGCAGGATCGCGGCGATGATCTGGAACTCCCAGCCGGATCCGTGCAGCGCATAGCCCGAGCCCAGCCGCGCGACGAGCAGGATCCCGGCCAGCGCCGACGTGAGGCCGCCGATCGCGAAGACGAGCACCTTGTGACGCTCCACGCGGATGCCGGACAGGCGCGCCGCGGATTCGTTCGAGCCGATCGCGTAGGTGTGGGTGCCGAACCGGGTGCGGGTCATCATGTAGTGGGCCACCAGATAGAGCACGACGACGATCACCACCGACACCGGGATCGGGCCGAGGAACCCGCGGCCGAGCGCGGTCAGCCAGGCGGGCAGATCGGCGCCCGAGAGCGTCTCGTTGTCCGAGACGATCGAGGCGATCCCGCGGGTGAGCAGCAGCACGCCGAGGGTCGCGATGAGCGGGGGCACCCGCAGCGCGGTGACGACGACACCCGTGAGGACGCCCACCGCGGCGCCGGCGATCAGGGCGACCGGCAGGGTCGCGGCTGCCGACCAGCCCGCCTCGACGATCGGCATGGTGACGGCGATCGAGGTCAGGCCGATCACGGCGCCCATCGACAGGTCGATGCCGCCGCAGATGATGACGATGGTGGCGCCGAGCGCCGCGATCGCCATCACCGATTCGCGCTGCAGCACGGTGGCGATATTCGCCAGGCTGGCGAACGCCGGCGCGGTGATACTGAACAGCACGATCAGCACGATCAGCACGATCGGCACACCCCAGGTGCTCCAGTGGCGGGAGACGAACTGCGCTACGGCGCGGCCGGGGGTGGTCACGGTCTCGGTGCTCATCTCAGTCCTCTCCCACCGGCTGGGCCACGGCATCCACGACATCGCGCAGGGTGAGCCCGGCAGCGGGCGCGTCGAGCACGACGGTCCCGCCGCCGACGACCACGATGCGGTCCGACACCTCGAGCAGGTCCTGGATGCGGTGCGAGACGATCAGCACGCACACCCCCTGGTCGCGCAGCCGGCGCAGCAGCGACAGCACGGCGGGGATCTTCGCCGCCGACAGCGCGGCGGTGGGTTCATCGAGCGCGACGACGCGCGGCTCGGAGGTCATGGCCCGCACGATGGCGACGGCCTGGCGCTGCCCGCCCGAGAACTCGGCCATCGGCCGGTCGAGGGGGTGCAGCTCGACGTTCAGGTCGTGCAGGCGCTGGCGGACGTCGGCCTCCATGCGCTTGCGATCGAGTCCGCCGAGCGGCAGCCAGCCGAACAGCTTGCGGGTCAGTTCGCGGCCGAGGAAGGCGTTCTGGACGACGTCGAGGTCGGGGGCGAGGGCGAGCTCCTGGTAGACGATCTCGATGCCGTGCAGTCGCGAGGCGGTGGGCGAGTCGAAGTGGACCTCCTGCCCGCCCAGCCGGATCGTCCCGGTGTCCGGGGACACGGCGCCGGCGATGACCTTGAGAAGGGTCGATTTGCCGGCGCCGTTGTCCCCGGTGATGCCGATGACGGTTCCCGCATGGAACGCCAGATCGATCCGGGTGAGGGCTCGGACGTGGCCGTAGCTCTTGGTCACGCCCTCGAGTTCGAGGACCGGGACCACCGGTTCGGGTCTGGCGTTCATGCGGGGTTTCCTGTCTGGGTCTAGCCGGCGATCGCGGCCAGTTCGGCAGCCACGTTCTCCGAGGTGATCACGGAGGTGTCGACCGTGAAGGTCTGCCCCGGCTCGATCGAACCGTCGAACAGGCCCTGCGCGGTCTTGACGAGGAGCGGGCCCTCGATCTCCTGCGGGATGCGGTCGCCGACGAGGACCTTGCCCTCGTCGATGAGCTTGAGCGTGCGCTCCTGCCCGTCGACCGTCGCGAAGAAGATATCGGTTCCCGGCGTCCGGCCGGCGGCCTCCGCCGCGGCCACGTGGCCCCAGGTGCCCTCGTTGTTCGAGCCGAGAACCAGATTCACCTCGGGGTGGGCGGTCAGTACGTCGCTCATCGCGTTGTAGCCGTCCTCCTCCTGCCAGGCCTCGAGGTCGGCGACCAGCTCGGTTTCGGGCACGGCGGCCTTCAGTCCCGCGAGCATGCAGTCGGTCCGGTCGGGGAGCGACCCGCCGAGCGAGTCGGCGTTGGACTCGAACACCCGCGGAGCGTCGTCGCGGTTCTCGGACCACCACTGGCCGATGTACTCGCCGACCTTGGTTCCGCGGTCGCACTCGTCGATTCCGACGTAGGCGTCGGCGCCTTCGAAGCCGGACAGGTCGGCGATGACCTTGATGCCCTTGGACTGCGCCTCTTCGACGGCGACGGCGATGGCTTCCTGGTCGAGGGCGGCGATGATCAGCACCTGGGCACCGCCGGTGATGAGGTCCTGCACCTGGTTGACCTGGGTGACGGCGTCGAACTGCGGGTCGGAGATCCGCACCTCGATGCCGGCGGCCTCGCCGGCCTTGGTGGTCTCGTCGATCATGCGCAGCCAGTGGCCGCCACCGCGGCCGAGCACGCTGTAGCCGATCACCGTGAGTTCGTCGCCGGTGCTGGGCGCGGGCGGACCCGAGCAGGCACCGAGGGTGAGCGCCGCGGCCATCGCGACGCCGGCAGCGGCCATCACGCGGGTCCTCGACTTCGTCGTTCCGGACATCCGTATTCCTCGCATTCTTGGGGTAACGAGCAGGGAGGCCACACTCGGCGGCAACGGCCGACGGGCGGGTTGGCTCCACGATATTGACGGCCTTGCCGCTTGTCAATCATCTGAGCGCCCTACTCACAAACGAGCGCGCACGTCGCGGCGAGGGCGGGTACGCTCATCCGAGGAGCCAGCGCTCCCCTGAGATCGACCGGAACGGAAGAGGGATGTCGATGCCCGACAAGGCCCCCGTGGATGCCTCCGACAGCGTCGTCGTGCACGTCGCCCAGCTCTTCTACGAGCGCGATATGACCAAGCAGGACATCGCCGCGCAGCTCGGGATCTCGCGATTCAAAGTCGCCCGGATGCTCGACCACGCCAAGACCGAGGGGATCGTGCGCATCCAGATCCGCGGCAAGAGCGCGCTGGATGCCGAACTCGGCCGGGCGCTGGAACAGCGGTTCGCGCTCGAGAACGCCCTCGTGGTCGACGTCGAGGAGGGTGCCGACCTCACCGACTCGATCGCCGCCGTCGCCGCCAACTGGCTCGGGCAGCTCGTGCGCAACGAGGACGTGCTCGGGGTGGCCTGGGGCTCGACGCTGCAGCGCGTGGCCGAGTTCACCCGGTTCGAGGGCGGCCTCGATCTGCCGGTGGTGCAGATCTGCGGGGCCCTCGCCCACACCGACCGCGGTCAGGGCCCGCTCGAGATCACCTCGAAGTTCGCCTCGCAACTCGGTGAGCACGCTCACTGGCTGCTCACCCCCGCGCTGCTAGACAACACCCCGACGTTGCAGGAACTGCTCAAGCACCCCGCGATCAGCCCGACCGTCGAGCTGTTCGACAACGTCACCATCGCCCTGGTGTCGATCGGATCCTTCGCCGAGCCCGGTCAATCGGCGCTGCTCAGCGCCGGAGCCATCGGAGATGCCGAGCGGGACGCGCTCGCGGCCCGCGGTGCGGTCGGCGACCTCCTCGTGCACCTGTTCGATCGCGACGGCGCCTTCACCCCGACCTCGATCACCGATCGTGCCGTGGCGATGAGCGTCGACCAGCTGCGCGCCGTGCCGCGGGTCATCGCCGTGGCCGGCGGGGCCGGCAAGCACGAGGCCATCGCCGGGGCCCTGCGCACCGGCGTCATCGACTTCCTGGTGACCGACGCCGAGAGCGCGCGATTCGCCCTCGCGAGCGCGCCCCCGGCGGACTGATCAGCCTTCCGTCGCGAACCGCCGCCGCAGCACCAGAACCACGGTGCCGGTCAGCACCAGCAGCGCCGCCAGGCCCGCGGGCCCCGTCACCGGGACGCCGGTGAGCGCCAGCTGCGCCGCCGAGAGCGGGCCGGTGTACGAGATCGCGCCGATCCGGCCGTTGGGCAGCAGCACGAACCAGGCCCGTGCCGTCATCGTCGCCCCGCTCGGCGCGATGCCCGTGAGCACCAGCTCGTGCGCACCCGTCGGGGTGTTCGCCGGCAGTGCCACCGTCCAGGTGAATCCGCCGCTCGGGCCGATGACGCCGGTGTAGAGCACCACCGGGGTCGAGTGCATGGTGAGGGTGTAGGTGGAGCCGATCTTCAGCCCGCCTGCCGAGATCTCGGTGTCGGCGTCCTCGATGCGGGTACCGGGCGCGAAGTTCAGCTGCAGATCGAGCTCAGGCGCCGCGGCCACCTCGCGCACGAAGTCGGCGGTGATCGTGCCGTAGTCGTTCGTCGCCGAGAGCTGGAACGTGTAGGTGCCCGTCGTGGTCGGAGTGCCGGTGACGGCACCCGTCGCGGTGTCGAGCGAGAGGCCGGGCGGCAGGGTGCCGGAGGACACGGCGTAGACGATCACCGCATCCCCCGTCGCCGTCACGGCGTCGCTCAGCGCGAGCCCGACCTGCAGGTCGTCGCGCAGGACGTCGTCGGTCCAGGTGGGCGGGATGCCCGGCGGGAGCATGGTGCCGGTGAAGGTGTGCGTGATCGAACCCGCGAAGTTCGTGGCGGTGACCTCGAACGAGTAGCTGCACGGTGCCACCGCGCAGGTCGGGGTGCCGGAGAAGACGCCCGCGCTCGAGAGGACCACTCCGCTCGGCAGTGCGCCGGCCGTGACCGAGTACTGCACCGTCGACGGGCTCACCGCCGACACCGAATCGGAGTAGGCGCTTCCGGCCCGCGGGGTCGCGATCGTGATGTCGTCCCACACCGGCGGGACGCCGCGCCCGATGTCGAGCGAGCCCGACCAGGTCAGGCGAGACACCGGGTCGGCGTCCGCCACGTCGGTGACCTCGAGGGTGCCAGCGACGTTGTAGTAGACGACGGTGCCGTCGACCGTGGCCGCGATCAGGTACTCCTTCTGTGCGGCGAGCACCGTTCCCGGAGCCGCCGGGGTCAGCGTGTAGGCGCCCGTGCCGTCCGTTGTCGTGGTGGCGACGACGGTCGAGGGGTCGTCGGCGTCGAGCAGGCGCACGGTGGCCCCGGCGACCGGGTCACCGTTCAGGCTCACGATGCCGGACGCGCTCGGGATGTAGGGCAGCGTCGTCGCCGGCGCCGAGGTGCCGACGGCGTAGACGGCGTCGCCCAGGTACTTCGCGATGAAGCCGCGCGTCACGCCGGCATCGCTCGCGCTCATTCCGGTCCAGGTGACGTCGGCGTCGCCGGTGGGGCCGAGCGTGGCGCTTCCGACCTGTACCGAGGACCCCCAGGTCGCCGGATCGGTCCAGAACTCGACGGTGCCGGTGGGCGTGCCTCCACCATTGGCCGGCACGTTCGCGTGCAGCGCGATGGAGCCGTACGCGGTCACCGGCGAGGTGACCGAGACGGTGGGCGTGGTGGCGAGCTTGCTCGATTCGACCTCGACCGAGAACTCCAGCTCGCTGTAGTCGCCCTCGGTTCCGTACCAGATGACCGAGAAGGTGAACGGTCCGCTCGAGGTCGGGGTGCCGGTGATGTCGACGTAGCGGGTTCCGCGCACGTCGGCGCTGAGGCCGTCCGGCAGGGTGCCGCCGATCTCGAAGGCGACCCCGTGATCGCGATCGTCGTACTCGAACGGCGCCTGCAGCGAGTCGCTGTACGCCTCGCCCTCCTCGAAGGCCGCGAGGGTCGCATCCGGCCACGGGCTGCCGCCGTGCACGAGCACGCCGGTGTAGCTGGTGGCGGCATACGCCGGGGCCGTGCCGAGCAGCGGAGCCGCCACGAGCGCGAGCGCGGTGAGCAGCGCGGTACCGATGCGGGCAGAGAGATTGAGGGGACGTTTCCGGGTCACGATGTCAATCATATTGACAAGTGGGGTAGAACGGGCGTGCGAAACGGCAGAATATGTCCGTGAGCAAGGCGTACGGTCGGCTCGATCGCGTGACCATCCTGGATGCGGCGCTCCGGGTCGCCGCGCGGCCAGGGGTCGCGGACATCCGCCTGAGCGACGTCGGGGACGAGGTCGGCGCCGACCCGACGGCCGTCTACCGGCACTTCCGGGGCAAGCAGGACCTGATCGCCGCCGCCATCGAGCGCCTGATGGGCGAGATCGCTGCGCG
>Ga0182739_1001374_pt1 | contig 25657 bp, 17 predicted proteins | sample eDN5th30CBELigBY_FD_128873 | JGI IMG/M metagenome (GOLD analysis project Ga0182739, IMG submission 128873) | Enriched backyard soil microbial communities from Emeryville, California, USA - eDNA 5th pass 30_C BE-Lig BY (version 2) (version 2) | ecosystem: Environmental > Terrestrial > Soil >... | reverse complement strand
TTCCCAGGCGTTCGACCACACGTCGGTGCTGCGCTTCCTGGAAGCGCGCTTCGGTGTGAAGGAAGAGAACATCAGCCCGTGGCGCCGCGCGGTGCTGGGCGACCTGACCTCGGCCTTCAACTTTGCCACGCCGAACGACGAGACGCTGCCGGACCTGAACCTGCTGACCCGATCCGGCGCCGACCAGGAACGCGCCGCGCAGCAAGCGCTGACGGCGGTGCCGCTGCCCGATCCGTCCACGCAGGCCAAGGGCGTGCAGGAGAAGGGCGTGCGCTATTCGCGTCCCTTGCCGTACGAGCTGCACACGAGCGGCCGCAGCCAGCCCGAGACCGGCAACATGTGGCTGGTGTTTTCCAACACGGGCAAGCAGGCCGCGGTGTTCCACGTCTATGACCGCCTGCACCTGGACCGCCTGCCGCGCCGCTACACGGTGGAACCCGACAAGCAGCTCGAAGGCAGCTGGGACACGGCGGCCGACGGCGGCAAGTACGACCTGTGGGTGCTGGGCCCCAACGGCTGGCACCGCCACTTCGCGGGCGACCTGGCGCAGGACCGCACGGCGCAGCAGGATGCCGAGATCCGCGTCTGCTACGACATCGCCAACGGCGACGTCTACGTCAGCTTCATCAACGCCGGCAAGACGCCGTGCACCTTTGAAGTGACGCCCAACGCCTACTACGCCAACCACGAACGCTGGACGTTCACGGTGCCGGCGGGCGGACAGGTCGAGCAGCACTGGGCGCTGGCGGCCAGCCATGCGTGGTACGACTTCACGGTGCGGCTGGCCGAGGATCCGTCGTGGCTGCGCCGTTTTGCCGGCCGCGTCGAAACCGGCAAGGCGTCGGTGACCGACCCGGCGATGGCCGAGTAAGCCTCAGGCGGCGGCCTGCGGTTCGCGTGCGCGAAAGGCCTTCGCGCACGCCTCGCAGATCGCCGCCGTGATGCCCTGGCGGGCATGTTCGCGCCGTTCCAGCATGCCGATGGAGCGCGACAGCGGTCCCAGGTCCGCGGGCAGGTGCAGGATCCGCAATTCCGGGCTGTGCTGCCAGTTCGCGCCGTTGATGAGCGGCAGCAGGGTCACGCCGACCTCCTGGCGCACCAGCTCCACCAGCGTCTCGATGGCGTTCAATTCCAGGAAATCGTTTACCGGCACCGCCATGCGGCGCAGCAGCCGGTCGATCTGCAGGCCGGTGCGCTGGGTGCGGTCAAAGCGCAGGAAGGGATTGCCTGCCAGCACCTGACGGGCGTCATCGCCGGCCGCCGAGCGCGGCGCGATCACCACCATCTGTTCTTCATAGAGCGGGGTCCAGCGCGTGCTGGCCATCTTGCGGCCGGCCTCCACCAGGAAGGCCGCGTCCAGCTCGCCGTCTTCCACCTTGCCCGCCAGCTCGCTGGCCTTGCCCGACAGGATGCGCACGTCCAGCTTGGGATGGGCTTTCTTCAGGCCCGAGATCACCTTGGACAGCGTGCCCATGCAGGACACGATGCTGCCGACCGAGACCGAGCCCGCCAGTTCGCCGGGCGCCGTGCTTGGCCGCCTCAGTTTGTCGTATAAATCCAGCAAGTGCTTGATTTCAGGAAGCAATTCCCGGCCGGCTGCGTTCAGCATGGCCAGGCGCCCGCTGCGGTCGAACAGTTCGCGTCCCAGCTCGGCCTCCAGCGACCGCATCTGGAAGCTCACCGCCGCCTGTGTCAGCGCCACCTGCTCGGCGGCTTCGGAGAAGGAGCCGTGGTGCGCGACCGCCAGAAAGGTGCGCATGAAGCGGATCGTACTCATAAAAAATTCTTTTATGACGGAACAAAAAATCAAATTGATTTAATTAAAGCACGAGAGTAACTTCGCCCGCTTAACCATATGCCTTAAGAGACCCGCCACATGAAATCCTTCGACTGGGGCAACCCGTATCCTTCCGTTCGCATCCCGCTGTTTGCCCGCAACGTGGTCTCCACGTCGCATCCGCTGGCGGCCCAGGCGGGGCTGCGCATGCTGCTCAAGGGCGGCAACGCCGTGGACGCCGCCATTGCGGCCGCGGCCACCATCGTCCTGGTCGAACCGGTTTCCTGCGGCTTGGGCGGCGACTGCTTCGCCATCGTGTGGGACGGCAAGGAACTGCACGGGCTGAATTCGTCGGGCGTCGCGCCCGCGGCCTGGAGCACCGAATACTTCAAGCGCAAGTACGGCACGGGCCCCGACGGCCTGGCCATCCAGCCCAAGCGCGGCTGGGACGCGGTCACCGTGCCTGGCGTGGTCGCCGGCTGGGCCGCGCTGCATGAAAAGCTGGGCAAGCTGCCGTTCGAGCAACTGTTCGAGCCCGCCATCGAGATCGCCGAGCGCGGCTACGCCGTGCCGCCCGTGGTGGCGCACAAGTGGGCCGCCGCCGCCGACGAACTGAAGTCGCAGCCGGGCTACGCCCAGGCCTTCCTGCCCGAGGGCCGCGCGCCCAAGGTGGGCGAACACTTCCGCTTCCCCGACGCCGCCAACACGCTGCGCCGCATCGCCGCGTCCAAGGGCCGCGACTTCTACGAAGGCGAACTGGCCGAGCGCATCGCCGCCTTCAGCAAGGAATGCGGCGGCGCGATGACGCAGGAGGACCTGCGCAACTACCGTCCGGAATGGGTCAAGCCCATCTCCAAGTCCTACCGCGGCTACGAGCTGCACGAGATCCCGCCGAACGGGCAGGGCATCGCCGCGCTGATCGCGCTGGGCATCGTCGAACGCTTCGACATGGCCGACATTCCCGTGGACTCGGTGCAATCGCAGCACATCCAGATCGAGGCCATGAAGCTGGCCTTCGCCGACCTGTACAAGTACGTGGCCGACCCGCGCGCCATGCAGGTCACGCCGGAACAGATGCTGTCGGACGCCTACCTGGACAGCCGCGCCAAGCTGATCCGCCTGGACCAGGCCACGCATTTCGAGGCCGGCCGTCCGCACGCCGGCGGCACCATCTACCTGACCGCCGCCGACGAAAACGGCATGATGATTTCGTTCATCCAGTCCAACTACATGGGCTTCGGGTCGGGCGTGGTCGTGCCGGGCACGGGCATCAGCATGCAGAACCGCGGCGTGGGCTTCTCGATGGATCCCAAGTCGGCCAACGTGGTCGAGGGCGGCAAGCGGCCCTTCCACACCATCATCCCGGGTTTCCTGACGCGCGGCGGCAAGCCGGTCATGAGCTTCGGCGTGATGGGCGGCGACATGCAGCCGCAGGGCCACATGCAGACCGTGGTCCGCATGATCGACTACCACCAGAACCCGCAGGCCGCCTGCTGCGCCCCGCGCTGGAAGGTCAACCGCGATTTCACGCTCGACATCGAGACCAACATGACGGCATCTACGATTGCGGGACTGAAGGACCTCGGGCATGCTTTGAAATCCGTTGACGATCCCTACATGGACTTCGGCGCCGGCCAATTCATCTGGCGCATGTCCGAGAACGACAACGAACTGGGCTACGTCGCCGCCAGCGACAGCCGTCGCGACGGCCAGGCGGTGGGCTTCTAATCAACCGGCATGCAGCCACAAGGGGAAAAAACACAAATGAAACGCTTTGCCTTGACTTTCGGCGCCAGCCTGCTGGCGCTGGCCGCCGGCGCCGCCAGCGCCCAGAACATCCGCATCGGCCTGCAGGAAGACCCGGACGTGCTGGATCCGCACCGCGCCCGCACCTACGTGGGCCGCATCGTGTTCACGTCGCTCTGCGACAAGCTGGTGGACATCGATCCCAAGCTGCACTTCGTGCCGCAACTGGCGACCTCCTGGTCGTTCAGCGAAGACAACAAGGTGCTGACCTTCAAGCTGCGCGATGACGCGCTGTTCCACGACGGCTCGAAGTTCGACGCCGCCGCGGCCAAGGCCAACCTCGAACGCGCCATGAGCCTGCCCGACAGCCTGCGCAAGGGCGAGCTGCGCTCGGTGGCCAAGGTCGACGCGCCCGACGCCACCACGCTAGTGCTGACCCTCAAGGAACCGGACGCCACGCTGCTTGCGCAACTGTCCGACCGCGCCGGCATGATGCTCTCGCCCAAGACCTTTTCGGACGACGTCGCCGCCGTGGGCCGCAAGCCGGTCTGCTCCGGCCCGTACAAGTTCGTCGAGCGCATCCAGAATGACCGCATCGTGCTGGAAAAATTCGACCAGTACTACGGCGCGAAGGACTACGTCTTCAAGCGCGTGACCTTCCTGCCCATTCCCGACACCACCGTGCGCCTGTCCAACCTGCGCGCCGGCGACCTGGACATGCTGGAACGCCTGAATCCGTCGGACGCGCCGCAGGTCAAGGAAGACGCCAGCCTGACGTTCGCGCCGGTCGCGGGCCTGGGCTTCCAGCAGTTCATGTTCAACGTGGACAACGGCAAGCGCGCCCAGGACAACCCGTTCAAGAACAAGCTGGTGCGCCAGGCGTTCCAGTTTGCGCTGGACCGCAACGCCATCAACGAAGTGGCCGGCGGCGGCATCTTCGAGCCGGCGCAGCAGCCGTTCCCGCCCGCCAGCCCCTATCACAGCGACAAGTTCCCCGTGACCAAGCGCGACGTGGCCAAGTCCAAGGCGCTGCTCAAGCAGGCGGGCTTTGACCGCGTGAAGGCCGAGCTGGTGTTCGGCAACAACACCACCACCTCGTCCATCGCCGAGATCGTCCAGGCGATGGCGTCCGAGGCGGGCTTCGACCTGTCGCTGCGTCCCACGGAATACGCCGCCCTGCAAAAGGAAGCCTCGGGCGGCAACTTCCAGATCGTGATGCTGGGCTGGTCCGGCCGGGTCGATCCCGACGGCAACATCCATGCCTTCGTGACCTGCAAGGGCGCCCTGAACGACGGCCACTACTGCAACCCGGAAGTGGACAAGCTCCTGAACCAGGCCCGCACCGTGCCCGACGAAACCAAGCGCAAGGCGATTTACGAGCAGGCGCAGACCATCATCCAGGACGAACTGCCCGGCGTGTACAACTACTACCAGCCGTGGCCCTTCGTGATGAGCAAGAAGGTCAAGGGCTTCACGCCCTATCCGGACGGCATGATCCGCCTGAAGGGCGTGACGTTCGCCCGGAATTGATGTTGGCGCGGCGATTGCCCGCCGCGCCCGCCGGACGCGCTTGCGCGTCCGGCTGTTGTTTTGCGGCGCCCGCTTGCCGCGCCCGATCCGTCCGGCGCCGTCCGCCGTTCCTGTTTTACGGTTTCCCACATGCTTAAACTCATCTTGCGCCGCGTGATCGTCGCGATCCCGACACTGATACTGGTGTCGATGATCGTCTTCATGCTGCAGAAAATCCTGCCCGGCGACCCCGTGCTGACCCTGGCCGGCGAAGAGCGCGATCCGGCCGTGCTGGACTACCTGCGCGACAAATACCGCCTGAACGACCCCTTGCCGATGCAATACGCGGCCTGGGCCGGACAGGTTTTGCAAGGCGACCTGGGCAAGTCCCTGCGCACCGACGTGCCTGTCACCACGCTGATCGCGCAGAAGCTGCCCGTGACCCTGCAACTGGCCGCCATGGCCATGTTCTTTGCGCTGCTGGTGGGGATCCCCATGGGCATCATCGCCGCCGTGCGCAAGGGCAAGCCCGTTGAAATGGGCGCCAACATCGCGGCGCTCTCGGGCATGTCCATTCCCAACTTCTGGCTGGGCATCATCCTGATCATGGTGGTGTCGGTGCAGTGGAAGCTGCTGCCGGCCTCGGGCTACGTGTCGCCATCCGAAGACTTCTGGCTGTCGATCAAGACCATGCTGATGCCGTCGCTGGTGCTGTCCACCGCGATCGCGGCGTATCTCATGCGGCACACGCGTTCATCCATGCTGGAGGCGCTGTCCGCCGATTACGTGCGAACGGCCCGCGCCAAGGGCGTGTCGCCGCGCGGCGTGGTGCTGCGCCATGCGCTGCGCAACGCGCTGATGCCGATCGTGACGCTGGTGACGCTGCTGTTCGGCGAACTGCTGGCGGGCGCCGTGCTGACCGAGCAGGTCTTCACGATCCCGGGCTTCGGCAAGCTGGTGGTCGACGCGGTGTTCACCCGCGACTACGCGGTGGTGCAGGGCGTGGTGCTCTGCGTGGCGGTGGGCTTCATCCTGATGAACCTGCTGGCCGACATCCTGTACATCCTGGTCAATCCCCGCCTGAGGCACTCATGAGCGCAATTCCTGCAACGGCCGCAGCCGTCACGCCGCCCCGCAGCCGCAATCGCGCGTGGGGCAAGTTCAAACGCAACCGCATCGCGATGCTCGGCCTGGGCATCGTGCTGTTCTTCGTGGTGGTGGCCGTGCTGGCCCCCTTGATCGTCAATCACGATCCGCTGCAGACCAGCTTCACGACCATCCGCAAGGCGCCGTCGGCGGCCCACTGGCTGGGCACGGACGAGCTCGGACGCGACATCTTCAGCCGCATGGTGTATGGCGCGCGCGCCTCGCTGATGGCCGGCCTGGTGTCGGTGCTGATCGCGCTGATCGTGGGCGTGCCGTTCGGCCTGGCCGCGGGCTACTTTGGCGGCTGGACCGACAGCGTGATTTCACGCGCCACCGAGGCGCTGCTGGCGATTCCCTTCCTGATCCTGGCCATTGCGCTGGCCGCCTTCCTGGGGCCCAGCCTGACCAACGCGATGATCGCCATCGGCGTGTCGGCCGCGCCCAAGTTCATCCGGCTGACGCGCGGGCAGGTGCTGGCGGTCAAGAACGAAGACTACGTCCAGAGCGCCCGCGCGCTGGGCGCGTCCGACCTGCGCATCATCGGGCGGCATGTGTTTCCCAACGTGATGCCGCCGCTGATCGTGCAGGCCACCATCACGATCGCCACGGCCATCATCGCCGAGGCCAGCCTGTCCTTTCTGGGCCTGGGCCTGCAGCCGCCGACGCCGTCGTGGGGCTCGATGCTGAACACGGCCAAGAACTTCATGACCCAGGCGCCCTGGATGTCGATCTTTCCCGGATCGGCCATTTTCCTGGTGGTGCTGGGCTTCAATCTGCTGGGCGACGGGTTGCGCGACGCGCTCGATCCGCGTCAGGAAAAGTAATCGCTATGGCAACCATGGACCCTAAGCGCGTCGTGCAGGTCAACGACCTGACGGTGCGATTCAAGACGCCCGAACGCATCGTGGAAGCGGTGCGCAATGTTTCTTTCCACGTCGACCGCGGCGAAACCCTGGCCATCGTGGGCGAATCCGGTTCGGGCAAGTCGGTGACGTCGCTGGCGCTGATGCGCCTGGTGGAGTACGGCGGCGGGCAGATCGTCAATGGCGGCATGCTGCTGCGCAGGCGCAGCGGCGACGTGCTGGACCTGGGCAATGCGCCCGATTCCACGTTGCAGCGCGTGCGTGGCGCCGACGTGGCCATGATCTTCCAGGAGCCGATGACGTCGCTGAATCCCAGCTTCACGGCGGGCAACCAGATCGCCGAGGCCCTGCAGCTGCACCAGGGACTGGACGCGGCGGCGGCGCGGGCGGAGACGCTGCGCATGCTGGAGCGCGTGCGGATTCCGGAGGCGCGCGCCATCCTGGACCGCTATCCGCACCAGTTGTCGGGCGGCATGCGCCAGCGCGTGATGATCGCGATGGCGCTGTCGTGCAAGCCGCAACTGCTGATCGCCGACGAGCCGACGACGGCGCTGGACGTGACGATCCAGGCGCAGATCCTGCAACTCATCCGCCAGCTCCAGGAAGAAATGGACATGGGCGTGATTTTCATCACGCACGATATGGGCGTGGTGGCCGAAGTGGCCGACCGGGTGCTGGTGATGTACCGCGGCGACAAGGTGGAGGAGGGCGGTTCGGACGAGATCTTCGCGCGGCCGCAGCATGCCTACACGCGCGCTTTGCTGTCGGCCGTGCCGCGCCTGGGCGCGATGCAGGGCACGGACGAGCCGGCGCCGTTTCCGCTGTTGAAGGTGGACGAGGCCGCGCGGGTGCCGGATCCGGCCGGGCTGGTGGACACGCCCGTGGCCGAGCCGTCCACGGTGCGCCGCGAAAACGGTCCGGTGCTCAAGGTGCGCGATCTGACGACCAGCTTCGATATCCCGGGCGGCATCCTGGGCCGGGTGCAGAAGCGCGTGCACGCGGTGGAGAAGGTCAGCTTCGATCTGTACCCGGGCGAGACGCTGTCGCTGGTGGGCGAGTCGGGCTGCGGCAAGACGACGACGGGCCGTTCGCTGCTGCAATTGGTCAAGAGCAAGAGCGGGTCCATTGAATTCGACGGCAAGAATCTGGGCGCGCTGCGCGGCAGCGCGATGCAGACGCTGCGCCAGCACATGCAGTTCATTTTCCAGGACCCGTTCGCGTCGCTGGATCCGCGGATGACGGTGGGCTATTCGATCATGGAGCCGCTGCTGATCCACAAGGTGGCGCGCGGCAAGGAGGCGCAGGAGCGCGTGCGCTGGCTGATGGACAAGTGCGGGCTGCTGCCGGAAATGATCGACCGGTATCCGCACGAGTTTTCAGGCGGGCAGCGGCAGCGGATCTGCATTGCGCGGGCGCTGGCGTTGAATCCCAAGGTGGTGATTGCGGATGAGTCGGTGTCGGCGCTGGATGTGTCGATCCAGGCGCAGATCGTGAATCTGCTGCTGGATCTGCAGCGCGAGCTGGGGGTGTCGTTCCTGTTCATTTCGCACGATATGGCGGTGGTGGAGCGGGTGAGCCACCGGGTTGCGGTGATGTACCTGGGCCAGATCGTGGAGATCGGGCCGCGGCGGGCGATCTTTGAAAATCCGCAGCATCCCTATACGAAGAAGCTGATGGCGGCGGTGCCGATCGCGGATCCGCAGCGGCGGCATCGGGAGCGGTCGCTGCTGGTGGATGAGATTCCCAGTCCGGTGCGCCGGGTGGGGGATGATCCGTTGGTCGAGCCTCTGGTTGCGGTGGGGGACGGGCATTTTGTGGCTCGGCATGCCATTGGGGTTTATTGAGGCGGCATTTGGGTTGATGCTGCTGTAGCTGTGTCTTTTAGATATAGCGTTAGATATAGCGGCGGCTGTTGTTGTCGCTATTGCCGTTTCCTGGGGGCTTGCTGGCAGGGGCCGGGGTTCTTGGGCCGCGGCCGGCGCCGGGCCGGGCGCGAGCGAGGGGCCACGATTGCGGTCCGGAGCCTTCGCTCCGGACGGACCCTGCGTCATCCTCGTTGCCGCCTGCGGCGGCGGCCTTCGGATTCCCTTGGGCGCATCGACGCCCCTCGCTCGCGCCCGACCCGTCACCGACCGCTACAGCGCGACTTGCCGCCGGTTGCTGGGGCGAGTTGTTTGCTTGGCGTTCTGGCTGCGGTCGGGGTGTTTAGGGAAGGTCTTGCGGGGTCGCCAAAATCGGCCGCGCGGGCGGCCTTCTTTGGCGTTTGGGCGTCTTGCGTCGTGGCGATGGGCCTTCGCGCTTCGCTCATGCCGGTGTCTGACGCCCGCATGACATCACCGTCAATCCGCCGCGGGCATTCGCGGGTGTCAGACACCGTTGGCGGTGGTGTGCCCGGCCGCCTTGGCGCCGGGGGCGGGCGGTTATCATGGCGGCCTTCCCGAAATTCGCTTTTTTGAACGGACTCTCGCCATGGCCCTGCGCGCCACCATCTACAAGGCCGACCTGAATGTCGCCGATACCGACCGTCACTATTACGGCAGCCACGGGCTGACGGTGGCGCGTCATCCTTCTGAAACGGATGAACGGATGATGGTCCGCCTGCTGGCGTTTGCCTTGCATGCGCAGGAAGAGCTTTCGTTCACCAAGGGGCTGAGCGACACGGATGAACCGGATCTGTGGGTGAAGGATCTGACCGGCGAGGTCAAGCTGTGGATCGAGGTGGGCCAGCCGGAAGAGCGCCGCATCCTGCGTGCCTGCGGGCGTGCTGACGAGGTGATCGTGTATTGCTATGGCGGTTCGGCCAGCAAGATTTGGTGGGACGGCGTGCGCAATAAGTTGGAGCGCACGCGCAATCTGAAGGTGGTGAATCTGCCGGCGGAGCAGACGCGGGCGCTGGGCAAGCTGGCCGAGCGCACGATGCAGTTGAACGCCAATATCTCGGACGGCGTGGTGTATTTTTCGGCGGAAAAGGGCGAGGTCAGCATCGAGCCGGAGGCCTGGCGCTGAAATTGGGGCCGGGGGTTGCGCGGCGGGCGCGGGCAGGCTTAATATGATGATCATCATATTTTGATTGCCCCGATCATGGCCACTTCCCGCCGCAAGGAACAATCCCACGAACGCATCGTCGATGCGGCCGCGCGCGCCATCCGGCGTGGCGGGTATGCGGGGGTGGGCGTCGCGGACATCATGAAGGAGGCCGGGCTGACGCACGGCGGCTTTTATGCGCATTTCCCGTCGCGCGACGCGTTGCTGGCCGCGGCGATGGAACGTGCCGGGCAGGATGGCGCCGAGCGCCTGAACCAAGCCATGGCGCGCCGTCGTGCCGAAGGCGCCAGTGCGCTACGCGCCTGGGTGGAGTCCTATCTGGGGCCCGCGCATCTGGCGGGTTGCGAAACCGGCTGTCCGCTGGCCGCGCTGGCCTCGGAGATTCCGCGTCAATCCGAAGGCGTGCGCGAGGCCGCCGCGGGGCGCGTCGAGCGCCTGCTCGACACTATCCGGCGGCTGCTGCCGGCCAGCGCTGGCGAACACGCGGCGGCGGTGCTCAGCACGCTGGTCGGCGCTTTGCAGTTGGCCCGCGCGCTGGGCGACAACGACCGCGGCCGCGCGGTGCTGGCGTCGGCCCGCCAATCGATCCTGGACCAGTACGACCACGAGGGTCCCGCCGCCTCCCACTGATTGCCTATCCATTGGCCGCATGCGCGGCCTTTCTTTCATCCAAAAATATGATGATCATCATATTTGTGGGTAGTCCCCCCCCATCATCCGCTTACACCACCGATCAGGACTGACATCATGGAACTCAAGAACGCCGTTGTTTTCATCACCGGGGCCAATCGCGGCCTGGGGCTGACTTTTGCCCGCGAGGCGCTCGCCCGAGGCGCCCGCAAGGTCTACGCCGCCGCGCGCGATCCGTCTGGCATCACGCTGGAAGGGGTGGTGCCGGTCAAGCTGGACGTGACCCGCGCCGAGGACGTGGCCGCCGCGGCCGAGCAGGCCGGGGATGTGACGCTGGTCATCAACAATGCGGGCATTGCGGAGATGGGCGGATTCCTTGCGCCGGGCAGCGTGGCGTCGGTGCGGCGCCATCTGGACGTCAATCTGTTCGGCCCGCTGCTCGTGGCGCAGGCGTTTGCGCCGGTGCTGGCGGCGAACGGCGGCGGCGCGATGCTGAACGTGCTGTCGATCGCAAGCTGGACCAACAATCCGGTGCTGGGCGCGTATGGCCTGAGCAAGTCGGCCGCCTGGGCGCTGACGAACGGCCTGCGTCATGAGCTGCGCGGCCAGGGCACCCAGGTGCTGGGCCTGCACATGGGGTTCGTGGACACGGAAATGACCAAGGAGATCGACGCGCCGAAGTCCACGCCGCAGGCCATCGTGGCGCAGGCGCTGGACGCGCTGGAAGCGGGTGACGAGGAGGTGCTGGCCGACGAGCGGACCCGCCAGGTCAAGCAGGGCCTGTCCGCCAATCCGGCCGTTTATCTTTGATCGGGAGCCATCGGCCATCATGCGTGCCCATTCGACTTCGACCGCTTCCCTTCCTGGCGCCGGCGACAGCGCCGCGGCCGCGCCGCCCGCCGCGTCTCCCTGGCCTGTGTTCTGGGTCGCCAGCATCGCGGTGTTCCTGGTGTCGCTGGACAGCACGATGCTGTACGCGGCGTTCGGCGCGCTGCGCGAGGGGTTTCCGCAGGCGTCGGCCGCCGACATGTCCTGGGTGCTCAATGCCTATACGGTGGTGTATGCCGCCATGCTGATCCCGGCGGGGGGACTGGCCGATACCCATGGCCGCAAGCGCATGTTCATGGGTGGGGTGCTGCTGTTCCTGGCGGCGTCGGCCGCCTGCGGGCTGGCCGGCACCGAACAGTGGCTCATCGCCGCGCGGGTGCTGCAGGCGGTTGGCGCGGCCCTGCTGACGCCGGCCTCGCTGTCGATCGTGCTGGCAGCGTTTCCGGCGTCGCAGCGTGCGGTCGCGGTCAGCCTGTGGGGCGCCGTGGGCGGGCTGGCGGCGGCGGTTGGGCCCAGTTTGGGGGCCTTCGTGGTGGACGTGGCGGGCTGGCCGTGGGCGTTCTACATCAACCTGCCGCTGGGCGCGGTGTCGCTGTGGTTCGGCGCGGGGCTGCTTCGGGAGTCGGTCAAGCCCGAGGCGCGCCGCCGCGTGGACGGCGTGGGCATGGCGCTCTTGATCGTGGGCGTGGGCGCGTTGGCGCTGGCCATCGTGCAGTCGGAATCGCCGTCATGGCAGCGCGGCGAGCTGGCGGTGGCGGCCGCGGTGGGCGTGATTTCTATGATCGCCTTCGTTGCATGGGCCCGCGCCACGCCGCACCCGCTGGTGGACCTGGCGCTCTTTCAGCACCGGACGTACCGCTACGTGAATCTGGCGACGTTCAGCTTCGGCATTGCGTTCGCCATGATGTTCTTCGCGTTCTTTTTCTACATGACGGGGGTGTGGCATTACAGCCTGCCGCGCGCGGGGCTGGCGGTCACGCCCGGGCCGCTGTTGGTGATGCCTACGGCGATCATCACCGGACGTCTGGCCGCGCGGATGGGCCATCGCCCGTTCCTGGTGGGCGGCGCGCTGGTGTATGCGGCCAGCGGCCTGTGGTTTCTGCTCGTGCCCGGCGCGGAACCGGCGTACCTGCGCGAATGGCTCCCCGGGCTGGTGCTGAGCGGCATCGGCGTGGGCATGGTGCTGCCGTCGCTGTCCGGCGCGGCGGTGAACCGGCTGCCGGCCCGGCATTACGCGGTGGGCAGCGCGGTGAATCAGGCCACGCGCCAGATCGGCGGGGTGCTGGGCGTGGCGATCACGGTGTTGTTGCTGGGGCAGGGGGCGGCCAGCCACGCTGATTTCTCGCTGATCTATGCCGGGCACGTGGCGCTGGCGCTGCTGACGGCGCTGCTGTGCCTGCCGGTGGATACGCGGCCGAAGGCGGCCTGAACGCGGTGGCAATGCGGGCCGGCCGGCGCGATTCCTGATCGGCGCGCCGGCGGCCATTTTTGCGGCCGCTTTCGGGGACAGCTAGACGGGACCGGCGCAGGCGCATGGCCTCGCGCCACGGATGGCTCTGAAACGCCGTTTGGGACGGGAACGATCGTACCGGCGCACCATCAAAATGATGCAATTTTGGTGCGGAACGTGACAGAATGTCAGCCACGCTCAGCTCGGCCGTATTGATGAATCCCGTATTGATCAGGTCCCGAAATGCCCGCTAACGGTGACGCGTCCCCATCCCCTGCGCGTGTCGACGACGCGGACGGCGCGCAGCCTGAAGCGGACGGCCCGTTGGACAAGCTGGCGCGCCTGGCCCGGCGCCTGTTTGGCGTGGACATGGCGCGGGTGGCCTGCACCGACGCCGATGGCGTGTGGCAGGCGGTGTCCGGCGCGCTGCCCTCGGCGCTGCCCTCCATGACGGCCGATCTCCCCTGGTCCCTCGAATGCCCCGTGCGCGCCGCCGATGGCCGTCTGCTGGGCGCTTTCCGGCTGCTGCACGGAAAGCCGCGCGAGGTTACCGACGAGGACCGGCAGGCGCTGCAGGATCTGGCCAGCCTGGCCGCCACCGCCGTCGAAAAGCGCCATGCCCTGGCCTGCGAACGCGCCGACGAAGACACCTGGCGCGACGAGGCCCGCAAGCTGTCCCTGGCCATCGCCGGCAGCGGCACGGGCGTGTGGGACCGCAATGTGGTGACGGGCGAAATCACCTATTCGCCCGGCTGGAAGGCGCTGCTCGGCTACGGCGAATCCGAACTCTCGACACGCATCGAGGACGCCTACACCCGCCTGCATCCGGACGACCTGGCGTACGTCTGCGCGGCCATGCAGGACCACTTCGACGGCAAGACCGACAGCTACGAGGTCGAGCACCGCATCCGCTGCAAGGATGGCAGCTATAAGTGGATATGCAGCCGCGGCAAGGTGATCAGCCGCGACGAGTCGGGCAGGGCGCTGCGCATGATGGGCACCACGACCGACATCAGCGCGGTGCGCGCCATGTCCGAGCGCCTGCAGCGCACGGCGGACCTCGTCGTCAACCTGACCGACGCCGTGCCCGGCCTGGTCTTCCAGTGCCGCCCGGTGCCCGAGGGCGGGTCGTGGTTCTCGTACGTCAGCGCGGGCATCTGGGACATGTTCGAGCTCACCGCCGACGACGTGCGCGCCCGCACCACCGCCATCGAGCAGCGCATCCATCCCGAGGACCTGCCTGCCTACCTGTCGTCATTGCAGGCCGCGGCGGCGGCGCAGGCGCCCTGGCACCTGGAATTCCGCGTATGCCTGCCGCTGCAGGGCGTGCGCTGGCGGCAGGGCGATGCCAGCCCGCGGCGCGACGCGGACAACGGCGTGGTCTGGCATGGGTTCGTCACCGACATCACGGACCGCAAGCGCGCCGAACTCGAACTGCGCGAACTGGCGGCCACCGATGCGCTGACCACCTTGCCCAACCGCCGCCATTTCATGACGCGCATCGCCGCGGAGCTGGCGCGGCTCAAGGGCCACGGCGGCCCGGGATCGGCGGTGCTGATGTGCGACCTGGACCACTTCAAGCACATCAACGACACGTGGGGCCACGCGATCGGCGATGGTGTGCTGCAGCATTTCGCGGCCATGCTGCGCACGCAGTTGCGCGAGATCGACCTGGTCGGGCGCATCGGCGGCGAGGAGTTCGCCGTCGTGCTGCCCGACACCGACATCGCGCGCGCGCACGTGTTCGCCCGCAACGTGCAGCGCCGCATCGCGGATACCCCGTATTCGTCGGGCGGGCGGGACATACCGCTGACGGTCAGCATTGGCATTTCCACGCTGCATACGAAGGACGACGACGCGGAGCTGGCGCTCAGCCGCAGCGACCGCGCGCTCTATTACGCCAAGCAACGAGGGCGCAACCGGATCGAATCCGTGTTTTTCCGATGATCCTGGCGTGGTTGCCTTGCTACGGCTGTTCCAGCGGCCACACTTCAACCACGCCGTGGGCAACGGCGCACGGCGTGCGAGACGCCAGCGCGATCGCCTCGGCCAAGTCCGCGGCTTCGATAATGGCAAAGCCGGCCACCGGCAAGGCTGATCTCATATACGGCTCGTTCATCGTTTCCACCCGAACCGCGTCGGTGTTGCGCACCTGGACCGGGGCGCCCGCAATGCCCATCAACACGCCGTCATCCTGCAATTGCTTGTCATGCGCGTGAGCGGCGTTTCTTACGTTGTGCGGGGTGCGGTCATAACCCGCTTGATCCCCATACCCGATGGTGATGAACGTTGGCATGAATCGTCTCCTGACGTTATCCCCTGTTGGGGTTATCCCTTGTCGGGAATTTCTTGAACAGGTGAGGTGATTTCGAGTAAATAGCTGGGCAGCCTACTTAATAGGGACGCAGACAACAATAAATCTGAAGCATCCCTAAATTTTCGCGCTGACCCGCCGATAACAGGGGTAGTCGGCGCACGGTTTTGTCATCAATCAGGCAACTTCCACAGATCGGAATTAGCCGCGCTGATTGAACAAGAACAGCGGCGCCCGGCAGGCCGCACTGACGGCCTTGCCGCATCCCCCATGTTTGCTTCGCCTGTAGTGGCACGTCCGATTGAATATCCCGGCTAACAATAAACCTTGTATGCCGGGCTTGCTTACGTCAACAACAACAACCCTCTCACGTGAGACATTGCCCATGCGTACCCCCTCTGCCGCCCGCAAGCTGAGACTTAGCCCCGGCTATCTGGCGCTTGCCGCTGCAACCTGCATGCCTCTTGCTGTAACCCCGTCGTTCGCGGACAGCCTGCTGGTGGGCAACGGTGGCAATGGCGGCGTGGCGGCTGGCGCTTCTCCTGCTGGCAGTGGTGGAGGCGGTGGTATTGGTGGCGGCGGCGGCGGCGGCGGGGCTGCCGCCAGCGGCGGCGCGGGGGGTGGTTTGGAGCGCGGTGGCGATGGGACAGCTGGTGATGGCTCGAGCGGCGCAAGCAGCGGTGGTACCGACGGTGGCGCTGGCGGCGCATCTGGCACCTTAGGCGGGCAGAGCGGCGTTGGTGGCGGCGGCGGCGCAGGCGGCCCAACGGACGGTTCTGGAGGCGGCGGCAGCGGCGGTGGCGCGCTGGGGGCTGGCGGCGGCGTGGGCACCGGTGGGGCTGGCGCCGATGGCGGCGCTATTGTCCGCCTCGACGGAACGTCTTTTACGGGTACGGCAGGCCAGGGCGCCCAAGCGGCTTCCTCGGGCGCTCTCAACCCGCTACCCCCACTGTACGACTACATCGGTATTGGTGGTGGGGGCGGTGGTGCCGGTACATTCGCGGATGGTGGGGACGGCACGGCGGGCAGCCTGACGGCCAACGGTACGGTGTTGTTCGCATCCCGCTCAGTACTGGTGGGCGGGGCGGGCGGAGGTAACAGTCTGGGAGCCACCGGTGGCCGCGGCGGAGACGGCGAACTGACGCTGACAGGCTCCATGCTGGTTATTCAGAATGGGGCGCTACAGATCGGCGGCGCTGGCGGCGGTGGCTCGGCGTCCGTGCCGACAGGCGGCCAAGGCGGCAACGGCACGGTGACGGTAGACGGCAATTCCACCCTGCAATTCCTCGGCGCGGGGAGGGTGCTGGTGGTAGGCGGCGGAACCGGTGGCGGAGCCGGCGTGCTGAACCTGGGTCAGGGGGGGCTGAGCTTCATGAATAGTGGGACGTTCACCATTAACGCCAATGGCACCCTCAATATCGGAAACGCGTCGCCCAACGCAGCGACGGGCGGCACGATCAGCTTCCTGGCCCCCCTGATCAACAACGGAACGATCAACTTCAACCAGTCCGGGTACTACGCGCTGGGCATGGACATCACAGGTTCTGGTTCCTTGGTGGTCAACAGCAGCAGCGGGGGGGTGCTTACCGGCACTAACACGTATACGGGCGGAACGACCGTATCCGCGGGCACCCTGTACATCGGCCAGGGCGGCATCGCGGGCTCAATCGCGGGCGATATCGTCAACAACTCGTCGGTCGGTTTCAACAGAATCGGCACTATCGACTACGCCGGCAACATCAGCGGCTCTGGTTCGTTGATCAACCTTGGGACCGGCCTGCTGCGGCTGTCGGGTGCCAGCACCGCGACAGGTCAGATCATTGTTTCCAGAGGCGGCCTGGAGCTGACGGGCGCTTCGGCGCGGTTGGGAAGTGTGACGTCCGACGTATACGTCGGTGCGGACGCCGCTGCGCAATTGATTGTTAGCAACGGCGCACAATTGACGTCCCATGACGTGCAAGTCGCTTCCTCTTCTTATGGCGGTGACGCAACCGTTACGGGAGCAGATTCGACGTGGTCGGCCAACTACCTTGAGATCGGTGGGGCCCCAGGCGGGGATGGCTCGTTGCAAGTCATGGACGGCGCTCAGCTGTCGGCCGCGAAGAGCTTCGTCGGCAGAGTTGCAAACGGGAGCGCCCTGGTCTCTGGCGCAAATTCACGATGGGACAGCCAATTCGGGTTGATCCTGGGCAGCGGAGCAGGCGGGACGGGGTCGGTGATCGTGGACGGGGGCGCCACATTGAGCGCCCAGCAGGTAGAGATCGCCGGTATGGGCGGGTCTGCGGAAATCAACGGTTCGGACGCGACCGGCCGAGGGGTTCTGCAGACAGCGTACGTTGAAAGACATGCCGGCACCCCGATAAGCACCGTCGACTTCAATGGCGGTGTGCTGCGGGCGACAGCCTCGCAAACCAACCTCTTCCAGGGCTTCACCGCCGGCGATATCACGCTGGGCGCGGGCGGCATGTACCTGGATTCCAACGGCTTCGACGTGGGCACCTCGACGGTGCTGGACGGCACCGGTCAGCTCACCAAAACCGGCGCGGGCACGTTGACGCTGTCCGGCGCCAACACGTATTCGGGCGGCACCGTTATCCAGGGCGGCACGCTGTCGGTATCGGCCGACGTCAGTCTGGGCGCGGCCATCGGCAACCTGGAGATGGCCGGTGGCACGCTGGCTACGACCGCCAGCTTCGACACGAATCGAAACGTCTCCTTGGCGCAGAACGGCACATTCAATGTGGCAAACGGCACGGAACTGGGCTTGACCGGCACGGTCTCGGGCACGGGTGCTTTCGTCAAGGACGGCGCCGGCACGCTGACGCTATCGGGCATCAACACGCATGCCAGCACGCAGGTGCTGGCCGGCACCCTGATCGGCAACATCGCGTCGATCCGTGGCGACTTGCTCAACAATGGCTCGGTCGTCTTCGACCAGGGCGTGGACGGCAGCGCCGCGGGTTCGATGTCAGGCACCGGCAGCAATACCAAGCGTGGGGCGGGCGTCCTGACCCTGGCCGGCACGAACGCGCTGAACTGGAACATCGAACAAGGCACGCTTGCCAGCGAGGCCTCGCGCTATGACGGCAACGCCACCATCGGCGCCGCGGGCACGCTGCGCTTTGCGCAAGCGGCCAACGGCAGCTACGCCGGCCAGATCTCCGGCAGCGGCATCTTCGAGAAAACCGGCGCGGGCGCACTGACCCTCAGTGCGGACAACAGCGCCTACACCGGCACGACGCGCGTGCAGGCCGGCATGCTGACCGTGGCCAATCAACTGGGCGGCAATGCGGACGTGGTGGGTGGCCGCCTGCATGTGACGGGCGCGCTAAGCGGCAATGCCGCGATCGGCAATACCGCCATCCTGTCGGGCACCGGCACCATCGGCCAGAACGTCACGCTGACGGGCGGCACGCTGCAAGGCGCGCAAGGCGGCACGCTGACCATCAGCGGCGATCTCACGCTGGACAATGCCAGCCAGGTCAATGTGGCGTTGGGCAATGCCCCGTCCAACGCGCTGTTCGATGTGCAGGGCAACCTGGCCTTGGCCGGCACGCTGAACGTCACCGACGATGGCGGGTTTGGCCCCGGCGTCTACCGCCTGTTCGACTATGGCGGCACGCTGACCGCGAACACGCTGGCCATCGGCGCCGCACCCACAGGTGTTACGGCCGCTGACCTGCGCATCCAGACGGCCGTCAACGGCCAGGTCAACCTGATGTCCAGCGCCGGCGCCACGCTGAGCTTCTGGGACGGCAGCAATGGCGCGCAGCGTGACAACAGCGCTATTGATGGTGGCTCGGGTGCCTGGCGCACCGATGGCATGAACTGGACCAACGCCGACGGCACCCTGAACGGCCGCTTCCAGCCCAACCCCACCTTTGCCGTGTTCCAGGGCCAGGCAGGCACCGTGACGGTGGACGACACGGCGGGTGCGGTGAGCGTGACGGGCATGCAGATCGCGTCGAACGGTTACCGCATTGAAGGCGATTCGATTGCGCTGGCTGGCGGCGCGGAAACCATCCTGCGCGTGGGCTCGGGCGATGTGTCCGGCGCGGCCATCACCGGCACCATCGCGTCGAACCTGACCGGGGCAAGCAAGCTTGTGAAGGCCGACTACGGCACGCTGGTGCTGACGGGCGCCAACGCTTATACGGGCGGCACCGAAGTCCGCACGGGTACCTTGGTGGGCAATGCGGCGTCGATTCGGGGCAATCTGCTGAACAACGGCGCTGTCGTGTTCAACCAGGCTACCGATGCTGCCTACGCGGGCATTGTGTCGGGCACGGGCACGATGGCCAAGCAAGGCGCGGGCGTGCTGCAACTGTTGGGCGACAGCAGCGCCTTTACCGGCCAGACGCAGGTCCAATCCGGGATGCTGTGGCTGTCGGGCAAGCTGGGCGGCTCGGCCTCGGTCACGGGCGGTCGACTGCATACTGACGGCGTTCTGGGCGGCGACGTCACCGTAAGCGGCGCGGGCATCCTGTCTGGCATCGGCCGCGTTGACGGCAACGCCACGCTTGCGGGCGGCGTGCTGGAAGGCGTGCAAGGACAGACGCTGACCATTGGTGGCGACTTGTCGCTGTCCGGCACCAGCCAGGTCAACGTGACGCTGGACCGGGCGTCGAACAACGCGCTGTTTGATGTCGGCGGCAACCTGACCCTGGCCGGCACGCTGAACGTGACGGACCAAGGCGGCTTTGGCGCTGGCGTTTATCGCTTGTTCGACTACGGTGGCAGCTTGGTCAACAACGGCCTGACCGTGGGCACCACGCCCGCTGGTATCGATGCCAGCACGTTGGCCGTGCAGACGGCGGTGGGCGGACAAGTGAACCTGGCCTCGATATCCGGCGTAACGCTGGGCTTCTGGGACGGCGACGACACTGCCCGCCACGATAACGGCGCCATCGACGGCGGCGCGGGCACCTGGCGCGCCGATGGCCGCAACTGGGCCAACACGAACGGCACGCTGAACGGTCCGTTCCAACCCAACCCCACCTTCGCGGTCTTCCAGGCGCGGGCGGGAACGGTCAGGGTGGACGCCTCGGCCGGCGCGATCGGCATCACCGGCATGCAGATTGCCACCGATGGCTATCGCATTGAAGGCGACGCCATCGCGCTGCAAGGCGCGGGCGGTGAGAGCATCATCCGAGTGGGGGCGGGGTCGTCGGCGGACGCCAGCATGACGGGCACCATTGCCTCAACCCTGACCGGCGCCAGCAAACTGGCCAAGGCCGATTACGGCCGCCTGGTGCTGACCGCCGACAACACCTACACCGGCGGCACGGATGTGCGCTTGGGCACGTTGTCGGTGTCCAGGGACGCCAACCTGGGCGCGGCCACGGGCGGTGTGACGCTGAGCGGCGGCGTGCTGGCCACGACGGCCAGCTTCACGACAAACCGCGCCATCACGCTGACGCAGTCCAGCGGCATCGATGTGTCGTCCGGCACCACGCTCGGCTTGTCCGGCGCAATCAGCGGCAGCGGTGACTTGAGCAAGGCAGGGGCGGGCGTGCTTACCGTGTCGGGCGACGGCAGCGGCTACACCGGCAGCATGCGGGTGCAGGAAGGCGCGTTGAACCTTGCCTCGACCGGCAAGCTCGGCGGCGCCTTGACCTTGGCCAGCGGCACGCTGTTGCAAGGCGCGGGCCAAGTCGGCACGACCACGCTGCAAAGCGGCGCCATTCTGGCGCCGGGCAAGGTCAACGGCACCTTGAACGTGGCGGGCAATCTGACCTTCATGCCGGGGTCCGTCTATCAAGTGGCGGCCGATCCGGCGTCATCCGACAGCGCCCGCGTGGCCGTCAGCGGCGTTGCCAATCTGGCGGGCTCCGTGGTGCACGTCGGGCCGGAAGGCGGCTTTGAAACCACACGCCAGTACACCATCCTGAGCGCCAACGCCATCAACGGCCAGTTCGACAACGTGTCGTCGAACTACGCCTTCGTGGCGCCAGCCCTGCGCTACGGCGCGCAGGATGTCACGCTGCAACTCGGGCGCAAGCAGGTGCCGGCAGAGCCTGGCACGCCCTCTCGCCCCATCGCCTTTGCCGACGTCGCCCGCACCGGCAACCAACGCGCCGTCGCCAATGCGCTGGACAGCCTGCCGGCCGACAATGCACTGCACCAATACATCCTGACCTTGCCCGAAGGCGCGCCGCCTGCCGCCTTCAACAGCCTGTCCGGCGAAGCGCACGCCAGCGTCGCGTCCAGCTTGATGGGTTCCAGCAGCATTACGCGCACGCTACCGCTGTCGTACCTGCGGGCGAACCTGAACGCTGGCATGCGTCCGGGCGCGCCCACGGCGCAAGCGGGCGGCACGCTGTCCGCGTCCGCCTTGCCGTCTTCGAATGCCCGGCCCGCGTGGGCCGAGCTGGTCGGAAACTGGCAAACGCAGAACGCCACGGACAACACCGCGCAAGTCCGTCAGCACACCGGTGGCGTCTTCGTTGGCGCCGATCATGCCGTGGGCAACGGCTGGCGTGTGGGCGGGGCCGTCGGCTACACCGACAGCAAGATCCGGGTTGACGATCGCTCGTCGAACGCCGACGTGTCCGGCTACAGCGCGGCCATCTATGGCGGCAAATCGTTTGAGGCGGGGGCGGGCAAGCTGAACCTGCTGGTCGGCACGTCGTACACCTGGCACGACGTCAGCACCGAACGCTACGCCACCGTGGCCGGCGCATCGCAAAAGCTGACCGCCGACTACGGCGCCAGCACCACCCAGCTCTTCACCGAACTGGGCTATGCGATGCCCTTGTCAGACCGCACCACGCTTGAGCCCTTCGTGGGCCTGGCCTGGAGCGACCTGCGCAGCCGCAGCTTCAAGGAATTGGGCGGTTCGGCGGCGTTGAGCGGCCAAAGCAGCAGCGACAAGCAAACCAGCAGCACGCTGGGCATGCGCGCACAAACGGACTTCACGGTCAGTGGCGCCGAAGGCCGCTTGCAAGCCACGCTGGGCTGGCGCCATGCGTTTGGCGATGTGTTGCCGCAATCCACCATGGCGTTTGATGGCGGCCAGGCGTTCACGGTGTCGGGTGCACCGATTGCGCGTAACGCGGCGGTTGCCGAGCTGGGCGCGGAAGTGGCGGTGTCCAAGAATGCGTCACTGGGCTTGAACTACAGCGGACAGTACGGCGGCGGAAATCGCGAACACGCGGGGTCGTTGAACGCGCGCTGGCGGTATTGAGGACATAGGGTGCAGGAAATAGGGGGTCAGACTGCAATTCCCAGGTGATATTGCAGTCTGACACCTTAAAACAAACACTCCAGCCCCTCATCGCCAGCGTCCGCGTCGATCCCCGCCTCCCAGGTTTCGCGCGTGATGCCGTCAGTGTTTTCCCGATAGAACAACCCGCCCGGCCATTTGTTCCATTGACGGTACATTAGGACACCCCTAGAGTTCCCGTCATGGGAACCTCATTACCGCTTCCGAAATACCACCAGATCTATCTCGTCCTGCGCGAACAGCTGCAGGAGGGGCGGTTTGACCAGGACGGCGTGCCCGGTGAACACGCGCTGGCGGACCAGTTCGACGTGGCGCGCATCACCATCCGCAAGGCGATGGAGATGCTGGTGGCCGACGGCCTGGTGTCGCGCCGGCCGGGCCTGGGCACCTGGCCCCTGCGCGGTGCGACCAGCGCCCAGAGCGCCGCGGCGCCCACCGCGCAGCAGAAGGCGCACCTGACCGGCCTGCTCGAAAACATCGTGAACATGGGCCTGCGCACGTCCGTGCAGGTGCTGGACAGCACGCTGGTGTACGCGCCGCCCGCCGTGGCCGAGGCGCTGCATATCGCGACAGGCACGCCCGTGCACAAGAGCCTGCGGGTGCGCAGCACCGAGGCGGGTCCGCTATCCCACATCACGACCTACGTGCCGCAATCCGTGGCCGACTTCACGCGCGAGGACCTCGAACGCGAGCCGCTCCTGATGCTGCTGGAAGCGGCCGGCGTGGAATTCGGCGGCGCGACGCAGACCATTTCGGCGCGGCTGGCCGATGCACAGGTGGCGCGCCACCTGGACGTATCGGTCGGATCGGCGCTGCTGGCGGTGACGCGCCTGGTGCGCGACGTCGATGACCGGCCCGTGCAGTTGCTGCAGGGCCTGTACCGCCCCGATCGCTATCAATATCAGTTGCAGCTATCGCGCGTCGGCAGCATCGACGCCAAGGTCTGGGTCAGCGAAGAGCTGTCGGCCCAATTTCATTGAACCCCGTCGGAGATCCCCCCATGAATTCGCGCCGCACTTTCCTCTATCAATCCGCCGCCGCGGCGGCCCTCGTGTCCGCGCCCTGGGTGGCCCGGTCGCAGGGCGCCACGCCCATCAAGGTCGGCGTGCTGCACCCGGTGACCGGCGCGCTGGCGTATTCCGGCCAGCAATGCCGCCTGGGCGCGCTGCTGGCGATCGAAGACATCAACAAGGCGGGCGGCATCAAGTCGCTGGGCGGCGCGCCGCTGCAGGCCGTGCTGGGCGATGCGCAGTCGCGTCCCGAGGCGGGCTCGGCCGAAGTCGAGAAGATGAACGAGGCGGGCGTGGCGGCCATCGTGGGCGCCTATGCGTCGGCAATCTGTCTGGCCACGACGCAGACGGCCGCCAAGTACAACCTGCCCCATGTGGTGGACGTGGGCGTGGCCGACCAGATCGTCGAGCGCGGCCTGAAGAACACCTTCCGCTTCGGGCCGGGCTACCGCGCCTGCAGCGAGCGCGCCATCCTGGACCTGGCGGCGCTGAACGACGCCGCCGGCAAGCCGGCCAAGACCGTGATGATCGTGCACGAGGACTCGCTCTTTGGCACCGGCACGGCGGCCCTCTTGTCCAAGTCGCTGCCGCAGCATGGTTTCGAGGTGAAAGAGGTGGTCAAGCACCCGAACCCGACGCGCGACTTCAACAACATCGTGCTGCGCATGCGGTCGGTCAATCCCGACATCGTCATTCCGGCCAACTACTACAACGAATACGCCTTGCTGCTGCGCGCCATGAAGCAGCAGAAAGTGCAGCCCAAGGCCATCTACTCGGTCCTGGGCGGGGCGGCGTCCAGCTACAAGTTCCTGAAGGAATTCCCGGACATCGCCAACGGCATCATCGACTGCAACCACTGGTTCAACCCCAAGGATGCGCGCGTGGCGCCGCTCAAGGCCCGCGTCGAAGAGAAGGGCGCCTACTTCAGCTACGAGGTCTTCATGACCTACACGGCGATGCTGCTGCTGGCCGACGCGCTGGAGCGCGCCAAGTCCGCCGACCGCGCCGCCATCATCGAGGCGCTGGCGTCCAGCACGTTCCAGGACAACCTGATGCCCTACGGCCCGACCAAGTTCGTCAACGGCCAGAACACCGGCGCCCAGCCGCTGCTCACGCAGGTGATCGGGGGCGACATCAAGGTGATCTTCCCGGCCGAGTTCCGCCAGGCCGACGCCGTCTTCCCGCTGAAGGCCTGATCCGACCCATGCTCGATCCCGCCATCCTCTTTTCCTCGGTGCTGAACGGCCTGACGACGGGCGCGGTGTACGCGCTCATCGCCCTGGGCCTGACCCTGATCTACGGGGTGCTGCACATCATCAACTTCGCCCATGGGGCGGCGCTCATGGTGGCGCTGTACGCCGTATACCTGCTCAAGGACCGCCTGGGCATCGACCCGTACGCGGCCCTGCCGCTGGTGGTGCCCGGGATGTTCGCGCTGGGCTATGCCCTGCAGCGCTTTGTCATCAACCGCGCCAGCCATGGCAAGGACGAGAACATCCTGCTGGTGACGCTGGGCCTGGCCATCGTGCTGGAGAACCTGGCGCTGGTCTGGTTCAAGTCCGACACGCGCAGCATCGACACCGCGTACACGCTGTCCACGGTCGAGATCGGGCCCGCCCTGATCGCGCTGCCCAAGATCATCGCGTTCTTTGGCGCGCTGGCGGTGGCGGCGGTGCTGTTCTGGATCATCCGCAGCACCGACCTGGGCCGCGCGATCCGGGCCGTGGCCCGGGAAAAGCAGGGCGCCAAGCTGATGGGCATCGACGTCGAGAAAGTCTATGCGGTGTCGTTCGGCATCGGCATGGCCTGTCTGGGCGCCGCGGCCTGCTTCCTGCTGCCCGCGTATTACGTCAATCCGCAGGTGGGCAGCGGCTTCGTGCTGGTGGCCTTCACCATCGTGGTGCTGGGCGGCATGGGCAGTTTCGTGGGGGCGCTGGTGGGCGGTCTGCTGATCGGCGTGGTGGAGTCCATCGGGGGCCTGTTCCTGGGCGACTCGCTGGGCCAGATGGGCATCTTCGCGATCTTCATCGCGGTGCTGCTGTTTCGCCCGCAGGGGCTGTTCGGGGCGAGGGGCTGAGCATGAAACGGGATCTCTGCGCAATCGCGCTCTTTGC
>Ga0182739_1001373_pt1 | contig 25679 bp, 22 predicted proteins | sample eDN5th30CBELigBY_FD_128873 | JGI IMG/M metagenome (GOLD analysis project Ga0182739, IMG submission 128873) | Enriched backyard soil microbial communities from Emeryville, California, USA - eDNA 5th pass 30_C BE-Lig BY (version 2) (version 2) | ecosystem: Environmental > Terrestrial > Soil >... | reverse complement strand
TCGTGCAGCACGACATGGCCGAGCGCGATGCCGTCCGCGAGCGCGACGCCGGCAAGCCGCAGCGGCCGCCGCACCGCGGGCTCGGCGCCCGGCTTGGCGAGCGCGGAAAGCTCGCCCGAGGCGATCATCTCCGCCAGCACCATGGCGGTGGTCTGCAGCGCCTCGATCTCTTCCTCGGAATAGGTCCGGTGGGCGCGGTTCTGGACCACCAGCACGCCGAGCGTATTGCCGGCGCGCAGGATCGGGACGCCGAGGAAGGAGTGGTAGATCTCTTCGCCGGTCTCCGGCCGGTAGGAGAACGCCGGATGCGCCTGTGCGTCGGAGAGATTGATCGGCGTCGCTTCCCGCGCCACCAGGCCGACAAGGCCCTCGTTCGAACCGATGACGGTCAGGTGGACGGCCTGGGGGTTGAGGCCCTCGGTGGCATAGAGTTCGAGCGTGCCGTCAACGCGCAGCACATAGGCCGAGCAGACCTCGGCCACCATGTTGGCCGCGATCAGCACGACAATCTTGTCCAGGCGATCCTGCGCGCTGACCGGCTCCGCCATCACCTCGCGAAGCCGGCGCAAAAGCACGCGAGGACCGCCGAGCGCGCCACGCATCGACATCGAGGTCCTTCAAAGACCGAGCCACTCGAGCCCAGAAAGCCGGCGCTGGTTGCGCCCGCTATGCTTCTGCGGGCTCCACCGGCCCCGCAGCTTTCACCCGTTCGCTATACCGAAAGCCGCATACGCGCGGCAAGCCTCGTGCCATTCACTGGCCGGCCATCTGACAAGGCTGCCGCGATCGAACTGTGCGTCATGTTGCACTGCGTTCGAAAGCGCGTTCCGCGCGCCGGGGATGCACGATTTCGGAGTAGCCTGATTCGGCCTGCGGCGGACTGCACTTGCGGCCTGATCGAGAGCGCTTCCAGACAGTGCGTCGCGGCTATTTTGGCGCGCGGCGTTCGCGCCCGCGGAACGCCGACAGCGTGGCGATCTCGTCCTGCGGACCTGCCTCGTCCGCGGCCAGCCGCTCATAAAGACGTGCCGAGCCGGCGAGCATCGTCCGTTCGGCCTCCGAATCGAAGAACGCGGCGATCTCGTCCATCTCGGCGACCCAGCGATAGGCCTTCGAAAACATCGCCGGCAGGTTGCGATCGAGGAAGCCCAGCATGTGCGGCTGGCTGGCGGAAAGCTCCGCCCGCAACGCCTCTGCTACCCCTGAACGCTCGGCGGCGAGCGCCGAGGCTGCGCCCAGCGCGGTGAAGCCCTTGGTGAGGCTCGCGTAGCACATCTTCAGGGCCGAAGCCTCGCCGATCGCGCCGTCCATGATCCTGACAATGAGCCCGTGGTCGCCGAGCACAGCCGCCCGGGTCGCGGCCGGGCCGGACAGATAGAAGCGCGGCCCCTTGTCGCCCGGCTTCGGCGGCGCGCCGATGATGCCGCCATCGGCGAAAGCGCAGCCGGTCTGCTCGATCACAGCCGCGACCCGTAGCGCCGTTGCCGGGCTTACCGCGTTGCAGTCGATGAAAAGCGGCTTCGCGCCCGTCGCCCTGAGCGCCGGCACGAGCCGTTCGGCGAAAGGCAGCGCTTCGCCGGGAGGCACGATGGAGAGAATGAAGTCCGCCTGGGCGATCTCGGCATCGGAGGCCCCGGCCATGCCCGCCGCTGCGGCCCGCGCCGCGCTCGACGCGCTGCGGCCCTCCAGCGCGGTCACGACGCGCACGCCGTTTTCAACCAGCCGCGCGCCGACGGCAGCGCCCATATTGCCCGGAGCGAGGATAGCGACGGTGAGAGGCATGTTTCGAGCTCCCGAATCCACGACTTGCGGCCCGCCAGCATGACGCGGGCCGACGATCGTCAGCCGGCAGCGTTGCGGATCGGCCCCCGTCCTTGTCGCATCGCGCCAGAACGACGGTCGCGACGCTTTATCCCTTATCCAGCCCGTACAGCGAGTGCAGCGTGCGGACCGCAAGCTCGGTATAGGCCGCGTCGATCAGCAGCGAGAACTTGATCTCGGAGGTGGTGATGGCGCGGATGTTGATGCCGCGCTCGGCGAGCGCGCCGAACGCCTTCGCCGCGACGCCCGCGTGGCTGCGCATGCCGATGCCGATGACCGACACCTTCGCCACGTCCGACGCGCCGTCGAGGCGCTCGTAGCCGATCTCCCCGCGCGCCTTTTCGAGCACGGTGCTGGCGCGGGCGTAATCCGACGCGGGAACCGTGAAGGTGAGATCGGTCGTCTGGCCGTCGCCGGACACGTTCTGCACGATCATGTCGACATTGATATTGGCATCCGCCAGCGGCCCGAAGATGGCTGCCGCAACGCCCGGCTTGTCCTGCACGCGGCGGATCGAAATCTGCGCCTCGTCCTTGGAGAAGGCGATGCCGGTGACAACCTGCTGTTCCACGATCTCTTCCTCGTTGCAGATCAAGGTGCCGGGCGGCGTCCCATGCGGGTCGATGTCCTCCGGCTTATCGAAGCTCGAGCGCACGAAGATGCGCACATTATGCACCATGCCGAGTTCGACCGAGCGCACCTGCAGGACCTTCGCGCCCTGCGAGGCGAGCTCCAGCATTTCCTCGAACGCCACCTTTTCGAGCCGGCGGGCCTTCGGCACCACGCGCGGATCGGTGGTGTAGACGCCGTCGACGTCGGTATAGATGTCGCAGCGGTCGGCCTGGATCGCCGCGGCGATCGCGACCGCCGACGTATCCGAGCCGCCGCGGCCGAGCGTGGTGATGCGGTTCGTCTCCTGGTGCACGCCCTGGAAACCGGAGAGCACGGCGACCTCGCCGCGCTCCTTGAAGCGCCGGATCAGTTCCGCCCCGTTGACGTCGAGGATGCGGGCCGCGCCATGCGCGTTGCTGGTCAGGATCGGGAGTTGCCAGCCCTGCCAGGAGCGAGCGGTGACGCCCATCGCCTCCAGCGTCATCGCGAGCAGGCCGGAGGTGATCTGCTCGCCGGCCGCGACCACGGTGTCGTATTCGCGCGCGTCATGGAGCGGGGCGGCCTCGCGGCACCAGCCCACCATCTCGTTGGTTTTGCCGGACATCGCCGAGACGACCACGGCCACATCGTGGCCGGCATCGACCTCGCGCTTAACATGCGCCGCGACGTTTCGGATGCGCGGAACGTCGGCTACCGACGTGCCGCCAAACTTCATTACCAGCCTGGCCATACGGATTGCAGCAATCTTCGCGGGTTTTCTGCGGGCGCGACGCTATTGGCCGGCGCGCCCGGTGGCGAACGGGCGCATTCATATCGATGCGATGCGCCTGCTGCAACGCCCAATCCTGGAGCCGCCGGGGCATTCCGCCCCGAGTCGGCCGGCCGGCTCGGTCTCCCGCGGGCCCCTGCCGGCCGTCGATTGTGGCCGGTGGGTCCTGGCCCCCTCGCCGAAAACCGAGGCGGGCCTATACTGCGGGAGGCCCGAGGGGGCCAATGAGGCGGGAGCAGGATCGGGAGAGGCCCATGAGCGTGCCGACGAGATCAGACCGGGCACCCGCGCGCGAGAGCGCTTTGCTTTCCGGCTACATGTCGGGCTTCGGCAATTCGTTCGAGACCGAGGCGCTGCCCGGCGCGCTGCCGATCGGCCGGAACTCGCCGCAGAAGGTGAATTACGGCCTCTATGCCGAGCAGCTTTCCGGCTCGCCCTTCACCGCGCCGCAGGCGACCAACCAGCGTTCCTGGCTCTATCGCATCCGCCCGACGGTCAAGCACTCCGCCCGCTACCGCAAGGTCGACCGTGGCCTGATCCGCACCGCGCCGGAACGCGAGGCACATAACCTGCCGATCGGCCAGCTGCGCTGGAGCCCGATCCCGGTCCCTGCCGAGAAGCTCAGCTTCGTTGATGGCCTGCGCACGATCACGACGGCCGGCGATGCCGACACCCAGGTCGGGATGGGGGCGCATGTCGCGCTCGTCACCCGCGCGATGGAGAACGAGTATTTCTTCAATGCCGACGGCGAACTGCTGGTGGTCGCGCAGGAGAACGCACTGCGCTTCCGGACCGAATTCGGCGTGATCGACATCGCGCCGGGCCAGATCGCGGTGATCCCGCGCGGGGTGATCTTCAAGGTCGAACTGCCGGGCGGTCCTGCGCGCGCCTATGTCTGCGAGAATTACGGCGGCGCGTTCACGCTGCCCGACCGCGGGCCGATCGGCGCCAACTGTCTCGCCAACCCGCGCGATTTCCATACGCCGATGGCGGCCTATGAGGACCGCGAGGAGCCCTCGACGCTGTATGTCAAATGGGGCGGCGAACTCTACGCCACCGACATCCCGCAGTCGCCGCTCGACGTCGTGGCGTGGCACGGCAACTACTGCCCCTACACTTACGACCTGCGCCATTTCTCGCCGGTCGGCGCGATCGCCTTCGATCATCCCGACCCGTCGATCTTCACGGTGCTGACCGCGCCTTCGGAAACCCATGGCACCGCCAATGTGGACTTCGTGATCTTTCCGGAACGGTGGGGTGTCGCGGAGAACACGTTCCGGCCGCCCTGGTACCACCGCAACATCATGTCGGAATTCATGGGGCTGGTTTACGGCGTCTACGACGCCAAGCCCGAGGGCTTCGTGCCGGGCGGCATCAGCCTGCACAACCAGATGCTGCCGCACGGTCCTGACGATCAGGCGTTCGAACATGCCAGCACTGTCGAACTCAAGCCGGCGAAGCTCTCCCACACGCTCGCCTTCATGTTCGAGACCCGCTACCCGCAGCGCGTCACGAACTATGCGGCAACGGTCGAGCAGTTGCAGGACGATTACCTCGACTGCTGGCGGGACCTGAAGAAGCACTTCGATCCGGCAAAGCGGGATGCGTGGTAGTTGCGGCTGCGCCGCGCGCCGCGCAGCTTGTCCGGGGTGCGCGTGCTCTACCGTATCCCCGCCCGCATGAAACTCTGCACGAACTGGCGCTGGAAGAGCAGGAACGCGACCAGCAGCGGGCCGGAGGTCATCAGCGTGGCGGCGCAGATCACGGCCCAGTCGATGCCCTGGTCGGTCGAGGAGAACACCTGCAATCCGACCGTTAGCGGCCGCGACTCGACTGAATTGGTGACGATCAGCGGCCAGAGAAAATTGTTCCAGTGATAGCTCACCGAGACGAGACCGTAGGCGACGTAGATCGGTCGTGCGAGCGGCACGTAGACGCGCCACAGCACCTGCAGCGCGCTCGCGCCCTCGACGCGCGCCGCGTCGTCGAGTTCCTTCGGCACGGTCTTGAAAGTTTGCCGCAGCAGGAAGATTCCGAAGGCGGAGGCGACATAGGGCAGGGCGATAGCGGGAATCGAATCGAGGATGCCGAGCCGGCTCATCGTGCGGTAGTTCTCGACGATCAGCACATCCGGCATGATCATGAGTTGCACCAGCACGAGCGTGAACGCGACTTCGCGGCCGCGAAAACTGTAGCGCGCGAAGGCATAGGCGGCGAGGGTGCACAGCGCGAACTGGCACACCAGGATCATCGTCACCAGAAGGAAGGTGTTGAGGAAATAGCGCGCGAATGGCGCGGCGTTCCAGGCCGTGGCGAAGTTCTCGAGCGTCAGCGGCGCGGTGAGCGTGAAGCGGGCGGAGAACTCGCTGGGATGGAACGCGGTCCAGAAGGCATAGAGCAGCGGCAGCAGCCACAGCACCGCGAGCAGCCAGGCGGCGGCCGATTCCAGCGCGAGGCCGAAGCCGCGCGGCGCGTAAGGTTCGCTGGCGGTGCGCGCGCTCATCGGTAATGAACCCGCCGTTCGAGGAAGAAGTACTGGCCGAGCGCGGTCACGCCCAAGATGATCAGGAGCACGACCGTCAGCGCGGCGGCGTAGTTCGTGTCCCAGAACTTGAAGCCGACTTCGTAGATGTAGAACAAGAGCAGCGAGGTCGCGTTGTCGGGGCCGCCGCGCGTCATCACGATGATATGGTCGACCATGCGGAAGGCGTTGATGACGGCGTTGACGAGCACGAACAGCGTCGTCGGCATCAGCAGCGGAAGCTGCACGCGGCGGAAGAAGGTCCAGCGCGACGCGCCCTCGAGCGCGGCTGCCTCCGCTAGCGTCGGCGAAATGGTCTGCAGCGCCGCGAGGTAGAAGATCATGAAGAAGCCGGCTTCCTTCCAGATCGCCACAACGATCACCGCCGCGAGCGCATAGTCCGGCGTGCCGAGCCAGTTGTGCGAGGGGAGGCCGAACAGGGAGCGGAACTGCTCCAGGAGGCCGTATTGCGGCGTGTAGAAGAACAGCCAGATATTGGCGACCGCGATCATCGGCAGCACGGTCGGCGTGAAATAGGCCATGCGCACCAGCGCGCGCCCCGCGATGCGGTCGTTGACCCACAGGGCCATCAGGAGCGCGAGCGCCATCGAGATTGGGATGGTGCCGAGCGCGAACCAGAAATTGTTGGTGAGCGACTGCCAGAACACCGGGTCGTCCAGCATGTGCCGGTAGGTGTCGATCCCGATGAAGCGCGACGGGCGGCGCGGCCGCGGCGTCGACCAGAAGCTGTCGATGAAGGTCGCGAAGGCCGGCCAGTGCGTGAATAGCGCCAGCAGCGCCATGGCGGGGAGCAGCAGCAGCCACGCATGAATGGCGTTGAGCGTTGCCTCGGGGGCTGCGCGGCGTGTGCGATGCTTCTCCCTCTCCCCGCTTGCGGGGAGAGGGTCGGGGTGAGGGGCGCTGCTGGGGTCAGTGACGTCTCGTGTTAGCCCCTCACCCGGCGCGCCATGCGCGCCGACCTCTCCCCGCGCGCGGGGAGAGGTGTGCTCCGGCGAAGCGGTGATGCGTTCGCTCACCGATACGATCGCAGCAGCCGCTCGGCCTCGGCCTGCGAATCCTTCATCGCCTGTTCCGGCGTCTTCGAGCCGGTGAGCGCGGCCTGCAGGCCGTCATTGAGCGCCTTGGTGACGCGCTGGTTGTCGTGGGTCGAAAGTTCCGCCACGGCGTATTTGAGCTGGTCGCGCGCAACCGCCGCGGCCGGGAAGCCTTCGACGTATTTCTTCATCAGCGGCGTTTCCCACGAGTCCGGCCGGACGGCGACATAGCCGGTGTCGATGCCCCATTGCGCGGCGCGCTCGGGCGAGGTCATCCACTGCGCGAACTTGAACGCGGCTTCCTGCTGCGCGCGGCTCGCCTTCTTGAAGGTGAAGAAGTTGCCGCCGCCGGTCGGGGTGCCGCGCCGCTTGCCGGCCGGCAGCATCGCGACGCCGAACGGGAATTTCGCATTGTTGCGCACATTGGTGAGGTTGCCGGTGGTGGTCCACATCATCGCCGTCTTGCGCTCGAAGAAGTCGCGCGGCGTCGTGCCCCATTCGATCACGCCCGGCGCCATCACGCGGTGCTTGCGGCCGAGATCGACCCAGCGCTGCAGCGCTTCGGCCACGGCGGGCTTGTCGAAGAAGGTGCGGTCGCCCTCCTGGTTCATCAGCAGCACGTCGTTCTGCGTGGTGAAGGCCTGGAACAGCCAGTAGGGGAAGCCCGACGAGGGCACCTGCATGCCCCACTGCGTGGTGTTGCCGGAGGCGTCGCGCTTGGTGAGCTTCTGCGCGAATGCGAGTTCCTCCGCCCAGTCCTGCGGCGGCTTCTCGGGATCGAGGCCGGCTTCCTTGAATAGTTCCTTGTTCCAGTACAGCACGATGGTCGAGCGCTGGAACGGAATGCCCCAGGTTTTTCCGGCGGTCTGGCTGTTCTCCATGAAGGCCGGGAAGAAGCTCTTGAGCCAGTTCTTGTCCGCGTCGGTCTTCGCGAAGTCCTCGAACGGCAGGATCGCGTCCTCGTCGATCAGCGTGAACATGTCGGTCGAGAGCAGGATCGCGGTCACCGGCGGATTGCCCGCCTTGTGCGAGGTCAGCGCCTTGACGATGGTTTCCTGATAGGTGCCGGAATAGATTGGCTTCACCGCGACGCCGGGATTTTCCTTGGCGAAGTCGGCCGCATAGCCGTCGATGATCTTGGTGATCGGGCCGCCGACCGCCACCGGATAGAAGAACGTAAGCTCGACCTGCTGCGCGCGCAGCACCGCAGGCATCGCAAGGGTCGAGCCCGCAACCGCTGCGCTGCCGACCACGAATTGCCGTCTGTCCATCTCGACTCTCCCCTATGCCGGCGCATCGTGGCCGGCGCATTTGTTTTTATGTCTTCAGGCGACACGACACTGTGATGACAGGTCGAACCAGTGCGCGTCCTGCGGCGCCCAGGCGAGATGCACCGTCTCGCCGGTCTGCGCCGCGAGCCGTCCGGCGACCCGCACCATCAGCGTCTCTTCCCCGATCCGCGTCTCCACCTGGGTGTCCGCTCCCAGATACTCTGCCGCAATCACGGTGGCCGGCAAGCCCTCGGCGGCGATTCGCACCGATTCCGGCCGGATCCCCACGGCCATGCTCGACAGGTCGCGTAAGGCGGGGGCGGTTGCCGCCAGCTCCCTGTTCGAGGAGAGGAGCGCGGCGGAGATCACGTTCATCGGCGGTGCGCCGATGAAGCGGGCGGTGAACACCGTCTCGGGGCGTTCGTAGAGCGCGGCCGGCGGTCCGTTCTGCTCGATCCGGCCGGCCCGCATCAGGATCACCCGGTCGGCCATCGTCATAGCCTCGATCTGGTCGTGGGTGACGTAGAGCATGGTGATACCGAGGCGGCGCTGCAGCGCGCGGATCTCGCGCCGCATCTCGCTGCGCAACTGGGCGTCGAGATTGGAGAGCGGCTCGTCCATCAGGCAGACCGGCGTCTGCGCAACGATGGCGCGGCCGAGCGCGACCCGCTGCTGCTGGCCGCCGGAAAGCTGCGACGGCTTGCGGTCAAGCAGCTTCTCGAGCCCCAGCATGGCGGCGGCGCGCGCCAGCCTCTCGTCGCGCTCGTCGCGCGGCACCCGCCGCACCTTGAGGCCGAACACGATGTTCTCCGCGACCGAAAGGTGCGGGAACAGGGCGTAGGACTGGAACACCATCGAAACGCTGCGGCGCGCCGGCGGTGCGTGCGTCACGTCGTTACCGCCGATCTCGATGGTGCCGGCGTCCGGCGTTTCCAGTCCCGCGATCAGCCGCAGGGTTGTCGACTTGCCGCAACCGGAGGGCCCGAGCAGGACGACGAGGCTGCCGGGCTCCGCCTCGAAGCTGATGCGATCGACTGCCGGTTCGCTGCCCCAGCCCTTCACCACCCCGTTCAGCCTGACCTGCGCCACGCCTGCCCCCCGTTTCGCGCCGCCGTTTACCCGCTCGCTTCTCAAGACTAGCCATGAGGATTGTATGACGACAACCGTCCCGCCGGTCTTGATCGTGACGCCGTTTGTCGGCGAGGTGCGCTTCGAGGCGCGCCTTGAACGTATCTCCCAGACCCGGATCGGGTGGTGCAGGCTCGCTTGGGAGCTTGCCTGCCGGCGCTCGACGTGCCATTCGCCTGCTAAAGCTGTTGGGCCGGCAACGGGAGAACCTGCCGCCGAGCCAGCCGGGGCCGCTATGGTGGCCCTCACCCGCATCCGACTCGGTGCCCGCGTCGCCTTGCAAGTCGGAAAAAGTAAATGCGCAGAAGTACGTATGCGCTTTCCACCTACAGTTGGTAACGTCGCACGCGCGCTGAGGGTAGCGGTGATGGGGTGCGGAATGTGACGGTCGGAGTTTGGGCGTCACGGACGCTTGAACTTGACGATCGAATCGGGCGAGAGGAACGTAGTACCTCTCGGACGCGTTGCAGCAGCTGGATCAAAGCCGAGGTTCTATGGAGACGACGATGGCCAAGAAGGCCCCCAACCCCATCGACAAGCACGTGGGAAGCCGCGTGCGGATGAGGCGGATGATGTTGGGGATGAGCCAGGAAAAGCTTGGCGACGCGCTCGGCCTGACCTTCCAGCAGGTTCAGAAATACGAAAAGGGCACCAACCGCATCGGCGCCAGCCGGCTCCAGCAAATCTCCGAGATACTCCAGGTTCCGGTTTCATTCTTTTTCGAGGGCGTGCCGAGCGTGCCCGGCCCCACGGGGGTGGTGTCCGGCATGGCCGAGGCGCCTTCGCCGGCCTATGTCTCCGACTTCCTGGCGACGTCGGACGGCCTCGCTTTGACCAAGGCCTTCGTCCAGATCAAGGACGCGCGCCTGCGCCGCCGGATCGTCGATCTGGTCGAGGCGATGGTCGGTAACGAAGGCTGATCGAGCCTTCTTCCTTTCCATTTTACCTCTTGTTTCAGCTTGACCCTGCTCGCCGGCACTGCAACAAACGGCCGGCTTCCGCTCCATGCGCGGTTGCAAAGGGCTCTGTTTGAGCTGTGACTTTAAGTCAATGATTGGACTTCCAGGCCAATCACCCCAGATCGTAGGCTCGAATCGCGAGCCTGCTGGCGTCGATCGAATCCGAAGCTCGAGCACGGATGCATAATTCGGCTCAAGCGAGCCTCAGACCCGAGGCGTCAGGTCCGTTATCAACTTCTCCGGGAGGGCTTCTGTGTCCCGTAAAGACTATCTGTTCACCAGCGAATCCGTTTCCGAAGGTCACCCGGACAAGGTTTGCGACCAGATTTCGGACGCCATTCTCGACGCGTTCATCGCCAACGACGTCAGCCTCGGCATCGCCGACCAGAGCAAGGTCAATACCCGGCTCGGCTGCGAGACCCTGACCACGACCAACAAGATCGTCATCGCCGGCGAGGGCCGCGGCCAGGCGCCGCTGTTTAACAAGCATGGCGACAAGGCGCAGGTGAACCGCGAACTGCTCACGCAGATCGCGCGCAATGTCGTTCGCGACATCGGCTACGACCAGGACGGCTTCTCGTTCCACGGCGCGGACGTCGAGGTCCTGCTGCACGGCCAGTCGCCTGACATCGCCATGGGCGTCGATGCTCGCCAGGAGGCGAGTGGCGAGCAGGAAGGCGCAGGCGACCAGGGCATGATGTTCGGCTTCGCCTGCACCGAGAGCGAGGTCTACGAAAAAAGCTCGTTCATGCCGGCGCCGATCTACTTCGCGCACAAGATCCTGAAAGTGCTGGCCGACAAGCGCCACTCCGGCGAACTCGGCGACCTGCAGCCAGACGCCAAGAGCCAGGTCACGGTGCAGTATGTGAACGGCAAGCCGGTCGGCTGCACCAAGGTCGTGGTTTCGACCCAGCACAATGCCAAGACCGCGGCGGGCAAGACCTATACCCCGGCGATGATCAAGGAGATGATCGCCTCGACCGTCGCCTCGGCCCTGCCGTCAGGCTGGATGCCCGAAAGCGCCGCCGACTTCCTCGTCAACCCGACCGGCAACTTCGTGGTCGGCGGACCGGACGGCGACTGCGGCCTCACCGGCCGCAAGATCATCGTCGACACCTATGGCGGCTATGCACCGCACGGCGGTGGCGCGTTCTCGGGTAAGGACCCGACCAAGGTCGACCGTTCGGCCGCCTATGCCGCGCGCTACCTCGCCAAGAACGTGGTGGCCGCCGGCATTGCCGAGCGCTGCACGATCCAGATCGCCTACGCGATCGGCGTCGCCGACCCGATGTCGCTGCTGGTCGATCTGCACGGCACCGGCAAGGTGGATGAGGCCAGGCTCGAAGCGGTGCTGCCGGAACTCTTCCCGCTGCGCCCGACCTCGATCCGCCGCAAGCTCGACCTCTGCCGGCCGATCTATCGCCGCACCGCCGCCTACGGCCATTTCGGCCGCGCGCCGGAAGCCGATGGCGGCTTCTCCTGGGAGCGGACGGACCTCGCCGACGCGATCCGGAAGGCGGTCTCCTGACGAAAGCGCAGGCGGCCTGATCGGGCGTCGATTCCGGCTGTCGTTTCGCGTGAGCGGCGCGGCCGCCGGAGCGCGGAACTTATCTGCCAGATGTCACGTCAATCGTCGCCACCTGTCCCTGCACGCGAACCGGCCGATGCGGAATCCTCCCGAGGGGAGGGCGCCTTCTTCGGCCGGCGCAAGGGCCATACCCTGCGGGCGCACCAGGCCGAGCTGTTCGATAGCCTGCTGCCGCGGCTTGCGCTCGATCTCGCGACGCCGGCCCCGGCCGATCTCGCGACGCTCTTTCCCCGTCCGGTCGAAGCGGTGCGGCTCGAAATCGGTTTCGGCGGCGCCGAACACCTGCTCGCGCAGGCGGAGGCCGCTCCGAATACCGGCTTCATCGGCTGCGAACCTTTCATCAACGGCATGGCGAAGGCGCTTGCGGGCATCGAGGCGCGGGGCCTTACCAATATCCGTTTGCATCATGGCGACGCGGCCGAACTGATCGCCTGGTTGCCGGCGGCATCGCTGGCGCGGATCGACCTGCTGTTCCCCGACCCGTGGCGGAAACGGCGGCACTGGAAACGGCGCTTCGTGCAGGACGAACGGATCGCCGCGCTCGCGCGCCTGCTGCGTTCCGGCGGCGCGCTCCACTTCGCCAGCGACTGGCCGGACTATGTTGCGTGGACGCTCGCGCGCCTGCTCCGCTCTACCGACTTCACATGGACTGCCGAGAAGGCCGACGACTGGCGGCTGCCGTGGCAGGGCTATGCCCCGACCCGCTACGAGACCAAGTCGCGCGGACAGGGCCGCGCGCCCTGCTATCTTATATTCCGGAAGAACTGATCGTGTGCGCCGCTCGCGCTCAGGCGGCGCTGCGCGAGCGCCAGAAGTGCACGATCCGCAGGGCGGTTGCCGGCGAAAGCTGGTCGAACTGGTCCAGGACGGCCGAATTGACGCCGCCGTTCTGCGCCCTCAGCACGGCCGCGACCGTCAGCGGGGAAAGCCGTGCGGCCTTGCAGAGCACCAGAATCGGATCGCTTTTCCCCGATGCGGCCAGACGGTCGACGATCTCGACCGGCACTTCGCACAGCAGCGAGAGCGCGGCGATCACGTCCTCGAGCGCGCCCACCCTGGCGAAAGCGGTGACCGCGGTTTCATCCAGTCGCCCGGCTGAGGCCATGGCGCGTGTCCGCGCCAGCGCAGCCGTATAATCGCGCTCGCGGGGGCCGCCGACGTCTTCGGTCACGCGGGTCAGCACCCGCTGAATCTCGATCTGGCGCTCGGGGCTTGCGATCGCGAGCAGCCGCCGCTGCACGACCGAGGCTGCCTGCGCCACCAGCCGGTGGAACATCGGCGGCGGCAGGTCGGGCCGGCGGCTCACATATTCGGCCAGCAGCGTATCGTCGCTTGCGCGATTGATCAGGGCGGCGAAGCCGGGCTCGGAGAACTGCGCGGATTCATTGCCGGCAAGGCTGACCGCCACCGTCCGGTCGCCGCGCTGCACCAGAATGTCCGTCACCTCGGTCGCGAGGTCCCGCCGGCCGGCGATCGCCAGCAGATGCGCCTGGCCGTGACTGCGCGCGATGGCCGCGAGGTCTTCCTGGTCGAGCCGCGCCGACTTCTCCAGCATCGGCCCTGCAACGGTGATCTCTTCGTTCTCGGCCAGCCGCCGCACCACGTTGCGCGGGGCGGTCGGCACCGGCGCCAGCGATCGCGAAAGGGCGGCGAGCGAACGGGTCTCGATCATTGCGATCAGGCGCTCGAACACCTCACCGAACAGCGCGACCTGTTCGTCGGAAAGGGCGTCCGCCTGATGCAGAAACAGCCGGGTGACCTGTTCCAGCGTTTCGGCCCGCCGCTGCGGCGAGCCATGTGCGACGGCCTGTTCGAGGTCGGGCAGGAGAGACGGGTCGGCTGCCATTGCGGGATGATCCTGAGCGGTCGGCGCCGCCGGGCTGGGATTCTGTGGGTGGAAGGCTAAGGGGGCAGGTATGAAGGAAGGGTTAGGGATGCGCATTGCGGCGGCGCCGGAATTGGCCGCGGCAGTGGCATCCCAGCGGCGCTCCTGTTACAACGCCGGCGCTTACGGGCCGTGTGGCCCTCGATGAAGAGCAGGGCCCATGCGCAAGGCATCGCTCCGGCGAACCACCAGCGAGACCGATATCGAGGTCGCCGTCGATCTCGACGGCGCCGGCACCGCAGACGTTGCGACCGGCATCGGCTTTCTCGACCATATGCTGGACCTGCTGGCGCGGCACGGCCGCATCGACATCATGGTCCGGGCCAAGGGCGACCTGCACATCGACTACCACCACACGGCGGAAGATGTCGGCATCGCGCTCGGCCAGGCGGTCCGCCGTGCGCTCGGCGACATGAAGGGCATCACCCGCTATGCCGACGTGCATCTGCCGATGGACGAGACGCTGACCCGCGTCGCGCTCGACATTTCCGGGCGTCCCTATCTGGTGTTCCGCACCGCCTTCGCCAATGCGAAGATCGGCACGTTCGATGTCCAGCTCGTGCGCGAGTGGTTCCAGGCATTTGCAATGAATGCAGGCGTGACATTGCACGTCGAGACGTTGTACGGCGACAATGATCACCATATTGCCGAGTCCTGCTTCAAGGGTCTGGCCCGGGCTCTGCGCGCCGCGGTCGCGATCGATCCGCGGGCGGCCGGCGAGGTGCCGTCGACCAAGGGCAAACTCGGAGACTGAGCGCCGGCCGGTGCGTGCAGCGCACGGCGGCGCAGGACTTGAGAAAGCAAATGCGCATCTACACCGTGCATGAACCGCCCGCGCGGCGACCCGAATCCCGGCGCGGGCCGGATAACTTCCTGTTCGTGCGCGACGGCTTCTACTTCTGGGCCTTCCTGTTCGGTCCGCTGTGGCTGATCTACCGTCGGCTGTGGCTGGTTTTGCTCGGCTACGTCGTGCTGATGGTCGCTGTCGGCTTCGCGCTTCACTTCCTGGGTATTGCGGGCTCGAACGCGTCCTTCGTGCATTTTCTGCTTTCCGTGCTGGTCGGGCTTGAGGCCGGCACGCTGTGGCGCTGGACGCTGCGGCGGCGGGGCTGGCGCGAACGCGCGGTGATCGCGGCGCCGAACATGGAAGCTGCGGAGCGGCGTTTCTTCGATGCCTGGCAGAGCGAGGCTGACGCAACCCCGCTGCCGCCGGTGCATGGCGCGCCCTTCGCCTATCCGGTGCCGGCGCCCGCACGCGCTGCCGCAAGCCCGGACGTGGTCGGCCTGTTTCCCGAGCCGGGAACCCCGCGATGACCGTGGCCATTGTGGACTATGGCTCCGGCAACCTGCATTCGGCCGCGAAGGCGTTCGAGCGTGCGGCCCGCGAGAGCGGGTCGAACCAGCGGATCGTCGTGACATCGGAGCCGGAAGTGGTCGCCGCCGCCGACCGGATCGTGCTGCCCGGTGTCGGAGCCTTCGCGGATTGCCGGCGCGGGCTCGATGCGGTGCCGGGCATGGTCGATGCGCTGGAAGAGGCCGTGCGCCGCAAGGGCCGGCCGTTCCTCGGCATCTGCGTCGGCATGCAGCTTCTGGCCGAGCGCGGTCTCGAATATGCGGTGACGCCCGGCCTCGGCTGGATCAGGGGCGAGGTCGATCGCATCACGCCGCGCGACCCAAGCCTGAAGATCCCGCATATGGGCTGGAACACGCTCGATGCCGCTCGCGCGCATCCGTTGCTGGCGGGCATCGCCACCGGACCGCAGGGTCTGCACGCCTATTTCGTGCATTCCTATCATCTGCGTCCTGGCGACCGCGCCAATGTCGTGGCCGAAGCTGACTATGCCGGCCCGGTCACGGCCATCGTTGCGGACGGCAACATCGCCGGAACGCAGTTTCATCCCGAAAAGAGCCAGCGGCTGGGCCTTGCCCTGATCGCCAACTTCCTGCGGTGGACGCCTTGATCCTTTTTCCGGCAATCGATCTCAAGGACGGCCTCTGCGTCCGCCTCGAACAGGGCGACATGGCGCGCGCGACCGTGTTCAACCGCGACCCGGCGAGCCAGGCGCACATCTTCGAGACGCAGGGCTTCAAATATCTGCATCTGGTCGATCTTGATGGGGCCTTTGCCGGCAAGCCGATGAACGGCGATGCGGTCGACCGTATTCTCGAAACGGTGAGCGTCCCGGTGCAACTCGGCGGTGGCATCCGCGACATGGCGACCGTCGAGGGATGGCTCGCCAAGGGCATCACGCGCGTCATCATCGGCACCGCGGCGGTCCGCGATCCGGCCTTCGTGCGCGCAGCGGCGCGTGCGCATCCCAAGCGCGTCGCCGTCGGGCTCGATGCGCGCGACGGCCGCGTCGCGGTCGAAGGATGGGCGGAGACGTCCGACCTTTCCGCGCTCGACATCGCGCGCCGGTTCGAGGACGCCGGCGTCGCCGCGATCATCTATACCGACGTTGCGCGCGACGGCATGCTCACGGGGCTCAACCTCGACGCCACCTTGGCGCTCGCGGAGGCGGTCTCGATCCCCGTCATCGCCTCGGGCGGTCTTGCCTCGCTCGACGACATCCGTGCGCTGCTGCAGCCGCGGGCCGCGAAGCTCGGCGGCGCGGTCGCCGGCCGCGCGCTCTATGACGGTCGGCTCGATCCCGCCGCGGCGCTCGCGCTCATCACCGCGCATGGCGGGGCGTGACGCGATGTTCAAGGTTCGCGTCATTCCGTGTCTCGACGTGAAGGACGGCCGGGTCGTCAAGGGTGTCAACTTCGTCGACCTGCGCGACGCCGGAGACCCGGTGGAGGCGGCGATCGCCTATGACGCCGCGGGAGCGGACGAACTCTGCTTCCTCGACATCACCGCCAGCCACGAGAACCGCGAGACCATCTTCGATGTGGTCCAGCGGACGGCCGAAGCCTGCTTCATGCCGCTCACCGTCGGCGGCGGCGTCCGCACGGTGGCGGACATCCGCCGCTTGCTGACCTCGGGCGCCGACAAGGTTTCGATCAATACCGCGGCTGTCACCCGGCGCGATTTCGTCAAGGAAGCGGCCGAGAAGTTCGGCAGCCAGTGCATTGTGGTGGCGATCGACGCCAAGAAGGTGTCCGGGCCGGGCGAGCCGGACCGCTGGGAGATTTTCACCCATGGCGGGCGCAACCCGACCGGCCTCGACGCGGTGGACTATGCCTGCGAGGTCGTCGGCCTCGGTGCGGGCGAAATTCTGCTGACCTCGATGGACCGCGACGGCACCCGTTCGGGTTTCGACATCGCGCTCACCCGCGCGGTGGCGGATGCGGTAGCGGTTCCGGTCATCGCCTCCGGCGGCGTCGGCGCCCTCGACCATCTCGTGGCCGGCATCCGTGATGGCCACGCCACTGCGGTGCTGGCGGCCTCGATCTTCCATTTCGGCGAGTTCAGCGTCCGCGAGGCCAAGGAATATATGGCCGGCGCCGGGCTGCCGATGCGGCTCGATCCCTAGCCTTCCCGGAGGCTGCGGAAACCACAATCGAGCAAAACAGTTTGCGGCAGCTTCCGGAAGGCGTAATCGGCTCGATCAGCAGCGTTGCAGGTGGTATTGAAGAATAATGAGCACCTTTACGATCCATGAACTGGCAGAGCGTGTGAAGGAACGGGCGGCCGCGAGCGCCGACGTATCCTATACCCGCAAGCTGCTCGATCGCGGGATCGGGCATTGCGCCAAAAAGCTGGGCGAGGAGGCGGTCGAGACCGCGCTGGCGGCGGTCGTCGAGGACGACGAGCGGCTCGCCGCCGAAGCCGCCGACCTGCTCTACCACCTCCTGGTGGTGCTCGAAGCGCGGGGCCTCTCGCTGGCCGACGTCGAGGCAGCGCTGGCGCGCCGGACCGGCATGACCGGCCTTGAGGAAAAGGCTTCGCGACCGCGCGTGTGAAGCAGGCAGCATCGATGGACCAGCGCGCCGACGACCACCTCTCGCCCTATCGCACCTTCTCGCGCGACGCATGGTCTCGTCTGCGCGACGACACGCCGATGACCCTCTCGGCGGAGGAGGTGACGCGTCTGCGCTCGCTGCACGACCGGCTTGATATCGAGGAGGTGGAGGCGATCTACCTGCCGCTGTCGCGCCTCCTGTCGATGTATGTCGCCGCGACGCAGCGGCTGTTCCGGGCGCAGCAGCGCTTCCTCACGACCGAGGACAGCAAGGTGCCCTACATCATCGGCGTCGCGGGCTCGGTGGCGGTCGGCAAGTCGACCACCGCGCGCGTCCTGCAGGCGCTGCTGGCGCGCTGGCCCAATGTTCCGCGCGTCGATCTCATCACCACCGACGGATTCCTGTTTCCGAACGCCGTGCTCGAACGCGAAGAACTGATGGAGCGCAAGGGCTTTCCGGAAAGCTACGATCTGCCGACGCTGCTGCGCTTCCTCTCGGATGTGAAGGCCGGGCGCCGCCCGGTGCGCGCGCCGGTCTATTCGCACCTCACTTACGACGTGCTGCCGCATCACTGGGTCGAGGTCGACCGCCCGGACATCCTGATCGTGGAAGGTCTCAACGTCCTGCAGACGGGATGGTCGCCGCGCGACGGCAAGGCAATCCCCTTCGTGTCGGATTTCTTCGACTTCTCGGTCTATATCGACGCCGATGAGGACGTGCTGCTCGGCTGGTATGTCGACCGCTTCCTCACACTGCGCAACACCGCGTTCCGCGATCCGAAGTCCTACTTCCACCGCTATGCGCAGCAGAGCGATACCGAGGCGGTCGCGACCGCGACCAACATCTGGAACCGCATCAACCTCGTCAATCTGCGCGAGAACATCCTGCCGACACGCCAGCGCGCGGACCTGATCCTGAAGAAGGACGCCAGTCACCAGATCGAGGAAGTCGCGCTGCGCCGGCTTTGAGTAATCCGGCGGGTGCGCGACATAGGCGTAGACGTATACGGTGGCCGTGAGATTACTTCGGATGTCATCCCGGCCAAGCGCCAAGGGCGCGAGGGCCGGGATCCAAGGTTCGGCAGACACGGAGCGTGTGGAGAGATGGATCCCGGATCGCGCTTTGAGAGCGCGTCCGGGATGACAGCTCGAAAGCTTGGCCTGTTCAGCCGAACTTCACACTACTCCGCTGCGACGGACGCGCGCTTTGCGGGGAAGGCCGGCATCACCTCGCGGGCGAAGGTGCGCAGCGCTTCCCGTGAGCCGCCCACATCGAGCAGCAGCACATATTCCACACCCGCGTCCTGCAGGTCCTGCACGCGGCGGATGATCTCGTCGGGCTTGCCGATCAGCGCCGAGGCTTCGGTCGAGCGCTTGGTGTCGTCGAGCGAGGTCGGCAGCGCGATGCTTGACGGCCGCTTGGGATCGGCGGCCAGCGTCTGCACGCCGAGCAGGAATTTCGCGCGCTGCTCATAGGCCTGTTCGCGCTCGCGCTCGTTATAGGCAAGGTGCAGCGCGCGCGTGACGCCGACATTGTACGGATCGAAGGTGCCGCCGCGCGATTCCACCGCCGCCTTGTAGTGCCGGATGCGTTCGCCGGTCGCTTCCGGTGGCGCGTAAGCGTCGAGCAGGAGATTGAAGCCCTGCTCGCCCGCCTTGGCGATGTTCGGCGGACTGCCGGCGCCGATCCAGAACGGCGGATGCGGCCTCTGCGTGGTCGGCGGCTCGATGACGATGTCGTCGAAGTTCCAGTACTTGCCGTGATGCGAGAAGCGGCCTTCGGTGGTCCAGGCCTTGCGCAGGAAGGCAAGCGTTTCCTGGTAGCGCTCCTCGGCCTCCTCCGGCGGGATGCAGAAGCCGGAGAACTCGTTGTGCCGGTAGCCGCGGCCGACGCCGAAGTCGAAGCGGCCGTTCGACAACAGGTCGAGCGTCGCGGCCTGTTCTGCCAGCAGCGCCGGATTGTGCCACGGCAGCACGATCACGGCGGTGCCGAGCCGCATGCGGCGCGTCCTCGCGGCGAGATAGGTCAGGAGGCTGAGCGACGCGGAGACCTGCGAAAGCCCGGTGAAGTGATGCTCGACCAGGAATATCGAGTGGAAGCCGAGTTCCTCCGCCTCCAGCACGTAGTCGATGAAGTCGCCGTAGATCTGGCTGTCGCTGACGCCGGTGCCTGCCGCGGCCGTCGCGCCGCCAAACAATCCAAAGCGCATCCTCCACCATCCTTCTTGTCGTTGCTTTTATCCTCGCTATCATATCGGGTCCGGCTGCGCACCCGCGACTGGCCGGCTGCGGAGCTTGGATGCGCATAGCGCATCGCTGGTTGCCTCGCAGCCGGACGGTCTTTCAGAGTGCGTCGACGCCGGCGCTCCGCTCACACGCCCGCCGCGGCTCGGTCCAGTTCGAGCACGTAGATGCCGTGGTTCTTGTCGGAGACGAAGATGTTCCCGCGCGTGTCCACCAGCACGTCCTCGCTCTGCGCCACCAGTTTCGATTTCGGCAGCAGGCCGCGGCGCTGCAGCGGGTCCGGCGGGATGAAATAGGCGATCTCGCGCGGCAGCCGCTCGTCGGAAATGTCGAACACCCGCAGGCCGGCATTGAAATAAGTGAGGTAGCAGAGGTTCTCGTCCTGCATCAGGATCGGCTGGTACTGCGACTGGTGCTGGTTGTGCGGGCCGAAGCGGCCGCCCTTCTCGCAGAAGTTCCGGTAGGGCGCGTTGGCCGGCGGCTTCGGCAACGGGAACAGCGACATCAGCCGCGGATTGTTCTCGTCCTTGATGTCGACGATGCCGGCATAGCCGAGCGGCTCGTCGCAGTTCTCGACAATTGCTTCCGAATTGACGATGACCAGTTCGCGCTTGGTCAGGGGTAGCGCGGTATGCACCGCAATGAAGGACTGGAACGGCGGTGAGAACGGCAGATCGCTCACCATCCGCGGCTTGGTCTTGTCGGAAATGTCGAGAATGATGAAGCCGCCCGCGCTGTAGGGCAGGTAGGCCCGCTCGCCGCGCACATAGGCGCCGCCATGCAGCAGGGTGCCGTTGGGCACGCCCTTCTCGCCGCCGGCGAGCCATTGTCCCTCGCGCCACCAGCGCGAAATCTCGACCGGCTTGGCCGGATCGTCGATGTCGACGATCTGCAGGATGTGTCCGTCATAGCCTTCGACGAGGCTGGTCGCATAGACATAGCGGCCGCCGTCGAAGTAGTTGCGGTGCGTCCCGCCGCCGCCGGTCTTGTAGTGGCCGATCTTCTTCGGGTCTTCCGGATCCGCAAGGTCCCAGATCTCAAAACCTTCGCCGAACGGTTGGCCCGGAATGTCGCCCCAGCCGAGCGCGATCCGCTCCAGCGACGTGACCATCTTTCCTTCGGCGATCTGCACCTGCAGCGTCCAGGTGTTCGCGGGGCCGGGAATGAAGCGTACGAAGCGCGGATTGGCGGGGTCCGTCACCTCGACGATGTTGAGGCCAGGATGCCAGAAGGTGGCCGTGTAAAGATACCAGCGCTCGCCCGCCTGGTGCAGCGCCATCTTGAAGGCGGGGCGACCGTCGAGATCGGTGTAGCCGATCGCGCGCATGTTGTGGGCGAAGCTTTCGCCGGGTGGAAAGTTGGACAGCATCGGCGAATCCCTCGTATTTCAGATACAGCGTTGCACGAAACACCCTTCACCGCGCGCCGCGCGAAGGGCAAGCCCCAACAGAAGCAAGCCCCAGGACGGGCAATCCTGACGACGGCGCTGGTCAGGCGCGAACCCGGCGCGCATTATCGCGGCGTCCGAAATAAAATCCACCTCATCCGGGGAGAGACATTATGGACGAAGAAGCACTCAACCGAACCGTCCGCAAGTTCCTTAAGACGGTCGGTGTCACCGCGCAGCGGGAGATCGAGATCGCTGTCCGCAATGCGATTACGGAAGGCAGGTTGCGCGGCAACGAGCAACTTCCGGCGCAGGCAACCATCACGGTCGGCGGCGTCAATCTCGATTTCCGGGTCGATGGCAAGATCGAACTGGAATGACGGTGGTTCCGACGCGCAGAAAGAAGTGAGGGGGCGCCGCGACGCAAGGATACGCAGACGCGGGCCCCCTCACCGATCCCTCTCCCGGCAGGTGGAGAGGGAACTCTTCCCGGCTTGCGCCGGAATTACTGCGCCAATGCCGCTCCGTCCGTCGGCGGCAGCTTGGCGTTGCGCGCTTCGCGGCGGGCGGTGCGCCGCGCCATCAGGCGTTTGCGCCACGCGGCCATGTTCTCGATCGCCATCAGCGCGGCCGGCGTCACGATCAGCGTCAGGATGGTTGCGAAGCTGAGACCGAACACGATCGCCGTCGAAAGGCTGATCCACCACTGCGTCGCCGGCGCGCCCATGACGAATTCGCGGTGCATGAATTCGATATTCACGCCGAAGGCGATCGGCAGCACGCTGAGCACCGCGGTGACGGCGGTGAGCACCACGGGCCGTGCGCGTTCGCGGCAGGTCTGCAGGATCGCTTCGTAAGCCGCGATGCCCTCCTGCCGTAGCCGGTCGTAGGTGTCGATCAGCACGATGTTGTTGTTCACGATCACGCCGGCATTGGCGATCACGCCGATCCCGGTCATGACCACGCCGAAGGGCTGGCCCATGATCATCACGCCCAGCAGCACGCCGATGGTGGAGAGGACGACGGCGCTCAGCACCAGCATGACCGATGTCAGCCGGTTGAATTGCGCCAGGAGGATCGCAAAGATCAGGAACAAGGCTGCGCCGAATGCGGCCATCAGGAAGGCGCCGGCCTTCTCGCGCTCTTCGTCTTCGCCCTTGAGCCGCCAGAACACGTTGGGACCGAGCACACCCTTGGAAAGCTCGGCGGCGATCTCCTGCTGGATCTGCGCGGTCTGCACGCCTTCCGCGACGTTCGACTGCACGGTCATGACGCGATTGCCGTTGACGCGGTTGATGTAGCCGACCCGTGGCGTCGCGACCCGCTCGATGAAGTTGCCGATCGGCACATGGCCGGCGCTTGTCTGCACGCGCAGATCATCGATCTGCCCGAGGCTGCGCCGGTCTTCCGGGAAGCGGACGATGATGTCGACCTGCTTGTCGGCCTCCGAGGGGCGGTACTCGGTGATCTTGGTGCCATTGGTGACGAGTTGCACCACGGTGCCGACATTGTTGACACCGGCGCCGTACTTCGCCGCCTCCGCCTTGTCGACGTCGATCTTCCAGTCCACGCCCGGCAGCGGCAGGCCATCGTCCAGGTCCCGGATATCCGGCCGGCTGCGCAGCATGTCGGCGACTTTCTTGGCCGCCTCCGGCAGCACGTCCGGGTCGACCGCGGAGAGTTGCACCTGTACCGGCTTGCCGGTCGGGGGACCTCCGCGCGGCGCCGTCACCTCGACCAGAATACCGGGGATGTGCGCGGTCTTGGCGCGCAGGCTGTCCATGATCGCGTGCGCGGGCTCGCGCGTCTTCCAGTCGGAGAACTCGAACTGGACGACGCCGATCGTGTCCTCGCTGATCTCGCTCATGCCGCGCGGCTGCTCGCCGGTACGGGCATAGACCGTCTGCACGCCGGGATGGCCGAGCACATGTTGCTCGACCGTGCGCAGGACGCGGTCCTTTTCGTGGATCGAAAGGTTGCCGCGTGCATGCACGATCACCTGGCCGTAATCCGGCTCGACATTGGGGAAGAACTCAACGCCGTGCCCGAACTTGCCGTAGGCGGTCTGCACCGCGATCAGAAGGAAAGCGGCGAGCGCGAGCGTGCTGCCCGGATGGCGCAAGGCGAGCTTCACCGTGCGCATATAAAGGCCGGTGTCCTTCACGCTGTCGTCAGGCAGGACTTTCGGCGCCTTGCCGAACAGGGCGCCGAGCGTCGGCGTGAACACCAGCGCAAAGACCAGCGATGCCGACAGCGTCGCAATCAGCGTTATCGGCAGATACTTCATGAACTCGCCGACGATGCCGGGCCAGAACAGCAGCGGCGAGAAGGCGGCGATACGCGTCGCGGTAGTGGAAATCACGGGGCCGGCCATGCGCTGGGCGGCGAAGGCATAGGCTTCGCGCGGCGGCATGCCCTCGGCCATGCGGCGTTCGGCGAATTCCGACACGATGATTGCGTCGTCCACCAGCATGCCGACCGCGAGGATCAGCGAGAACAGCACGACGATATTGACGGTGAGGCCGGCGAGCTGCAGCGCGAGCACGCCGGCAAGGAACGAAGCCGGGATCGCGATGCCGATGAACAGCGAGGCCCGGAACCCGAGCGCAAACAGCATGATCACCGCGACCAGCAGGACGCCGGTCGCGACCGAGTTCTCCAGGTCCGACAGCATCGTGCGGATGACCTTGGACTTGTCCTGCGTGAACGAGACCTGCACCGCCTCCGGCCAGTTCTTCTGCAGGTTCTCGACGACCTTCTTCACGCCGTCGACGGTCTCGATCAGGTTGGCGCCGGTGCGCTTGGAGACCTCGATCGTCATCGCCTGCTTGCCGTTGACGCGGGTGATCGAGATCGAGTCCTTGAAGGTCGGCCGGACCTGCGCAATGTCCCCGAGCGTCACGCTCGCGCCCCCGGAAGCGACGATCGGAATCCGCATCATGTCTTCCGGACGCTCGATCAGCGCCGGCACCTTGACCGCGAAGCGGCCGGTCGGGCCTTCCAGCGCGCCGGCGGCGACCAGGCTGTTCGAAGACGCGGTCGCCTGGATCAACTGCTCGAGCGCGACGCCGTAGCTCTTCATCAGCATCGGCTCGGCGATGATCTCCACCACCTCGTCGCGCGCGCCGCGCAACTCCGCCGCCAGGACGCCCGGCGCCTGCTCGATCGCGTTCTTGGCGAGCCGCGCCATGCGCAGCAGCGTGCGTTCCGGCACGTCGCCGGACAGCGCGACCACCAGCACCGGATAAAGCGAGAGGTTGACCTCCTGCACCACTGGCTCGTCGGCGTCGCGCGGCAGATCGCGCTTGGCCTCATCGACCTTGGCGCGCACATCCGCGAGCGCCGCTTTCGAATCGAAGCCGGCCTCGAATTCGAGCAGCACGAAGCCGCCGCCTTCAAAGGCGGTCGAGCGCATCTCCTTCACATTGCCGATGGATTTCAGCTTGGTCTCGACCGGGCGCAGCAGCAGGCGCTCGGAATCCTCCGGCGAGATGCCGCGCTGCGTCAGCTGAGTGTAGACGATCGGAATCTTGACGTCGGGCTCCGCCTCCTTCGGGATCGTCTTGTAGGCAATGAAGCCGGCCAGCAGCAGAAAGCACAGCGTCGCGAGGGTCAGCCGCGCGTGGCTGATGGCATAATTGACGATCGCCTGCATGGCTTTGCTCCGGTGGCGTCCGTCTGTTGCCTAGCGGCGGGCGGTCTGTTCGCGGACGAGCGCGTCGCCCGCCGGCACGGCGACCACGCGCTGGCCCTCGCGCACGAAATCCTGGCCCTCGACGATGACGGTGGCGCCATTGTCGAGACCCGCCACCCACATCGAGGCCTGCTGGTCCTCTACGATCGACACCGGCTTGAACACCACATCGGAGCTTCCGTTGACGATGCGCACGCCGAGTTCGCCGGCGGATGAGAAGGTGAGGGCGGAACGCGGAACCCGCGTCGCCGTCATTGGAGCGAGCAGGATCGCGACCTCGGCGGTGATGCCGTCCGGGATGGCGCCGTCCTTGTTGGGAACTTCGATCTCGACGCGATAGGTGCGGGTCGTCGCCGTCGCGCTCTTCGACACGAAGCGCACGCGGCCGGTCGCCTTCTGTCCTGTGACGAGGCGCACTTCCGCGGCATCGCCGGGAGCGATGCCGGCGAGACGGCGTTCCGAGATTTCGACCACCGCCAGCATGGGATCGAGCGCGACGAGCTGCGCGATCTCGCGCCCCTGCATCGAGAAGGCGGCGCCACCCACTTCCACCGGCACGTCATTGATGATGCCGTCCCACGGCGCGCGCACGACGCTGCGCTCGTGCTCGGCTTCCGCCTGGGCAAGCTGCGCCTCGGCGATCTTCACCGCTGATTCGAGGTTGCCCAGTTCCAGCCGCGGCAGCGTGCCGCTGGCGATCAGCTTGCTGCGCGCTTCCAGTTCCCGGCGGCGCTGCGCGACGACGGTGCGCGCCTGCTCGACCTGCGCCTCCCGTGCCTCGTCGGACAGCACGGCGATGATGTCGCCCTTCTTCACCACGTCGCCGACCTTCACCAGCGG
>Ga0182739_1001372_pt1 | contig 25687 bp, 25 predicted proteins | sample eDN5th30CBELigBY_FD_128873 | JGI IMG/M metagenome (GOLD analysis project Ga0182739, IMG submission 128873) | Enriched backyard soil microbial communities from Emeryville, California, USA - eDNA 5th pass 30_C BE-Lig BY (version 2) (version 2) | ecosystem: Environmental > Terrestrial > Soil >... | reverse complement strand
GACCGACCTGCTCGTCGGCGGTGAAGAGGCCGAAGTCCTCGTAGAGACGGCTGGTCTTGGGGTTGTAGTTGCCGGTGCCGATGTGGCTGTAGCTGCGGAGCATGCCGTCTTCCTCGCGGATGACGTGCAGCAGCTTGCAGTGCGTCTTCAGCCCCACCAGGCCGTACACGACGTGCACTCCGGCCTTCTCGAGCTTGCGCGCCCACACGATGTTGGCGGCCTCGTCGAAGCGGGCCTTGACCTCGACCAGGGCGAGCACCTGCTTGCCGTTCTCGGCCGCGTCGATCAGCGCCTCGACGATCGGGCTGTCGCCGGAGGTGCGGTACAGCGTCTGCTTGATGGCGAGCACGTGCGGGTCGCGCGCGGCCTGTTCGAGGAAGGCCACGACGCTCGTGTTGAACGACTCGTACGGGTGATGGACGAGGATGTCGCCCTTCCGGATCGCCGCGAACAGGTCGGCGCGCCCGTTCTGCTCTGCGGGCTGGAAGGCGGTCGCCGTCGCCGGCACGTGCGCCGGGTAGCGCAGCTCGGGCCGGTCGATGCGACTGAGGTCGAACAGTCCGCGCAGATCGAGCGGCCCGGGAAGGCGGTAGACCTCCTGCGCCGTGATGTCGAGCTCGTTGATGAGCAGGTCGAGGGTCACCTCGTCCATGCTCTCGGTGACCTCCAGCCGGATCGGGGGACCGAACCGGCGGCGCAGGAGCTCCGCCTCCAGAGCCTGGATGAGGTTCTCGGTCTCGTCCTCCTCGATCACGACGTCTTCGTTGCGGGTGAGGCGGAAGGCGTGGTGCTCGAGGATCTCCATGCCGGGGAACAGGTCGCCCAGGTTGTTGGAGATGAGCTCCTCCAGCGGCAGGTATCGCGCGCGGGCGTCGGTGCGGGACTCGGCGCCGCGGAGCTCGACGAACCGGGGGAGCATCGGCGGCACCTTGAGGCGGGCGAACTCCTGGCGTCCCGTGCGCGCGTTGCGGATGCGGATCGCCAGGTTCAGCGACAGCCCGGAGATGTACGGGAACGGGTGGGCCGGGTCCACCGCCAGCGGCATGAGCACGGGGAACACCTGCGCCTGGAAGTACGCGTAGAGGCCCTCGCGGTCCTCGTCGGTGAGCTCGTCCCACGTGACGACGTCGATCCCGCCCTCCGCGAGCGCGGGCTTGACGAGCTCCTCCCACGCGGCCGCGTGGCGGAGCTGCAGGGCGTGCGCGTCGGCGGAGATGTCGGCCAGCACGTCCTGCGGCGCGCGCCCGACATTGGTCGGGACGGCAAGACCCGTCATGATGCGCCGCTTGAGGCCCGCCACGCGCACCATGAAGAACTCGTCGAGGTTGCTGGCGAAGATCGCGAGGAAGTTGGCGCGCTCCAGCACGGGAAGCAGCGGATCCTCCGCGAGCTCCAGCACACGCTGGTTGAACGTGAGCCAGCTGAGTTCCCGATCGAGGTAGCGATGCTCGGGCAGCTGCGAATCGGATACGCCGACAGCGGGCTCGAAGTCGTCGTCGTCAGCGTCGCCCAGACCGTAGTCCAGCACCTCGGTGTCGATCATCCCCTCATCATTGCAGGGCGAGGTGGACGGCGCGTTAACCGATCAGGCCTGTGAGTGCTCGCGGCTGCTCGGCGCCTGCTCGTCCTCGTACACGTTGAAGCGGTATCCCACGTTGCGCACGGTGCCGATCAGCTGCTCCATGTCGCCGAGCTTGGCCCGCAGGCGCCGCACGTGCACGTCCACCGTGCGCGTGCCGCCGAAGTAGTCGTAGCCCCACACCTCGCTCAGGAGCTGCTCGCGCGTGAACACGCGGGACGGATGCGTCGCGAAGAAGTGGAGCAGCTGGAACTCCTTGTAGGTGAGGTCCAGCGGCCTGCCGTGGATCTTCGCCGAGTACGAGGACTCGTCGATCGAGACCCCCGAGGTCTGCACGCGCGTGGACACGGGATCCTTGACCGTCCGTCCCACCGCCAGGCGGATGCGTGCGTCGATCTCGGCGGGACCGGCATCCACGAGGATCACGTCGTCGACGCCCCAGTCCGGCGACACCGCGGTGAGGCCGCCCTCGGTGACCACGAGCACGAGCGGTGCATCGAGTCCCGTCGTGGTGAGGATCCGGCACAGCGACTTGGCGGCCACGAGGTCCTGGCGGGCGTCGACGAAGATCACGTCGGCGCTCGGCGCGTTGACCAGCTGCGCGGGCTCCGCGGGGATCTGGCGCACCCGGTGGCTCAGCAGTTCCAGGGCGGGCAGAACCGTCCCGCCGCCGTGTGCGGAACTCAACACGAGAAGCTCAGCCAAAGGGGATCCCTTCCGGCCCGGATGCCGGAACCGTGTCCCCATCTTAGAACCCCGTCCCGGCCGCCCTTGTCGCGACGGCGGCCGCCGGATGCGGGACCGGGCGGCGTGCGTCAGAATGGGGAGCGTGACTGGGCCTGAGATCGCGCCGCGGAGCACGATGACCGGTGTCATCGTCGTCTGGGCGATCGCCGCCGTCGTCGCGGTGCTGATCGGCATCCTCGCCCCGCCCGACTGGCGGGCGGCCTGGATGGGAGTGGGCATGGGGCTGATCATCCCGATCGCCTTCGCCGTGCAGCTGTGGCCGGGCCGCTCTCAGGGCTTCATCCGGCGGATGGCGCTGAGCGTGCTGGGCGCCCTGCTCGTGATGGGCCTCATCGGCGTCGGGCTGGGGCTTGCGACCCTGTTCGCGGCATAGCGGCCCGTCTCGGGCGTAGAGTAGGGGACATGGACCTCGTCGCACTCGAACTGTTCTTCGTCGGGCTGCTCGGACTCGCGTCGCTGGCGATCGTGTTCGTGTCCGCCGCCGTGCTCGTGAACCTGTACCGCGGCCAGCGCTGACTCCGTGATCGAACTCCCCACCGATCTGCCGGCGGACATCGTTCCGCTCTCCTGGCTGCTCGGCGTGTGGGAGGGCACAGGCGTCATCGACTACGAGAGTGCTGACCGGCACTACTCGGGCGAGTTCGCACACCGCGTGAGCTTCAGCCACGACGGCGGCGACTACGTCAACTACGCCGCCAGCGCCTGGCTCCTGGCCGACGACGGCACGCGTGCGCCGCTCGTGGCAGAGCAGGGCTACTGGCGCCTCGCGCGACCTGCGGCGGCCGAGGACGCCGGTCCGGGACTGCTTCCGGCGACGGCTCCGCGGGAGCGTCCGCGTACGGCCGACGATGTGGAGTCGCTGCGCAACGCGGCCGGCGGATTCGATCTCGACGTGTCGATCGTGCGTTCGGACGGCGTCAGCGAGCTGTACGTCGGTCAGGTGAAGGGCGCGCGCATCGATCTGTCGACGGATGCGGTCGTGCGCCCGCCGAGCGCGAAGGCCTACGCCGCGGCGACGCGCATGTACGGCTATGTCGACGGACACCTGCTGTGGGCGTGGGACATCGCCGCCCTCGGGGGAGCGCTGGCTTCCCACGCATCCGCACGTCTCGCGCGGGCGGAGTGATGACCGCGCCGTTCGCTCGCGTTCCAGCGGCCGTCGTCGACGGCGGCGTGCTCGTGCACGTCGGGAATCCGCTGCGCGAGCAGCAGCTGCTCGAACGCGGCGCCGCGATCGCGCCGCTGGGCGACCGCCGCGTGCTGACCGTCGCGGGCGAGGACCGGCTGAGCTGGCTCGACTCGCTGACCTCCCAGGACGTCGCCGCGCTCGCGCCGGGGGAGAGCACGGAGCTTCTGATCCTCGACCCGCAGGGTCACGTCGAGCACGCAGCGGCCGTCGTCGACGACGGCGATCGCACGTGGCTGATCGTCGACCGCGACGATGCCCCCGGCCTGCTCACATGGCTGCAGCGGATGCGGTTCCGGCTGCGCGTCGACCCGCAGGACGTCTCGGAGGAGTACGCCGTCATCGGTGGCACGGCGGCGGCGCTCGCGGAGCTCTCAGCCGCGGCGGTGTGGCAGGACCCGTGGCCGCGGATCGGGGCGGGCGGCTGGGGGTATGCGGCCGTCGAGCCCCATCCCGGAGCCGAGCGCGACTGGGCGGAGGCGATCGTGCCTGTGGGCGAGTGCGAGCGCGTCGTGGACGAGGCCGCCAGGGGTGGGCGCTCGCTCGCCGGCGGCTTGGCCGCGGAGGCGCTGCGCATCGCCGCCTGGCGGCCCCGTGTCGCCGCCGAGGCCGACGGTCGCACGCTCCCGCACGAGGCCGACTGGCTGCGCACCGCGGTGCATCTGTCCAAGGGCTGCTACCGCGGGCAGGAGACCGTCGCGAAGGTCCACAACCTCGGCCACCCGCCGCGGCGGCTCGTGTTCCTCCAGCTCGACGGCAGCGACGTCGCTCTCCCCGAGCGCGGTGCCGAGGTGCGCGCGGGCGACGAGGTCGTCGGCACGGTGACCTCGATCGCGCAGCATCACGAGGAAGGGCCGATCGCCCTCGCTCTCCTCAAGCGCACGACACCGGTCGACGCCGACCTGACGGTCGACGTCGAGGGCGGGCGCATCTCGGCCGCGCAGGAGCAGATCGTGCCGCCCGACGCCGGGCGCACGGCATCCGTCCCGCGCCTCCCGCGCCTCGGCCGCCGCCGCTGACGCCGCCGGCGTTCGCAACTCAGGCAGGCAGGTGCCGCCGGGCCGGTTCTGCCCGGTGTGCGCACGGCCCTGCCTGAGTTGTGCGCGCCGGAGCGCGCCCCTCGATAGACGGGCGCTCCGTGCTGTGTGCATTCGATGTTCGAATGAAAGGCGAATGTGTATATACTGAACATCAACGAACACTTTCGTCATACATGGAGGAAGACAAATGAACTGGTTGGACGAGCTGTTCGGGGTGCGCAAGCCTGTCATCGGCATGCTCCACCTCGGTGCCCTCCCGGGAGACCCCGCCTTCGACGAGGCGCGGGGGATGGCGGGCATCGTGGATGCCGCCCGCCGCGAGCTGGACGCCCTCCAGTCCGGCGGAGTGGACGGCGTCCTCATCTCCAATGAGTTCTCGCTGCCCTACCTCACCAAGACGGAGCCGATCACGGCGATCAGCATGGCGCGCATCATCGGGCGGCTCGAGAACGACCTCGTCAAGCCCTTCGGCGTCAACGTGCTGTGGGACGGCGTCGCCTCGATCGACCTGGCCAAGGCCACCGGTGCCCGGTTCGTGCGGGAGATCTTCACGGGCGTGTACGGGAGCGACTTCGGCCTGTGGAACACCAACGTCGGCGCCGCCGCCCGCCACCGCGCGCGGATGGGCGCCTCCGACGTCCGCCTGCTGTTCAACATCGTGCCCGAGGCGACCGCGTACCTCGGCGACCGCAGCCTCGCCGACATCACGCGCTCGACCGTGTTCAACACCGCTCCCGACGCGATCTGCGTGTCGGGACTGACCGCCGGAGCGGCGACCGACACGTCCGCCCTCGGTATCGTGAAGAGCAACGCCGGTGACACCCCCGTCTTCGTCAACACCGGAGTCCGGGTCTCCAACGTCGCCGAGCAGCTCGCGATCGCCGACGCCGCGGTCGTGGGCACGGCGTTCAAGGAGGACGGCAAGTTCGAGAACGCCGCCGTCTACGAGCGAGTGGAGGAACTCATGACCGTGGTGAAGAGTCTGCGCGACCCCGCGCTCGCCGCCGTCTGATCCCGCCCGTGTCCGTGCCCACCGCGTGCGTCATCGGCGTCGACATCGGCACGTACGAGGCGAAGGGGGTCGCCGTCGACGAGACGGGGACCGTCCTCGCGTCGGCCGTCCACGCCCACACGCTCTCGGCGCCGCGACCCGGCTTCGCCGAGCACGATGCGGACGAGGTCTGGTGGCGCGGCTTCGTCGCGATCGTGTCGGCGCTGCTCTCGGACGACCGCGTGCGGGGCCGCTCGATCGCCGCTGTCGCCTGCAGCGGCATCGGGCCGTGCGTCCTGCCGATCGACGCGCAGGGCGCGCCCCTGCGCCCGGCGATCCTGTACGGGATCGACACGCGGGCGACCGACGAGATTGCCGAGCTCACGGACCGTGTCGGAGATGACGCCATCGTGGCGCGGTCGGGCAACCTCCTGTCGAGTCAGTCGGCGGGACCCAAGATCGCGTGGCTCAGGCGCCACGAGCCCGAGGTGCACGCCCGTGCGCGCATGTTCGTGACCTGTCAGAGCTACCTGGTGGGTCGTCTGACGGGCGAATGGGTCATGGACCACGCGACGGCGGGGTACTTCCACCCGTTCTACGACCTCGCGGCGCGGCGATGGGACACGGCGGGCTTCCACGACATCGTCGACGAGTCGCGGCTGCCGCGTCTGGCCTGGTCGACGGACGTCGTCGGAACGGTCACGGCCGACGCCGCGGCGCAGACCGGCCTGCCCGTGGGCACCCCCGTCCTCGCCGGCTCGGCGGATGCCCCGGCCGAGGCCCTGAGCGCGGGCGTCCGGCATGCGGGCGAGATGATGCTGATGTACGGATCGAGCCACTTCCTCATCGAGGTGGTAGACGAGCCGATCGTCGGCACCCGCCTGTACACGGCCCCCTACCTCTTCGAGGGGACGTACGTGCTCGCGGGCGGCACGTCGACGGCCGGGAGCGCCACCCGCTGGCTCGCGCGGCTCATGGGGCGCGACACCGCCGCAGACCCCGGTGCGTTCGCCGACCTCGCCGCCGAGGCGGCTTCGTCCCCGCCCGGTGCGAACGGCCTGCTGATGCTTCCCCACTTCAGCGGGGAGCGCACGCCCCACGACGATCCGCACCTCGTGGGCGGCATCCTCGGACTGACGCTCGCGCACTCCGGCGCCGACGTCTACCGCGCGCTCCTGGAGGGCATCGCGCAGTCCGCGTGCGACGCGATCGCCGAGTTCGACCGCGTCGGCCGACCGCCCACGCGGATCGCGGCCGTCGGCGGCGGCACGCGCAACCACGTGTGGATGCAGGCGATCTCGGACATCTCGGGCCGCGCCCAGCACGTCGTCGAGGGAGCGGGTGCGTCCTTCGGCGACGCGATGCTCGCGGCGCTCGCCGTGGGGTTCGTCGCCGGCCGCGAGGACCTGGGCGCGTGGGTCCGCGAACGCGGCACGTGCGACCCGCAGCCGCAGCACGCCGCCCTCTACCGCGAGCAGTCGTCGCGGCTGGCCGCCTTCCGTGCGGCCACCGCATCCCTCACCCATCCCGAATCCGAATCCGACTGGAGCTGAAACCGTGCAGACGCAGGAGACCGACGAGTGGCGCGCACTCGCACGCGCCGTGGCGGACGGAGTGCAGCTGCGCGCCGGCGACCGCGTCAGCGTGTTCCTCACCGACTACGAGAGCTACCCGGCCGTCCACGCCTTCTGCGAAGAGGCCTACCGGCGTGCGGCGACGCCGCACGTCGTCCTGACCGATGAGCGGCTCGAACGGGTCGCGCTGGAGGCGGCGGACGTCTCCGTCCTCGCACAGGCGCCGGCCATCGAGGCCGCCTCGATGTCGATCGCGGACGTCCATGTCTCGTTCCGGGGAATGGTTCCGCCCGCACCGGGCGCGCAGCCTGATCCGGCCCGGGTCGCCGCGCAGCGCACCGGCAAGGGCCTCATCTCCACGATGCGGTGGCAGCAGACGCGCTGGGCGCTGGTGCGGGTGCCGACCGTCGCCTGGGCCCGTTACGCGGGGGTGGACCCGGATGAGCTGCGCCGCGAGTTCCTCGCCGGCTGCGGGCTCGACTGGCAGGCCGAGCGGCGATCATGGTCGCGGCTGGCGGAGAGGCTCGAGGCGACGGATGTCGTACGGATCGTGTCGCCCGACACCGATCTCAGCCTCGCGGTCTCGGGCCGCACGGCCGCGATCTTCGCAGGCGAGGCGAACTGGCCCGACGGCGAGATCGCGACCGCCCCGCTGGAGGACGGCGTGAACGGGTTCATCCGCTTCCCCGAGCGGTTCTCGTTCGCCTCGACGGAGTTCGAGGGGCTTCGGCTGGAGTTCGCCGCGGGCGAGGTCGTGGCGATCGAGGCCGATCGCGGCGCCGACGTCGCCCGCGCCCTGCTGGGCACCGACGACGGTGCGAGACGGGTCGGGGAGCTCGGCATCGGCCTGAACCCGTTCATGCGGACGTGGACGGGCGATCTGCTGCTCGACGAGAAGATCCTCGGCACCGTCCACATCGCGCTCGGCCGCGCCTATCCGCAATGCGGCGGCACGAACGAGTCCTCGCTGCACTGGGACATCGTCAAGGACCTCCGCGCGCACTCGGGCGGGGGAGCGGGCACGGTGTACTTCGACGATGAGGCGGTCATCGACGACGGCCGCGTCCTCACCCTCTGACCCGGCGCGGAGGCTCAGCCGGACGCCGGGACGACCTCGAGGGGGATGCCCGCCTTGTCGAGCTCCGCGCGCGTCTCCTCGGCGATCCCGTCGTCGGTGATGATGAGGGCCGCGCGGTCGAGGTCCATGACGTGCGCGAAGCCCGTCTGGTGGAACTTGCTGGAGTCGGCGAGGATGATGACGTCGCGCGAGGACGCGATCATCGCGCGCTTCACCTCGGCGTCCTCGAGGTTGAACTCGGTCGCGCCGCCGTCGAGCGCGAGGCCGCCGACCGAGATGAAGGCGGTGTCGAGCCGGATGTCGCGGTAGGTGTCGATCGCTCGCTGCCCGATGAGGGAGAGCTCGTCGGCGCGGGCCACGCCACCGGTCACGATGAGGCGGATCGAGCGCTCCAGGGCATGCAGCTCGCTCACCTTGCTCGCGACCCGCAGGCTCGCCGTGACGACGGTGAGGTTGTCGATCGGCACGAACTCGGGAACCATCTCGATCACGGTGGAGCCGACGTCGAGGCCGATGGCGTCGCCCTCCTTGATGTGCCGCACGGCCGCCTGTGCGATGGCGCGCTTGGCGGGGCTGGACGCAGCCATGCGCACGCGGAACGGCGGCTCGAAGGCACGCCCGAGGGAGCGGGTGGCACCGCCGTGCACCCTGCGGACGAGCCCGGCGATCTCGAGATCGAGCAGATCCCGCCGGATGGTCATCTCTGAGACGCCGAACCTCTCGCTGAGATCGGTGACGGTGGCGAGACCGCGAGCGTCCAGGATGCTGACGATCTCGCTTTGACGGTTGTGCTTCACCCTCCGTGTCTACCACAGCGCCCGGCTGCGACCGGGGCGCGACGTCGCGTCGGTCCAGTGTGCGAACATGTTCTTTTCACACATCGGGTGTGTTGATTTGAACGAAAAGTGTGTAATACTTGTTCGGCGTCCTCACCGTGGGGCGACGCACACGGGACCCATCCCGAAGGAGAAGCCCATGAAGCCACCGGTCGTCCAGGTCGCGATCGACGTTACGTCACTGGATGATGCGTCCCGCCTCATCGACGACGCGATCGCCGCCGGCGCGGACTGGATCGAGCTGGGCAAGCCGCTCATCGAGTTCGTGGGACTGCGGGGTCTCCTGGAGCTTCGGCCGCAGCTGGAAGGGCGATACGTCGTCGCCGACGCCATGATCCTCTCGGCGCCCGAGAAGTACCTGCGCGCCGCGCAGGAGGCGGGTGCGAGCAACGTCACCGTCACCGCGCTCGCTCCGCGACAGACGGTCGTCGAGGCCATCGAGGCGGGGAAGCGTCTCGGCGTCGCGGTCACGGTCGATCTCTTCAACGTCGGCGACGTGCTCGGCGCCGCCCAGGACTTCGCGCGTGCCGGCGCCGACTACCTGATGGTGCACTTCGGCGTCGACCAGAAGCGCGCCCACCCGGACGGCTCGCCCATCGAGACGCTGCGCGCCGTCGTCGACTCGGTCGACGTCCCCGTCTCCTACGCCACCTACGACCTCGAAGAGTCGCGGCGGGCGTTGGATGCGGGCGCATCCGTGATCGTCCAGGGCGAACCGCTGCTGTCGGCGCCGGACCCCCGCTCCGCACTCCGCGACTTCATCCGTCACACCCACTCCCACGCAGAAGGAGCCTCCGCATGAGAGCCGCCGTCATCCGTCGCACGGAATCGTCCAAGGTCCTCCGGGTCGAGGAGGCGCCCACGCCCGAGGCCGGTCCCGGCCAGGTGGTCGTGCGCGTGCGCGCCTCCGGGATCTGCGGGTCCGACCTGCACGGCTTCCTGGATGCCGAGGGCACCAACCGCCGCGACGGGCTCATCATGGGCCACGAGACGGCAGGCGACGTCGCCGCCGTCGGCGAGGGCGTCACCCGCGTCCGGGTGGGCGACCGCGTGACCGTCGATCCGCAGGTCGTGTGCGGCGTCTGCGAGTCGTGCCGCAACGGGTGGATCTCGATCTGCGACAACAAGCGCGTGACGGGATCGAGCCTCCGCGGCTTCGAGCAGGGATCCATGGCCGAGTTCATCGCGGTCGCCGAGTCCCAGGTGTACGCGCTGCCCGACTCCATCGACTACGCCGTCGGCGCGATGATCGAGCCGCTCTCCAACGCCGTCCACCTGGTCAACCGTGCCGGTATCCGCCTCGGCGACGTCGTGGTCGTCGTCGGCGCGGGAACCCTCGGGCTGTGCATCCTGCAGGGCGTGGTAGCCGCAGGCGCCGGCACCATCATCGTGAGCGACACGTCGTCGTACCGCCTCGACGTCGCCCGCTCCCTCGGAGCGCACCTCGTGGTCAACCCCCTCGAGCGCAGCCTGCGCGACGCGGTCGCGGAGGCCACGGGAGGCCGCGGCGCCGATGTCGTCATCGAGTCGGTCGGCATCGACGCGACCTACCAGGACACCATCCACATCGTCCGCAAGCGCGGCCGCATCATGTTCTTCGGCGCCGTGCAGCCGACCGTCACGGTCGATCTGATGCCGATCCTGCACAAGGAGATCACGATCGTGGGCTGCACAGGCGCCAACGACGAGACGGCCCTGGCGATCGACCTCGTCGAGCGCGGCCTGATCGATCTGCGGCCCCTCATCACGCAGCAGTTCCCGCTGGACCAGGCGCAGGAGGCCTTCGACGCGATGGCCGATCCCTCGGTGGACTCGATCAAGGTGCAGATCCTCCCGTGATCGCCACGACGAACAGGGGCGTGCTGGCCCGAGGGCGGATCGTCCTCACCTACGTCATGGTGCTGGGAAGCCTCCTGCCGCTCGTGTGGCTCATCACCACCTCGCTGGAACTGGGAGAGGAGGGGAACCTCCTGCCGTCGTTCGACCACTTCGCGAGCGTGATCGGGCAGGGCGACTTCCTCGCCGCCTACGGCAACAGCCTGATCGTCGTCGCGGCGACCACCGTGCTCTCGCTGCTGTTCGGCGTGACGGCCGGCTACACCATCGCGCGCACGAAAGCCCGGACCACGGGAGCGATGGGCATCTGGATCATCATGGTGCGCATGGCCCCGGCCATGGGATTCGCGCTCCCGTTCTTCCTCATGTTCCGCTGGGCGGGACTGCTGGACACCTACCTCGCACTCGTGCTCGTGTATCTCACGATCACGCTGCCGTTCGTCACCTGGATCATGGCCGGATACTTCCGCTCGATCCCCGTCGAGATCGAAGAGGCGGCGCGCGTCGACGGATGCTCGCGCATCCAGGCCCTGTTCCGGATCGTCGTGCCCAACTCGTGGCCGGGCATCGCGACCTGCGCGATCTTCTCGTTCATCATGTCGTGGAACGAGTTCTTCTACCCCCTGATCCTGTCCGGTCGCGAGACCCGCACGGCGTCCGTGGCGATCCAGGGATTCATCAGCTACGCCGGCGTCGACTGGGCGGAGCTTGCCGCCGCCTCGGTCATCGTCATCCTCCCCGTGCTGGTCTTCACGATCTTCACCCAGAAGGGGCTCGTCCGCGGTCTCACAGCCGGCGCGATCAAGTGATCGCGTCATCCGACGCGCCCGTCCGCACCACCCGATCACAGAAGGAGCAGTGTCAATGAAGCACCACATCCACATCCGCCGTCGCTGGACGTCGGCGCTGGCCATGTCCGTCGTCGGCGTCCTCGCCCTGAGCGCCTGTGCCAACACCGGGGGAGGCGAGTCCACCGAGAACCCGGAGGTGAACCTCCTCCTCATCGAGACCGATGCCTCGAAGGAGCTCCGCGACGACTTCATCCCCGCCTTCGAGAAGGAGTCGGGCATCAAGGTGAACGTCGACCTCGTCCCCGAGGCAGGCATGGACGCCAAGCTCAGCCTGTCGCTGGGCAGCGGGTCGAACCAGTACGACGTCGTCCAGGTCGGCGCCAAGAACCTCAGCACCCTCGTGGCGTCGGGCTGGATCCAGCCCCTCGACGACTTCGTAGCCGACGGCGAAGCCACGCCCACGTCGTACACCGACGGGTTCCCCGAGGAGCTGCAGAACTCCCTCCGGCTCAACGACGGCACGTACACGATGCCGTACCAGGTCGGCGCGGATCTGCTGTTCTACAACAAGGACATGTTCGAGGCGGCCGGTCTCGACCCCGCCGCGCCGCCGCGCACGATGGACGAGATCGTGGCCGCGGCCGAGACCCTCACCGACCCCGACGCCGATCAGGCGGGCTTCGTGGCCCGAGGCTCGCGTGAAGGCAACGCCAACTCGTTCTCCTGGATCATGATGTGGTTCCTCAACGGCGGCCGCTGGCTGGGCGCCGACGGCGAGCCGCGCTACGACGTCATGCTCGAGCCCGAGGCCATCAGGACCGCCGAGCAGTACGACACGCTCATGAGCGACTACGCCCCGGCGGGAGCGAGCAACTACACGCACCTGGAAGCGCAGGCCGCCATGCAGCAGGGGAAGGCCGCGATGTGGCTCGACGCCGCACAGCTCGGACCGACGCTCGAGGACGAATCGCAGTCGAAGATCGCGGGCAAGGTCGGCTACGCCGCGCCCGTCGGCGAGGGCGACGACTACATCGTCGGAGCGGTGTGGGGCTTCTCGATGGCCACAGGCACCGCGCAGGAGGATGCCGCGTGGCAGCTCATCCAGTACCTGACGAGCCGTGACGTCGCGGTGGGGCAGGCCCTGTCGGGCACCAACGGCTCGCCCGCGCGGGTCGACGCCCTGAGCGACCCGGAGGTGAAGGCGGCCTACAACGCCGACTACCTCGACGCGATGGCCGAGGCGATCGCCCACGCGAACCCCAACTACTCGCCGATCATCCCGGAGGGCACCGAGATCCGCGGCGCCGTGTCGCTCGCGCTGTCGAAGATCCTGGGCGACCAGGCCGACGTCCAGACGGCGATGACCGAGGCCAACGAGTCGATCGAGAAGCTGGTCAAATGAGCCAGGACACCCTGACCGTGGGACCCCGCTCCGGCGGGGTCCCACGGGACGACCGCGCCCCGGCCGGCACTCCGCCGCGGCGCGGATGGAGCACCGACGGCAACCTGACGTGGTTCCTCCTCATCGGGCCGCCGTTCGCGGTCCTGTTCCTGCTGACGGCGGTCCCGCTCGTCCTCTCGCTCTACACGGCGCTGCTGGACTGGAACCTCGCCGACCCCGACGGCGCCGTGTTCGTCGGTCTGCAGAACTTCATCGACCTCGCAGGAGACCAGGCGTTCTGGCACGCCATGGGTCTGACCGCGTATCAGGTCGTCGCGACGGTCTCCGTCCAGATCGTGCTGGGCCTCGTCATCGCGCTCCTGCTGGCGCAGAACTTCCGCGGGGCCGGATTCCTCCGCTCCGTGTACCTCATCCCGATGATGACGACCCCTGTCGTCGTCGGTCTGCTGTGGCGGATGCTGTACAACACCGACTCGGGAGCCATCAACGCGGCGCTCGGGCTCGTCGGCATCCCGCCCGTGGACTGGCTGGGCAACGCCGCGCTGGCGATGCCGTCCGTGATCATCGCCGACGTGTGGCTGTCGACGCCCTTCGTCGTGGTCATCCTGCTCGCCGGCCTGCGGTCGATCCCGACCGAGGTCTACGAGGCGGGTCAGGTCGACGGGGCCAGCGGCTGGCGGATGTTCTGGCACATCACGCTCCCGCTGCTGCGGCCCATGATCCTGCTCGCGCTGCTGTTCCGCGTCATGGACGCGATCCGGCGGTTCGACACGATCTACGTCATGACGGGCGGCGGGCCGGGCAACGCCACCGAGACGCTCGATCTGTTCGGGTACTTCAACGCCTTCACCTACCTCGAAGTGGGCAAGGGCGCCGCCATCGCCACCGTCATGCTGGTGATCATCTTCCTGGTGTCGCTGCCCCTGCTGCGACGGCTGCGTCGCGGGGAGTGACGCGCCGCGGCGGCTCAGCCGCCCGCGGGGGACACGACCGACCACGGCACCGTGACCTCGCCGAGCCGCCAGCGGGAACGGCCGCCGATCGGCCAGCCCGCGGCGGCCAGGGCCTCCAGCGCGGTGCGCCAGCGCTGCACGGGACCGAACGCGGACGCCGCGACCGCGCGCGTCCACTCGGCCTCCAGCGCCGTCAGGAACGCGTGCACCGGCTCGCCGGGGACGTTGTGGTGGATGAGCGCCTTCGGCAGCCTCTCCGCCGCGATCGCGGGTGAGTCCAGGCCCGACAGGCGCAGCGAGATCGTGAGCGTGCGCGGGACGGCATCCGCGCCGACCTCGATCCAGGTGCAGACGCGTCCCAGCTCGTCGCACGTGCCCTCGACGAGGATGCCGTCCGGCTGCAGCCGCAGGCACATCCGCCTCCAGGCGTCCGCGACCTCCGCCTCGTCGTACTGCCGCAGCACGTTGAACGCGCGGATGACGGCGGGGGAGCGGCCACCGGGGGCGGGCACCTCGAAGCCGCCTCGGCCGAACGAGACCCGGGCGTCCCTCGCGAAGACGCCGCGCCCGGCGCGGACGGCCGCGAGTTGCTCTTCGGCCCGCGCCACGCGCGCGGGGTCTATCTCGAGCCCCCGCACCTCGATGTCCGGGCGCGTTCGCCGCAGCCGCGCTTCCAGCTCGAACGCGGTGACGCCGCTCGCGCCGTACCCGAGATCCACCACGAACGGGTCGGCGGTGCGGCGCAGCACGGGATGCCGGGCGATCCAGCGGTCGACGCGACGCAGCCGGTTCGTGTTGGTCGTGCCCCGGGTGATCTGGCCCACCACCCTGCCGGGCGCCCTCTCCGGCGTCATGCTCCCATGATGTCAGCGCCCGTCGGCGAAGCCGCCCGGCTCGATAGGATGGCGCCATGACCGCGCCGTACACGCTGATCCTTCTCCGCCACGGGCAGAGCGAGTGGAACAAGACCAACCAGTTCACCGGATGGGTGGACGTCCGCCTCACCGACCAGGGCAAGGCCGAGGCCCAGCGCGGCGGTGAGCTGCTGAAGGAGTCGGGCCTGCTGCCGGACGTGCTGCACACGTCGCTGCTGTCGCGCGCGATCCAGACCGCCGACATCGCCCTCGACGCGGCCGACCGGCTGTGGATCCCCGTCAAGCGGTCGTGGCGCCTCAACGAGCGTCACTACGGCGCGCTGCAGGGCAAGGACAAGGCCGAGACGCTGGAGGAGTTCGGCAACGAGCAGTTCATGCTGTGGCGCCGCTCGTTCGACGTGCCGCCGCCCGAGCTCGCCGACGACGACCGCTACAGCCAGGTCGGTGACCCGCGCTACGTCGGCATCGACGGCGAGGTGCCGCGCACCGAGTCGCTCAAGATCGTGATCGACCGTCTGCTGCCCTACTGGGAGAGCGAGATCATCCCCGACCTGAAGGCCGGCAGGACCGTGCTGGTCACGGCGCACGGCAACTCGCTGCGCGGCCTCGTCAAGCACCTCGACGGCATCAGCGACGCCGACATCGCCGAGCTCAACATCCCGACCGGCATCCCGCTGGTCTACAAGCTGGGCGAGGACCTCATGCCGCTGGAGCCGGGTCGGTACCTCGACCCCGAGGCCGCCGCCGCCGGCGCGGCCGCCGTGGCCGCCCAGGGAAAGAAGTAGCGCTCACTCCGTCGGGTTGCGGCGTTTCGTCTCGGCCCTTCGGGCCTCGCTCAACGTCCGGTTGGGGTCTCCCCGGGCGTTGAGCGAGCGGAGCGAGACGAAACGCGGTGACCCGGTGGGTGTGGCGTTTCGTCTCGGCCTTCGGCCTCGCTCAACGTCCGGTGGGTAACCCCTCCCGGGCGTTGAGCGAGCGGAGCGAGACGAAACGCGGCGACCCGGGGTCTCCCCGGTGGGTCGGGTCTCCCCGGTGGGTCGGGTCTCCCCGGGCGTTGAGCGAGCGGAGCGAGACGAAACGCGGCGACCCGACGGGCGGGTGTCAGGCCTCGGCGGCGATCGTCGCGATCGAGTCGGTGTCGGGGGTCCAGTCGCCGGTCGCGAGGTAGGCGACCTTCTTGGCGACCGACACGGCGTGGTCGGCGAACCGCTCGTGGTAGCGGCTCGCGAGCGTCGCATCGACGGTCGCCGCGGCCTCGCCCTTCCAGGTCTCGCCGAGCACCTTCTCGAAGATCGCGAGGTGCAGGTCGTCGAGCTCCTCCTCCAGCGAGCGCAGTCGCTCGACGAGCGTGAGGTCCTCCGAGCGGAGCAGCTCGGTGAGCGTGCGCGACACCTCCACGTCGAGCTCGCCCATCTTGATGAAGGTGCTCTTGAGGCCCTTCGGGATGGCGCGCTCGGGGAAGCGCATGCGCGTGAGCTGCGCGATGTGCTCGGCGATGTCGCCCATGCGCTCCAGGGATGCGCTCACGCGCAGCGCCGCGACGACGATGCGGAGATCGCGGGCGACGGGCTGCTGGCGGGCGAGGATCTCGATCGCGAGCTCGTCGAGGGCGATCGCCTTGTCGTCGATGATCTGGTCGTCTTCGATGACCTCTTCGGCCAGCCCGACATCGCTCGTGCCGAACGCTCTGGTCGCCTTGTCGACGGCGACCGTGACGAGGTCGGCGATCTCGACGAGACGCGACTGGACGTCCTCGAGCGACTGGTGGAACACTTCGCGCATCAACGGAACCTCTCTCCTCGCGGGCGCGGCAGGATGCCGGACCGGCGACGCGGCGATCATCCCCCTCGAAGGTTAACGAACGGTGCCGCAACGATGAACACTCTGCGAGTTCGCCCCGCGAGCATGAGCGACGGCGCGGAGGGCCGTCCCCGCGACTCTACGCTGGTCCTATGGACTCGACGCAGCTGGCGCTGATCGCGCTGGGCGTGGGCGCCCTCGTGGGAGGCGCGCTGGCGACGCTCGTGCTGGTGTCGCTGCGCGCCAGAGACGCCGCCCGCATGCGCGCATCCACCGAGCTGCCCGACGGGACGAGGTCCGTCCTGCAGGGGATGGACGAGGTGGCCGTCGTCGTCGACACCTCGCTGCACATCGTCGCCGCCTCCGCCCCCGCGGAGCTGTTCGGCATGGTCGAGGGCGAGACGCTCGCGGGAGAGGACCTGCGCGCGCTCCTGCGCGCGGCACGCTCGACCGAGCGGCCGGAGGCGGAGACCCTCCGGCTGCGCCGGGGAGTCGAGCTGCGCTCGGTCGCGGCGCGCGCGAGCGTCATCACGCCGCGCCTGACGCTGCTGGTCATCCGCGACATCACGGAACGCGAGCGGGTCGAGGAGATGCGGCGCGATTTCGTCGCGAACACGAGTCACGAGCTCAAGACGCCCGTCGGCGCCGTCACCCTGCTCGCCGAGGCGATCGAGTCCGCCGCAGACGATCCCGACCAGGTCCGCCACTTCGCCGGCCGCCTCGGTGCGGAGGCGGCGCGCCTGGGGCAGCTGACCTCCCGGATCATGAACCTGTCCCGGCTCCAGGCTGCCGACGACCTCACGGAGCTGCGCGACGTCTCCGTGGACGAGGTGATCACCGCGGCGGTCGAATCGCAGGGGGTCGCCGCCGATGCGGCGCAGATCACGGTCGTCCGCGGCGGAGCGCGCGGCGCGTACGTGCGCGGTGACGTGCAGGTGCTCACGGAGGCGATCGCCAACCTCGTGGCCAACGCGATCGCGTACTCGCCGCCAGGGTCCCAGGTCGGCGTCGGCGTGAAGACCGTCGACGGGATCGTCGAGATCGCGGTCACCGACCGCGGCATCGGCATCCCCGAGGGGGAGCAGTCGCGCGTGTTCGAGCGCTTCTACCGGGCCGATCAGGCACGCTCGCGCCGGACGGGCGGCACGGGCCTGGGCCTCTCGATCGTCAAGCACGCCGTGCAGCGTCACGGCGGAGATGTCGAGCTGTGGTCGCGTCCCGGACGGGGATCCACGTTCACGATACGTCTGGCCGCCGTCGCCGCACCCGCGGAGACCGGCGGGAAGAAGAAGCGCAGCGGCAAGAAGAAGTCCGCGAAGAAGGCGCAGAGCAAGCCCACCCGCGATCACGCGCGGGTGAAGGGAGAGAAGACACCATGACCCGCGTCCTGATCGTGGAAGACGAGCCCGACCTCGCCGACCCGCTCGCCTACCTGCTGCGGCGCGAGGGCTTCGAGGTCGAGATCGCCGAGGACGGACCTTCGGCTCTCGACGCCTTCACGGCGCGCGGCGCCGACATCGTGCTGCTGGACCTGATGCTCCCCGGGATGCCGGGCACGGAGGTGTGCCGCATCATCCGCACGACGTCGAAGACGCCGATCATCATGCTGACGGCGAAGGACTCCGAGGTCGACATCGTCGTGGGGCTGGAGCTCGGTGCGGACGACTACGTCACCAAGCCGTACTCCTCGCGCGAGCTGCTCGCACGCATGCGCGCCGTCCTGCGCCGGGCAGAGGGCCCGGAGCTCGACATGGACGAGCGGATCGTCGAGGGCGGGCGCGTGCGCATCGACATCGACCGCCACACGGTGTCGGTCGACGGCGGCGAGATCGCGATGCCGCTGAAGGAGTTCGAGCTCCTCGAGGTGCTGATGCGCAACGCCGGTCGCGTCCTGACCCGCGGTCAGCTCATCGACCGCGTGTGGGGCAGTGACTACTTCGGCGACACGAAGACGCTCGATGTGCACATCAAGCGCATCAGGTCGCGCATCGAGCAGAACCCGAGCGAGCCGGCCATGCTGCTGACGGTGCGGGGGCTCGGCTACCGCTTCGAGGGCTGAGCGGGCTCAGGCGGCGGGCTCGAGGGCGACGGGGACGAACTCGGCGTACTGCGGCAGCGTGCCGTCGAGCACCGGGACGGCGATCTCGACGCCCTCGCCATTGCCGGACTGGAACGCGACGTCGAGGTAGTGTCCCGGCGTCGTTCCGAGCGAGTCGATGCGCAGCGGCTCTGCGCCGTCGACGCCGAGGCTCACTGTCGTGCGCGCCGGCACCTGCACCGTGGCGACCTTGCCTGCGACGCCCACGCTGAGCGTCTCCGCGGCGTCCGTGTCGTTCACGATGGCGCCGATGAGGTTTCCGGTGCTGCCGTCCTCGGTCGCGATGACCATCGCGTTGCGCACGAGCAGCGGCCCGGACGCCGGGACGTTCACGCCGTCGGAGGCGGAGTAGGGGATCGTGGTCGCCTGCGGCGAGACCATGCTGCAGCCGGATGCCCCGAGGACGACGACGGCTCCGAGGGCGAGGGACGCGAGGCGGCGCGAGATCACGGATCCTCCAGGTGGGTGCGCAGTGTTACCGCATCCATCCTAGAGCGGTTTCGGCCTGACTGAAGCCGGGCAGGGATGCCAGGCGGCGAACCTTACCCTATGGGCGCTGTGGTATCCTGGAGGTTGCCGAAAGGACATAACTGCATGCTTTTTGAGGTTGGCGAGACGGTCGTCTATCCGCACCACGGCGCCGCGACGATCATCGAGGTCAAAGACCGGATCATCAAGGGCGAGACCAAGAAATACCTGAAGCTCAACGTCACCCAGGGAGACCTCATCATCGAGGTCCCGGCGGAGAATGTCGACCTCGTCGGCGTCCGCGACGTGATCGGCAAGGACGGACTGGAGCGCGTGTTCGACGTGCTGCGCGCCCCGTTCACCGAGGAGCCCACCAACTGGTCCCGGCGGTACAAGGCCAACCTCGAGAAGCTCGCCTCCGGCGACGTCATCAAGGTCAGCGAGGTCGTGCGCGACCTGTGGCGTCGCGATCAGGACCGCGGCCTCTCCGCCGGCGAGAAGCGCATGCTCGCCAAGGCCCGGCAGATCCTCGTCTCCGAGATCGCCCTGGCGCTGAAGACCGAGGAGGAGAAGGCCTCCGAGGTCCTCGACGAGGTCCTCGCGAGCTGATCGCCTCCGTCGGGGGCTTCGTCCCCGGCAGGAACCGCCGAGAGTTCCCGCGTCGCGCGGCCGGATCCGGCCATGATGGTGCGATGAGCGTGTCCTCGCACGAAGCATCGCGGTCGGCCCTCGCCGGGCGCGACCTGACACTCGACCTGGCGCGCGTCGTGTGCGTGCTGTTCGTCATCGTCGTCCACCTCCTGCAGGTGGGGATCGGACCGGGACCCGACGGCCAGCTGGTCGCATCGCGGCCCGCCGAGCAGGAGCCCTGGTTCAACGCCGCCACGTGGGTCGGGCAGATCATGCCGCTCTTCTTCGTCGTCGGCGGGTTCGCCTCGGCCGCCGGCTGGGCGTCCTGGCGACGCGCCGGCGGCGACGCGACGGGGTTCATCAGGACCCGGACGCTGCGGCTCGCCCAGCCCGCGCTGCCGCTGTTCGTGTTCTTCGCGGTCGTGCTGGTGACCGCATCCGCGCTCGCCCTCGCGCCCGAGCTGGTCGCCGCCGCGGCGGTCGGGGCGGGCTCGCCGCTGTGGTTCCTGGCCGCGTACCTCATCTGCCAGGCGCTCGTGCCGCCGATGGTCGGACTGCACGCGCGTGCGCCGCGCGCGACCCTCGCCGCCCTGCTGGCCGGTGTCGTGGTCGTCGACGTCCTGCGCTTCACCACCGGCATCACCGAGATCGGGCTGCTGAACCTGCTGCTGGTCTGGCCGCTCGTGCAGCAGCTGGGCTTCTGGTACCGCGACGGATGGTTCGACCGCAGGAGCATCGTGACGCTGCTGCTCATCGCGGCGGCGTGCTACCTGCTGCTGTGGCCGTTGACGGCCGTCGGCCCCTACTCGCCGTCGATGCTCGGCAACCTCAACCCGCCGACCCTTCCGCTCGTGCTCCTGGGACTCGCGCAGGCCTGTCTCCTGCGCGTCACGCGCCCTGCGCTCACCCGGCTCATGCGCGCCAGGGTCGTGCAGGGGTTCGTCTTCGCGATGGGGACGCGCCTCATGACGGTCTACCTGTGGCATCTGCCGGTCATCCTGATCCTGACCGGTGCGACCCTCCTCATCCCGGGCGCCGCCCCGACGCCGTCCTCGGCGGCCTGGTGGTGGTCGCGTCCCGTCATGCTGGTCGCCGTCCTGGCCGCCGTCCTCGCCCTGTCCCTCCTGCTCGTGCGCTGGGAGAGGCTCGGGGAGCTCGGCCCCGCACCGTCCCCTGTCGTGGTCGCGATCGCGTGGCTGTGCGCCTTCGTCCCGCCGTTCGCCGTCATGCAGTGGTTCCTGGGCCTGTGGATCGCGGTCGGCGGGTCGGCGCTGCTCGCCGTCGCCGTCGTGCTGCTGCGGCGTCGAGGTGCACCGGAGGCGACGGCGACCGCTCGGTAGTCTCTGTGGCATGAGCACATCCGCGCTGCCGCGTCCTCGCACCGCGATCGTCGTCGTCGCCGCCGGCTCGGGTACCCGGCTCGGCGCCGGGCGGCCCAAGGCCTTCGTCGGCATCGACACGCACACCGTGCTGCGGCACGCGCTGCGGAACGTCTTCGCTGCGCCCTACGCGCAGGTGGTCGTCGTCGTGCCGGCCGCGCATGTCGGCGACGCGCGGACCGAGCTCGCCGAGGCCGCCGGAGATCGCGGTGAGGCCGCCTCCGTCGTCGTCGGCGGGGAGACGCGTCAGCAGTCCGTCGCGGCGGGACTCGCCGCGGTGTGGCCGGATGTCGAGCTCGTGCTCGTGCACGACGCCGCCCGTGCACTAACGCCCCCGGAGGTCTTCACACGCGTCATCGCGGCGCTCGACGCCGGCGCCGAGGCGGTCCTGCCCGTGCTCCCCGTCGTCGACACCGTCAAGCGCGTCGACGGCTCCGTCGTCGTCGCGGGCGTCGACCGGGCCGAGCTCGCTGCCGCGCAGACGCCGCAGGGCTTCCGCCGGGACGTGCTGCAAGACGCGCTGGCCGGTGCCGACCGCGAGCACACCGACGACGCGGCGCTCGTGCAGGCCGCCGGTCACGCCGTCGGCACGGTCGACGGCGACGAGCGGGCGTTCAAGATCACGACCGCCGCCGATCTGGAACGCGCCCGCGCGCTGGTGACGGCGGTCGCCGCGGTGCCCGCCGTCGCCGCGTCGCCGCGGCCGGCGGTGCCCCTGCCCCGGGTCGGGATCGGCACCGACGTGCACGCGTTCGGCGGCGACGGCACCCTGTGGCTGGCGGGTCTCGAGTGGCCGGGAGAGCGCGGACTGCAGGGGCACTCGGACGGGGACGCGGTCGCGCATGCGATCGTCGACGCCCTCCTGGCGGCCGCCGGTCTCGGTGACATCGGCATCCACTTCGGCACCGACCATCCCGAGTACGCGGGGGCGCACGCGGCGGCCTTCCTGACGCGCACGCGCGCGCTGCTGGGCGAGGCGGGCTACGCGATCGGCAACGTCTCGGTCCAGGTTCAGGCGGCCCGGCCGCGCTTCTCGGCTCGTCGCGTCGAAGCGGAGGCCGTGCTCTCGGCCGCGCTCGGGGGCGCTCCCGTCTCCGTCTCGGCGACGACCACCGACGGCCTGGGGTTCACCGGGACCGGCGAGGGCGTCGCGGCGTTCGCCGTCGCGATCGTCCACCCCGTCTGAGCCCGAGCCGTCGCGCGCCTCAGCCCTCGACGGCGAACGGAACGGGATCGCGGGGCCGGCGAGACCCCCACGCCAGCAGCACGAGGCCCGCGGCCAGGACCACGAGGCCCGCGACGGCCGCCGGAGCGAGCCGCTCGCCGAGCAGCGCCGTGCCCAGGATGCCGGCCGTCAGCGGCTCGGCGAGAGTCAGCGTCGCGGCGGTCGCCGCCGTGAGGCGCTCGAGTCCCCACGTGAACAGGGTGTAGGCGACGGCGATCGTCGCGACGCCGAGCCACAGCGCCATCGCGATGCCGCCCGGCTCGCGCAGCCAGGTCACGTCGGCGAACGGCAGCGCCAGCACCGCGACACCCGCCGACCAGGCGCCCATCGCGCCGGCGACCGTGAAGGGATCCCAGCCGGCATCCATGAGGCGTCGCTGTGCGTTCGCGAACACGGCGAAGGACGCCCCCGCCCCCACCGATCCGAGGAGGCCGAGCGGATCGGTGCCGCCGGGGCCCGAGGCGCCGCCGACACCCAGGATGACGACGCCGGTCGTCGCGAGCGCCGTCGCCGCGATCCACGTCGCCGACGGCACACGTCGCGTGAGGGCCCACTCCAGGAGCCCCGCGATCACGGGAGCCGATCCGAGCGCGATGACGGTGCCGACGGCGACGCCGTTGCGGGCGGTGCCGAGGAAGAACAGCGGCTGGTAGGCGGCGAGGCAGACGCCGGTGAGCGCCATGAGCGCCACCGAGCCCGCGGTGGCGCGGGGGTTCGGTCGTGCGCGCGTGCGACGCCGGGCGAGCGTGAATCCGATCGCCGCGAGCACGGTCCCGCCGATCACGAGCCGCATGACGCCGACCGACAGGGGCGTCGTGCCGTCGGGCCCGAGCTCCTGCGACGTGCCGGTCGTGCCGAACAGCACGGCGGCGGCGAGGACGGCGAGAACGGCGAGCACCCTACAGTTCTACCGCCCGTTCTATCGCTCAGGGGCACGAAGGTAGGCTGGTGCGGTGACGGTCCGGCTCTACGACACCAAGGCGCAGGCGCTGCGCGAGTTCGTACCGCTCGACCCGTCGAACGTCACGGTCTACGTCTGCGGTCCGACGGTGCAGTCCGGCCCGCACATCGGCCATGTGCGCGCCGCGCTGAGCTTCGACATCCTCCGTCGCTGGCTCGCCCACCGCTTCGGCCGCGTCACGTTCGTCCGCAACGTGACGGACATCGACGACAAGGTGCTGCTGAACGCGACGGAGCGCGAGCCGTGGTGGGCCCTCGCCTACCGCACCGAGCTCGAGTTCGCGCGGGCGTACTCCGCGGTCGGCATCCTGCCGCCGACGTACGAACCCAGGGCGACCGGATCCATCCCGCAGATGATCGAGCTCATCGAGCGGCTCGTCGCCGCCGGCCACGCCTACCCCGCGGGGGAGGCCGCCGCCGGCGACGTCTACTTCGACGTGCGCTCGTGGCCCGCCTACGGCGAGCTCACGCGGCAGACGCTGGACGCCATGGAACCGGCCGCAGACGCCGACGCGCGCGGCAAGCGCGATCCGCGCGACTTCGCCCTGTGGAAGGGCGCCAAGCCCGAAGAGCCCGCGTCGGCCGTGTGGGACTCGCCGTGGGGGCGCGGCCGCCCCGGCTGGCACATCGAGTGCTCCGCCATGAGCCGCCGCTACCTCGGCGCGGAGTTCGACATCCACGGCGGCGGGCTCGATCTGCGCTTCCCGCACCACGAGAACGAGCTCGCGCAGTCGACCGCCGCCGGCGACGCCTTCGCCCGCTACTGGCTCCACAACGGCCTGGTCACCGTCGGCGACCAGAAGATGTCGAAGTCGCTCGGCAACTTCCTGCTCGCCGACGACGTCCTGCGCGGCCACGACCCCCTCGTCGTGCGCTATGCGCTCGCCGCGGCCCACTACCGGTCGAGCCTCGACATCACGGCATCCTCCTTCGACGAGGCGGAGGCGGCGCTGGACCGCATCCGCACGTTCCAGCAGCGCGCCGCGCGCGTCCTGGGCGAGGCGAGCCGGCTCACCGCCGCCGACCTTCCCGAGGCGTTCGCCGCCGCACTCGACGACGACCTGGGCGTGCCGCAGGCGCTCGCCGTCGTGCACGAGACGGTGCGGGCGGGCAACACGGCACTGGATGCCGGCGACGCTCGTGCGGCGGCCGCTGCCGCCGTGCAGGTGGGACGCATGACGGGCCTTCTCGGGCTGAACCCCGCTGACCCGCAGTGGCGGACGGGCGGAGACGGCGCGGCGCCGAGCGCGCTCGACGCCCTCGTGCAGGAGATGATCACCCAGCGCGCGCAGGCGCGCGCGACCAAGGACTGGGCGGCCGCCGACCGCATCCGCGACGCGATCGCGGCGGCCGGCATCGCCCTCGAGGACGGTCCCGACGGGACGCATTGGAGTCTGAGCGATGGCTAAGCCGGGGAACCCCTCCGCGGGCAAGGGCAAGAAGAAAGGCCCCACCAAGGGCACCGGCGGGAAGAACCGGCGGTCGCTGGAGGGACGCGGGCCGACGCCGAAGGCGGAGGATCGCGCATGGCACCCCGCGGGCAAGCGCAAGGCGGCAGCCGAGCGCTACGCCGCGGCGGGAGGCAAGGGCAAGCCCGGTCAATCCTCCCGGACCGGCGGCCGCGCGAAGAAGGACGACGACACCGAGATCGTCACCGGTCGCAACTCCGTGCTGGAGGCGCTGCGCGCGAAGATCCCCGCGACGGCGTTCTACATCGCGCAGCGCGTGGAGATGGACGACCGCGTCAAGGAGATGCTCGTACTGGCGACGAACCGCGGCATCCCCGTGCTGGAGGTCACCCGTCCCGAGCTCGACCGCATGGCGGGGTTCGACGGCGTGCACCAGGGCGTCGCGCTCAAGGTCCCGCCGTACGAGTACGCGCACCCGCAGGACCTGCTGGAGGAGATCGTCGACGGTGGGGAGCTGCCCCTGCTGATCGCCCTCGACGGGGTGACAGATCCTCGCAACCTCGGCGCGATCATCCGGTCGACCGCGGCCTTCGGCGGGCAGGGCGTCATCGTGCCGCAGCGCCGCTCGGCGAGCGTCAACTCCGCCGCGTGGAAGACGAGCGCGGGCGCCGCAGCGCGCATCCCCGTCGCGATCGCGCCGAACCTGACCACGACGCTCAAGGAGTTCAAGAAGCAGGGCGTGTTCGTCCTGGGGCTCGACGGGGGCGGCGACGTGTCGCTGCCCGCGCTCGAGCTCGCCGACCGGCCCGTCGTCATCGTCGTCGGCTCCG
>Ga0182739_1001371_pt1 | contig 25687 bp, 19 predicted proteins | sample eDN5th30CBELigBY_FD_128873 | JGI IMG/M metagenome (GOLD analysis project Ga0182739, IMG submission 128873) | Enriched backyard soil microbial communities from Emeryville, California, USA - eDNA 5th pass 30_C BE-Lig BY (version 2) (version 2) | ecosystem: Environmental > Terrestrial > Soil >... | reverse complement strand
CTGTTCGTCTGGGCCAGCGTCAATGCGGGGGCGGATGCGGTGCTCGGCACCCTGGGAGCCGTGCTCGGCATCGTGGTCGCCGTCGCGCTCGCCTTCCTGATCTATCGCGGATTCGTGAGGATCGACCTGTCGCGGTTCTTCTTCTGGACCGGCCTCGTGCTCATCGTGGTGGCCGCCGGCGTGCTCTCGTACGGCATCGGCGACCTGCAGGAGGCCGCCGTGCTCCCCGGCTGGGGTCAGCACGCGTTCAGCCTGGGCGCCGTGATCCCGGCGACCAGCTGGTACGGCTCGCTGCTGGCCGGCGTCTTCAACTTCACCCCCGAGCCCACCTGGCTGCAACTGGCCGCGTGGGCCTGCTACCTCATCGTCACCGTCCTGTTCTTCCTCCGCGTCAGCCGGCGCACCGAACCCGTCGAGCGCCCCAGCTAGAGAGGCTCACCAACCATGATCATCCGCCCCCTCGCGACAGCGACGGCCGCGCTCCTGGCCCTCGGCCTCGCCGGGTGCGTGCCCAACTCCCCCGCCGGCGAGGCGATCCCGGTCGCCATCACCGACGACACCTGCGCGGTCTCCTCGGACACGGCGCCCTCCGGCACCGTCAAGTTCGAGCTGACCAACTCCGGCACCGACGTCAACGAGTTCGAGATCCTCGCCGAGGACCGGCTGCGCATCGTCGGCGAGAAAGAGAACCTGATCCCGGGTCAGACCGTCGCGTACACGCTGCAGCTGAATCCCGGGACCTACTACACGGCCTGCAAGTTCCAGCTCGTCGGGGCGCCGATCGGCCTCGCCGAGTTCACCGTCACCGGCGAGCCCGTGGCCGCCGACACCGACGAGCAGCAGCTGGTCGACGAGGCCGTCACCTCGTACGTGGCCTATATCCGGTCGCAGACGGGTGAGCTGCTGCCCGCCGTCGCCGCGTTCACCGAGGCCTACGCCGCGGGCGAGGACGACACCGCACGCTCGCTGTTCGCGAGCACCCGGGTGTTCTACGAGCGCATCGAGCCGACGGCCGAGGCGTTCGGCGACCTCGACCCGAAGATCGACTACCGCGAGGTCGATGCCCTGGCCGAGGGCCTGGCCTGGACCGGGTTCCACCGGATCGAGAAGGACCTCTGGCCACCGGCCGCGGGCGAGCTCAACTCCGACGGCACGAGCGCCCTGCTCGACTGGGCGCCCTCGACCCCTGCGCAGCGTGCCGGGTTCGCCGCGGACCTGACCTCCGACGTGCAGGAGCTCTACGACCTGGTCAGCGCCGAGGACTTCACGGTGACCCTCGCCGACATCTCCAACGGTGCCATCGGCCTGCTCGACGAGGTGGCGGTGGGCAAGATCTCGGGCGAAGAGGACTGGTGGTCCCACACCGACCTGACCGACTTCGCCGCCAACGTCCAGGGCGCCGAGGTCGCGTTCGGCACCGTGACGGCCATCGCCGTGAGCAAGGGTGAGCAGGAGCTGGTCGACGAGATCCAGCGGCAGTTCGACGCCCTCGAGGCCCTGCTGGCCCGGTACGGCTCGATCGAGGACGGCTTCACGCCCTACGACCAGGTCACCGACGCCCAGCGCAACGAGCTCTCCGACGGGGTCAACGCGCTCGCCGAACCGCTGTCGCGGCTGACCGCGGCGGTGCTGGACTGAGCGTGCGGGAGTGATGTCATGACGCACGAGGCCGGACGCGGACTCAGCAGGCGAGGCCTGCTGGGCCTCGTCGGCGCGGGTGCGGCCGGTCTCGCCGTCGGGGGGACGGGCGGCGCCGTGATCGCGAACGGGGTGGCCGGCATCGGCACCTCCGGCGCCGCCGCGAGCTACCCGTTCTTCGGGGAGCATCAATCCGGGATCGTGACCGCGGCACAGGACCGGCTGCACTTCGCCGCGTTCGACCTCGCCGCATCCGCCACCGCCGACGACCTGCGCGAGCTGCTGGCGGACTGGACCTTCGCGGCCGCCCGGATGACGCGCGGGCTCGAGGTGACCGAGGACGGCGCCGTGGGCGGCTCGCCGCTGGCGCCCCCCGACGACACCGGTGAGGCGCTCGGGCTGCCGGCCGCCGGGCTGACCATCACGTTCGGGTTCGGGCCGTCACTGTTCGACGACCGGTTCGGGCTCGCGGCGCGCCGGCCCGCCGCGCTCGAGCCGCTCCCCCGGTTCAGCGGAGACGCCCTCGATCCGGCGCGTTCCGGGGGCGATCTGTGCATCCAGGCCTGCGCCGACGACCCGCAGGTCGCCGTGCACGCCATCCGCAACCTCAGCCGCATCGCCTTCGGCCGCGCCGCGATCCGCTGGTCGCAGCTCGGATTCGGGCGCACCAGCTCGACGACGACCAGCCAGGTCACCCCGCGCAACCTGTTCGGATTCAAGGACGGCACCGCCAACATCAAGGCGGAGGAACCGGATGCGGTGGCCGGGCACGTCTGGGCGTCGGCTTCCGACGGCACCGCCTGGATGGCCGGAGGCACCTACCTGGTGGCGCGCAAGATCCGGATGGTGATCGAGAGCTGGGACCGCACCCGGCTCGAGGAGCAGCAGCGCGTGATCGGGCGCGACAAGGGCGAGGGCGCTCCGCTGTCGGGCGGGACGGAGTTCACCGCGCTGGAGCTCGACAAGCCCGACGACGACGGCACGCCGCGCATCGCCGCGGATGCGCACGTGCGCCTGGCCCACCCCACGGTCAACGGCGGCGCACGGCTGTTGCGCCGCGGCTACAACTACGTGGACGGCGACGACGCGCTCGGCCGGCTCGACGCCGGGCTGTTCTTCCTGTCGTTCCAGCGCGATCCCGCGCAGTTCGTGACCGTGCAGCGCAGCCTCGCCGGGCACGATGCGCTCAACGAGTACATCAAGCACGTCGGATCGGCCATCTTCGCCGTTCCGCCGGGGGCACCGGCAGAGGGCGCCTCGATCGGCGACCCGCTCTTCGGCTAGCCGTCGGTGGCGTTGGTCACCGTGTAGTTGGCCGTCCAGTCTCCGTCGGCCTGGGTGACGACCACGATGACGGTGTACGGGTCCTTGGTGAACCCGCCGCTGGCGCCGTCGCCGCTGGATCCGAGTTCCTGGTACTCGAAGCCGGCGCCGGTCAGCTCGTCCTTGATCGTGTCGAAGGCATCGGCGCCCGAGACCTTGATGGTCACGTTCCAGGCCTTCTCGCCGCTGTCGCCGGGAACGGCCAGCCCGAGCACGACCTCGCCGTCGATGAGCGGGACGTCGTCCTTCGGGAAGTCGCCCGGCACCCCGGCGCCGGGGATCACGCCGCCGACCGGATTGCCGCCGGGCAGGAAGTTGCCGATGAGGCTGCAACCGGTGACCGCGGGCGCGCCGACCAGCAGTGCCGCGGCGAGGACGAGTGCTGTGGGTTTCCGCATGCCGCGGAGTTTACGCGTTCTGCTTCTTGCTGCGCGAGAGCGCGCGGGCACGCTCGGTCTGATCCAGCACCACCTTGCGGATCCGCACCACCTCGGGGGTGACCTCGACGCACTCGTCCTCGCGGGCGAACTCCAGGCACTCCTCGAGGGTGAGCCGGCGCGAGGGGGTGAGCTTCTCGAAGGTGTCTGCGGTCGAGGAGCGCATGTTGGTGAGCTGCTTCTCTTTGGTGATGTTGACGTCCATGTCGTCGGCACGCGAGTTCTCGCCGACCACCATGCCCTCGTAGACCTCCTGCGTCGGCTCGACGAAGAAGCTCATGCGCTCCTGCAGCGCGATCATCGCGAACGGGGTCGCGACCCCCGCGCGGTCGGCCACGATCGAGCCGTTGACGCGGGTGGTGATGGCGCCGGCCCACGGCTCGTAGCCGTGCGAGATGGCGTTGGCGATGCCGGTGCCGCGGGTGATGGTGAGGAACTCGGTGCGGAAGCCGATCAGCCCGCGGGAGGGCACCACGAACTCCATGCGCACCCAGCCGGTGCCGTGGTTGGTCATCGAGTCCATGCGGCCCTTGCGCGCCGCCAGCAGCTGAGTGATCGCGCCGAGGTGCTCCTCCGGCGCGTCGATGGTCAGGTGCTCGAACGGCTCGTGCAGCTTGCCGTCGATGGTGCGGGTGACCACCTGGGGCTTGCCGACGGTGAGCTCGAAGCCCTCGCGGCGCATGTTCTCGACGAGGATCGCCAGGGCCAGCTCTCCGCGGCCCTGCACCTCCCAGGCGTCGGGACGCCCGATGTCGACCACCCGGATCGAGACGTTGCCGACGAGTTCGCGGTCGAGGCGGTCCTTCACCATGCGGGCGGTGAGCTTGTGGCCCTTGACCTTGCCGACGATCGGGCTGGTGTTGGTGCCGATGGTCATCGAGATGGCCGGGTCGTCGACGGTGATCGCCGGAAGCGGGCGCACGTCCTCCGGGTCGGCGATGGTCTCGCCGATCGTGATCTCCTCGATTCCGGCGACCGCGACGATGTCGCCGGCGGATGCCGACTCGGCCGGGTAGCGGTCGAGGGCACGCGTCTTCAGCAGCTCGGTGATGCGCACGTTGGAGTGCGTGCCGTCGTGGCGCACCCAGGCGACCGTCTGGCCCTTCTTCAGGGTCCCGGCGAAGACCCGCAGCAGCGCGATACGGCCGAGGAACGGGCTCGCGTCGAGGTTGGTGACCCAGGCCTGCAGCGGCGCCTCGTCGTCGTAGGCCGGCGCGGGGACGTGCTTCAGGATCGCCTCGAACAGCGGCTCGAGGTCGTCGTTGTCGGGCAGCGAGCCGTTCTCGGGCCTGTTCCACGATGCGGCGCCGTTGCGGCCCGACGCGTACACGACCGGCAGATCGAGCAGCGAATCGACGTCGAGGTCGGGCATGTCGTCGTGCAGGTCGCTGGCGAGGTTCAGCAGCAGGTCGTGGCTCTCTTCCACCACCTCGTCGATCCGCGCGTCGGGGCGGTCGGTCTTGTTGACCAGCAGGATCACCGGGAGCTTGGACTCCAGCGCCTTGCGCAGCACGAAGCGGGTCTGCGGGAGCGGGCCCTCGGAGGCGTCGACGAGCAGCACGACGCCGTCGACCATCGACAGCCCGCGCTCGACCTCGCCGCCGAAGTCGGCGTGGCCGGGGGTGTCGATGACGTTGATGGTCACCGGGCCGTCGCCGGCGTGCACGCCCTTGTACTCGATCGCCGTGTTCTTGGCGAGGATGGTGATGCCCTTCTCGCGCTCCAGGTCGTTGGAGTCCATCGCGCGCTCCTCCAGGTGCTCGTGCGAGCCGAAGGAGTCGGTCTGGCGCAGCATGGCGTCGACGAGCGTCGTCTTGCCGTGGTCGACGTGGGCGACGATCGCGACGTTGCGCAGATCGGAACGGGTGGCAGTAGGCATAACCTGCCTAGTCTACTGGGGCGGCGCGCTCTCGGCTGCCGGAGCCCAGTCCCAGGCGTTCCAGAACACCCCGCGTCCGAGCGGCGACCTCGTCACCCCGGTCACCCGCGCCGACACGGCCGTCACCGTCGGGTAGGCGAACAGCGGCAGGCCGTAGGCGTCCTGCCAGAGCTTCGCGTCGATCTCCGACAGCAGGCGGGCGACCTCCGCCTCGTCGTCGGAGGTCTCGACCTCGTCGATCAGCGCGTCGACGGCGGGGTTGCTGTAGCGGGTGAAGTTGGCGAGCTGGGAGTCGGAGGCGAACACGGCGCTCGCGGCGGCGGGACCGAGCCGCGTGGTGTCCCAGGCGAACAGGGCGGCGTCGTAGGTTCCGGCGACGCCGAGCAGGTCCTGCCAGTCGGTGTTCGAGCAGTCGGTGACCTGGAACCCGGCGCGCGCCGCGCTCGTGCGGATGAGGGTGAACTCCTCGACCCGGCGCGGGTTCGCCGGGTCGTAGAGGATGCACACCCGCGGCTTCGCGACGCCCGCCTCCTCCAGGAGCGCGACCGCCGCATCCACATCGGTCTCGGCGTAGTCGCGCGAGCCGTTCTCGGCGATGGTCTCGGCGTACCCGGCCGCGCCGGGACGCAGGGTGAACGAATCCAGCAGCCCGGCATCCTCTTGCAGCGGAGCGATCAGGTCGTCGACGATCTGCTGTCGCGGGACCACCAGCAGAAACGCCTTGCGCACCCGGATGTCGTCGAACAACCCGGAGCGCGAGTCGGCGAACTGCAGGTCCAGATGCTCGAAGGTGCCCTCGGATCCGGCCGTCACGGTCACGTCGTCGACGTCGACGAGCGCGCGCAGCACATCGGTGCTCGGCGCCGGGGTCACGATGTCGACCTGGTGGGTGGCGAGCAGGTCGACCGTCTCGAGCGGGTCGGGCGAGAAGCGCAGCGTGATCGTCTCGTAGCTGGGCGTGCGATCGCCGTGGTACTGCGGATTGGCGGTGAGGGTGACCGAGGCGTTCTCGACGACCCCGCTGACCAGGTACGGTCCGGCGGCCACGAGCAGCGAGGCGTCCTCGGGCAGATCGGTGAAGTTGTAGGCGCTGTTCCAGAACCGCGACACCTCGGGCAGCAGCTGCTGGTCGCGTCCGGCGAGCGCCGTCACCAGCGCCGCCTTCGCGGTCATCGCCCGGGCGACGGGGTCGTCCTCGCGCTCCTCCGGCGCGGGGAGCCGCAGGGCATGCTGGGCCACCACGTGCGCCGGGATGCCGGGAGCCAGCGCCAGGCGCCAGTTGGAGAAGAACCGGTCGTAGCTGACCTCGAGCGCCCGGTCCTCGACGATGCGGGGGGTCTCGGTCGCAAGTTCCAGCCCGTTGCCGATGGTGCCGTCGAAGAAGACCACGTCCTCCGGAAAGTCGTCGCGGTACTGGCCGGTGCCGGGGTCGACGTAATCGTCGTCGACGAACCCGGGCGTGTTCAGCGAGCCGGAGTTCGCCGCCCAGGCCAGCAGCAGGTCGGCCGCGTCGACCGGGACGCCGTCGGACCAGGTCACGCCGTCAGCGACCGTGTAACGCACCGTGAACGGCGAGGTGCCGACGATCTCGGCGGTGCCGAACGAGGCGTCCTCGACGAAGGCGTAGTGGTCGTCGTAGTAGCCGAACGAGGTCCCGGTCAGGTACCCGACGTCGGCGTTGGTGGGTGAGGAGCGCCCGAACGAGGTGCTCGCGTTGGCCGAGGTGTACGGGGTCGACACGGCGACCGTCACGGCGCTGCCCTCGACCACCGTCGAGGTGGGAGTGCACGCCGACAGGAGCGCCGCGACCGCGGCGAGCGCCGTCGCGGCGGCCAGGATGCGTGTCTTCACCGTCCGTCAGCCTATCGACAAGCCGGAGGGCGGCGACGCCTGCGCGCCACCGCCCTCGGCCTGAGACGGGTGTTACTCGGTGAAGCCGACCTCGGTCCAGTCGATCGCGAGGAAGGTGGCGGGGCCGTAGTTGGCCAGGTCACCGTCGACGACCTCGATCTCGGGGTAGGCGTAGAGCGGCAGCATCGGGACGTACGACGCGATGACGTCGTTGATCTCGCTGGCCACCTCGAGCCGCTTGGCCGGGTCGAGCTCGGCGTTGGCCTTGGCCCAGAGGTCCTCGAGACGGTCGTCCGTCACGAAGGCGTAGTTCTGGCCGCCCTGGTCGCCGGGCTCCTGGGCGGGCGTGAACAGCGACTCCGAGGAGGAGATGTTGAACGCCGTGCCCTGCCACCCGAAGGTCGCGAGCTCGTACTTGCCGTCGATGATGTCGTTGAAGTAGTCGTCACCGGGAACGGCGTCGATCGTGACCTTGACATCGATCTCGGCGAGCGAGGCCTGGATCTGCTGGGCGCGCAGCTCGTTGCTCGCGGTGCCCTGCGGCACGATCACCGAGATGTCGAGCTCTTCGCCGTCCTTGGTCCAGGTGCCGTCCGCGTTGGTCCAGCCGGCCTCGGTCAGGAGGGACTTGGCCTTCTCCTGGTCGAAGGCGAGAGCCTCGCCCGCGGTGTCCTCGTAGCCGTCCTGCCCGGGCATGAAGATGTAGTTCCCGTTCGGAGCGGCCGGAGCACCCAGCGGCTTGTTGGCCGCCTCGCCGATGATGTCGCGGTCGATGCCGTGCGCGATGGCCTGGCGGACCTTGACGTCGTCGAGCGGCTTCGCGGTGCCGTTGAAGGTGACCTGCGCGTAGGTGACACCGCCGGAGCGCAGCACCTGGGCACCGGACTTCTCCTGCGCGGAGATGTAGGCGTCCGGGGTCAGCACCTCGATGGCGTCGATCTCGTCATTGGCGAAGGACTGCGCCTGGGCCTCCTGGTCGATCACGGTGAAGGTGATCTTGTCGAGCTTGGGCGCAGGACCCCACCACTTCGGGTTGCGCTCGGCGGTCACCGTCTTGGCGTCGTTGTCGACCTTGGTGAACAGGAACGGCCCGTTGGACGGCAGCGGCTTGTCGACGTAGCCGAGGCTCCAGGCCTCGGCGTCGTTCGCGATCGCGGCGGGTACCGCCGAGATCTGGAACACGGCAGCCCAGTCGGCGTAGATCGGGTCGAACGTGACCTTGAAGTCGTAGTCGTCGACGATCTCGAACGAGGTGATCTGCTCGAAGCCCGCGCTGCTGGCGATGTTGTAGGCGGTGTCCTTGCCCGACAGCGCCGCGAAGGTGGCCTGGTAGTCGGTCGCCGTCAGGGGCGAGCCGTCCTCCCACACCGCATCCTTGTTGAGCTTGACCTCGACGACCTGCGGGTCCTCGCTGATCAGCTCGACGCTCTCGGCGTAGCTCGGGTCGGGCTCCCACGCGCCGTCGGCGGTGAGCCGGATCATCTGACCGGTGGAGGGCGCCTCGACCGCGATCGGGTCGACCTCGGCACCCTCGCTGGTGTTCGGGTTCCAGTTGCCGGCATCGGTCGGAATGCTCGACACGGCGAGGTTGAGCGTGCCGCCGTCGGCGAGATCCGCCGGGTCGACAGGCGTCCAGCCGACGGCCGGCAGGTCGTTCGGATCGGTCTCCGGGCCGGGCTGGGTCGGAGCGCACGCGGTGAGTGCGAGCAGTCCGGCACCGAGTACCGCGACCGCAGCGAGTGCGGGGTTCTTGCGGATCATGTGCTTCCTCGTTTTCTTTTCTTGGTGGGTGGAACATCTACCCCACGACGAGCGTGTTGCGCTCGACGTGATGACACGCGACGGACACCCCGTCTTTTGGCTGGAGGGCGGGGTCCTCGCCGATGCAGCGCGCCTGCGCGGCCTCGTCGAGGAGCTTGTAGAGCGGGCAGCGGGTGCGGAACCGGCACCCGGTGATCTCCTGGGCCGGGCTCGGCAGATCCCCGTCGAGCAGCACCCTGCTGCGCTCGCGTTCGGCCGCGGGGTCGGGGATCGGTGCCGCCGACATGAGCGCCTGGGTGTAGGGGTGCTTCGGATCGTCGAACACCGTCGCGATGGGCCCATGCTCGACGATGCGGCCGAGATACATGACGGCGACGTCGTCGGCGATCTGGCGCACCACGGCGAGGTCGTGGGCGACGAACACCAGCGACAGGCCGAGCGCGTCGCGCAGGTCCTGCAGCAGGTTGATCACCCCGGCCTGGATCGACACGTCGAGCGCCGACACCGGTTCGTCGAGCACCAGGATGCGGGGATCCGTCGCGAGGCCGCGTGCGATCCCGATGCGCTGGCGCTGACCACCGGAGAACTCGTGCGGGTACCGGTCGGCCATCGCGGCATCGAGCCCGACCAGCTCGAGCAGTTCGGCGACCCGGCGGTCGCGGACCTCGCGCGGGACCCGCTGGGCCACGAGCGGCTCGCCGATCACCTCGCCGACCGGCAGGCGCGGATCCACCGCTGCCGCCGGATCCTGGAAAACGATCTGGATGTCGGAGCGCAGCGCCCGGCGCTGCGTCGCCGTGAGCGTGGCCACATCGCGGCCCTCCACGACGATGCTGCCGCGCTGCGGTGCGGTCAGCTCCATCAGCTCCAGGATCGTCGTGGTCTTTCCGCACCCGGACTCCCCCACGATCGCCAGGGTGCGGCCCGCAGCGATCTCGAACGACACCCCGTCCACGGCGCGCACGGTGCCGATCCGCCTCCGGAAGACGCCGCCCCTGGTCAGCGGGAAGTGCTTCACCATGTCGGTCACCGACAGCACCACCGCGTCGTCGACGGGCGCCCGGTCGGCGATCGGCAACGGCTCCGGCCGCGGGAAGATCGCCGGCCGCGGCAGGGTGCCGGCCGCGATCTCGTCGGCACGGTGGCACGCGCTCGGGTGCGAGAGGTCGGTGCCGTGCGGCACCAGTTCGGGTTCGTCGACCGAGCACCTCGGGATCGCGACCGGGCAGCGGGCGGCGAACGGGCATCCGGGGGGAAGGGCGGCCAGCGACGGCGGGCGCCCCTCGAGCTGCACGAGGCGTTCGGTGCCCGCCGTCCGGATGTTGGGAACCGAGCGCAGCAGCCCGATCGTGTAGGGCATCGTCGGCTCGTAGAACACGTCGTCGACCGCGCCGAGCTCGACGAGCTTGCCCGCGTACATGACGGCGACCCGATCGGCGTGCCCGGCGATCACGCCGAGGTCGTGGGTGATCAGCGACACGGCGGCCCCGGTGATCCGCTTGGCCTCCTCGAGCACCTCGAGGATCTGCGCCTGGATGGTCACATCGAGAGCCGTCGTCGGTTCGTCCGCGATGATCAGGCGCGGGTTGTTCGCGATCGCCATCGCGATCATGGCGCGCTGCCGCATCCCGCCCGAGAACTCGTGGGGGAACGCCTTCACCCGCCGGACCGGGTCGGGGATGCCGACGATCCGCAGCAGCTCGACCGCGCGGGTCTCGGCCGCCTGACGGGTGAGCGTCCGGTCGTGCAGGCGTAGAGCCTCGCCGATCTGGTCGCCGATCGTGTAGACGGGGGTCAGCGCCGACAGCGGGTCCTGGAAGATGATCGAGAGCTCTTTGCCCCGGATGCGGGAGAGCTCACGATCGTCCAGCCGCAGCAGTGACCTGCCCTGGAACAGGATCTCGCCCTCGACGCGGGCGTTGTCCGGCAGCAGGCCCATGATCGCCAGCGACGACACCGACTTGCCCGAGCCGGATTCCCCGACGATGCCGAGGAACTCGCCCTCCGAGATCGTGTAGCTGATGTCGCGCACGGCGCGCACATCGCCGGAGGCCTGCGGGAAGGTCACCGAGAGGTTGCGCACCTCCAGCAGCGGGGTCCCCGCGCGACGCTCAGCCATGGTTCACCTTCGAGGTCGGGTCGACGGCGTCCCGCAGCGCATCGCCCACCAGGTTGATCGCCAGCAGCAGCACGACCACGACGATCGCGGGAGCGAGGAAGAGCCACGGGCGGGTGACCGCGGCCGCATCCCCGGCGTCGAGCAGGCTGCCGAGCGAGACGTCGGGAAGCTGCACGCCGAATCCGAAGAAGCTGAGCGAGGTCTCGGCGAGGATCATGGCACCCACCCCGAGGGTGGCGTCGATGATCAGCAGGCTCGCCACGTTCGGGATGATGTGCCTGGTCACGACCGACCACGGGCCGAACCCCATGTATCGGGCGGCCTTGACGAAGTCGCGTTCCCGCAGCGAGCGGGTCTGCGAGCGCACCACCTGCGCCATGATCATCCAGCCGGTGAGGGCGAGGAAGAACGTCATCACGATCCAGCTGGCGCCGCGGAAGAACGGGTACAGGATGATCAGCACGAAGAAGGCCGGCAGCACCAGCATCAGGTCGATGAACCAGACGATCGCCTTGTCGGCGGCGCCGCCCACGTATCCCGCGAACGAGCCGATCAGCGCCGACAGGATCGTGGCCAGCGGCCCGGCGATGAAGCCGATCATCAGCGACTTCTGCAGGCCGACCATCACCTGGGTGAGCACGTCGTGGCCGAGCTGATCGGTCCCGAACCAGTGCACGGTCGTCGGCGGGTAGTTGAAGTACATGACGTCCTGCTGCGAGAACGTGTACGGGCTCAGCACCGGACCGACGAAGGCGAACAGCACCAGGAAGGTCAGCACGCTGCCGCCGATCCAGAATCGCGGCATCGCCTTCAGGCGCCGCCAGATCAGGCCGTTGCGCGACAGCGAGCGACGCCCCCGGACGGGCCGCTCGTCCGGCGGCACGTCGATGCCGAATCCGTCGGAGTCCTTCTCGGTCAGCGCATCGATGCTCGACAGCGTCATGTCAGCGCCTCACTCTCGGGTCGAGGGCGGCGTAGAGCACCTCGGACAGGGTCGACGAGCACAGGATCAGCACCGAGACGAACAGCGTCGCGCCGGCGATCGAGTTGATGTCGCTGGTCTGGATCGACTGCACCGCCTGCTCGCCCATGCCGTGCCAGCTGAAGACGAGCTCCAGCAGCGTCGCGCCCGCGATCAGGGTGCCGAAGCTGTACGCGAAGAACGTCGACATCGGGATCAGCGCGACCCGCACCCCGTGCCGCACCAGCGCCGAGGAGCGCGTGCGGCCCTTGGCGCGCGCGGTGCGGATGTAGTCGGCGCCGAGCACGTCGAGCATCGCGTTGCGCTGATACCGGCTGTAGGACGCCGCCGCCCCGAGGATCAGCACGATCGTGGGCAGCAGCAGGTGCGACAGCCGGTCTCCGAGGTTGCCCCAGAAGTCGGTGGGCGCATCGGCCGAGAACTGGCCGCTGAAGGTGATCAACTGGGTGCCGATCGCGTTGTTGAACTGGGTCGCGGCGATCATCAGCAGGATGCCCATCACGAACGTCGGCGTCGCGAAGATCAGGTACGAGGCGTAGGTGACCACCTGGTCGCTCGCCCGGTACTGCCGCACCGCTCCCCAGACCCCCAGGATGACGCCGAGGATGGCGCCGATGATCGAGCCCACGAGCAGCAGCTGCAGGCTCACCCCGCCGCGCGTGATGAGCTGATCGGTGACCGGGTGGTTGCTCACGGTGAGGCCCAGATCGCCGTGGAAGATGTTGATGAACCAGGTCCAGGTGCGCTCGATGAGCGGCACGTCCGGGTTGGCGCCCAGCAGGTCGAGCTTGTTGTCGATCACATGCTGCGGGGGGCGCGGATGCCGCGACTCGAGGTCGTGCACCGGGTTCAGGGTGAGGCTGGCGAGCACGTACGCCAGCGACGACACCACGGCGGTCAGGATCGAGTAGTTGAGGACGCGCCGCAGCAGGTAGACGATCACGCCGCGCCTGCCCAGGTGAGGGTGAGGATCGCGGCGGCCAGCGCCCCCGCGCCGATCAGCAGGGCGAGGGTGTCGGCCCGGCGCACGACGATCGCCGACGAGCTGTCATCCCCCGAGAGCCAGGCGGCGCGCAGCGCCGTCGCCGCGGGATCGTCGGCCTCCGATGCGGCCGATCGCCCGGCGAGCCGCCGTTTCGGGAACGGGCTCCCCCACGCCTCGACCCTGCGGCCGTCGTCGAGGTCGAGGATCAGCTGCAGCCGGCGGCGGACGGCGACGATGCGCGACCACGGCACCTCGGTGATGCGCCCGACGTTGGTCACCACGGCACGGTCCGGCAGCACCCGGATCGACGGGCGGATCAGCAGCAGCCAGGCGGCCCAGAGCACCAGGAGCGCGACCCCGGATGCGCGCGCGGCGACGAGCCAGGATCCGCGGATCACCGCATCCCCCAGCAGCAACGCCACCGCCACCGCGACGAACGCGAAGGCGACGACCGACGAGCCTGCCCGCATCGTCATCCCCCTCAGCCTGCCAAGCGGATCTTCGCTCCCGGGATCGCATCGAGGAGCTCGCGCGTGTAGTCCTCTTTCGGATTCTCGAAGACCTCGTCGACAGTGGACTGCTCGACGATGCGGCCCTTCTCCATCACGCAGACGCGGTCCGCGATGACGCGCACGACGGCGAGGTCGTGCGTGATGAACAGGTAGGTCAGTCCCAGCTCGGCCTGCAGGTCGGCGAGCAGGTTCAGCACCTGCGCCTGGACGAGCACGTCGAGGGCGGAGACCGCCTCGTCGAGCACCAGGATGTCGGGCTTCAGCGCGATGGCGCGCGCAATGGCGACCCGCTGGCGCTGACCTCCGGAGAGCTCGTTGGGGTAGCGGGTGACCAGCTGCGGCGGCAGCGCCACCTGCTCGAGCACCTCGAGCACCCGGGCCTTGCGCGAGGCCGCGTCACCCACCCGGTGCACCACGAGCGGCTCGGCGATCGTGTTGCCGATGTTGTGCAGAGGATCGAGCGACCCGTACGGGTCCTGGAACACCGGCTGCATGTGCCGGCGCATGCGGAACAACTCGGAGCGGGACTTGCGGCTGACGTCTTCGCCGTTCACCCGGATCGTGCCCGCGGTGAGCCGCTCGAGCCCGAGCAGCATCTTCGCGGCCGTCGACTTGCCGGAACCCGACTCGCCCACGAGCGCCATCGTGGAGCCCTTCGGGACCTGGAAGGAGACCGTGTCGACCGCGGTGAAGTCGGTCGAGCGGAAGCTGCCCGTGCGGATCTTGAACACCTTCGTGGCGTCGACGAACTCGATCGCCGGATGCTCGACATCGACCGCGACGGACGCCTTTTTCTCGGCCGCGCGGCCGAGATCCACATCGGCCGCCGAGGCGATGACCTCGACCTTGCCGTGTGCCGACTGGATGCGCTGCGAGGCCAGGCTCGGGGCCGCGGCGACGAGACGCTGGGTGTACGGGTGCTTCGGGTCCTGCAGGATCTCCAGCGCCGGGCCGGACTCCACGATCCTGCCGCGGTGCATGACGACGATGTTCTCGGCGCGCTCGGCGGCGAGGCCGAGGTCGTGGGTGATGAAGATCACCGCCGTGTTGCGTTCGTTGGTCAGCTTCTCGAGGTGGTCGAGGATGCGGCGCTGGACCGTCACATCGAGCGCCGAGGTCGGTTCGTCGGCGATCAGCAGCTTGGGATCCGCCGACAGGCCGATGCCGATCAGGACGCGCTGCCGCATCCCGCCGGAGAACTGGTGCGGGTACTGGCGCAGGCGCCGGCCCGCGTCCTGCAGCCCCGCCTCCTGCAGCACCTGGACCGCGCGCTTGCGCACCTCTCGCTTGTCGGTGGCGATGCCGTTGGCGCGGATCGCCTCCTCGACCTGGAAGCCGATGCTCCACACGGGGTTGAGGCTCTGCATCGGGTCCTGCGGCACCAGGCCGATCAGGCGCCCGCGCACCGACTCGATGTCGGTGGTCTTCAGCTGCGACAGGTCGCGGCCCTCGAACAGCACCTGGCCGCCGGTGATGCGCCCCGTGCCGGGCAGCAGGTTGATGATGGCGTGCGCCGTCGTCGACTTGCCCGAGCCCGACTCGCCGACGATCGCGACGGTCTCGCCCGGGTGGACGTCGAAGCTGACGCCCCGCACGGCGGGGATGAGACCGTCGGCGGTCTGGAATCCGACCTGAAGGTCCTTGATCTCCAGGAGCGGGGTGCCGGCGATCGGCTCGTTCACGGCGGCGTTCATCGCAGCGCCCTCGCCCTCGGGTCGAGCGCTTCTCGCAGGGTCTCGCCGAGCATGATGAAGGCGAGCACCGTGATCGACAGCGCGATGGACGGGTAGATCAGGGTCATCGGGTTGTTGCGCAGGTCGTTCTGCGCCGCGCTGATGTCGTTGCCCCAGGACATGATGTGGTTCGGAAGCCCCACGCCGAGGAAGGACAGCGTCGCCTCGGCCGTGATGCCCGCCGCCAGCGAGATCGTGGTGACCACGATCACCGGGGCGATCGAGTTGGGCAGCACGTGCCGCGCGAGAACCTTGATGCGCGAGAGTCCGAGGGCCGTCGAGGCCATCACGTAGTCGGACTGCTTGATGCGCAGCACCTCCGAGCGCAGGATGCGCGATGTCGATGGCCAGGCGAAGGCGCCGATGGCCAGGGCGATGACCCAGACGTTGCGGTGGGCCGAGAACACGCTCATCACCACCACGGCCGCCAGGATGTACGGGATCGCGAAGAAGATGTCGCCGATGCGCATCAGGACCGAGTCGACCCAGCCGCCGAAGAATCCGGCGAGGCCGCCCATCAGGATGCCCATGGTCGCGACGATGAGCGCCGAGATGATGCCCACCGACAGCGAGGTCGCGGTGCCGTGCACCATGCGCGAGAAGATGTCGCAACCCTGCTTCGTGAAGCCGAGCGGGTGCCCGGGAGCCGGGGCGCCGTTGCTCGCCGCGAACGGGTTGTGGTCGCGGCCGGGGTCGGCCGAGAGCCAGCAGTCGTCGTTCGGCGGCGCCGAGGTGAACACCCCCGGGAACAGCGCGACGAACACGATGAACAGGATCAGGACGCTCGAGATCCAGAACATCGGCCGCTTGCGCAGGTCACGCCAGGCGTCGAGCCAGAGGTTGCTCTTCTTGTCGCTGACGCGGACGGCGTCGACGGCGCCGAGGGCGGAATCCTCGACGGGGGCGACGTAGCGGGGTGCGGTGCGCACCGGGTTCTTACTTGACATAGCGGATCCTCGGGTCCAGGACCGCGTAGAGCAGATCGATGAACAGGTTGACGATGATGTACAGGATCACCATGACGGTCACGAACGAGACCACCGTGGCGTTCTCGTGCAGCTTGATCGCCTGGAACAGGGTGCCGCCGACGCCGCGGACGTTGAAGATGCCCTCCGTGACGGTCGCGCCGACCATCAGGATGCCGAAGTCGGCGGCGAGCGAGGTGGTCACCGGGATGAGCGAGTTGCGCAGGATGTGCACCGGGATCACCCGCCGGGTCGGCAGGCCCTTGCCCCATGCCATGCGCACGAAGTCCTGGTTGCCGGTGTCGAGCACTGAGGCGCGGGTCAGCCGCAGGGTCACGGCGAGGTTGACGCTGGCCAGCACGATGGCGGGGAGGATCAGATCCTGCAGCGGCGCGCCCTGGGACACCGTCGTCCGGAACCAGCCCAGCTTGATCGCGAGGCCGAACTGCGCCACGAAGCCGATGACGAAGATCGGCAGCGAGATGAGGATGAGGCTGACCACGAGCGAGGAGGCGTCGAAGATGCCGCCCTTGCGCAGGCCGGCGACGAGTCCGACCGAGATGCCGACGATGAGCTCGATGAGCACGGCCAGGACGGCGAGGCGGATCGTGATCGGGAACGCCCGGCTGAGCTGCTCGGAGACGGGCTGCCCGTTGAACGAGGTACCGAAGTCGCCCTGGAAGATGCCGGTGATGTAGTACCAGTACTGCACGAGGAACGGCTCGTTCAGGTGGTACTGGTCGCGGAGGCGGGCGAGGACCGCGGGGTTGGGCGTCTTGTCGCCGAAGAGGGCGAGGATCGGGTCCCCGGGAAGAGCGAAGACCAGGAAGTAGATGAGCAGCGTGGTGCCGATGAAGACCGGGATGATCTGCAGGACTCGGCGGACGATGTAACCGGCCATGTATGGGACCTTCTTCTGGGTGTTCCTGTGCGAACGCCGTAGCGCGAATGTTACGCGCTCGGAAAAAAACCGTGGGGCGGCGGGTCGCGCCGCCCCACGGTTTGCGGAGCCTTACTCCGACTTGGTGATCTGGTAGTACAGCGGAACCGAGTGCCAGTCGATGGCGACGTTGTCGACCGCCTCGCTGTAGCCACCCTGCACCGACGAGTACCACAGCGGGATCGCGGGGAGGTCCTTGAAGAGGATCTCCTGCGCCTGCTGGAAGTACTTGTTGGCCTCGTCCGTGTCGGACGCCGACGAACCCTGCTTCAGCAGGTTGTCGAAGTCCTTGTTCGAGTAATCACCGTCGTTCGATCCGGCGTTGGTGCCGTAGATCGGTCCCAGGAAGTTGAACAGACCCGGGTAGTCGGCCTGCCATCCGGTGCGGAACGCGGTCTGGATGCTCCGGTCGGTGATCGCGGTGCGCACCTCGGCGAACGTCGGGTACGGGTCGCCCGATGCGTCGATGTTCAGCACGTTCTTGATGCTGTTCGCCACGGCGTCGACCCACTCCTGGTGGCCGCCGTCCGCGTTGTACGCGATCTTGAACTCGCCGTCCCACGGAGCGATGGCGTCGGCCTCAGCCCACTTCGCCTTCGCCTCGTCGGCGTTGTAGTTCAGGACCTCCGAACCGGGCGTGTCCTCCGAGTAGCCGTCGATGACGGGGCTCGTGAAGTCGTGCGCCGGCGTGCGGGTGCCGTCGAAGATCACGTCGGTGATCTCTTCGCGGTTGATCGCCATCGAGATGGCCGCGCGACGCAGCTCACCCTCCTTGCCGGAGAAGTGCGGCAGGCGGGCCGGGATGGTGAACGACTGGAAGATCGCTGCGGCCTGGTCGATCGAGCGGTCGCCCAGCTCGTCCTTGTAGGTCTTCAGCGCCGACGGCGGGATCGCGTCGAGGACGTCGAGGTTGCCACCGAGGAGGTCGGCGTAGGCCGCTTCCTGCGTGGTGTAGAACACGATCGAGAGACCGCCGTTCTGCGCCTTGCGGCCACCGTCGTAGTCCGGGTTCACGACGAGGTCGATCTTCTCGTTGTGCTGCCACGCGCCGTCACCCGACAGCATGTAGGGGCCGTTGCCGACCGGGTTCTCGCCGAAGCCCTCCTGGTCGTCGAAGAACGCCGACGGCAGCGGGTAGAACGCCGAGTAGCCGAGCCGCAGCGGGTAGTCCGCGAGCGACGAGTTGACGTGGATCTCGAAGGTCGAGTCATCGACGACGACGAGACCGCCGGTCTCCTTCAGCGAGGTGTCCTCGTCGTAGGAGAAGCCCACGATGTCCTCGAAGAAGTAGCTGTTGAGGGTCGCGTTGCTGGCCGTGGCGGCCCAGTCCCACGCGTCGACGAACGAGCTCGAGGTGACCTCTTCACCGTTGGTGAACTTCTGGCCGCTCTTCAGCTTGACGGTGAAGACGGTGTTGTCCTCGTTCGGGGTGATCGACTCGGCGACGTCGTTCTCGGGGGCGCCTTCGGCGGTGTAGTACACCAGGCCCGCGAAGATGGAGTCGATGATCTTGCCGCCACCGGTCTCGTTGGTGTTCGCCGGGATCAGCGGGTTCTGCGGCTCAGAGCCGTTCGCCGTGATGATCGCGGTGGGGTCGCCGGACGGGGTGTCTCCGCCGGTCGAGCACCCGCTGAGCACGAGCGCGCTGGCGATGGCCAGGCCCCCTGCTGCGGCTGCGATTCGCGTGATTCGCAATGTTCCTCCTGTGCAGAATGTGGCGGTGCACACGAGTCATCGCGGCACCGCACTGATACCGAAGACCCTAAGTCGGGGGTCAACCGCTCGCAAATCCCTGACCGAGAATCGTTACACCTCGGAAACGAATCGTCAGGATCGTTGCGCCCGGCGCAAGAATCTTGCGCCACGCGCTCCCGTCCGCGACTTTCTGTCATCGGCGGGGTGGAACGGGCGGGGCTCGTTCGGCGTACACGACGTAACATCGCCTGGTGGCCGCGACACCCGAACTGCCCCTGCTCGTGTTCGACGGTGATTGCGGTTTCTGCACCACCCTGGTGCGCCGCCTCGAGGCCTGGCTGCCGCATCCGCCGCCGAGCGTCCCGTGGCAGTGGTCGGACCTCGATGCACTCGGTCTCACGCCGGAAGACGTGCGCGACTTCGCCTGGTATCTGACTCCACGGCACTCCTACGCCGGCGCGATGGCGTTCGCCGCCGTGCTGCGCGCCCAGCCGCGGATCGGGCTGCGCTTCGCCGGGACCCTGCTGGCGACCCCGCCGTTCTCGATCGTCGCCGCGCTCGGCTACACCGTGATCGCCCGCTACCGCCACCGGCTGCCCGGCGGCACCCCCGCCTGCGCGATGCCCCGTGGCTGAGGTCGCGCCGGCTGAGGTCGCGGTGGCCGAGGTCGCGCCGACCGCGAGCCGGCGACGCCTCTGGTGGGAGATCGCCCTCGTGCTGGCGCTCGGGCTCGGCCAGAGCGCCGTGTACTCGATCGTCGCGATCATCAACCGCTCCACGCGTGAGCAGTCGCTCTCGTCGCAGACCGCGACTCTCAACCCCTCGCTGAGCGACCGCGAGATCTTCGACCTCGTCTACCAGCTGCTCGACATCGCATTCGCGCTCGCCCCCGTGCTGCTGGTCTGCTTCCTGCTGTGGATGCCGCAGCGCCCCCACCTGGCCCGCCTCGGCATCGCGGGAGCCCGCCCCGCCTCCGATTCGCTCCGCGGGGTGATCCTCGCGCTCGTCATCGGCGCGGGCGGCATCGGCGTCTACCTCGGGGCTCGCGCACTCGACCTCGGGGTCACCGTGAACCCCGCCGGTCTCGACGCCTACTGGTGGACGGTGCCCGTTCTGGTGCTGTCGGCCCTGCGCGCCGGGCTGCAGGAGGAGATCGTGGTGATCGGCTACCTGTTCGCCCGGCTCCGGGACGTCGGCTGGACGACGTGGCAGATCGTCCTCGGCTCGGCGCTGCTGCGCGGCAGCTACCACCTGTACCAGGGCTACGGCGCGTTCGTCGGCAATCTCATCATGGGGCTGATCTTCGGCTGGCTGTACGCGCGCTGGGGCCGGGTGATCCCGTTCGTGATCGCGCACTTCCTCATCGACGCCGCCATCTTCGTCGGATACCCGTGGGCGGCGGCGATGTTCCCGCAGCTGTTCTAGGGGTCGCTAGGCAAAAGCGCTGCGTTCGCTAGGCGAACGCCTCCACCGGCGGGCACGCGCACACGAGGTTCCGGTCGCCGTAGGCCTGGTCGATGCGACGCACCGGGGGCCAGTACTTGCGGTGCACGAGGCTGCGCACCGGGTAGACCGCCTCCTCGCGGGTGTACGGGTGCTCCCACTCCCCCGCGATCACCGACGACGCCGTGTGGGGCGCGTTGACCAGCGGATTGTCGTCGGCCGGCCAGCGGCCCGCGGCCACCGCATCCGCCTCGGCCTTGATGGCGATCATCGCGTCGATGAAGCGATCGATCTCGGCGAGGTCCTCGCTCTCGGTCGGCTCGACCATCAGGGTGCCCGCGACCGGGAACGACATCGTCGGGGCGTGGAACCCGTAGTCGACGAGGCGCTTGGCGACGTCGTCGACGGTGATGCCGGTGCTGTCGCGCAACGGCCGCAGATCGAGGATGCACTCGTGCGCGACCAGTCCGTTGTCGCCCGCGTAGAGGACCGGGTAGTGCTCGCGCAGCCGGGCGGCGACGTAGTTGGCGGCGAGCACCGCGGCTCCGGTGGCCCGTTTCAGGCCATCGGCGCCCATCATGCGCACATACGCCCAGGAGATCGGCAGGATGCTCGCCGACCCGTGCGGGGCGGCCGAGACCGGGTTGTCCAGTCCGCGCGGCAGGAACGGCGCCAGGTGCGCCTTCGCCGCCACCGGCCCGACCCCCGGACCCCCGCCGCCGTGCGGGATGCAGAACGTCTTGTGCAGGTTCAGGTGCGAGACGTCGCCGCCGATGTCGCCGAACCGGGCGTAGCCCAGCAGCGCGTTGAGGTTGGCGCCGTCGATGTAGACCTGCCCTCCGGCCTCGTGCACGGCCGCCGTGATCTCGCGGATGTCGTGCTCGTAGACCCCGTGCGTCGACGGGTAGGTGACCATCAGCGCGGCGAGGTCGGCCGCGTGCTCGGCGACCTTGGCCCGCAGGTCGCCGAGATCGACATTGCCGAGCTCGTCGCAGGCGACCACCACGACCTTCATGCCGGCGAGCACCGCGCTGGCGGCGTTGGTGCCGTGCGCGCTCGACGGGATGAGGCAGACCACCCGGCCCTCGTCGCCGCGCGAGCGGTGGTACCCGCGGATCGCCAGCAGGCCGGCGAGCTCGCCCTGGGATCCCGCATTGGGCTGCAGCGACACCTCGTCATAGCCGGTGACCTCGGCCAGCCAGCCCTCGAGCTGCGCGATCAGCCCCAGATAGCCCTCGACATCGGCGGACGGGGCGAACGGGTGGATGTTCGCGAACTCGGGCCAGGTCACGGCCGCCATCTCGGTCGCCGCATTCAGCTTCATCGTGCACGACCCGAGCGGGATCATGCCGCGATCGAGCGCGTAGTCCTTGTCGGCGAGGTACTTCAGGTACCGCATCATCGATGTCTCGGACCGGTGCGTGTTGAACACGTCGTGCTCGAGGTACGCCGAGGTGCGCGCCAGCCCCTGCCCGATGCCCCGGGCGGACGGCTTGAATCCGAGGTCGGCCTCGACGCCGAGCGCGCGCAGCAGGCGCGTCGCCTCGTCGTCGGTGGTGGTCTCGTCGACCGAGAACTGCACCCGGGTACCGGAGACCCGGCGGATGTCGATGCCGGCGTCCGCGGCCGCGGCGACCGCCGCATCCGCCGAATCGACCTCGAGCGTGAGGGTGTCGAAGAAGGTGTCGTTGACCACCCGGTCGCCGAGCGCGTCCGCGAGCAGCGCGGTGCGCCGGTTGACCTGGTGAGCGATGCGCTTCAGCCCGGACGGACCGTGGTAGACGGCGTACATGCTCGCCATCACGGCCAGCAGCACCTGCGCCGTGCAGATGTTCGAGGTGGCCTTCTCGCGCCGGATGTGCTGCTCGCGGGTCTGCAGGCTCAGCCGGTAGGCGGGGTAGCCCTCGGCGTCCTGCGAGACGCCGACGAGCCGGCCGGGCAGCTGGCGCTCCAGACCCTCGCGCACTGACATGTAGCCGGCGTGCGGTCCGCCGAACCCGAGCGGTACGCCGAAGCGCTGCGAGGTTCCGACGGCGATGTCGGCGCCGAGTTCGCCCGGCGAGCGCAGCAGGGTCAGCGCGAGCAGGTCGGCCGCGACGACGGTCACGCCGCCCTGGGACTTCACGGCGGCGAGCACCTCGCTCGGGTCCCAGACCCGCCCGGAGGCACCCGGGTACTGCACGAGCGCGCCGAACACATCGAGATCCGCGGGGAGCGGGCCGTCATCGAACGCGGTCTCGCGCAGCTCGATGCCGACGGCCTGGGCGCGATGGGCGAGCAGGGCCTTGGTCTGCGGAAGAGCGTCGGCATCGACCAGGAACACGGTGGAGCTCGAGCCGGAGGCCCGGCGGGCCAGCAGCATGCCCTCGACGACGGCACTCGCCTCGTCGAGCATCGACGCGTTCGCCGTCGTCATGCCGGTCAGATCGGTCACCATCGTCTGGAAGTTGATGAGCGCCTCGAGCCTGCCCTGCGAGATCTCGGGCTGGTACGGGGTGTAGGCGGTGTACCAGCTCGGGTTCTCGAGCACGTTGCGCTGGATCACCGGCGGGGTGATCGTGTCGTAGTAGCCCAGTCCGATCATCGAGCGCTGCACCCGGTTGCGGGCGGCGATCGCGCGCAGCTCGGCGAGGGTGTCGCGCTCGGATGCGGCAGGCGGCAGCACCGAGGCCGCGTCGTCCTGGACACGGATCGAGTCGGGCACGGCGGCGTCCATGAGGGCGTCGACGGTGTCGTAGCCGACGGCGTCGAGCATCGTCAGCTGGGCGACCGAATCGGTACCGATGTGGCGGTCGGAGAACAGCTCGGGCATCAGTCGGTCAGCGCCGCGTACTCGTCGGCGGACAGCAGCGCCGGAAGCTCGGTGAAGCGCACCTTGATCAGCCAGCCGGAGCCGAACGGGTCGCTGTTGACCAGCGTCGGGTCGTCGACGACGGCCTGGTTGGCCTCGACGACCTCGCCGTCGACGGGGGCGAACAGCTCGCCCACCGACTTCGTGGACTCGATCTCGCCGACCACGGAGCCGCCCTTGAGCGACGCGCCCTGCTTCGGCAGATCGACGTAGACGACGTCGCCCAGCTTGTCGGCGGCGTAGGCGGTGATGCCGACGGTGGCGACATCGCCGTCGACGGCGACCCACTCGTGCTCGGCGGTGTACTTCAGGTCGGCGGCGGGCTCGGTCATGATCAGGCTTCTTTCTTGTAGAAGGGCAACGCGGCGGGGGATGCGGCGATCCGCGAACCGCGGACGTCGAGTTCGAGATCGGTCGCCTCGGCGGCGTCCGGGTCGAGGTAGGCCATGGCGATCGGGTGACCGAGGGTGGGCGACAGCGCACCCGAGGTGACCTCGCCGACGACGGCGCCGCCGCGCATCACCGGATACCCGGCGCGTCCGGCGCGCTTGCCCTCGGACACCAGCCCGACCAGCACGCGGGCCCCCGGCGGCGGTCCCGCCTCGACGGCCGAGCGGCCGACGAAGTCGTCCTCTTTGGTCGTGAGTGCGACGACCCGGCCGAGGCCCGCCTGCGCCGGGAATGTGTCGGGTCCGAGCTCGTGGCCGTAGAGCGGCATGCCGGCTTCGAGGCGCAGGGTGTCACGTGCGGCGAGACCCGCGGGCACGAGGCCGGAGCCGGCCCCGGTCTCGGCGATCGCCGCCCAGAGAGCGGGGGCGGCATCCGGCGCGATGTAGAACTCGAATCCGTCCTCTCCGGTGTAGCCGGTGCGCGCGACCAGCACGTGGTGGCCGCGGAAGTCTGCCGTGATGGCGCGGTAGTACTTCAGGTCATCGAGTCCCGGCAGGTCGAAGCCCTCGACATTGCGCAGGATCTCCTCGGACTTGGGGCCCTGCAGGGCGATGAGGGCGATGTCGTCGGACTCGTCCTCGACGAGCACGTCGAACGCGGCGGCGCGTTCGCGCAGTTCGCGGGCGGCGACCTCGCGGTTGGCCGCGTTGGCCACGACCAGGAAGCGGTCCGGTCCGGTGCGGTAGACGACGAGGTCGTCGAGGATGCCACCCTGCTCGTTCAGCAGGAGGGAGTACTTCGCCTGGCCCTCCTCGATCGCCGAGAGCTTGCCGGCGAGCGCGTGATCGAGCGCCGCGGCCGCCTGCGGCCCGACGAGGACGATCTCGGCCATGTGGCTGAGATCGAACAGCCCGGCGGCGGTGCGCACGGCGGCGTGCTCGGCCAGGTCGGAGCTGTAGCGCACCGGCATCTGCCAGCCGGCGAAGTCGGTGAAGGCGGCGCCGGCCGCGACGTGGATGTCGTGCAGCGGGCTGTTTCGTTCAGCAGAGCCGGGCATGGGTGAAGTCCTCACGTGAGATGGGACTCCCCCTCTGTCATCGGCACCTGAGAGTTTCGCGTCCCGCGGGCGTTCGGTCGCGGGGGCTTTCACCTTCGGTAGCCCGCGTGCGGGCTTTTCCAGAGCGGCCTGCACGATGCGGTACGTGTACCTGAGAGATTGGCGGGGAGGCTTGCTCCTTCGGTGCTGCTGACGCAGCTCTCCCGCATCGTGTGCGGCCCGGTGTTCGGTTGTGCGGCCAGCATACTCTGAAGTCCATGCGCATCCTCGTCCTCGGCGGAACCGCCTGGCTCGGAACCCGGCTCGTCCGCTCGGCCCTCGAGGCGGGCCACGAGGTCACGGCGCTCGCCCGCGGCGAGGCCGGCGCGGTCCCGCCGGGTGCCCGCTTCGTGCGGGCCGATCGCGACCGTGACGATGCCCTGGATGCGGTGGCCGGCGCGCGCTTCGACTGCGTGATCGACGTCACCCGGCAGCCGGGCCACGCCCGCCGGGCGGTCGCCGCGCTGGCCGGCGCGACGGCGCACTGGATCTTCGTCTCGAGCGCGTCGGTCTACGCCGACGCGGCGACGGTCGGCGAGGACGAGTCGGCCGCGCTGCATCCCCCGCTGACGAGCGATGTCATGGAATCGATGGAGGACTACGGTCCGGCGAAGGCCGCGTGCGAACGCTTCGTGCTGGAGGGCATCGGCGCCGAGCGCGCGCTGATCGCGCGCCCGAGCCTGATCGGCGGACCAGGAGACTGGTCGGGACGAAGCGGCTACTGGCCGCGCCGGATGGCCGGCCCTTCGAACCCCGAGGGCCTGGTGCTGATCCCGGACGCCCCCGATGTGCCGGTGCAACTGCTCGATGTGCGGGACCTGGCGGACTGGCTGGTGCGCTGCGCCGAGCGCGCGACGACCGGGATCGCCACCGTCGGTGGTCCCACCCACACCCTCGCGGAACATCTGGAGACCGTGCGCGGGGTCACCGGCTTCACCGGATCGTGGCAGGTCGCCGGCGAGGACTGGCTCGAGCAGCACGACGTCGAGCCGTGGATGGGCCCGAGGTCGCTGCCGTTGTGGTTGCCGGCCGAGGCGTTCGGGCTGAACGCGCACGATCTGACGCGCGCCGCATCCCTCGGATTGCG
>Ga0182739_1001370_pt1 | contig 25701 bp, 23 predicted proteins | sample eDN5th30CBELigBY_FD_128873 | JGI IMG/M metagenome (GOLD analysis project Ga0182739, IMG submission 128873) | Enriched backyard soil microbial communities from Emeryville, California, USA - eDNA 5th pass 30_C BE-Lig BY (version 2) (version 2) | ecosystem: Environmental > Terrestrial > Soil >... | reverse complement strand
TTTCTGGTATGATAGTCATCGAGTAGAGTCCCTTCTTGGTGGCGTGGTAACCCCGAGGATACTCTACTTTTTTGCGTTTTGGATAGACTCCAAATGTTGGTACACAACTTATTGTACGTCATCGACTCTCAGAGTTTTAAAGGAAATATGTTCCTTTGAAACCCAAGAAATATGACTACTCAACTGCAATTACAGATTATAGAGGAAGGTTTTTCTCTTAAACCGGCAACCACGGTAACTTCCACTTTTTAAAGGAAGTCTTTACCGTTAACTCACCAAATGGTGGGCTAAACCTGTTAAGTGGAGCGCTTGTGGAACAAATGGTGCGTTAACCTGTCTAGCGAAGCGCTTGTGGAACAAGTGGTGCGCTAGCTTGTCAAGCAGAGCGCTTGTGGAACAAGTGGTGCGTTAGCCTGTCAAGCGGAGCGCTTGTGGAACAAGTGGTGCGCTAGCTTGTCAAGCGAAGCGCTTGTGGAACAAGTGGTGCGTTAATCTGTCTAGCGAAGCGCTTGTGGAACAAGTGGTGCGTTAACCTGCTAGCGAAGCGATTGTGGAACAAGTGGTGTGCTAACCTGTTAAGTGGATCGCTTGCAGACTAACTCTATAGCTTGCAAAAAAGCCCGGATGGCTGACATCCGGGCTTACTTGTATCATTTATGTTAGATGATCGATTGCATCTGAACTGGAGTCCCCGAGTCTAATATTGCCGTCAAAGCATGCAAGGCACCCGTCTTCATTTGCGATGATTTCGCATTTTCCTTAAGCGTGAAAAGCAGTGCTTCATTTTTAATAATTTGACAAAGCTGCTCACTTAAGTCATCAGCATTTTTCACTTCCATTGCAACTCCAACGCTGACAAGGTACTCGGCATTGTCCTGCTCTTGCCCCGGTATCGGCTTATACAGCATCATCGGCAGCTCCAGCGCCAACGCTTCGGACACGGTCAATCCGCCTGGCTTCGTAATGATCATATCCGATAAAGCCATCAGCTCATGCACATGGTCAACAAAGCCAGTAATGAGTACATGCGGATGAACATATACTTCCTCCAGCTGCTCTTCCAGCTTTTGTCTCAGCTTTTCATTACGGCCGCATACGAATATAAACTGAACCAAGCCGAACAATTCACTGCTTTGAAGGACTGACATCAGCTCCTTGCCAATCATGCCGTGCCCGCCGCCCATAATAAGCACCGTTGGAAGCTGACGATCCAGCCCGTACTTGTCACGAAGAGCGCTGCGATCATAGCTCTGCGTAAATTGCTGCCTAAGCGGGATGCCCGTTACAACGATGTTATGCTCAGGAATATAGTGCCGCAGCAGCTTTTGCTTTACATGCGGAGCGCCTACTAAGTATCGATCGGTGCAGGGATGAATCCAATAGCTGTGATCGGTATAATCTGTCAGTACTGTAGCTGTCGGAATCGCGGTTAAGCCGTTTACCTTCAAATAAGACATAGCTGCAGCAGCTCCAGGGAAGGTGCTGACAACCTCCGTTGGTTGCTCCTGCTCCAGAAGCTCCAGCATTCGAGTGCTGCTGAATAGCTTCATCCTTTTGAACAAATGAGACATGGTGTTGTCATCGCGTGTTTTCCGATATAAGAAGCCGTATACAGACGGCAAGCTCTTTACCCCTTGTATAAAACAATATTTACCTATTCCGTGCAGATGAGGATGGACCCACTCTAAATAGTCGACTACCTTTACCTCAACATCAGGTCGGTACATTTGTGCAGCTTCCATTATAGCCTGCGCCGCTTTATTATGTCCGTCCCCAAGCGAGCCGGTCAGTATAAGAATTTTCTCTTTGTAATTCATACTCCTAAGACCCTCCCGAAACTTCATCTATTACTTCCTAGTGTATTCTATTGCCAACAGAATCGAATCCGTCTTGAACATAGTTTTATACTAGACTTTGGTCTTGGTATATCGTAATAGACGCTTGAATAGCCGATAATCACTGCGTTTTGAGAAATATAATTGTAGATTCACACGCCTAAAGTTGCTGTACTCTAGTTACATTATATAGTGCGGGGTTCTCAGATAATCATATAAATATTGTAAATTCGGCGAAGAGCAAGCTCTTGGCACTACATCTGCTGTACTTTAATTGTTGATTCGCTCCAGCAAGCCAAGCTCCAAGCAAGTCTTGAGCGATAGCTTCTTCGTTTCCTCGGCGAATTGCAGCTCGATCGTTGCTGATTGAACGCCTATCACCTTGCCTTGACCGAACTTACTATGCTTCACCATCATTCCTTCATTTAACTCGGTCTCGCTTTTAATCGCATTCGGATTGATCGGCGCTGCGCCCTTATGCTCTTGAATAATTACGCCTCCGGAGCGGACCTGTCGATTACGACCCGCTCGCTTCGAGGTTATGCGCGGCACGTTGTTGCCGTTATGGCCCTTCATAACAGCGTCCTTAGCAGCCGCCTGCTGCGGCGGCTCAACGATTCGGCGCACGCGAGCGACAAAAGTCGATTCCTCCGCCTTCTGGTTCCCCCGCTTATCATACGTGATAAGCTCCAAGTGATTGCGGGCACGCGTCATGCCGACGTAGAACAGCCGTGCCGCCTCCTCCATCTTGCCGCCCGCTCCCTGGCTGTCTTCCTTCGAAGGAAGGATGCCGTCCATCAAGTCGATCATATAAACCTTGTCGAACTCCAGCCCCTTCGCGCTGTGCAGCGTGGAAAACGTAACCGCATTTTGCCCCCTCTTCGCTTTCGACGCCTTTAGTGCAGCTTCCAGCTCCTTAAGCCGTCTTGCGAAGCTCTCCATCGCAGGCAAATGCTCTGCAATATCCTCGAGCGTATTCAATATGCTAAACAGGTAATCCTTTTGATAGCCCAGCCGCTCGCACATGCGCTCCAGCGCTTTTTCATACCCTAGCCTCGTTCGAATAACACGAATCGCAGGCAGCGGCGGCATTCCCCGCATTTCCTTCAAAGTCTCTTGCGTCTCAATAATTAGCGGTACCTGATAATCCTTCAACGGTACGTACTGAATGAGATTATCGAAAACCGACTCATTATTTTGAATTAGCTTCAGCTGCGACATTTGCTCCCTGCTAATATAGCCGTTCAGCTTTAAGTGAATTTGTTCCAGCACATCCGCACGCTTGTCCGTAAACGTCATTCGCATGAAGTTCAATATATCCTCTACAACCCAATGAGAGAAAAATCGGTTATCTCCATCCTTCATATAAAACGGAATACCCGCCTGGTCAAAAGCGTTCATCAGCGTAATAGAAGACGCATTATTGCGATAAAGCACAGCCGCCTCGGACAGCTTCTCCATTCCGCTCAGCTGCTGCACCAAGTAGCTTCCCTGACTCTCAAAGCTGGGCAGCTTAACAAATGCGATATCATGATCGGCCGCATTATCGGTAAACATATTTTTCGGATATCGCTCCAGATTTATTTTAATAAATTGATTAGCAGCAGCTACAATGTTCTTCGAGGAACGGTAGTTTTGCTCCATATATAAAATAGTCGCGCCCTTGTAATGCTCCTTAAAGCTCAATAAATAAGCAGGCTCTGCGCCGCGCCAGCTGTAAATCGACTGATCATCATCAGCCACCACGCACAGATTGCGATGCTCGCGAGCGAGCTTTTCAATAATAGCATGCTGAATTAGCGATGTATCCTGGCTTTCATCCGTCAGCAAATAATCATAGCGCTGCGCGTATTTACGTAACAATCGATCATCCTGCTCCAACGCTTCATTGCAAAGAGTAAGCATATCATCGAAATCCAGCAACAGCTTGCTATGCCCATTCTTCTTAAATGTCTCGTACCGGGCTAGTATACGCGGCGTTTCTTTCACATCGCATTTTACAGAATCCCAGCTCTGCTGCGGAATCATTTTATTTTTAATATAACTAATATAGGTGGACAGCTCTTCTAATTGGTCGTCACTTATTTTATCATGAACCATTTCACTGTAAATTTTACGCAAAATAATCCTTTTATGCAGCGGCAGCGGCTGACCGTGGGCAGCTTGGTCTTCCTCGTCCGTCTCCACTTCTCCCTCAATAATCTGATAGGCTGTACCCATCCGCCATAGATGCTCACGTACAATTTCAAAAGCCAAGCTGTGGATCGTCGAAAAATCAACGGGTGACAGCTCTGGAAAAAAGCGCTTAAAGCGTTGCTTCATATCATAAGCAGAGGCTCGGCTAAACGTTACGGCCTTAATGCGAGCGGGATTCACCCCTAGCTGCTCAATCATATAACCAATACGCATAATAATCGTTGTAGTCTTACCGGAGCCTGGAGAAGCAAGCAAAAGAAGCGGCCCCTCTGTATGAAGAACCGCCTGCCGTTGAATATCATTAAGAGCTACACCTAACTCCTGCTGCTTCCGTTCAAAAAAAAGATTTACTTCATTCATTCTCAGATACCTTCCCTGCACTCTCTTCTATCCTTCCATTATTATGGACCTCCTCGTTCGCGATAACAATAACGAATAGTTGGTTCTACTAGAATCATAATGAGTTTTTTGGCGAATGTTGCCGTATAGACAGCATTTGGAAGGATATGACCGCATTTATAAGTAAGGCTTATATAGTTACCCCTGACCCTCGCTGACCCCTTTTTATGCGAATATATCCCCCTTCACCGTCTTTGTGCTACCTAAAAATGATCGATATACTTTAAGTTATGAATATTTCGAGCGCTGCAGCAGACTTCAAATTCGGAATTATTTATAAGATTCGGTTATAGTTTTTCTATCTGTACGGATCTCGATACTTATAACCGCATTAACAGGAGGGAAGTGAAGCTCGAGCTATGATTAAGCTAGAAAACGTAGATAAAAAATACGATAACGGGCAATACGCGCTTAAAAACATTAATTTACATTTCAAAGAAGGCAATCTCAACGTGCTGATCGGCCCAAGCGGCTGCGGCAAAACAACGACGATGAAGCTCATCAATCGCCTTATCCAGCCCTCTAGCGGCAAAATCTTCATCGACGGAAAAGATATTTCCACGATAAATCCCGTTACTCTTCGAAGAAGCATCGGCTATGTCATTCAAAATATCGGACTATTTCCTCATATGAACATAGCAGCTAATGTCGCTGTAGTGCCAAGGCTGCTGAAATGGGACAAAGGTCGCTACGAGCAGCGGGTCGATGAGCTACTTAACCTCGTAGGATTAGATCCTGACTCCTACCGTAATCGTTATCCGTCAGAATTAAGCGGCGGTCAACAGCAGCGAATCGGCGTCATTCGCGCATTAGCGGCAGAGCCGGATATTATTCTGATGGATGAGCCGTTCAGCGCGCTCGATCCGATCAGCCGCGAGCAGCTCCAGGATGAGCTTGTGCGTCTGCAGCAAAGCTTGAAGAAAACAATTGTCTTCGTTACGCATGACATGGACGAAGCGATTAAGATCGCTGATCATATCGTCCTTATGAAGGATGGAGCCGTAGTGCAGCAGGGCAAGCCAGAGACGATTCTGCGTCATCCGGCGAATGATTTTGTAAAAAGCTTTGTAGGAGAGAAGCGTCTGGCGGACTCAGAAGCACCAACCGTTCCATTAGTCGATGATGTGATGGCGAGCAGGCCGGTGACAGCTTATCCAACAAGGGGACTTGCGGAAGCACTCAAAATGATGGAGAACAATCGAGTAGATTCCTTGCTAGTTGTTGATAAGAGCAAAAAGCTAATAGGAGCCGTTACGATCTTCGATGTCCTGAAGCATTATCGCGATGAAACCAAAACTTTACTTGACGTTGTCAAACCATTCTCCTTAACCGTACCATCAGGCGCTCCTTTGACCGAAGCTTTGCACTTAATGACAGAGCATCAAACACCGTATGTCGCTATAACAAGCTCCGAGCAAGACTTCATCGGTATGGTGACTAGGGGCAGCGTTGTCAAGCATCTGGCGGAAGTATTCCCGATGGAAGGGGAATAAGCATGCAAAATTACTTCGAGTTCCTTGCTGATCGTTACCCCGATATTTGGCATGCGACACAAGAGCATTTGCTTATTTCAGGCATATCCGTTGCGCTAGGCTGTCTAGTCGCCATACCAGTCGGCATTTACATATCCGGCAATTGCCCGAAATGGGTGCGATCTATTTTATTCAGCGTCGCGAATATTTTCCAGACCATCCCCAGTCTTGCACTGCTTGCCCTTCTTATTCCTCTACTTGGAATCGGGCTTCGTCCCGCCGTATTCGCCTTATTTCTTTATTCGCTGCTTCCGATCTTAAGAAATACCTACACTGGATTTCAATCCATTGACATCGCCTTGCTGGAAGCTGCGCGCGGAATGGGCTACAGCAAATGGCAGCAATTATGGCGCATTAGGCTGCCCCTTGCACTGCCCTTCATCATGTCAGGCATACGTGTAACGACGGTTTATATCATTAGCTGGGCAACACTGGCAACGCTGATTGGAGCAGGCGGATTAGGCGAGCTTATTTTTTCCGGACTCGGCGTCAACCGTCAAGAGCTTGTTTTAACAGGAGCTATAATGGCTATTTTGTTAGCTCTTTTGGCAGATTTTCTGCTCGGCGCAATTGAGCGGGCTTTCTCTAAATCAACACATAGGAAGGCTGCGTAACTTTTATATTTCGGGAGGTTTTTCATATGAAAAAAACAATGCTTGTATTCATCATTTCACTGCTTGGCGCTATGGCCGTTGCAGGCTGCTCAGGAACGGGAAGCGGTAGCGACACAATTAAGATCGGCGCGCAGACATACTCTGAGCCCAAAATTTTGGCACATATGTATAAGCTTCTGATCGAGGATCGTACGGACATGAAGGTAGAGGTTATCGAGGACCTATCCTCAAGCCCCGTTGTTATTAACGCTATGAAGGAAAATGAAATACAGATGGCTACTCTGTATTCAGGCGAGGTGTTCAATGGATATTTTGAGCTTGAAGATAAGGACACCAAGGCTCCGCAAAAGGTGCTAGAAATGGCGCAGAAGGGTTTCGATGAGCATTTCGGTTTTAAATGGTATAACGGCTATGGGTTTGAAAATACGTACGGCTTTACTGTACGCAGCGAAATAGCTGACAAGCATCAACTGGACCAAGTATCGCAGTTGGAAGAGCTTGCAGGGGAAATGCGGCTAGGCGTCGATACAACCTGGCTGGAACGCGTAGACGGATATCAGGAGTTTAAAAAACACTATGGCTTTGAGTTTAACAAAACCTTCCCAATGGAAATCGGCCTCGTCTATGAAGCCGTCGCTAATAAAGAGGTTGATATTGTAGTCGCTTATACAACTGACCCTCGTCTGCAAGAATTCAATTTACATGTACTCGCTGACGACAAGCAGTTTTTCGCGCCATTTGACGCTTCTCCTGTTGTACGCAATGACGTCTTGAAAGAGCATCCTGAGCTTGATGAAATCGTTCAGCTGCTGATAGGCAAGATTGACGCCGCTACAATGACAAGACTGAATTACGAGGTTGATGTCGATAAGAAGGATGTAAAGGAAACCGCTGAAACGTTTTTGATTGAGCTCGGTCTTTTAAGCAAGTAAAAGCTAAAGGAAGTGAAATCGTAGATGAACGATTTTGTCCAATATATCGCAAAAAATTACATGACAATCGTCAATATGACGATCGATCATATTCTAATGGTAGCTATCGGCCTTGGCATGGCATTAATCATTGGAATGCCGCTTGGCATCATTAGCGCTAGATATGAGAAGCTGGGGCGGATCATTATTGGCGTCGCGAACATTATTCAGGTGTTCCCGAGCTTAGCTCTGCTGGCCATGCTGATGGTTGTTCTAGGCTTAGGGTTTAAAACCGTAGTCGTCGGACTTTTCCTCTACTCTCTGCTGCCCATCATTCGCAATACTTGCGTCGGTATTAAGCAGGTTGACCGCAGCATTTCAGAGGCAGGGAAAGGTATTGGTATGAGCGAATGGCAACTGCTGTGGAAGGTGCAGTTCCCGCTGTCCTTATCCTTTGTGATGGCCGGTATTCGAGTAGCTGCCGTCATTGCAATCGGCGTAGCGACGATAGCACCGCTCATCGGCGGCGGCGGATTGGGAAAGGAAATATACGCTGGCATAAACTTCCGTAATGATATACGCATTTTTGCCGGAGCGGTCCCCGCTGCTTTGCTCGCAATCGTTACAGATATGCTGTTCGGCCAATGGGAAAAGAAGCTGAAGCTGCGAAGCGGCAACAGCGCAGCGGCCAATCAGTGATGGATGTGGACTCTATGTCATGGGCTGCGGTCAGCGGCTAAGGGCTTCTCCAAACGCAGTGTCAGTCTAACGACTGTACTCAGCGCTTTGCACCCTGCTGCCAAATACACGAAATGCTAGCATTTTTCCAAAAATTTCAATTACTATCGGAAGATAGATGCCTTATTCGCGGGAAAATGCGGACACTAACAAAAGATCGGAAAATAGATCCTCTATTTCGTGAATTTTGCTTGGAATCTAGGCAAATCACTGAAATAAGGAATCTATTTTCCGATAAATTCAAAAACCACTCTTTTACGCAAAATAAGGTATTTATTTTCCGATAATTATATATAGTTACCCTCATATGCAAAGTAAAGCAACTAAATTCCAATACTACGATGTTACTCTCCCGCCACCGTTCACTCTTCGCAATTGCAGCAATAATGGATTTGTCAGCCTTACAGCTTATCAACCTGCAGCAGCGATACCCGCTTGGTCAAGTAAGTATCCTTAATATGCTCTTCGGTAATGACATTCAGCTTTATCAAGCTTGAGATTTTAGATGTATCCGGCTTTGACAGCATACGCCAAACAGCAGGGTCCGGCAGTGCGTTATAAAGCTTGTTATCGTCATATTCCCTGCGTTCCTGCAATACAATTCTAGCTCTGCAGCCACCTGCTTCCAGCTCCAGTACGTCCTGCTCCTCACAATGCTTCATAATTTCACTTCGCAGCTCGGACAGCTCGCTTTCTAATTCCTTTTGCTTCGCTTTAAGCTGGTAGTAACGTTTGATCACCTTATCCATAGCACTCACGCTCCTCTACACCACATCTATATGCAGTACGAAGCGAATTAAGACGGACAAGTCATCGCAAGCAAATGATCAGTCCAAAAAATTCGAATAAAGTTATGAACTACGCAAATAATAACCTGCAGCAATAAGAATCCACCTAATCGCAGATGTAACAGCATTCTTATTTACTCAAGCAAAGGAGGACTGACAAATGTCCAAGCAGCAAGGTCATGGCGTACAAAACACAACTACTCGCACATCAGATAAGAAAGGGAAAAAATCCGGGAAATAACGAATAACGGAGAGACAATGGAGGGGTTAACGCATGCTTAATCAATTGGAAAGCAGCTATGATTGCTCAAATGCTGGTGACGATCTTCATCAATTAATACAAGAGCTTGAGCAGTTAACTCAGGGAACTCAGAATACTCAAATAAGCCTTGAAACGCAAGAGCAGATTAACCGACTCGAAAATCAAATTCATTTTATAAAAAATAAATGTGATATCCGCTAATCGAAAAGTTTAGCAAAAATAAACTGCGCGAGCGAGAGCCGTCTTATTGTAATCAGAGTTCTCGTTCACGCAGCATCAGCATTCATTCTTGCAGCAAAAGTTTTGATATTCTCGCACGCGCCCCCGACAAAATCAACGATGTTCAAGTTCGTGCCAATACTTGTGCAGAATAGAAGACTAAGCCTCGAAGACGATCCTTCCGAACTTGTCAGGAACATGATAGTTAATAAGTCCCGTCGGATTCCACGCTTGATAATGACGTTGTCCGCTCGACTCCTCATCAATACGAAAGAAGTTTATTCGCCACTCAGCACCTGGCAGCGGAGCAGCATTAAAATTCAAAAACGGAATTGTCAGCGTGCAGATTCTTCTCTCATTTTCAGCTTCGACATTCGTAACTAACCCTTCAGCATCCCAATCGGTATGCACGCGAAAGGCGAGTGGATTAGCCGGATCGTCATGATCAATCCATGCGTCAAACACAATATTGTTTGGACTTACAACGATTTCAGCATATTGCATGGCATCCTCAGCCTCTGCTATGAAAGCTTCAACGACATCATGCTCGAACAACGGATCATCATGCTGCGTATAAGGCGAAACCATATAGCTGTCTATACACTCGTAGCGCAAGTAGAGATTGTCAGTATCCCAGCAGGCTTTAACGATTGTCTCTTCCAGCACTTCGCCGCCGGATACAACATCCACTAGCGTCATACCCTCAACTGATTCCCAGTGAGGCTACTCGCCATTTATTTTTTTGCAATAGTATATAGGGGTAAGTTCGATGCTCACTATTTTTCCTCCGCGATAAATACATTATGCAGCTCACCCAGCGCTTCAATTCGTACGGTTACCTCATCACCTGGCTGCAGGAACACGCGCTGCTCCTTAGGCAATCCAAGCACAACTCCCTCAGGGGTTCCTGTCAAAATAACGTCGCCCGGCTCCAAGGTCATATGCTGTGAAATATAACTGACGATCTCGTCACAATAGAAGATCATATCGGCTGTGTTGGAGTTTTGCCTCATTTCACCATTCACAACCGTTTGGATAGACAATGCATTTGGATTATCGATTTCATCAGCCGTAACTAGATAAGGACCCAGCGGCGCAAACCCGTCGCAAATTTTGCCAAGCATCCACTGCTGCGTACGCCTTTGCAAATCACGCGCAGACAAATCATTCGCAATCGTATACCCGAACACATACTCCAGCGCTTCCTCTTTGGATACACTTTTAGCCCGACGACCGATAACGATCGCCAGCTCCGCCTCATAATCGAGCATAGTAGTGACAGTTGGAATGGTTACGGCTTTGTTGTTCCCAGTTAACGCATTGTTAAATTTATTGAACAATATCGGATAATCCGGAATAGGAGAACGCGTCTCCTCTGCATGCTTGCGATAATTAAGCCCAACACAGATCAGCTTCTGCGGTTCAGTTACGCACGGCTCCCAATCTATCGCTGCCTCAGCCTTTACATATGTCGCCCCTGCTTCCACCGGAAGCTTATTCATATAAGCTTCAAGCTCGCTTAAAGCTTCCTTCCCGCCTCTTATGAGCTCCATAATGTCAGCAGCAATTGGGGCATCTGGCGCATAGACCTTAACTGCCTCTACAATATCGACAATGGAATGATTCATATGTACGCCTAATGTACGACGATTGCCATTTCTGAAAGTAACGAGTTTCATCGTTTCACCTCATTATTGTTTTGAATTTATTATATCAACGGCAATGATAGTTTGTTTATTCAACCTCTAATCATGACAGAACCTTCCCCAAATTTCTACAACCGTCGGTTTCTCTTCTCGTCCAAATGGATGTCCAAAGCTTGATTCGCGCGTATGAGAAATTTAATCAACAAGTAAAGAACCGTTAGACCTAGTAAAATGAAAAGACCATAAACGATAAGTATAATAATCGGAAAAATACCCAGCATCGAAAAACCAATCCCGCTTCCACTCATGAGTTAACCTCCCGCTATCGTTATTTACAACCAAACAGCTCCCGCACATAAGGGTTCAAAAATAGGCCCGACGGATCCTGCTGCACGCGCACTTTGGTGAAGCTTTCCCACTTCGGATACCGCTCTTTGAGACGGTCCGCTTTAAGAGTATGCATTTTGCCCCAATGCGGTCTGCCTCCATAGCCCAAGAAGATTTGCTCCATCACTTCAAAATAACGCGCATACGGCATGCCGCGGTACATATGGACAGCGATATAAGCGGAATCTCGCCCGTACGCCGGACTGAGCCAGATGTCATCCGCCGCGACATAACGGCATTCTATCGGAAAGTGTACATGAAATTTCTCCCGTTCCATGGCCTTGCGCATATCTGCGATAACATCGGACATCGCCTCAGCAGGTACATTATACTCCATTTCGTGAAAGCGCACGATTCTTTGCGTCGCAAACAGCTTATGACTATAATCGGCTTTCTTTATAGCCGGCACACTGGATGCGCTAATGCGGCTGACCGTCTTGCTCGCTGACGGCATCGCGCGGCATAGCGCCGATAAGCCTCCGAATACCGTATTCTCTAGCAATCGATTATTGATATAATCTTTGAACGGTGATGCTGGCGTGGGCTTATCAACCGTCTCGTTCATCAGCTTCACTTGACAGGTTTCCGCATACGGGAACCAAAAAAATTCAAAATGCCGGTTCCCTTGAGCGAGCTCAGGCAGCGCTTTCAAGCATTCTGTCAACGGCATCCGCCTGCTCTCGTAAGCGAGCACGTAGCTCTTCCTTAAGCGCAGCTTTACCTGGACGATTACCCCGAGCGTTCCAAGCGATATTTGCATCGCTTTGAACAGCTCCGGATGCGAGTCGTCTGTACATTCCAGCACCTCGCCTAAACTATTTACTACCATTACACCAATGACTTGGGCTGCAATCGTGCCGAGGGTTAATCCCGTTCCATGCGTGCCTGTACTTATTGCGCCGGCAATGGACTGGACATCGATATCACCCAGATTTTCCTGCGCCAGCCCTTCCGCATGCAGCAGCTCGCCCAGCCGCTTCAGCTTCGTCCCTGCCCAGACGACGGCCGCAGATTGTTCCTCATCAATACTTACAATGCCTTGCAGCAAATCCAATGATACGAGCACTTGATCAGACGCTGCGACAGGCGTGAAGGAATGGCCCGAGCCGACTACGCGCAAATATTTCCCCTCCGAAGAACATTTGCGAACAAGCACCGCGACCTCCTCTATCGATCGTGGATAGGCGATAAGCTCAGGCATGGCAGCAACCGAGCCCGACCAATTTGTCCAGCTCTTACGATTAGAGGTGCTGAACGTACTCTGATTACTCAAGTCTGTCCGGGTCATAAGAAGCATTCTCCTTCCCCGCGATAGGTCGCATATTCATCTACTATAGCATTTCCCGCTATTGCATACAGCTTAGTGAATCGCTCGCAAAGCTCCCCCGCTTTCGCATGTCGAAAAAATACAGGATCGCCGATGTTCAACTCTAAACCGCGAGGAACGCGAAGCGGCGTCTGCACCTCGCCCGCTCCTTCCAGCGGCAGCAGCTTCAGCCCTTGGGGCAAATGCGGCTGTGGCATTTTATCCGCTACGGCAGCTCCAGATGCTGCGTATCCGCCGCCCAGGCAAGTCACGATACTCCCCCTCGGCTTGCGCACAACCTCCACGGCGAAACCCGCAGCCGGCATATAGTGAAAGCTTGCATAGTGATCGAACAGCGCTGGAGAGTAGAAGCCAGAACCGGCAGTGATTTCAGTAACGCCTGCCTCCAAGCTGGAGCTGTCCATGCTCCCCGTCCCTCCCGCATTGACAAACCGCAGCTCCGCTCCCAGCTGGCGAATCCCCCGCAGCACCTCTACTCTCCGCATAGCCACCTCTTTAATAGATCGACGCTTCAAGAAACGTATAATGCCGTTCTTAAGCCGTTGGCCAGCAACATTGTCACCGACTCCGGCGATTTGCGCCTCATATCCCATCACCCCATCAAGCTTCAGCTGCTTAGATTGCAAAATCCTTTCAACTATCAGCTTGGCTTGAGTCCAGGAATGCAGCGGCGATCTCCAAACCCCGAAATGAAGCCCTGGATAATGCGCAGACATGTCGATGTCGATACAAAGCTTTGCACATATACCAGAACCAGCAGCCAGCCGTTCAAGCTGTTCTACATGCGAAATGCTATCAACCATAAAGACAACGGTGCGCTCATGACCGGCCAGCTTTAACAGCGCAGCAATCTCCGCCTCGTTCCAGACGGGATAGCCTATCAGCAGATCATCAAAGCCATGCTTCAACAGAAAAGCAGCCTCTTTAGCTGTATAGCACATGACGCCTTGAAACAGCCCGTCTGCCTGCATGATCCGGCGAAGCACCTCGACGCTGCGGATCGATTTGCTCGCTACCCGTACTTTTTTGCCTCGCGCTGCAGCTGCAATCGAAGCGATATTCGCATCCAATAAATCAAGATTCACATAAGCGAAGGGCTTCGCAATGCCTGCGAATATCGTTTTATATTGCTCATATTGTGGGCGTTCGATAAAGCATGCTCCTTTCTGTCTGTATAAGCTTATATACGATAACACCATTCATTTCGTCAGGCTCAATAGAAAATCACGCGCCGCATAGATTAGATATATTAAATACAAAAAGCCGCAAATGAACAAATGCCCATTCACAGCTTCTTATCATTGTGCATATCCAACCAAATTACCAACTATTACTATTTACTATATAATATGACTAGCAGATGTGGCAACAATTATTTAACTCACGATCTGCTGCAAGCTATCCGCTTTAGTTCGGAGCGAATGCTTCATGCAAGCGCGTTTCGTCATTTGCTGCTGAAGCACGGGAGGATGATGAAAAAAATCATCGTCCCGCAGCAGCTCCGCCAGTGCCATCGTTGCCGCCTCCTTTGCCAGCCCTTCATTTTCCAGCAAAAAATAAGAGACCTGATAGCTGTAAACCTCATATTGTCTGAGCACTCCGGCCCTATGCGTAAGCTCCTGCTTTTTCATCATCCTCATCCTCCTCTTTCCGTGCTTAGCGAATCAACTTCAACTTCAACTTCTATATGCTTTCTTGCTTAATCGCATCAATAATGTTCTCGCGCTTTACCTTTGAGCTGGAATACATCATCGCCAAGCCGACAATGATAAACACAGCAACGACCACATACAGCAGGCTGAGCCATGGCAGCTCAAACGCAAAGCTGAAGGAGTTCATCATCGAACGATAAATGAGAACCATTACAACGATACTGATAGGAAGCCCGTACGCAAGCGACTTAATGCCGTAGAAAATACTCTCGTAATTGATCATTTTGTTAAAGCCTTTAGGCGTCATTCCGACCGACTTAAGCATCGCGAACTCCCGTTTACGCAGCGATATGCTCGTAGAAATGGTGTTGAATATATTCGCAATAGAGATCGCTGTAATGAGGAAAATAAACCCATACGTAAATACCGACATGATAAGGAGCATCTGTTCTTCCTGCTGCCTGTATTTAAACACATTACGAAGATAATAATCGTTCTCCGCATTCAATTCCTCAATATTTTGCTGCGTCTTCATCGGATCTGAGCTTTTCAGGAATAAGGAATGCTCGATATGCACATTGTTATACTGACCCTGCTCTAGTAACTTTTCAAATACAGGCTTTGAGACGACGATGTTGACATTGCTTAGACCGTAGGAATACGCGCCTGGTGGTTGTTGATCCGTGAACGCAGCGATCTTCACATCGCCAAACGGGGTCTCCGCTTCCGTATCCCAATCCACAGAATGAAGCGACAAAGAATCACCGACGGCTGCATGGAGCACCTCTGTCTCTACATATTTTTTGGCCACCTCGTCCTTATAGGAGATCTTATTGACGATAATCGCCTTCGACGCGCTTGGATCCATAAGCTCCTCAGCATTTGCGCCTGTCTGGCTTGCGTAATCCTTCAAGCTTTGTTCATCTAAGGCAAAAACAAAGACATTATGCCTTAGCTTGCCATCCTCCAGCATAAGCTCATTAGTGCCGGCCATCTTTTTTAAAGGATCAGCAAGCTTATCCTCCGCAACCCAGCTGTATATCATTGTTTCTTTCACGTCACTGCTCGACGACACTTCTTGCAGAGAGGCAACGGCTTCCGCAAAGGAAGCATCAAGCTCCTTGTCTCGGCTGGTCAGCTCGATATCATAGTTAACCCCATCCTGCGACAGTTGAACCGACTTTTTAAGATTGTCAGTAAAATAAGAAACCGTGAGAAATAACAGAATACTTATAACGAGTGAAAATACAGTAGCTTGGTATCTGCGCTTGTTTCGCTTCAAATTTTTCAACCCGATTTCTGCCTCAAAGCCGAACAGCTTCCGCACAAGACGCGAGGTCTTAACCGCTTTTCCTGTTAGCTTCACATCTGTCGATTGTCTGATCGCATCGATAGCCGATACTTTAGATGCTCTGCGCGCAGGCATATAGGTGGAGATAAATATAGTAAGCATGGATACGACACAGGCGATTACAATCGACATCGGCGTTACCGTTACGACTAAGCCTCCTGATAAGCCAAGCGCGCCCTCCATGGTATTAATAAACATAAAGGTAATGGCAATCCCGGCTAAACCGCTCGCTATACCTAACGGAATACTAATCAGCCCGATAACCGCGCCTTCAAAAAAGACCGAGTTCCGCTTCTGCCAGCGTGTAGCCCCAATGCTGGACAGCATGCCTAAATGCCGTGATCGCTCTGAGACGGATATAGCAAAAGCATTATAAATGAGAGAAACGGAGCCGATCATTATGATTGACATTATAACGGCGGACAAAGAATAAAGCATAGCATTCAAACCGTCATTATTAGTAACGCCATAATAGCGAAGCAGGCTATTATTGTAGCTTACCCGTTCTTTACTCATCCCTATTTCCGAGGCGAGCTTTTCCGAATGAGAGTAGAGTGACTTTTTCACCTTTTTGACGACCACTGAAGCGTGAATCGTCTCATTATCTCCAAGCAAGCTATCGTCCGTATACGTAATTACGGTATAGCCTGGAGCCCAAGTAGGCTCCCAGCCCGGACGTTCGATAACACCAACTATGGTGTAGCTTTTCGTTTCATGGGGCTCCAGCTCCTCCAGAAGCTCACCATCAACTTTTTGCAAAGAATCGTATTGCCCAAAGGTAGGATTTATTGTTTCATCTTGCTCCTGCGACACTCGGCGTCCAATATCAAGCGTCAATTGTTCGCCAATGCCATACTTCACCTTCGCTGTTTGCGCAATCTCCGCTGAAATGACAATCTCATTATCCGCTTGCGGCAATCGGCCTTCCATGAGCTTGATTGGAAAATGCTCGAAACCCGCCGTATTATATTCCTTCACGAATAAGTACGGCTTGCTTCTGTTCTGACTGCCTTCAAGCATCGCGTAGCCCGCATCATTCGAAAGAATGAGCGCTTTGGTCGCTTCATCAGACCTAATCGCATCAACCTGAGCTTGAGTCACATCATTATAACGCACATGCCATTCGCCGTCGCTTGCGATCGCATCTCTCTGCAGCAAGTTCAGGAAGGATGTGCTAATTGTCGCGACTGCGGTTATCATGGCTACCGAAATAATGACGCCAACAATCGTAACGAGCGTTCTGCGCTTATTGAGCTTCAAATGTCGAAGCGTAAGCTTGTTGATGATATTCATGGACGGATCACCTCGTCCTTGGCTACCCTTCCGTCTTCAATCGCAATAATCCGATCTGCCTGCAGCGCAATGCGTTCATCATGAGTAATGACGATTAGCGTCTGATTGAGCTTTTTATTAAACATTTTAAGCAAGTCGATGATCTCGCCGCTGTTCTTGCTGTCCAGATTGCCTGTCGGCTCATCGGCGAGAATAATAGAAGGATTGCTAATCAACGCTCTGCCGATCGATACCCGCTGCTGCTGTCCTCCGGACAACTGGTTCGGGAGATGGTTTAGACGCTCCTGCAGATTCAGTGTTCTCACCAAATCCTGCAGCTGTTTTTTATCCACCTTATGCTCGTCGAGGAGCATAGGCAGCGTAATATTTTCCTCAACCGTCAATACGGGAATCAAGTTGTAAAACTGATAGATAAGACCGATTTGTCTCCGTCTGAACACGGCAAGCTTTGTTTCATTCAAGCTGTAAATATCGGTATTGTCGATCCATACCTTACCGCTCGTCGGGCGGTCTACGCCCCCAAGCATATGCAGCAGCGTCGATTTGCCGGACCCCGACGGACCGATGATCGCGACGAACTCGCCTTTTTGGACGGAGAAAGAAACATCATCCAGCGCTTTAACCGCCATCTCGCCTTTTCCGTAAATTTTAGACAAATGTTCTATTTTCAATATTTCCATTGTAGTTACCTCCAGCTTTTTATCGATTAAAGCCAGTATAACCATCTTAAATGACTATCAAGTGACTATAAAATGACAGTTTAGTCACTTAGACATTTTCCGTTTTTATAGCGTCTATAACATTTTCGCGTCTCACCTTTGAGCTTGAATACAGCATAGCAGCGCTGACAATTAGAAAGACAGCAAGTACGACATACAGTACACGTATCCATGGCAGTGCAAACGAATATTCGAACACATTCGACATCGAGCGATACATTAAATACATCAGCCCGATACTGATCGGCAATCCATACAACAGCGATTTCATGCCGTAAAAAATACTCTCATAGTTGATCATCTTATTAAAGCCCTTGGGCGTCATGCCCATCGATTTCAGCATTCCGAATTCGCGCTTGCGCAGCGAAATGCTCGTGGAGATCGTGTTAAATATATTCGCAACTGAGATAGCCGTTATGAGCATAATAAAACCATACGTAAAAACGGACACCAGCGTAATCATCTGGCCTTCCTTTTGCCGCGATTCAAACTCATTGCTCATATAGTAACCGCTCTTAACCTCCTCGATTTCTGTAATATCCCGCTCTGTTTTTATCGGGTCGCTGCTTAAAAGCGATAGACTATAATCCGAGAAAAAGCTTCCGGGATCGAGATTCTTTACGATCTGCTCCAGCGTATGCTCGGATACGATAATGGCAAGTCCGCGCAGTCCTGGGTTTGACATCCCTGCAGGCAATTTGTCTGTTAAAGCCGCCACTGTAACGGCTCCAAGACTGTGCTTCTCACGCGTGTCCTCTTCACCGGTCTCCATTGTCAGAGCTATCTCTTCACCTATTGCGGTATGAATCGCTTCTGTCTGAACAAACCTTCCCGTATTGGAGTCCCGATACGTAATGATATCAACGATAGCTGCATTCGCTTCATTTGGCTCTAGCAGCTTATCAGCATCAAAACCTGCTTCCTTCGCGTAAGCACGCAAACTTTGCTCATTCATTCCGATCATAGTGATGTAATATGGAAGCCCGCCCAGCTCATTTAAGGTTTCTTTCCAATCCTGCTCCTTAAGCGGATCAGCGATTCTAGACTCCTCAACTAATGTATCCATCCAAACGGTATTATACATGCTGTATGAGATCACCTCGGGCAGTGTAATAACCGCCTCAACGAAGCTCTCGCTTAATTGCTCATTGTAGGAGCCAAGCATAATATCATAGTTCGCGCCGCTCTGTGACATTACTAATGACTTCTTAAGATTTTCTGTAAAAAAAGAGACGGACAGAAATAACACGACGCTAATGACAAGCGAGAACACCGTAGCTTGGTATCTCCGTTTGTTTCGTTTTAGATTTTTAAGGCCAAGCTCCGCTTCCATGCCAAATAATTTACGAACTAATCTAGACGTCTTTACGGCTTTGCTCGTCAGCTTTACCTCTGTCGTCTGCCTAATCGCTTCAATCGCCGTCACTTTGGAAGCTTTCCTTGCCGGCACATACGTTGAAATAAATATAGTGAGCACGGAAACTCCGCAGGCAAGCAGGATCGACATCGGCGTGACCGTTATGTTTAAGCTTACCGTCATACCCAATAAGTCTTGAATAGTTGAATTAACGAACATAAAAGTAACGCCTATCCCAATAAGCCCGCCAATAACGCCCAGTGGAATACTGATCGCCCCGATAATCGCACCTTCAAAAAAAACCGAGTTTCGCTTCTGTCTTTTAGTTGCCCCGACGCTGGCCAGCATGCCTAAATAACGAGAGCGCTCCGATACCGAGATCGCAAAAGCGTTATAGATCAAAGAAACAGAACCCACTATAATAATGGACATTATGATGATGGTTGAAGAATACAACAGCAGATTCAGATCGGAATTGCTAGTAACCCCATAATAACGAAGCAGCTCATTGTTAAAACGGAGTGAATGGTCTTTTACTCCAATGGCTTCCGCCAGCTCTCTCGATTTCGCATACAGTGACTTATTCATCTTGCTTACAATGACGGACGCTGTCGCCTGCTCCTCTTTGCTCATTAAGCCGACATCCGTATACGCAATAATCGTGTAACCCGGAGCCCAGCTGCTCTCCCAAGTCGGACGCTTAATAATGCCAACGATCTTATAGCTGCCCGATTCCGACACCTCAAGCTGCTCCAGCCATTCCCCTTCATCATTTTTAATCAGCGGATCACTTTGGCTATAGTGCATTTCCTTACCGTCTTCCATGCGAGACACACGCGGACCAATGCCAAGCGTCAATGTATCGCCGATTTCATAGTTCACGCCTGCGGTCTCAGCGATTTCGTCCGAAATAACGACCTCATTGGCTGTCATCGGCAGACGTCCTTCGAGGAGCTCAATCGGAAAATTCGTAAAGCCTTCCGTGTTATAGGCTTTAACGAATAGATAGGGCCTCTCTGCGTTCTGACTTCCCTCAAGCTTGGCATAGCCCACATCTCTCGAAATAATCATTGCTTTCGTAAGATCATTATTCTCGATAAGCTCAAGCTGATCCTTATTGACAAGCTGATACTGCACATGCCACTTGCCTCCATCCGATATAGCCTGCCGCTGAAGCAGATTCAGAAAGGAGGTGCTGATTGTCATTACTGCCGTAATCATCGCAGCCGAAATAATAACGCCAATGATCGTTACGAGCGTTCTCCGTTTATTAAGCATCAGCTGTCTTATCGTCAGCTTGTTCACTATATTCATAGTTGACTCACCCCGTAAATTGCGATAGAGCCAGTATAGCCCGCTAAAATGACTTTCAGGTGACTGCAATTATGACAATTTAGTCATTTTAGCTAAATGATGCCCTTGTAAAATTTAATCCGGAACTCCGTGCCTTTGCCGATCTGGCTGTTCACTTCGATTGTTCCATTCTGGCTCGTTATAATGCTGTGCGCCATAGCTAGTCCGATTCCAATGCTGCTTTCGCTCGCGTGCTTCCCTCTATAGAAGCGTTTGAATATATATGGCAAGTCTTCTTTTGCAATCCCCTTCCCATTATCAGCAATTACAATCTCGGTATACAGTGCGTTTTCAGCGTATGTAATGCGAATAGTTCCGCCTTCCGGAGTGTGCTCGACTCCATTCTTCAAAATATTGATTAAAGCCTCCACCGTCCAGTTCATATCGCCGCTAAAAGTTACAGCCGAGTCTCCATCCGCTTGAACAGTCTGCTCCTTAATGTCAATTGGGACCAGCATAGGTCCAAGCACCTTCTGTATCAGCTTCTCCACCTGTACTTCATCCTTTTTGAAAATAACGGTACCCGCTTCAATCTTGGACAGCTTGAGCAGCGAGGAAATGAGCCATTCCATCCGCTCCAGCTGAACGCTTATGTTGCGGGTAAATTCTGTTCGCTTTGGAGAAGGAAGATTAGGGTTGTCTAGCAAATCAACCATCACAAGCATAGAGGTGAGAGGCGTTTTGAGCTGATGGGAAATATCGGAGATCGCATCTGTCAAATGCAGCTTGTCCTTTTGCAGCTGCGCTCCATGCTCAGAGAGCATTAGCGTCATTTTGTATATTTCATTTTTTAGAATGCTTAGCTCGCCTTCTTCATTATCCCTTACGTCCAGCGTATAGCTTCCGCTCGCTATTTGCCGCATATAAGCGGACAGCTTCTCCAGCTCGCGATAGCGCCAACGAGTGAACAACAGAAAGCTTATCGTCAGCAATAGAGCCGTGGCCAGCACCAGTCCAGCTGCTGATGCAGAGATGAGGAAGTATGCAGCAATGACCGACAGCATCGTAATCCCGCACATAGCTCTCAGCAACAGCCGAATCTCTTTATTGCGCAGCACGCTAATCACCTACCTTGTAGCCTAAGCCTCGAACGGTTTTAATAAGCTGCGGCTGTTGGGGATCATCCTCAAGCTTTTCGCGCAGTCTCTTAATATAGACGGTTAATGTATTGTCATTCACAAAGTCGCCTGCAACATCCCATATCCGCTCAAGCAGCTGAGCTCTCGACAGCACCTGGCCGATATGGGACGCAAAAATGAGCAGCAGCCGATATTCAAGCGCCGTAAGCAATACCTCTTGTCCCTGCTTATATACTTTTCCTTCGAGCGTGTTTATCCGAATCTGGTCCAGCTCAATGGTGTTTTTGGTTGTCGTCCCGTTCGAGCCTTGATATCTGCGAAGCACTGATTTGATTCTAGAAAGCAGCTCGCGCAGTCGAAACGGCTTTGTAATATAATCATCCGCTCCCATATCCAGTCCCATGACGACATTCACTTCATCATCAACCGCTGTCAAAAAAATGACCGGAACGTCGCTGCGGCTTTTCACTAGTCTGCATAGTTCATACCCGCTTCCATCTGGCAGGGACAGATCAAATATACATAATGCAAACTGCTCCGTGCCGTTCGCCAGCACTTCATTAGCGGAAGCAATGTCATAGCATAGCTTGACCGCATACCCTTCCTGCTCCAAGGAGTACTGGAGACCGGACGCTATCGTTTTATCGTCCTCAACAAGCAACAGGTTCATTCGATCAACATCTCCATCCGCAATAAGAAAATGGTCATTTCCACAAATCAATTAAGCTCGTCGATACTGCAAGCGCTCCCGCCTTCAATCCTTCAGCAATTTCCCCTTCGTTGCCGACCAGTCCTCCGGCAATAATCGGCAGGGGAGTCATATCCGTCATCTCGCGAATAATGCGGGGCATAATACCAGGCATCACTTCAATCGCATCAGGCTGACATTGCTCTGCCGATTTAATGCCGCGAACGACAGCGCCTCGATCTATTAGAAATATACGCTGTATAGCCATGAGACCTGTCTCCTTGGCTATACGAATAATATTGTTTTTAGTTGAAATAATGCCAGTTGGCTGAACATAGTTCGCTACATACGCTACTCCGCTGCGATCGGCAGCGATACCCCCGATAAATTCCATATGGAGAAAGACGCGCTTATCGGCGGCTTTTACTTTATCAACCAAATCTTTCACATCAACGATGGAGCCAGCAAGCAAAAAAATGACATCCACCTTACTATTGATAGCTGTATCCAAATCCTCTAATTTCTGCACAGCAGCGATCGTCTGATGATCGATCATATCTACAATCGGATACATGTATCCTCCTCCTAACCTATAAGTCACATTATTATAACACTGCCTGAGGATCAACGACATCTAACAAAAAACTCTTATCCATTCAGCCATTTCTTCATTCATGAAGGATTGGATGACGGACAAGAGTTATTTTATTACTATTCATTAGCATTCAGAACAATGTAAGCTGTTCAGCCTCAGGCTGCGGCGGCTCTAATGGAGGCTTGCCGTCGGGCCTAAGCTGGCCAAGGAGCTCCATCATTTGCTTGGCGTTATGAGCAGCGTCTCCGCCAGAATTATTGTTAAAGATAACGCATATATGTTCGCTTTCAGCTTGCAGCTGTAGAAGATGTTCTCTCCACTCGCTCAATTCCGCTTCGCTATAGCGATATAAATATCGGACTTCACGCCAATTAGGCGCGCTGCCTTGATTCCACCCCTGAACATTGCGGCCATGGAAACGAACGATCGTCATTTCCTTCGCTGTTGCTTTAAGCACAGTCGGTACAGAGCCTGCACCTGCCTGCGGCTCATCGCATACGCTGTGAATCCAGCCTTCTTGCTCCATGAACGTTAGCGTCTTATCGCGGTACTCCGCCGAGAACCAGCTTGCATGACGAAACTCCAGCGCACAAGGAATACCCTTCATACGTTCCTTCGCGTATTTAAGCTTCCTTACATTTTCACTGTCGCATTGAATCCACGGCGGGTACTGGAACAGTGCAGCTTTCAGTCTGCCAGCTTCCATCGCCGGCTCCAGCATCTCGCGAAAAGCGCTGAACATAGCGTCTTGCTCCGCTTCGTCTGGCTGAGCTCCTCGCTGATGACCCGTCATTCCGCTGTATGCCTTCACAACAAAATGAAGCGAGCTTGGTGTGGTATCCACCCACTGCTGAAATCGCGATCGCGATTGAATCGCGTAGAAAGTGCTGTCCACCTCAACAACCGGAAAGTGGTTGGCATACTGCGCAAGCTTGTCCCCAGGCTTAGTGCCGCTTAAGTAGAGCTCATCATGATCGCCCCAGCCCGCCAAGCCTATTTGAATAGTCACCCATTGTCCTCCCCTTTGAATTCATAGATCGAAAGGTCAACAACTCCGTTCCGGATGACAACCCCCTCGCTCTCCAAACTTACGGTTTGAAGCATCCTGGACTCACTATCGGCGAAGCCGATCTGTCCCTTGCTGTTAATGACGCGATGCCAAGGAAGAGCGTGCTTTTCGCTCATAGAGTGGAGCACTCTCACGACATTTCTAGCTCCGCGCGGGCTTCCCGCACATGCTGCGATCCCGCCGTAGGTCATAACTTTACCGGCAGGAATAGATTTAATAATAGCAATGACACGGCTCGTAAATTCTGTCATCCCGGTCCTCCTATTTCATCAGCCCCGCAGTCATCTCTGAAGTCTTCACCGCGCGCTTTTTCATCGGGTAGTTCACAATCGTAATACTCGCAATAATCATAAATAAACCGATAATTAACGAATACGTAAACGGCTCCTCCATAAATGCTGTTCCGATAAATACTGCGATCAGCGGAACTAAGAATGTAAATGCCGCAACCTTGCTCGCGTCGCCGCTATTTATCAGCTTATAGTATAAAACAAACGCAATTGGAACACCAAGTGTAGCTCCAAAACCCAGTCCCATAACATAGGTGCTGTTCCAAACAATTGCCGTAATTTCTTCGTTTACCGCTCCAATACCTGTTAATATAGCGCCGCCTATTACGAATTGCATGGCAACCATCCACAGCGCATCTACCTTATAGCTAACCTTCTTCACATACACAACGCCTAGCGCCCAGCTAATCGCAGACACAATCGCAAGCGCTACGCCAACTAGAGACAAATTGCCCGTAATGCTGTCTGAGCTGATCGCCACAATGCCACAAAAACCGATGAGCAGGCCAGCTAGCTTTTGCAGTGACATACGCTCTCCCAGCCATAGCCAGGCAAATAAACCGAGTAACACGGGCTGGAAATAAACAAGAACGGAAAATAATCCGCCAGGCAAATAGGTTAAACCGACCGTTTGTGTGCCGTAAAATAAGACAGCGTTAAATAGGCCCGAAATCGTATAACTTAGCCAATTTTGACGCCATTTCAATTTTTTCAGTTGCGGTAATAGGAACAACGCCAGAAGCACTCCTCCAAAAAGAGAGCGCATACCTGCGAACAGGATTGGCGGCGTATAAGCTAAAGTCACTTTATAAATGGACCAAGACGCTCCCCATATCATAACTAAACCTGCGATTGCTGCTGCTTTTTTAACTGTAAATCCATTCATCTTGGGTCCTCCTGTGCCTTTCATCGAGATACCCAATAACTATACGCCTGTTCGTCCTACGTTTCAATTATGAGTGTATGAGAAGCTTATGAGGAGCCAATGAATACTCACAACGAAATGTTGATAGCTGCTTCCTTCAGGGGCTAGTTGCTTCCTTCAGGGGCTAGCTGCTTCCTTCAGGGGCTAGCTGCTTCCTTCAGAGGCTAGCTGCTTCCTTCAGGGGCTAGCTGCTTCCTTCAGGGGCTAGCGGTAAAATTTACTCTTAAAAATGATGCAGTTGAGTAAAGTGGCTGTTTAAGCGAAAAAACTTCCTCTATATTCTACGTCTGCACTTAAGTAGCCATATTTCTCTGTTTTTAACGGTAGGAATTTCCTTTAAACCTTCCCTTTACGGTAGCGTCAAGAAGTTTGTGTAAGCCAGTAGAATATCCATCTAGGATGGATTAGTGAGTTGGCTTGGCATGGGAGAAGGCCAACTCCCATGCCAAGCCAACTACCACCTTTTTTGTTAGTTT